>Ga0049107_10000039_pt1 | contig 32751 bp, 35 predicted proteins | sample WorMetilPIANOSA1_FD_61187 | JGI IMG/M metagenome (GOLD analysis project Ga0049107, IMG submission 61187) | Marine gutless worms symbiont microbial communities from Max Planck institute for Marine Microbiology, Germany - Olavius ilvae PIANOSA.1 | ecosystem: Host-associated > Annelida > Digestive...
GCCGGCTCAAGGACTGGCGCCGCATCGCCACCCGATACGACCGCCTCGCGGTCAACTTCGCCGCCGCCGTCTACCTCGCCGCCATCGTCTGTTGCTGGTTATGAGTCCGGAGCCTAGGGCCGCCCGCCGGCCCTTTCGTTGGCTCACCGAACGTTAACCCTACTGCGCGTAGGTTCGGCCCGCTGGAGGACGCGGCCATGACGACGACGTTCGGCGACCCCGAGACCGACGACACGCCCGCGGCGGGGCTGTTCGCCCGCCTGCCCGACCCGGTGCGCGCCAGCCTGACGGACGAGCAGAGCCAGGCCATTGCCGACGCTGCCCGCGACTGGCGGCGCCACGCCGTCGACCTGCGCCTGACCCTGCCCTGGCCCGGCCGCCCGGTTTTCCTGACGCTGGTCGCCGGACGCGACCGCCGCGCCCCCGCGCGCCGCGCGGTCGAGCGCCGCCGCCACCCGCTCCTGACCCTGGGCAACGTCGCCTTCGGCCTGGCGACGGCGGTGGGCGTCTACGCCGTCCTGATCGTCGCACTCGTCGCCTCCAGCACGATCCTCGACTTCTAGCGCACGCTTGACGCGGCTCAATGCCGGCGCCGCGGCGCCGGCACAGTTTCGGGCGTCTGCAGCCCGCCGGCGCTGGCAACTGCGCACAATGAATAGACCGGATCGCGGGTTGGCCCGGACACGGGCGACGTGACAAGCCGGTCCATTGGCGGTACAGCCGACGCGTGCCGGGCGACTCATTCGCGCCCGGCCACCGCAGGAACGGGGCCATGAGCACGGTCACGCGCATCGAGACCGAGGCACACGAGACCGAGGACGGCCAGCACGCGCCGCGCTGGCCCGGCGTCAAGATCGCCGTGATGCTGCCCTGCTTCAACGAGGCGGCGACGATCGCCGACGTCATCGCCGTGTTCCGTCGCGACCTGCCGGAAGCGCGGATCTACGTCTACGACAACAACTCGACGGACGACACGGCCAGCCAGGCCCGTGCCGCCGGCGCCCGGGTGCGCCGGGAGCACGAGCAAGGCAAGGGCAACGTGGTGCGGCGCATGTTCGCCGACGTCGACGCCGACATCTATCTGCTGTCCGACGGCGATCTGACCTACGACGTCGCGGGCGCGGCGGCCCTGATCGGCCGCATGCTGGACGAGCAGCTGGACATGATCGTCGGCGCCCGGCGCCACGTCGACGACGACGCCTACCGGCGCGGCCACGTGATGGGCAACCGTCTCTTCAACCGGGCCGCCAACGTGCTGTTCGGCAGCCGCTTCGAGGACATGTTCTCCGGCTACCGCCTGTTCAGCCGGCGTTTCGTCAAGTCGTTCCCCGCCGTCTCCAAGGGCTTCGAGATCGAGACCGAACTGACCGTGCACGCCGTCGACCTGCGCGTGCCGGTGGTCGAGGTGCCGGTCGACTACCGCGCCCGGCCGCGCGGCAGCGAGAGCAAGCTGCGCACCATCCCCGACGGCCTGCGCATCCTCTGGACGCTCGTGCTGCTGGCAAAGGAAGTGCGGCCGCTGGCGTTCTTCAGCGTCGGCGCGGCGCTGTTGGCACTGGTGGCGGCGGCGCTAGGCGCGCCGCTGGTCGCGACGTTCATTGAGACCGGCCTGGTGCCGCGGCTGCCGACGGCGATCCTGTGCACCGGCATCATGGTGCTGGCGACGCTGAGCCTGGCCTGCGGCTTCATCCTGGACAGCGTCAGCAAGCGCGCCACGAGGCCAAGCGGCTGGCTTATCTCGGCGTGCCGCTCAGCACCCCGGAATGAGCCCGCGCTTCCAGCGTTTCTGCGGCGTCGGCGGCATCGGCTTCGTCGTCGACGCCGGCCTGCTGCTGGCGCTCATGGCGCTGGGCCTGGGGCCGTTCGCGGCGCGGGCGATCTCGGTCGTGGTCGCCGTGACGGTGACCTGGTGGCTCAACCGCACCTGGACCTTCCGCTCGCGCGGCCGCCGGCTCCAGGAGTGGACGCGCTATGCCGGGGTCAGCGCCGCGGGCGCCGGCGTCAACTATGGGACCTATTCGCTCGTGCTGCTGCTCGTCGTCGGCACGCCGCCGTTCGCCGCCCTGGTCGTCGGCTCCGCCGTGGGCCTGGCGTTCAACTACCTGGGCAGCAAGCGGCTGGTGTTTGCCTGACCCGATGCGCGTGGAGAGGCGCCACCTCCTCGCGCTGCTGATCGTCGCGGCGGTCGCCTTTGCTGTCCTGATCCTGACCGGCAAGCGACCGGCCGACCCGGACGCCACCGACGCGCGCCAGTACCTGCTGGCCGGGCACAACCTAGCGACCTCCAGCGTGTTCTCGCAGGCAGGGACCGCGGACCCGCCGCCGGGGTTGGGCCGCGAGCCAGGCTATGGCGCCGTGCTGGCCGGGCTGATGCGCCTCGACCCCGCGCTCGCCGGCTTCACGCCCGACTGTCTGACGCCGGCGCGGGACTGCACGGCGTTGTATGCCAGCGCCCAGTGGCTCAACGCGGCTTTCGTCGTTGCCGCCGGCCTCTTCGTCTTCTTCACCGCGCGGCGGCTGTTCGGCGGTGTCGCGGTGCCGTGGCTCGCCGCCCTGCACCTCTGGTTCAACCGGGAAGCGCAGAACGAGATGTTCTACGTCATCTCAGACTTCCTGGCGCTGTGCCTCGCCGCCCTCGCGGCTTTCACGCTGACCTGGGCCTGGCGGCGCGGCGCGGTGGCCTGGGCGGCGCCGGCAGCGGCGCTCGCGGCCTTGAGTCTAGTGAAGGCAGTGTTTCTGTACGTCGCGCTGCCAGCCTTGGCGCTCGGCCTCGGCGTGGCGCTGGTACGGCGGGACCGCCGGGCACTCCTGGCCGTGGCGGTCGCGGCCGTGATCTACGCCGTGCCCGTCGGCGGCTGGATGGCGCGCAACCAAGCGGTCGGCGGCACGTTCGCGCTGACCGAGGCGCGCGGCGGCGTCGCGCTGTCGACGCGCGAGGTGTTCAACCACATGACGCCGCCGCAATACGCCGCCGCCTTCGTCTACTGGACGCGCGGTTTCGGCGACGGGCTGGCGCGGGATTTGTTCGACGAGGCGACGTGGGCGCCGTTCGAGCTCTACGCGCCGGACGGCTTCTACCTGCGTGGCCAGCTGGGCTACGGCGAGCGCGTGCAGGACCTGCGCACCCGCGAGGGGCTGAGCGAGGCGGCGGCGCAGGCGCGTATCGACGGCGCGCTGATCGAAGCCATCCTCGAGCGGCCGCTGACCCACGTGGCGACCACGCTGCCGTTGCTCTGGCGCGGCCTCTGGATCGACGAGCTGATCGTCGTCAGCCTGCCGGCGCTGGTCTGGCTGACCGTGTGGGCGGTCCGGCAGCGGCGCGGCGACGTCCTGGCCGCGCTCGCGGTCGGCTGGTTCTCGCTCGTATTTTACGCCGCGTTCAGCCTCAACATCCCGCGTTACCAGCTGACGGCACTGCCGACGCTGGCGCTGGCCTTCGGCTGGGGCGTCGCCGGGCTGTGGGCCTGGGGCACGAAAAAAGCCGCCCAGCGGGCGGCCGCGCGACATTGATGAAAAATGGAGCGGGAGACGGGATTTGAACCCGCGACCCTCACGTTGGCAACGTGATGCTCTACCTCTGAGCTACTCCCGCGCGGGATGGGGGATATATGCAAAAGCGCCCGGTGATTGCAAGGAGCATTGCCGCGCATGCGGCGGGCCCGATTGATCGCCGGGCGACACCTGGGCTATGTCACCGGCCATGACCGACGCCGAAATCGAGACCCCGTTGTTCGACCGCCTGGACGGGCTCGACATCGCGCATGAGACCCACCGCCACCCGCCGCTGCACACGGTGGAGGAGAGCCGGGCGCTACGCGGCGACCTGCCCGGCACGCACATCAAGAACCTGTTCCTGCGCGACAAGAAGCGCAGCCTGTGGCTGGTCACGGTGCTGGAGGCGCGCGCGGTCGACCTGAAGGCGCTGCGCCACGTGCTGGGCGCCAAGGGCAATCTCAGCTTCGGCAGCGCCGAGTTGCTGGCGGAGGCGCTGGGCGTGGAGCCCGGCGCGGTGACGCCGTTCGCGGTGCTGAACGACGTGGACCACCGCGTCACCATGGCGCTGGACCGCGGCGTGCTGGACGCCGACCCGGTCAACGCGCACCCGCTGCACAACGCCGCGACGACGGCGATCGCCGGCCGCGACCTGCTGCGCTTTCTCGAGGCCTGCGGCCACCCGCCGCTGCTGCTCGACCTGGACTGAGCGTCGCCGCCCCCAAGGCCGCACCCAGCCTTGATGTTCACGGGCTTGTGGCCCATGTTCCAGCGCGGGGCATAGGGGCAGGAAATGGCCATGGAACCGATCATCGGCGGCGAGCCGCAGGCCGCGCCGCCGATCAAGGACTCGACCGAGCAGGATTTCGTCGTCGACGTGATGGACCCGTCGCGCGACGTGCCTGTGGTCGTCGACTTCTGGGCGCCCTGGTGCGGCCCGTGCAAGCAACTGACGCCGGCGCTGGAGAAGGCGGTGTCCGAGGCGCGCGGGTCCGTGCGCCTGGTCAAGATCAACGTCGACGAGAACCAGTCGCTGTCGGCGCAACTGGGCATCCAGTCGATCCCGACGGTGTTCGCCTTCAAGGACGGCCGTCCGGTCGACGGCTTCCAGGGCGCGCTGCCCGAGAGCCAGATCAAGCAGTGGATCGATCAGCTGATCAAGAGCTACGGCACCGCCGCGCCGCCCTCGCCGCTCGAGGAAGCGCTGGACGCCGGCGAAGCGGCGCTGGAGGCCGGCGACGCCGGCGGTGCCAGCGCGCTGTTCGGCCAGGTATTGGCGCGCGAGCCGGCCAACCCGCGGGGCCTGGCCGGGCTGATGCGTTGCTACCTCAGTGTCGGCGAGACGTCCCAGGCCCGCGAGCTGATCGACGGGCTGGACGATACGCTCGCCAAGGCGCCGGAGATCGAGGCCGTGCGCGCGGCGCTGGAACTCGCCGAGACGGGCGAGGAGGCGGTCGGCCACATCGGCATGCTGGAGGCCAAGCTGGCGGTCGACGCGAACGACCACCAGGCGCGCCTGGATTTGGCCATGGCGCTGCACGCCAAGAATCAGACCGAAGCGGCGATGGATCACCTGTTGGAGATCGTTCGTCGCGACCGGGGCTGGAACGACGAGGCCGCCCGCCTACAATTACTCAAGCTCTTCGAGGCGCTGGGCCCCACCCATGAACTCACGATACAGGGCCGGCGCAAGCTGTCGACGGTCCTGTTTGCATGAGTGAAAGCCCGCGCGCGCCCAGGCTGAACCCGCTGCCCGACGAGCTGCCGATCTTTCCGCTCAGCGGCGCGCTGCTGCTGCCCGGCGGGCGGCTGCCGCTCAACATCTTCGAGCCGCGCTACCTCAACATGGTGCGCGACGCGCTGGCCCGGGGCCGAGTCCTGGGCATGATCCAGCCGATCGACCTGCCGGACGAGGCCGAGACGCCGCGCGACGACGCCACGCCGTCTACACGATCGGCTGCGCCGGCCGCATCGTCAGCTTCCAGGAGACCGACGACGGCCGCATGCTGATCACGCTCAAGGGCATCAGCCGCTTTCGCGTCGCCGAGGAACTGCCGCTGGGGGACGGCTATCGTTGCGTGCGCGCCGACTACACGCCCTTCGGCGCCGACCTGCGCGACGACGAAGGTGCCGTCGACCGCGGGCGGCTGACCGAGCTGTTGAAGCGCTATTTCGAGCGCCAGAGCATCGACGCCGACTGGGACGCGATCGAGAGCACCACCGACGAGCGCCTCGTGACCACGCTGGCGATGATCTGCCCGTTCGAGCCGAGCGAGAAGCAGGCCCTGCTCGAGGCGCCGGACCTGGCGGCGCGCGGCACGGTCCTCATGGGCCTGATCGAGATGGCGCTGCTCGACGACATTGACGGCGCCCCGGCGCGGCATTAGGGATCGGGGATGGCACCGCCCGAGACACCCGAGGAGACGGACGCGCGCGGCGGCATCGATCCCAAGCTCTTGGAGATCCTCGCCTGCCCGCTGACCAAGACGCCGCTGCGCTATGACGCGTCCGCGCAGGAGCTGATCAGCGACAAGGCCGGCCTGGCGTTCCCGATCCGCGACGGCATCCCGATCATGCTGATCGACGAGGCCCGCGAGCTGCGCGACGACGAACGGCGCGCCTGAGCGCTTGGCGATGGCCGACGAGACCGGCCCCTGGCCGACCGAGCTGCGCTACGACAGCGCCGGCAAGACCCTGCACGTCACGTTCGACGACGGCGCCGCCTTCGCGCTGCCGGCCGAATTGCTCCGCGTCGAGAGCCCGTCGGCCGAGGTCCAGGGCCACGGCTCAGGCAAGCAGATCGTCGCCGGCCGCGCCCATGTCGGCATCATGAAACTCGAGCCCGTCGGCAACTACGCCGTGCGCATCGCCTTCGACGACCTGCACGACACCGGGATTTACTCCTGGCGCTACCTGCACGAACTCGGCACGACCCAGGACAAGGTCTGGGGCGAGTATCTTCAGGCGCTACACGAGCGCGGCCTCAGCCGCGAGCCGTAACTAAAGCGCCTCTCCTCGCAGCAATCGCGGCAGGTCGCCGACGACGCCCATGGCGTGGCGCATGAACAGGCGCTTGAGGGGCGGGATGCGGTCGACGGCGGCGAGGCCGAGGTCGCGGGCGAGACGCACGGGCGCGAGGTCGTTCGAGAACAGCCGGTTGAGGCCGTCCGTCGCGAACATCAGGACCGTGTTGTCGAAACGCCGCCAGCGCTGGTAGCGCGCGGCGATGTCCGCACCGCCGAGGTCGAGACCCAGGCGGTGGGCCTCGACCAGCACCTCGGCCAGCGCCGCGACGTCGCGCAGACCCAGGTTCAGGCCCTGTCCGGCGATCGGGTGGATCGCGTGCGCCGCGTCGCCGGCCAGCACCAGGCGCCGGTCGACGTAGCGCGTCGCGTGCAACAGGCTCAACGGGTAGGACCAGCGCGGGCCCAGGAGCGCGACCTCGCCCAGGAAGCCGCCGAAGCGCGTTGCGAGCTCGGCGGAGAACGCCCCGTCGTCGAGCGCAAGGTAGCCCGCCGCGCGTGCCGTCTTCTCCGTCCAGACGATCGACGAGCGGTGCACACCCTGCGAGTCGGTCATCGGCAAGATGGCGAACGGCCCGGCGGGCAGGAAGATCTCGTGCGCGACGTGGCCGTGCGGCCGTTCGTGCCGCGCCGTGCAGACGATCGCCGTCTGGTCGTAGCGCCAGGTGCTGACCGGAATGTCGGCGGCCTGGCGCAGCGGCGAGTTGCGGCCGTCCGCCGCGACGACGAGCTGGGCCGCGACGTCGAACGTCCGGCCGCCGGCGGTCACCGTTGCCCGCGCGCGCACCGGTTCGCGCGACACGGCGCCGAGCGTCGCCGGCGCCAGCAGGGTCAGACCGTCCATCTCCGCGGCGCGGGCGAACAGCGCCCGGCGGATGTCGCGGTTCTCGACGATCCAGCCCAGCGGCGCGTCGCCGACCTCGCGGTGGTCGTAGTGCAGGAACAGCGGCCGGTGGCCGTCCGAAACGCGGATGTCGAGAATCGGCGACGCGGCGTCGCCCAGGTGCGGCCAGACGCCGAGGGCGTCGAGGGCGCGCTGGCTGCCGAAGGCGATGGCCGAGGTGCGGCCGTCGAAGGCCGCATCGGTCACGTGCGTGGGATCGGCGCGGTCGATCACCGCGACGCGCACCCGCGCGCCGGCCAGCGCAACCCCCAGCGTCAGCCCGACCATGCCGGCGCCGACGATCAGCACGTCGGTGTCGAGAGCCTCGGTCCGCTCGGTCGTCATGCCCGCACTGTCGTCAAGCTGGGCCCACGTGTCGAGCCCGGCGTGGCGATCCGCCGCGAGTCAATTCTGCCTATTCCATAAGCAGTGCCTCTCGACTGGTCATTCCTTGTGCAGTTTCGAGCCTGAAGATCAGTCATCGCCGCGGTGCCTGTCCATAACTGCTGGGAATCCAACGGTTTTGTGCGCTGCACCAAAACCGGCACGCTTTTTGCAAACGACGGCCGCGAGAGACGGACGGGCACCGGGCGCGGCGTGTTGTCCGCGTGCGTCGTGCGAGTGCGACGGACCGCGCCGCGGCCGCGGCGCCCGGGCGAGCCGGAACCGGAAGCGATGGGGGTAAGGCGCGATGAAGTTGGTGGTTGCCATCATCAAGCCCTTCAAGCTGGACGAAGTCCGCGAGTCGCTGACGGCCCTGGGCATCCAGGGCCTGACGGTGACCGAGGTGAAGGGCTTCGGCCGCCAGAAGGGCCAGACCGAGATCTACCGCGGCGCGGAGTACTCGGTCAGTTTCCTGCCGAAGGTCAAGATCGAGGTCGCCGTGCCGGACGAACTGGTCGACCAGACCGTCGAGGCGATCCAGAAGTCGGCCAACACCGGCAAGATCGGCGACGGCAAAATCTTCATGACGGACATCGGCCACGCCGTGCGCATCCGCACCGGCGAGACCAACACGGACGCCCTCTAGGGGCCACGCTCAAGGAGAGTTCAGACGATGAAGCGATTGACCCGTATCCTCGCCTTCGGCGGCCTGGCCGCCGTCGGCAGCTTCGCCATCGCCGGCGTCGCCAATGCCGAGGTCTCGGCCGAGACCGCGTTTGTGTTCAACACCTTCTCGTTCCTGGTGCACGGTTTCCTGGTGATGTGGATGGCCGCCGGCTTCGCCATGCTGGAGTCGGGCTTGGTGCGCACCAAGAACACTGCGGCCATCTGCCTCAAGAACATCGCGCTCTATTCGCTGGCCGGCATCTTCTACTACCTGATCGGCTACAACCTGATGTACGTCGACGTCACCGGCTACATCGGTTCGTTGTCGTTCCTCTACAACCCGGGCGACGCGGAACTGGCGCTCTTGAACGCCGACGAGGCGACGCCCGAGATGGTCACGGCCGTGGTCGACAACGGCTACTCGGTGATGTCCGACTGGTTCTTCCAGATGGTGTTCGTCGCCACCGCCGCCTCGATCGTCTCCGGCACGCTGGCCGAGCGCATCAAGGTCTGGCCGTTCCTGATCTTCACCATCGTGCTCACCGCCATCCTCTACCCGATCCAGGGCTCCTGGACCTGGGGCGGCGGCTGGCTGACGGAGATGGGCTTCAGCGACTTCGCCGGCTCGACCATCGTGCATTCGGTCGGCGGCTGGGCGGCGCTCACCGGCGCCATCGTGCTGGGCGCCCGCAAGGGCAAGTACGGGCCCGACGGCCAGGTCAACGCCATGCCGGGCGCCAACCTGCCGCTCGCCACGCTGGGCACCTTCATCCTGTGGTTCGGCTGGTTCGGCTTCAACGGCGGCTCGCAGCTGGCGCTGGGCAGCGCGCTGGACGCGGCGGCGATGGCGATCGTCTACGTCAACACCAACCTGGCCGCAGCCGCGGGCGTCGTCGCCGCGATGCTGGTCGCCCAGATCATGTACAAGAAGATCGACCTGACGCTGGCGCTGAACGGCGCCATCGCCGGCCTGGTCTCGATCACCGCCGGCCCGGACCTGCAGAACCACCTCTGGGCCCTTGTCGTCGGCGGCATCGGCGGCGTCCTGGTGGTCGTGGCTATCCCGCTGATCGACAAGCTGAAAATCGACGACGTGGTCGGCGCCATCTCGGCCCACCTGGTGGCCGGCATCTGGGGCACGCTGGCCGTCGGCATCTTCGGCGGCGGCGACCTGGGCGTGCAGCTGGTCGGCATCGTCGCCATCGGCGCCTTCATGGTGGTCACCACCGGCATCGTCTGGCTGGCGCTGAAGCACACCGTCGGCATCCGGGTCAGCGACGAGGACGAGCACGCCGGGCTCGACACCGTCGAGCTGGGCCTGGAGGCCTATCCGGAGTTCGGCCGCGGCTCGCAGACCCTCTGACGAACCGTGATCGACGCCGTCCGGCGTTCGAGGGGGCCCGGCCGTGCCGGGCCCCTTTCCTTGTCCCGACCGTGCCCCTATGCTCCCGCGCCGTGCGCGGCGGGGCGGGCGGCCCCGTCCGCGGGTACAAGAGGGCGGCGTCGCGTGAGCCAAGGCTCTCCGGGGCAGCAGTGATGGGGGACTACCGGCCATGAAGATGATCGTGGCGATCGTCAAGCCGTTCAAGCTGGAGGACGTGCGCGACGCGTTGACCGCGTTGGGCATCGAGGGCCTGACCGCGACCGAGGTCAAGGGCTTCGGCCGCCAGAAGGGGCAGACCGAGATCTACCGCGGTGCGGAGTACCAGGTCAGCTTCCTGCCCAAGGTGAAGCTGGAGATCGCGGTCGACGACGAACTCGCCGACCGCGCCGTCGAGGCGATCCAGAAATCGGCCAATACCGGCAAGATCGGCGATGGCAAGATCTTCGTGATGGACCTGGGCAGCGCCGTGCGCATCCGCACCGGCGAGACCGGTTCCAACGCCCTCTAGGAGACGACGAACATGACGACGACACGCGACGCGCGCCCGCGCGGGCGGGCCCGCCGGCTCGCGCTGGCCGCCTTGCCGGCGCTGCTCTTCGCCGGCCCCGCGGCGGCGCAGGATGCGCTCGACAGCGGCGACACCGCCTGGATGCTGACGGCGACGGCGCTGGTGCTGTTGATGACCATTCCAGGCCTGGCGCTGTTCTACGGCGGCATGGTGCGCAAGAAGAACGTGCTGGCGACGGCGATGCAGAGCTTCGCCGTGTGCTGCCTGATGACCGTGCTGTGGATGGTCATCGGCTACAGCCTGGCGTTCAGCGACGGCGGCGGCCTGAACGGCGTCGTCGGCGGGTTTTCGAACGTCTTCCTGGCCTCCGTCAAGGTCGACAGCCTGTCGGGCACGATCCCGGAGACCGTGTTCCTGACTTTCCAGCTGACCTTCGCGATCATCACGCCGGCGCTGGTCACCGGCGCTTTCGCCGACCGCATGAAGTTCTCGGCCATGCTGCTGTTCCTGGCCGCCTGGAGCATCGTCGTCTACGCGCCGATCACCCACTGGGTGTGGGGCGGCGGCTTCCTGGGCGACGCGGGCGTGCTCGACTTCGCCGGCGGCACGGTGGTGCACATCAACGCCGGCGTCGCCGGCCTCGTCACCGCGGTCGTGCTGGGCAAGCGCCTGGGCTATGGCGTCGAGAACATGGCGCCGCACAACCTGGTGCTCAGCCTGATCGGCGCCTCACTGCTGTGGGTCGGCTGGTTCGGCTTCAACGCCGGCTCGGCACTGGCGGCGGACGGCGTCGCCGGCATGGCCATGGCGGTGACCCAAATCTCCACCGCCGCGGCGGCGCTGTCCTGGATGTTCGCGGAGTGGATGCTGCGCGGCAAGCCGAGCGTGCTGGGCGCGCTCTCCGGCGCGGTCGGCGGCCTGGTGGCGATCACGCCGGCGGCCGGATTCGTCAACCCGACGGGGGCGCTGGTCATCGGCATCGTCGCCGGCGTCGCCTGCCTCTGGGGTGCCACCTGGCTGAAGCATCGCCTGGCCTACGACGATTCGCTGGACGCCTTCGGCGTGCACGGCGTCGGCGGCATCGTCGGCGCGCTGTTGACCGGCGTGTTCGCGGTCGAGGCGATCGGCGGCACGCGGGGCCTGATCGAGGGCAATCCGGGCCAGGTCTGGACCCAGTTCGTCGGCATCCTGGCGACGGTCGTCTGGTGCGCGGTGGCGACTTTCGTAATTCTCAAGATTGTCAGTCTCTTGACCGACGGCCTGCGGGTCAGCAGCGAGGCCGAGATCGAGGGCCTGGATATCAACCTCCACGGCGAGACCGTGCAGTAAGGCGTTGAGTCGGGGCGGCGAATCGCCGCTCGCCGCCCCGACCGCCCCCACAACTCGACTCATTTCTGAGCTTGTGCCCGCAACCCCTTGAGGGTACACTCAGTTCCGCATTTGTACGCGTGCGGGACGCTGGAACGCGCTCGCGCGCCCCCCCGGCTATGGCGTGGCGATGCACAACGACCGCCTGGACCAGCTGACCGACTACGCCTTCACGCGGCTGCGCCGCCTGCTGGACGGCGTGCCGCCCGGGGATGCGGTCACGCTCGACATGGCGCTGGGCGAGCCACGGCACCCGCCGCCCGACTTCATCCGCCCGATCCTGGGCAGCGCCGACGCCCAGTGGGGCCGCTACCCGCCGGGCGCCGGCACGCCGGACCTGCGCCAGGCCATCGCCGGCTGGCTCGATCGGCGCTACGCCCTGCCGGCGGGTCTCATCGACCCCGACCGCCACATCGTGCCGGTCTGCGGCACGCGCGAAGCGTTGTTCCTCGCCGCCCTCGCCGCGGTTCCGGCCCGGCGCAACGGCGTCGCGCCGGCGGTTCTGCTGCCGAACCCGTACTATCAGGCCTATCTCGGCGGCGCGGTGATGGCGGGCGCGGAGGCGGCGCTGCTCGACGCCACCCCCGCGAACGGCTTCCAGCCGGACCTCGCCGCCCTCGATCCGGCGCTCCTCGAGCGCGCGGCGCTGGTCTACCTCAACTCCCCCGCCAACCCGCAAGGCTCGGTGCTGTCGCGGGCGCAGCTCAAGGCGGCCCTCGACCTCGCCCGCGCCCACGACTTCGTGCTGGCGGTCGACGAGTGCTACGCCGAGATCTACACCGAGACGCCGCCGCCCGGCGCGCTGGAGGCCGCGGCGGAGACCGGTTCTCTGGAAAACCTGGCGGTTTTCCATAGCCTTAGCAAGCGGTCGAACGTGCCGGGCCTGCGCTCGGGCTTCGTCGCCGGCGATGCGGACCTGATCGCGCTGAGCGTGCGCCTGCGCTCCTACGGCGGCGCCACACTGCCGCTGCCGGTGATGCAGGCCTCGGCCGCCCTGTGGCGCGACGAGGAGCACGTCGCCGAGAACCGCCGGCTCTATCGCGAGAAGTTCGACGCGGCGCTGGAGCTCTTCGATGTCGACCGGCCCGCCGGCGGCTTCTTCCTCTGGCTCGACGTAGCCGACGGCGAGGCGGCGGCGACGGCCCTCTGGCGCGAGGCGGGCGTGCGCGTACTGCCCGGCGCCTACATGGCGAGAGAGAGCGCCGACGGCGGCAATCCCGGCGACCGCTACATCCGCGTGGCCCTGGTCCACGCGCCCGACGAGACCCGCGCGGCGCTGACCCGCGCCGCGGCGGCGCTCGCGGCCTGACACGAGGAGGCATCATGGCGTCCCCCAGCACGCTCAACCCGGGCCCTACGTTCCTGCCCGCCGGCATGAGCCGCTTCCTGAGCCACCGCGCGAGCGAGAGCGCCGGGCTGGTGCTGACGCTGGCCGGCGCCGCGGCGCTGGCGGCGCTCATCACCTACGCCCCCGCCGACCCGGCCTGGAACCACGCCACCGCGACGCCGGTCGCGAACCTCATGGGCCTGCCGGGGGCCTGGCTGGCCGACGCCGGGCTGCAGACGCTGGGGCTCGCCGCGGGCCTGCCGGCCCTGGTGCTGCTGGCCTGGGGCCTGCGCCTGATGGCGCATCGGCGGCCGGAGCGGATCTGGCTGCGCCTCGCCTTGTTGCCGGTGGCGATGTGCACTGCGGCGCTGGCGCTGGCCGCCCTGCCCGTCCCCGTGACCTGGCCGCTGCGCAGCGCGCTGGGCGGCTTCGCCGGCGACCTGGCGTTGGGCCACGCTGTCACGTTCGGTCTCGCCTATGGCGTGGCGCCGTTGTGGACGACGCTCGGCGCGGCGACGCTGGCGATCGTGGCGACTCTCTACGTGCTGGGCGTGCGCCCGCGCGAGTGGCTGGCGCTGGCCCGCGGGGCCGTGAGCGGCGTCGGCCAGGCCGGGCGCCTCGCCGCACGCGGCGGCACGCTGGCCCGCGCCTCGGCCGAGACGGCGGCCAAGGGCGTCGCCGAGAGCGGCCGCTGGCTGAGCCGCGGCGCGGCGCGCCTGGAGCCGCACCTGGGTTCGGACATGCTGGACAAGCCCGATCGCGAACCGACGATCGACCTGCCGGGCAAACCGCGCCGCGTCGCGCCCAAGGCCGGTCGGGCCAAGCCGGGGCGGCGGGCCCAGGCCGCGCGCCAGGCGACGCTGGATTTGCCGGTGCCGTCGGGCGAATACAAGCTGCCGCCGCTGTCGCTGCTGTCCGAGCCCGACGCCGCGGCGCGCGGCGCGGGCAAGGTCAACGAGGAGGCGCTGGAGCAGAACGCGCGGCTGCTGGAGTCGGTGCTCGACGACTTCGGCGTGCGCGGCGAGATCGTCCAGGTCCGGCCAGGCCCAGTGGTGACGCTGTATGAGCTCGAACCGGCGCCGGGCACCAAGACCAGCCGGGTCATTGGCCTCGCCGACGACATCGCCCGCTCCATGAGCGCCGTGTCGGTGCGCATCGCCGTGGTGCCGGGGCGCAACGTCATCGGCATCGAGATGCCGAACGCGCGGCGCGAGTTGGTGCACTTGCGCGAGTTGCTCGCTTCGGCCGAGTTCGAGCGCGCCAGAGGCGGCCTGACCCTGGCGCTGGGCAAGGACATTGGCGGCACGCCGGTGCTGGTCGACTTGGCGCGCATGCCGCACCTGCTGATCGCCGGCACCACCGGCTCCGGCAAGTCGGTCGGCGTCAACGCGATGATCGCCTCGCTGCTCTACCGCCTGCGCCCGGACGACGTGCGCTTCATCATGATCGACCCGAAGATGCTGGAGCTGTCGGTCTACGACGGCATCCCGCACCTCATGACGCCCGTCGTCACCGACCCCGGCCAGGCGGTCGTCGCGCTCAAGTGGGTGGTGCGCGAGATGGAGGACCGCTACCGCGCCATGTCGAAGCTGGGGGTGCGCAACATCGCCGGCTACAACCAGCGCCTGGCCCAGGCGCGCAAGAAGGGCGAGATCCTCAAGCGCACGGTGCAGACCGGCTTCGACGCCGATACCGGCAAGCCCGTGTTCGAGGAGCAGCCGATCGACACCTCGCCGCTGCCCTTCATCGTTGTCGTCGTCGACGAGATGGCGGATTTGATGCTGGTCGCCGGCAAGGACGTCGAGGCGGCGATCCAGCGCCTGGCGCAGATGGCGCGCGCGGCGGGCATCCACCTGATCATGGCGACCCAGCGGCCCTCGGTCGACGTGGTCACCGGCACCATCAAGGCCAATTTCCCGACGCGGGTCAGCTTCCAGGTCACCTCCAAGATCGACAGCCGCACCATCCTGGGCGAGCAGGGCGCGGAGCAGCTGCTGGGCATGGGCGACATGCTCTACATGGCCGGCGGCGGCCGCATCACCCGCGTGCACGGGCCGTTCATGTCCGACGAGGAGGTCGAGGCCGTGGTCGCGCATCTGAAGGCCCAGGGCGAGCCCGAGTTCCGCGACGACATCACCGACGACGCCGACATCGCCGCCGGCATCCCCGGTTTCGACGAGAGCGGCGGCAATACCGACAGCGGCGACGCGCTGTTCGACCAGGCGGTGGCCCTGGTCGCGCGCGAGCGCAAGGCCTCGACCAGCTTCGTGCAGCGCCACCTGCAGATCGGCTACAACCGCGCCGCCCGCATCATCGAGCGCATGGAGAAGGACGGCATGGTCGGCCGCGCCAACCACGTCGGCAAGCGCGAGGTCCTGCTGCCGCCCGCGGCGGACGAGATCTGACACGGCGGCGCGGCGACGCCGCGGCTACTGGCCGGTCTTGGCCTTCAGCACCGGCAGCATGTCGTCGTCGTCGGCGATCTCCTTGATCGTCGCGTCCCACTGGGCCAGGCGCTCGGGCGAGCCCGGATGGGTGCCGAACATCGCGGTCTTGAGCGAGCCCTCGCCGCGGGCAACCGAGAAGCTGACCCAGATGTCCTTGGCTTCCTCGAGGTCGTAGCCTGAGCGCGCCAGCAGATAGGCGCTCAAATAGTCGGCTTCGCGTTCCATTTCCTTGGAGAACGCGATGCCGCCGATGTTGGCGCCCACTTGGCCGTAATTCTGGATGTCCGACGGTCTGGGCTGGCCGCCGCCGGCACTCGACAGGCCGCCGAGCAGCAGCGCCATGGCGATGGCCCCGACCTGCTGGTTCTGCATCGACTTCTTGACGTGCTGGGTCATAACGTGGGCCATCTCATGGGCCACCACGGCAGCCAACTGGTCGTCGCTTTCCATGTAGCGGACCAGCCCGGCGTTGACGGTGATGATGTCACGATGATCGGCGTAGGCGTTGAACTCCGCCGCGTCCGGGGCGTACTGCACGTTCATGAAGCAGGTCTCGTACTCTGTCTGCAGACACATCGCGTGGACGTGCTCCAACAGCCGGTTGGTGACCCGGTAGACCATCGCCCGTTCGTCCTCGATCGGCCGGTAGATCGGCTTGAGGACCGCATTCTTCTGCTCCTCCTCCAGGAACTCGCGGTATTCCGCCAGCGCGTCGGGCGTGATTTCAGGGAGCGCGTGCATCGAGCCGACGCAGCCCCCCAGGAGAACGGTCGCGCAAAGCAGCAGCACCGTCCGTGTCACGGAAAGACGCATGGACACCCCCTCCAGACGGCAACTTGTTGGTTAATCCAATCATGTGGCATGCTCGTATAGACTGTCAAATCGCGCGAGCCGTCGCCTGACCGGGCCGCGCATATTGCCCCTCGACACGGCGGCCGCGCGACGCCATCTAGGCGGGATGCCGAAGCGTGCCGCCCTTCTCCGGCGCCTGACTGTCGTCGCTTTCATGGCGCTGGCCGCGACCCCCACGGCCGCGGTCGATGCCGTGCCGCTGACGGTGGCGCAGCGGGCGACGCTGGACCGCGTCGTCGCCTACCTCAACGACATCGACAGCGTCGAGGCGCGCTTCGTCCAGATCAGCGCCGGCGGCATCGCCGAGGGACAGATCTATCTCGACCGACCGGGGCGCATGCGGCTCGAATACAACCCGCCGGTGCCGGTACTGATGGTCGCCAAGTCGCCGTGGCTGATGTACGTCGACCACGAGTTGAAACAGACCAGTTTCGTGCCGCTAAGTTCCACGCCCGCCGCGATCCTGTTGCGCGAGTCCATCAAGCTCGACGACACGCTGGTCGTCACCGACGTCGAGCGGGCGCTGAACGCGGTCCGCGTCACCGTGGCGCAGGCCGACCACCCGGAGGCCGGCACGCTGACGCTAGTGCTGCAGGACCAGCCGCTGCGCCTCGTCAAGTGGCGCGTCGTCGACGCCCAGGGCGAGGTTATCGACGTGGCGCTGATCGACGCACGCTTCGGCGTGCCGCTGGACAGCGAGCTGTTCGCCGTCATCGACCCCTACCTCGAGACCCGGCGCGAGAACTGAGCTTTGCCGCCGCCGCCGCGGCGCGCTATGTCACACCCATCCGATAAAGGCTGAACGCGGAGGCCTCACGCATGCGATACCTGCACACCATGGTGCGCGTCACCGACCTCGACGCGTCGCTCGACTTCTACTGCAACAAGCTGGGCCTCGTCGAAGCCCGCCGCATGGACAACGACAAGGGGCGCTACACCCTGGTCTTCCTGGCGGCGCCCAGCGACATGGACCAGGCGCAGCAAAGCCACGCGCCGCTGGTCGAGCTGACCTACAACTGGGACCCGGAGGACTACACCGGCGGCCGCAATTTCGGCCACCTGGCCTACCGTGTCGACGACGTCTACGCCGTCTGCCAGAAACTGATGGACGGCGGCGTGACGATCAACCGCCCGCCGCGCGACGGCAACATGGCCTTCGTGCGCTCGCCCGACGGCATCTCGATCGAGCTGCTGCAGGAAGGCGACCCTCTGCCGCCGCAGGAGCCCTGGGCCTCGATGGAAAACACCGGCGCCTGGTGAGGGACGTTACCGCGCGGCGAACGGGCTGAGCAGCAGGCCCCAGAACGGCCGCTCCGCGCGGCCCTCGACGCCGATCGCCATTTCGGGCGTGCGGGACGTGGCGCTGCGCGTGCGGAACAGCGGGTCCCAGAAGCTGAACACCGTGCCGTAGTTCGAGTCCGTGTCGGTGCGCACCCGGTGGTGGTGCACCCAGTGGATCGAAGGCGTGATGATGACGCGGGCCAAGGCCGCCTCGAGGCGCGGCGGCAGGGCCACGTCCGAGTGGTGGAACAGCGCCGCGAGCAGCACCAGCGCCTCGAAGGCGATGACGCTGGCGAACGGGATGCCCAGCGCCACGATCACGGCGGCGCGGGCCAGCGTCGACAACAGCACCTCGCCGAAGTGGAAGCGCACGGCCGAGGTGGTGTCGAGGAAGCGGTCCAGGTGGTGCACCTCGTGGAAGCGCCACAACAGCGGCACCACGTGGTTGGCGCGGTGCCACCAGTAGATCAGGAAGTCGAGGAGCACGAGATCGAGCGCGAGGCCCCAGGGCCCGCGCCACCAGTCCGGCCGCAGGCCGGCGTCGACCGCTGCGGCCCAGGCCGTCACCGGCAGCACGACGGCGAGCGAGAGGCCGGAGTTGGCGAGCCACAGGCCGCCGTTGCGCCCCCAGCGGCGCCACAGGGGCCGCGCGGCCTCCGGCGCCGGCGCCGCGGGCGCGAGGCGCTCGAGCGCGAAGAGCACCGCGAACCACGCGACCACCAGGGCTGCCTTGGCCGTGGGCGAGAACAGAACGTCGTCCATGGGTTCTATGTGGGGCACCGCGCGCCGCAGGCCAAATCGGCCCGCCGGCTGACGCGGCGGCGTTGTGATCCTATATTCAAGCTTAGCACCACCCGGGAGCCGCCGTGAGCACCGTGCCGTCCACCCTGCCGCTGATCGGCGTCAGCGCCTGCATCCGCGAAATTCTCGATGGCCAATACCATACCGTCGGCATGAAGTACGTTGCCGCGGTGGCCGACGGCGCCGGGGGCATACCGGTGCTGGTGCCGGCCATCGGCGACGCCGCGGACGGCGGCCGCCTGCACGTCGCCGAGCTGGTCGAGCGCCTGGACGGCCTGATGCTGACCGGCAGCCCGTCGAACGTGGAGCCGCATCACTATGGCGGCGAACGCAGCCGCCACGGCACGCTGCACGACCCGGAGCGCGACGCGACGATCCTGCCGCTGATACGCGCGGCGCTCGACAACGCCGTGCCGCTGCTGGCGGTCTGCCGCGGCACCCAGGAACTCAACGTGGCGCTGGGCGGCACGCTGCACCAGAACGTGCACGAGCTGCCGGGCAAGCGCGACCACCGCATGCGCCGCGAAGGCACCTGGGACGTGCGCCACGGCCCGGCGCACCCGGTGCGCTTCCGACCGGACAGCTTGCTCGCGCGCCTCGCCCGCGAGGTCGGCCACGACCCCGAGCACACCATCATCAACTCGCTGCACGCCCAGGCCATCGACGTGCCGGCGCCGGGCCTTACGATCGAGGCGTGGAGCGACGACGACGTGATCGAGGCGATCAGCGTCGAGAGCGCGCGCGCCTTTGCGCTGGGCGTGCAGTGGCACCCGGAGTACCGGGTGACCGAGAACAAGCTGTCGATGGCCCTGTTCCGCGCCTTCGGCGACGCCTGCCGCGCCCGCGCCGCGGCGCGCCTCGCGGCGGACCGGGTGGCGTAAGGGCACCACGGCGCTTCTTCGGAAAACCTGTCACCCCCAGCACGACCCTCCCCCTTCGAGGGGGAGGGGATTCTTCATTATACGCCAATGAGTTCCCTCCCCCCTTGAGGGGGAGGGTTAGGGTGGGGGTGTGGTTGGTTCCGACCGCTGGGTCGATAGACCTACGGGCCCAAACGCCTCAGCAGATTGACGAACTGGCGGCGTTCGTCGGCGGTCAGGGCCGAGGAGACGTCGCGCTCGTGGCGTTCGACCTTCTGCTCCAGGCGGCGATAGGCCTCTTCGCCCGAATTCGTCAGGTACAGCGCGTTGGTGCGCCGGTCGCCCGGCGCCGGGCGGCGCTCGATGAAACCGTGTCGCTGCAGGCGGTCGATCACCGTGACCACGGTCGAGCGGTCGAGGTTCAGCGTCATGGCCAGCTGCGACTGGGTCATGCCCGGATTGGCCGCGATCAGCGCCAGCACGCCGAACTGGCCCGGCGTCACGTCGAACGGCTTCACGCTGACCGTGAAGTGCTGGAACGTGGCGACCTGGGCGCGGCGCAGATGGTAGCCCAGCAAGTCCTCGAGAATACCCGGATTGACCGCGGTCCGCCGGTTGCGGCGCCGCGTGACAGCCGGCTGTGACGTCCTGTCCTGCGCTGGGTCGGTCATGTTTCCCCCTACCTCGGCGCTGTGTTTCGCTGCGCGGCCCGGTTTGCAACCGCGCGTTGCGCAAACAGTTGGCTGGTGCCCATTATATACCCAAATCCTCCGCGGCCTACCAAGAAGTCCGCAGCATTTACAATATTTCCCGCAGACGCAATGGCTTAGGTGACCAGCCGCACCAGCCCCAGGGTGATCACCGGGAAGGCGATCAGCAGTACCACGCGTACGGCGTCCGAGACCAGGAAGGGCACAACGCCGCGGAACGACTCCAGCATCGGCACGTCGCGGGCTAACTTGTTGATAATGAACACATTCATGCCGACCGGCGGCGTGATCAGCCCGACCTCGACGACGATCAGCGCGACGATGCCGAACCAGATCTTGAGGTCGTCCGGCGACATGCCGAAATCGAGCGCCGCGATGACCGGGAAGAAGATCGGCATGGTGAGCAGGATCATCGACAGGCTGTCCATGACGCAGCCGAGCGCCAGGTAGAGCAGCAGCATCACGCCCAGCACCAGGATCGGCGCCAGGCCCAGGCCGCCGATGAACTCGGCGGCGCGGAACGGGATCTGGCTGAGCGCCAGAAAGCTGTTGAACATCTCCGCGCCCAGCAGGATCAGGAAGATCATCGCCGTTGCTTCGGCCGCGCCGTAGATGCAATCGAGGAAGCCGTTGAGCCGCATGCCGCCGTGCACGACGGCCAGCAGGCCGGTGCCGACCGCGCCCACGGCCGCGCCCTCCGTCGGCGTGAAGATGCCGCCGTAGATGCCGCCCAGCACCAGCACGAAGATCAGCAGCACCGGCCAGATCTCGACGAGGCTTTGCAGGCGGGCGGCGGTAGAGGCGCGCTCGCCGGCCGGCCCCGCCGCGGGGTTGATGCGCACGTAGACGGCGATCGCCAGCACGTAGCCGATGGCGGCCAGAATGCCGGGGATGAAGGCGGCGAGGAACATGGTCGCGATGTTGGCCTCGACCAGGATGGCGTAGATCACCAGGATCACCGACGGCGGGATCAGGATGCCCAGCGTGCCGCCGGCGGCCAGGCTGCCGGTCGCCAGCGCGCCCGAGTAGTTGAAGCGCCGCAACTCCGGCAGCGCCACCTGGGCCATCGTCGCCGCCGTCGCCAGCGACGAACCGCAGATCGCGCCGAAGCCGGCGCAGCCGCCGACCGCGGCCATGGCGATGCCGCCGCGGCGGTGGCCCAGGAAGGTGTAGGCGGCGCGGAACAGCGCCTGGCTCATGCCGGCGCGTGTCGCGAACTGGCCCATCAGCAGGAACAGCGGCACGACCGACAGGTCGTAGGTGATGAAGCGCCAGTAGGCCGCGGTCTTGAGGTAGCCGATCAGCGCCGGCCAGCTGTTCAGCGTGACGTAGCCGACCATGCCGACGACCAGCATGGCGACGCCGATAGGCATGCGCAGGGCGATCAGCACCAGCATGACGCCGATCATCGCCAAGCCGAACTCGACGCCGCTCACCGTCCGCTCCGGGCGTAGGGCGATGGCGCGCGCGGCGGCGACAGGTGGCGCCAGGCGGTGTAGAGCGCGACCGCGCACAACAGCGCCGCGCAGACCACGATCGGCACGAAGGCCCACCAGCGCGGCATGCCCAGCACCATGGTCTCCTCGCCGTACTGGCGCATGTCCAGGCCGCCGAAGGTCATGCGCCAGGCCAGCAGTCCGGCGATGGCCGCGAATGTCAGTGCCCACAGGGTGTCGAGCAGACGCCGCAGCGGCGGCGCCATGTGCTGGGTGAAGAAGTCGACGATGACGTTGCCGCCGGCCAGCTGGCAGTACGGCAGGAAGGCGAAGACGGCGATGGCGCAGCCGACCTCGACGATTTCGAAGTCGCCGGCGATGGGCGCGGCGAACAGCTTGCGGCCGATCACGCTGACCACGGTGATCAGCGCGAAGGCGACCAGCACCAGGCCGCCGGCCGCGGCGAACGCGGTCGCCAGCCAGGCCAGCACCCGGCCGACGGGGTCGGCGCGCGCCGCGGCCAGCGGATCGCGCACCTCCCCCTTCGGTCCGGCCGTGCCCTGCGTCTGGCCGGCGTCGTCGCTCATGCGCCCTCGTCCCGCTCCCCGGGGCGCGGCCCCTTACTTGCTGTACTTCTCGACCAGCGCGACGGCGTCGTCGTACAGCTTCTGACCGTCGTGGCCCGCCGCGCTCATGTCGGCGATCCACTTGTCGATCACCGGCTGGGCGGCGGTGCGCCACGCCCGCGCACCCTCGGGCGAGATCGTCAGAATATCGTTATTGCGCTCGCGCGCCGCCTTGCGGCCCGGGCCCTCCGCGGCGTCCCAGGTGGCGCCGATGCCCTGCACCACGTTCATGCCCGAATTGGCGTCGATCACCGCCTTCAGGTCGTCGGGCAGGCTCTCGTACTTGGCCTTGTTCATGGCGAACAGGAACACCGAGGTGTAGAGCCCGCGGTCGCCCGCGAACTCCGTGTGGTGCTTGACCAGCTCGTGCACCTTCAAGGGCCAGGTGATCTCGTAGGGCAGCACGGTGCCGTCGATCACGCCCTTGGAGAGCTGCTGCGGCACCTGCGGCACCGGCATGCCGACCGGTGTCGCGCCCAGCACGGTCATCATCTCCAGCACCTGGCGGGTCGGCGCCCGGATCTTCGTGCCCTGCAGGTCGTGGATGTTGGCGACCGGCTTGTCGCGCATGTGGAACAGGCCGCGGGCGTGCACGTGGAAGAAGATCGGGTGGATGTCGCCGAACTCGTCCTTCGCGTAGGTCTCGTAGTACTCCTGCACCGCCTGGCTGGTCGCCTCGGCGCTGGAGACCATGAACGGCAGCTCGAACGCCTCGATCATCGGGAAGCGACCGCGCGTGTACCCGGGCAGCGTCCAGACGATGTCGACGACACCGTCGCGCACCTGGTCGTAGAGCTGTGGCGGCGCGCCGCCCAGCTGCATCGCCGGGTAGATTTCGATCTTGATGCGGCCGTTCGAGTCCGCCATGACCTTGTCGGCCCACGGCACGATGGTCTTGGAGTTCGCCGTCGCCGGCGGCGGCACGAAATGGTGGACCCGGAGCGTCACCTCCTGGGCGAGCGCCGCCGAAGCCAACAGCGCCCCCGTGAGCGCCGCGCCCCCGATGGCGCCCATGGCAGCAATAAGCCTGTTGCGTATCACGTCGAACGTCTCCCTTCCTGCTGCCGGTCCCCGTGCCGGCGTTCTGTTTGACTTGCGCCAGACGGTAGCCGAAATCGGCCTGGCGCGGTAGGCCGCGCCGCCGGACACAGCCGTACCGCGCCGTTCCGCAAGCGGTCTTGCCGGCCAACGGTTTGCAGCGCAAACCGAATGGCCTAGTTTGACGCCCGCGAGACGAGCGGAGCCCCCCTGCCGCATGAGCGTCCAGGTCACGATCCGCCAGCACGCGGGCCCGGTCGCGGTCGAGACCGGCGAGACGGTGCTGGCCGCCGCGCTGCGCCAGGGCGTCGACTATCCGCACGGCTGCCGCTCGGGCAACTGCGGCGCCTGCAAGTCGCGGCTGTTCGCCGGCGAGGTCGACTTGATGCCGTTCTCGGACTACGCCCTCAGAGCGGAAGAACGGCAAAACGGCCTGATCCTGGCCTGCCGCGCGGTGCCGTGGAGCGATGCCGAGGTCGCCTGGCTGGCCGCCGACGAGACCGTTGCGCACCCGCGCCGTACGCTCGCCTGCCGGGTCGTGGCACGCGACCGCCTGACCCACGATGTCGTACGCGTACGGCTGGAGATCGAAGGTGGCGGCCCGTTCACGTTCTCCGCCGGCCAATACGCCAGCCTCTCATTCGCCGGCTGCCCGCCGCGCGACTACTCCATGGCCAACCGCCCGGACGAGGCGATCCTCGAGTTCCACATCCGCCACCTGCCCGGCGGCGCCGCGGGCGACCACGTGGCGCGCGGTCTCGCGGTCGGCGACCCGGTGACGGTCGAGGGGCCGTTCGGCCTGTCGTATCTGCGCGAGCTGCACACCGGGCCGATCCTGGCGATCGCCGGCGGCTCGGGCCTGGCGCCAATCCGCGCCATCGTCGCGACCGCGCTCGCGAAGGGCGCCCTGCAACCGATCCATCTGTTCTTCGGCGTGCGCGACGAGCGGGACGTCTACGCCGAGGACGAGCTACGCAAAATGGCGGCGGCGCACCCGAACCTGGACGTCACCATCGTGCTGTCGGACCCGGACGCACCGACCGAGCGGCCAACCGGGCTGGTGCACGAGGCCGCGGCCGCGTGGATCGCCGACCTCGACGGCTGCAAGGCGTACATTGCCGGCCCGCCGCCGATGGTCGACGCGGCGAGCGCGCTGTTGCGCGCCCGCGGCCTGCGCGCCGAAGACCTGCACGCCGATCCCTTCACGCCGGCGGAGACATCATGAGCGCGCTCGACGGCCGCGTGGCGCTGGTGACCGGGGGCGGCCGCGGCATCGGCGAAGCGATCGTGCGTGCGTTGCACGCCGAGGGCGCCAAGGTCGTGATCGCCGACAGCGGCGTCACCATCGCCGGCGACCGCGCCGACCCGCGGGTCGCAACGAACCTTGCGGCGGCGCTGGGCGCCGTCGCTTTCCCTCATTCGGTCGCGGGGCCGGGAGCGGCGCGCGCGGCGGTGGCCTGCGCCACCGACCGCTTCGGGCGCCTCGACATCGTCGTCAACAACGCCGCAATCCTGCGCGACGGTTTCGTCTTCAAGGCCGACCCGGCCGACTGGCTGGCGGTGATCGAGACCAACCTCACGGCCGCGTTCCACGTGCTCAATGCCGCGACCCCGGTGCTGCGCGCGCAGGCCAAGGCCGGCGAGAGTGGCGGCCGCATCGTCAATGTGGTTTCCACCGCCGGCCTCTACGGCAACTACGGCCAGGCGGCCTACGCCAGCGCCAAGGCCGGGCTGATCGGGCTGACCCGCGCGACGGCGCTCGACATGGCGCGGTCGGGCGTCACCGCGAACGCGGTCGCGCCCTTCGCCCACACCTGCGTCACCGAGGCCATCCAGCCGGCGAACGAGGCACAGGCACGCTACAAGGCGCAAGCGCTCGGCGTGCCGGCGGAGTCCGTGGCGCGCTTCGTCGCGCACCTGTGCACGCCCGCGGCGCAAGGCATCACCGGCCAGACGTTCGGCGTGCGCGGCCGCGAGGTGTTCCTGTTCGCCCCGGCGCGCCCTGCCGCGCGCACGGTGGTCGAGGGCGACCCGGCCGACGCCGTCGCCGCGCTGGCGCCGCACTTCGCCGAGCTGACGACCGACCTGGAAGCCTTCAACACGGAACCGATCCTCGAGGAGTCCCGTCCATGAGCGACGCCCCTGTCGTCGCCACCGTCGAGGAGTTCCACGCCCAGCCCGAGGCCTATCGGACCGCGGTGCGCAAGATCGTGCGCAGCCACGCGATCAACGAGCTGTACGGCGCCCAGGTCTTCGACGAGCCGGCGGTGGCGCTGGCGCCGGATCCCTACGCCAAGTGGCTGACCTGCCGCGTGGCGATGGAGGAGTACGGCCACCATGTGCGCTTCAAGGAGCTGGGCACGCAGTTGGGCATCCCCGACGATCAGATGGCGCCCGGCGGCGACAAGCGGCCGTTGTCGATCTTTGAGTTTCCGCTGGAGACGTGGGAGGAGTTCTGCGTCATCAAGCTGTTGGCCGACTTGGCCGAGATCCTGCAGATCGAGGACCTCTTGCACTGCGGCTTCCACCCCTTGCGCAACCTGGCGCGCATGACCATGCCGGAGGAGCGATTCCACGCCCAGTTCGGCGAGGATTTCTGTACCGACCTGATCAAGACCGACGAGGGCCGCGCCCGCGTGCAGGACGCTATCGACCGGTACTTCCCGCTGCTGCCCGCCTTCTTCGGCCGCGACAAGTCGCACAACAACGAGGCCTACCGGACATTCGGCATCAAGCAGCGCACGAACGAGGAGATGCGCACCGACTACGTTGCGCAAGCCCGCGCGTTGGTCGAGGACAGGCTGGGGTTGACGCTGCCGGACGTCGCCGCATCGCGGAGTCTTTGACGCAGCGGTCGCCGGCCCTTAGTTCACTTACAACGATGGCTCGACCCCAACCTTTAGGAACGACGCCGTGCGCCTGGTGACCTGGAACATCAACTCCGTGCGCCTGCGGCTGCCGCTCGTCGAGCGGCTGGCGCGCGAGCTCGACCCCGACGTCATCTGCCTCCAGGAGACCAAGTGCCCGGACGAGGCATTCCCGGCGGACGCCATCGCCGCGTTCGGCTATCCCCACCAGCGCATCCGCGGCATGAAGAACTACCACGGCGTCGCCATCCTCTCGCGCCTGCCGTTCCGCAAGGCCGGCACCCGCGACTGGTGCGGGAAAGAGGACGCGCGCCACGCCTGGGCCAGCTTCGCCGGCGGCGTCGAGCTGCATAACTTCTACGTGCCGTCCGGCGGCGACGTGCCCGACCCGGACGCCAACGACAAGTTCGCCCACAAGCTGGCGTTCCTGGAGGAGATGGCGGCGTGGTGGGGCGAGCGCGCCAGCCCGCGCGCCAAGCGCATCCTGGTCGGCGACCTGAACGTGGCGCCGTTCGAAAACGACGTCTGGTCGCACAAGCAGCTCTTGGACGTGGTCAGCCACACGCCGGTCGAGGTCGATGGGTTGGCGCGGGTGCAGGCGGCGCACGACTGGGTCGACGCCATGCGCCGCTTCGTGCCGCCGGAGGAGCGCCTCTACACCTGGTGGAGCTACCGCGCCCGCGACTGGCGCGCCAGCAACCGCGGCCGCCGGCTCGACCACGTCTGGGTGACGCCGCCGCTCGCCAAGCGCCTCAAGGGCATGCACGTGCTCGACGACGCCCGCGATTGGCCCAAGGCCTCCGACCACGTGCCGGTAGTGGTGGATCTGGATTTGTAGGCGCGCGGGGCGCCGGCCCTACCCGACCCGGTAGACGAAATACTCCCAGTCCGTCGCGGCTGGGGTTGGCACCTCTTGCCAGCCCTGGTCGGCCATCGCCCGGTCCGTCAGCACGAAGCCGGGCTGCACGAGTCTGCCGATCAGCGGCGCGATGGTCGCGGCGAGGGCCGCGTCGCGGTCGCGCCTGTCGCTGCCGATGTCGGCGTGGGCCAGCGCCGCGGTGCGGCCCAGCCGGTCGACCGCGCCGGCGAGGCTCTCGCGGAAGTCGCCGAGCAGCAGGCGCTCGTCGGTCGGGCGCACGTCGTCCGGGCAGTGCACCTCGCGGTCGAAGGCGTAGATCTCGCGCCCCGGCAGCTGCGTGCGCAGGAAATCGAACGTGCGACCCTTGCCGAGGCCGATCTCCAGCACCGGCCCGTCGAGCTCCCGGATGGCCGCCGCGGCCCAGGCGAGGCAGTCCCGCTGGGCGGTCAGCCGCGCGATCATGCGGCTCAGCCGGTCGGCCGGCGGTGCAGGGCTCATGCGGGAGCGCGGCCTTCGGCCCGCTTCACTCCGGCGCGCGGTACATGTAGTAGCGGCCGGCGGGCACGTCGGGCGGCAGGTCGACCTCCTGCCAGTCGTCGAGCGGCAGCGACTGGTCGCTGACGATGACGCCGCCGGGACACACCAGGTCGACCAACAGCGGCGCGATGGTGCGCGACAGCTCGTGGTCGATGTCGGGCCGGCCGCTGCCCAGATCGGCGTGCACCGGCGCCACTTCTCCGGCCAGCTCGTCGCCGGCCTCGGTCAGCGTCACGCGCACGTCGCCGACGATCATGTGGTCCTCGTCGGGCACGCAGTCGGGGTGCGCGCCGACACGACGGTCGAAGACGAAAATCTCCCGGTCGGGCAGCAGGGTACGCAGATGGTCGAAGGTGCGGCCGTTGCCCAGGCCGAACTCGAGCACCACGCCCGGCACGCGCTCGACCAGGTGCCCGGCGGCGTCGAGGCAGTCGCGCTGCGCCACCAGGCGTCGGATGAAACTCTCGAGTCGGCTCATCGCCGGAACTCCATTGAGGTCGCGGCCGGGACGGCCCGGTCGGCCGACAGGTCCTGAGCGCTCAGGTCCCCGCCTGGGCGATGGCATCGCGCAACTGGGTCGTCGTCTTGTCCAGCCGGTGTGCCAGCACGCGCATGATCTCGACCGACATCTGCGGGAACTCCGTCACCAGGCGGAAGAACAGGTCTTTCGAGATGCGCAGGGTCGTCAGTTTCGTCGTCGCCTTGACGGTCGCGGTGCGCGGCACGTCGCACAGGATCGCGATCTCGCCGACGAAGTCGTTGCGACCCACGACCGCGACGGTGAGCGGTCCGGTCGGCGTCTCGACGATGATGTCGGCGGTGCCGTCGACGATGATGTAGGCGCTGTCGCCCATGTCGCCCTGCTGGCACAGCACCTGGCCTTCCTCGAAGGTCAGCCGTTCGCTGGTGAAGGCCAGGAGTTTCAGTTTCGACGGCTCGAGCTTGGCGAACAGCGGGATGTTGCGCAGCAGTTCAACTTCTTCGTTCAGACTCACGTCAATGCTCTCCTCATGGAAGCACGGCGCGGCGACTCACCGCACGCGGCTCCCCTTCAGTCGGATTGTAACAGCAGCGCAAGGCGACCGCCCTCCCTGTTGAGATCGGCGAAAGTGCCGACCTCGGCGGCGCGGGCGTCGGCCATCACCACGACCAGGTCGAAGGCCTCCGCCTGGGCCGCGCGGTTGACCACCCAGACGATGCCGCGGCCGGCCCGCTCCTCCTGGACGCGGTCGATCAGGCGGCCCTGGGCGGCGCTGTCCAGCACCGCGGTCGCGTCGTTGACGATCAGCAGGTCGGGCCGGCGCAACAGACAGCGCGCCAGCGCCAGCTTCTGGCGCTGCACCGCCGACAGGCGGCTGCCGCCGACGCCGACCTGGAATTCCAGCCCCGCCTCCATGACGCTGCCGCGCAGGCCCAGCGCGTCGAGCATCTCGGCCAACAGCTCGCCGATGCGCTGGGCGCCGCCGGCGACGCCATAGGCGACCTTGCCGAACAGGATGTTGTCCTGGATCGAGGCGGCGGCGTTGTACTTCTCGGAATCGAAGAACTCGATCGCGTCGGCCAGCTCCGCCGGCAGGTCGTCGGCGAAGATGCGCCGCGCTTCAACCAGCCAGCTGCGGTACTCGCCCTCGATCAGGCCCAGGCGGTGGCGCGCCGGCGTCAGCTTGAACGGCAGGGACAAGAGCTGCGTGCGGTCCTCTTCGCTCAGCGCCGCCGGCCCGGCCTTTTCGGCGCGCGACAGGATCAGCTGGAAGTCGGGCAGTTCCTCGGAGCTGATGAAAGCGAACTGCTCGAAGAACTCGTGGCCCGGCGGCAGGTCGGCGAAGATCTCGACCATCGTGCGGGCGACCTCCTGGCCGGTCTCCAGCATGCGGTCGTAGAGCGTCTGGCCGCCGCCGGTGTCGACCCGGCGCAGCACGTCCAGCACGTAGGCGTTCTCGGCCATGCGGTCCAGGTTGAAGCGGTCGTCGACCGGCGTGCCGAACAGCACGTTCTCGGCCACCGTGGCATTGGCGTTGTAGCTCTCGCGGTCGAACAGCTCGACCAGTTCGGCGTAGGCGGCTTCCTTCAGGCGGTCGCGCAGGGCGACGCGGGCCTTGAGAATGTTCTCGGCCAGGTCGGCGCGGCGCACCGGGTCGACCGTGCCGCGCAGGCCCATGCTGTAGATGTCGTCGCGCATCTCGACCAGCGCCAGCGCGTGCAGCAGCACCGGGGTCAGCTCTTCCGCCGCCGCGATGCCGGCGGCCTCCAGGTCGACCCAGTCGGCCAGGTAGTCGAAGTCGATGTTGCCGGTGATGCGCGCTTCCATCATGTCCCGCGACCGGGCGCGCGTCACCGCGTCGTCGGCGTAGTCCGCCGGGCGGCGCGGCCGCTGCTTCAGCGCGTAGCGCAGATTGTCACCGACCGACGTCGACTGCAGGAAGGCATTGGGGCCGACATAGGCGAGACGCCGGCCGGTCACCGCCTCGCTCAGTTCCGTCGCGTCGTGGCCGCCAATCTCGTACTTGCCCGCCGTCGGCATCGCCAGACGCGCCAGGAGCAGGCCAAGGTCCTCCTTGCCGCTGCCCGGGCCGCCGACGACGGCGACGTGCTGGTCCAGGCCCGCCTCGAAGCTGACGGCCGACAGGCGCGTGATCTCGTCCTCGTCGACCAGGCCGACGCCGCTGAGCTTCAGCGTGCCGGTGAGCGGCTCGACATCCTCGATCGTGTGGTCCTGCAGCGCCGGGTCGAGCATGCCCTCGGGGTCGAACTGGCTGACGATCTGCTCGTACTTGACCCGCGCGTCCTCGCGCTGCTGGTACCAAGCCAACAGCTCCTTCCACGGCGACGACATGTCCTTGTGGGCGCCGACGACGGCGACCAGTGCGCCGATGGTCAGCGACCCCTCGATCACCAGGTAGCCGCCGATCGAGTAGAAGAAGAACGGCGCCAGCTTGTCGATGAAGTTGTTGAGGAACTTGATGAAGAACTTGCGGCGGAAGATCTCGAAGCGGATGCCGTAGATCGTGCCCAGGCGGTCGGCGAAGCGGCTCTGCTCCAGCGCCGTGCCGTCGTTGGCGTGGATCTCGACGATGCCGCCGACCGACTCGCCGATGTGGTCGCTCAAGTGACGCACCTCGCGCAGGCGCCGCTTGGCCAGCTGGCTGACTCTGCGCTGCAGCTTCGGGATCACGTAGATCTGGATCGGGTAGAACGACATCGCCGCCAGGCCCAGCCACGGGTCCTGCACGACGATGAAGCCCAGCGCCACGAACAGCTGGCCGCCCAGGAACACCGGCTGGGCGAAGGCGTCGGCGGTGAAGTTGCCGACCTGCTCCGCCTCGGCGCTGATCATCGAGATCAGCTCGCCCTGGCTGGTACGCTTGAAGTGCGGCAGCGGGAACCGCAGCACATGGGCGTACAGGATGTAACGCAGGCGGCGCAGCAGCCGCTCCGCCAGGCGCCCCTTGTAGACGCCGATGACGTACTTCAGGCCGTTCGAGAGCACGACCATGACGAGGAATGTGAAACACAGCACGAAGAGGAAGGAGACCTGATCGACCGCGAACGGGACCTCAATGCCGAAGATCGGCATGAAAAACGGCGGCCCCTCGCCGCCGATGGCGCGGTTGATGATGCTCTTCGGCAGGTCCAGCAGCAGGTAGTTGATCGGCCAGGAGAGGAAGATCAGGGCCAGCAGGACAAGCTGCTGCGGACGGCTGTGTCGCAGAATGAACCTGAACAGACTGCGATCCATACCGCGCGCCTTGTCGCCCCTCGATCTAACGCGCCGCTGCGCGCTGCCCCCGTCGGGCGCGGCCGAAGCATAGCCCAAGCCCTCGTCCACGGTAAACGACCGCCCCGACTGCCGTCGATATCCGCGAGATACGCGCTATCGGCCCGCGGCAAGGCTGTGCAATAGTCCCGCCTTTCGCGCGTGGGGGCGGCGGAAAGGGGGGAGCGGATGAGGCGCATGACCAAACGCGTCCTGATCTACAGCCACGACACGTTCGGGCTGGGTCACTTGCGACGCTGCCAAGCGATCGCGCACAGCCTGGTCGGCGCCGACGCCGAGACCAGCGTGCTGATCCTGTCGGGCTCGCCGATCATCGGCAGCTTCGACTACCGCAACCGCGTCGACTTCGTGCGCGTGCCCGGCGTCATCAAGCTGAGCGACGGCGACTACACGGCGCTGAGCCTGAAGATGAGCCTGGAAGAGACGCTCGCCCTGCGCGCCTCGATCATCCGCCACACCGCCGACGCCTTCGACCCCGACCTCTTCATCGTCGACAAGGAGCCGCTGGGCCTGCGCGGCGAGGTCGGCGAAACACTGGCGATGCTGAAGCAACGCGGCGTGCCGCTGGTCCTGGGACTGCGCGACGTGATGGACGATCCGGACCTGCTGATCGAGGAGTGGCAGCGGAAGAACGCCATGCCGGCGCTCAACGAGCTGTACGACCAGATGTGGGTCTACGGTCTGGCGCACATCTGCGACCCCCTGGCCGGGCTGGACGTGCCGTCGTTCGTGCGCCGGCGCATGGTCTACACCGGCTATCTGGGCCGCCACTACGGCGCGGCGGCCAACGCCGCGCCCTATGACGGCCCGCCCCTGCCGCGCGACGGCTACATCCTGGTCACCCCTGGGGGCGGGGGCGACGGCGCCGAACTGGTCGACTGGGTGCTGGGCGCCTACGAGACCGACGCCGCCTTGCCCTACCCGGCGGTGATCGTCTACGGACCGTTCCTGGACGCCGACAGGCAGGCCGCCTTCCGCGCCCGCGCCGCGCGCCTCCACAACGTCAGCACGCTGACCTTCGACAGCCGTCCGGAGGCGCTGATGGCAAACGCCCTCGGCGTCGTCGCCAAGGGCGGCTACAACACCTTCTGCGAGCTACTGGCGCTGGACCGGCGGGCGCTGGTCGTGCCGCGCAAGCGGCCGCGCCTGGAGCAGTTCATCCGCACCAGCCGGGCCGAGGAACTGGGCCTGGTGCGCATGCTGGACCCGGACCAGCCGAAGGACCCGCAGGTCATGGCGACGGCGCTGAGGCACCTGCCGCAACAGCCGCGGCCGTCCGAAGTGGTCGTGCCCGGCCTGCTCGACGGCCTCGCGAACGTCAACCGCCTGGCCGCCCGGCTGCTGACGCGGGGCCGCGTGCCGCGGCTGCACCTCGCCGAACAGGCCGGTTGAGTGGCGACGCGCTGGCTTGCCGCGGTCGTCGTGGTGCTGGCGCTGGCAGGCTGCAGCCGGCTGGGTGTCGAGGCGGAGGGCTCCGAGAACGACGTCAACTGGGGCGTCAACCTGGCGCTCTAGGGTCCGGACCCATAAAGGGGATTCCCTTTTCGGGCGAAGCATGATTCAAGCTCCCAACTGTTTGGGGGTTTGCCATGTCTGAGCACTGTTTCTGGCTTTCGGACGCTCAGTT
>Ga0049107_10000041_pt1 | contig 32476 bp, 30 predicted proteins | sample WorMetilPIANOSA1_FD_61187 | JGI IMG/M metagenome (GOLD analysis project Ga0049107, IMG submission 61187) | Marine gutless worms symbiont microbial communities from Max Planck institute for Marine Microbiology, Germany - Olavius ilvae PIANOSA.1 | ecosystem: Host-associated > Annelida > Digestive...
TAAACCCCTCCTGCTTCACCCGAGCGCTGATTGTTTCGACGAGAGTCGATTTGCCGATTCCCGGTTCACCATTGATGAACACGGCTTGACCGTGCCGCTCTTTGCTTTGTTCCCAGCGGCGGAGGAGCAGGCCGACTTCCTCGTCGCGTCCGACCAAGAATCCACTGCCTGGGGCCGCGCTTGTCATCGAGGCTTCGGCGTCGCTGAGTCCGAGGACGCGCCACGCGTGAACGGGATCGGCGATGCCCTTCAGGCGATGAGTGCCGAGATCGTCACATTCAAGGACGCCGCCGGCCAAGTCATGGGTCACTGAACCGATGACGACCGCGTTTGGCATCGCGAGGGCCTGAAGTCGCGCCGCGACGTTGGGCGTCTCGCCGACAACGGTCTTTTCCTCGGCCGATCCCTCTCCGACGACCTCGCCGACAACGACCAGGCCCGTGTCGATGCCGATCCGCACGGCCAGATCGATGTTCGGCGCAGCTGAGAGCGTCGCGCCCAGTTCCGGCATTGCGTCGATTATCGCGAGGGCCGTGCGCACCGCCCGCTCGGCGTCCTTCTCATGGGCCTGGGGATAGCCGAAATAGATGAGCACGCCGTCGCCCATGTACTCTGCGATGTAGCCGTCGAACTCAGCCACGACCTTGGCGCACAGATCCTGGAAGCCGCGAATGATGTCCTGCAGGTCTTCAGGATCAAAACGCGTCGACAACTCCGTCGACCCGACCAGGTCGCAGAACATGACCGTGAGCTGTCGTCGCTCGCCGCTGGATGTGGTCGACTCGCCAATCGGCGACATCTGGGGCGCGGCCTGCCCGGCCGCCGGGGATGCTGCAACACCGCCGGCACGCAGCGGCGCCAGCCGCTCGGGCGACGCCGTCGGCGCCGCTTCGTTGCCTGCCCTCGGCGCTGGCGACCAGTGTAGAAATTGCCCGTCTTCGTCAAACGCCAGGCATTTGCCCTCGATCAGCTCGATCCGAAGGTCTTCGAGGGTCTGGTCGTCGAGATCAAACTCGCGCCTGAGGCGACGATAGGAGACCCGGCCCTCGGTCACTAGAAGCCAGACTGTCTCCTTGAGTACCTCGCTGAACGTCACATGCGCCGCTCCGTCGTGATCCGCAGCCGCAGCAGAGCCATCTTGAGCCCAACGACACCCCACCGCAAAGAACGATCTGAGCGGCAGCAACTCGACAACGCCACCGCCGCTCCATTAAGGAACCTCTTTGCCAGCACCGGTTGTCAGGGGCATTCCTCAGGGTGAACGCCAGTACCCGGCTTTCCTTGCATTCCCGCCCCGCGCGCCCTAGCATCCGCGCTCGCTGCCGGCCCGCGCGGCGTTTCTTTTGGGCCGGGGCCAAAAACGTTTTCGGGGAGGGGCCATGACGGGGCCCGGTTGCGGCGCTCGCGCCGCCTGGCGAGGCTGTCGCCACTCGCGCGCGCCGGTGCCCCGGCGACGCCGGGGGCGGCCATGAGCGACGCCACATTATCCAACGCCCCTCTGGCCGACTCTGAGTGGTGGCGCGGCGCGGTGATCTATCAGGTCTACCCGCGCAGCTATGCCGACACCACCGGCACCGGCGTCGGCGACCTGAACGGCATCACGGCGCACCTGGACCACATCGCCAGCCTGGGCGTCGATGCGCTCTGGATCTCTCCGTTCTTCAAGTCGCCGATGAAGGACTACGGCTACGACGTTTCCGACTACCGCGACGTCGACCCGCTGTTCGGCAGCTTGAACGACTTCGACCACCTGGTGGCGCGGGCGCACGAGCTGGGCCTCAAGGTGCTGATCGACAAGGTGCTGAGCCACACCTCGGACCAGCATGCCTGGTTCCAGGAGAGCCGGCAGGACCGCACGAACCCGAAGGCCGACTGGTACGTCTGGGCCGACCCCAAGGCCGACGGCACGCCGCCCAACAACTGGCTGAGCGTGTTCGGCGGCAGCGCCTGGGCCTGGGAGCCGCGGCGCGGCCAGTACTACCTGCACAACTTCCTGGCCGAGCAGCCGGACCTCAATTTCTGGAACGAGGGCACGGTCGACGCCATCCTCGCGGAGTGCGCCTTCTGGCTGGACCGCGGCGTCGACGGCTTCCGGCTGGACACCGCCAACTTCTACACCCACGACCGCCAGCTGCGCGACAACCCGCCGAAGCCGCCGGGCGCACGCCTGGAACACGGCGCCATGCGCGGCAACCCCTACGCCATGCAGGACCACCGCTACGACAAGTCGCAGCCGGACAACATGGTGTTCCTGGCGCGGCTGCGGGCGCTGTTGGACCGCTATCCGGGTGCCACCTCGGTCGGCGAAGTGTCCGACGACAACGCGTTGATCACGGCCGCGACCTACACGCGCGGCGGCAAGCACCTGCACATGGCCTATACCTTCGACCTGTTGGCCGAGGAGTGCGACGCGGCCTACATCCGCGAGCGCATCACCTTCCTGGAGGATCACATCGAGGACGGCTGGCCGTGCTGGTCGTTCTCCAACCACGACGTGGTTCGCGTCGCCACGCGCTGGGCCAACGGCGGGGACGGCGCGACGCAGCGCACCATGCACTTGGCGCTGCTGCTGTCACTGCGCGGCTCGCCGTGCCTCTACCAGGGCGAGGAGCTGGGCCTGACCGAGGCGGACCTGCCGTACGAGGCGCTGCAGGACCCGGTCGGTCTGACTTTCTGGCCGGAGAACAAGGGCCGCGACGGCTGCCGCACGCCGATGCCGTGGAGCGACGCGCCGGACGCCGGCTTCAGTGAGGCGACGCCATGGCTGCCGGTGCCTGACGAGCACCGCGCCCGCGCGGTGTCACTGCAGGAGGCCGACCCGGGCTCGGTGCTGAACGCCTGCCGGCGGCTGGTCGCCCTGCGGCGCCATCACCCGGCGCTGCGCCTGGGCAGCATCGCCTTTTTCGACGCGCCGGCCGACGTGCTGGTCTTCGAACGCGCGCACGAGGACGAGCACCTGCTCGTGGTGTTCAACCTCGGCGCGGAACCGCGCCGCTTCGCGGATGCGGTGGTCGACCGCTGTGTGCCGGTCAACGAACTCGACCTGGGTGGCGTTATCGGCGAAGGTGCGGTTGAATTACCCGGTTACGGGGCTTTTCTGGGAACGCTCAAGAACAGCGAGGGGGCGCGGTAATGGCTGAAATCCAGCTACGCAACATGATCAAGCGGTTCGGCGATCTGGAGACGATCCACGACGTCAGCCTGGACATCGAACACCGCGAATTCGTCGTCTTCGTCGGCCCGTCGGGCTGCGGCAAGTCGACGCTGCTGCGGCTGGTTGCCGGGCTGGAGGACATCACTGCCGGCGATCTCTACATCGACGGCGACCTGGTCAACGACCTGCCGCCGGCGAAGCGCGGCGTCGCCATGGTGTTCCAGTCCTACGCGCTGTACCCGCACATGACGGTCTACGAGAACATGGCCTTCGGCCTGAAGCTCGCCAAGGTCGACAAGGCCGAGATCGACCAAAAGGTGCGCAGCGCGGCGGAGATCCTGCAGATCACCAACCTGCTGGACCGCAAGCCGAAGGAGATGTCGGGTGGCCAGCGGCAGCGTGTCGCCATCGGCCGCGCCATCGTGCGTGACCCCAAGGTGTTCCTGTTCGACGAGCCGCTGTCGAACCTGGACGCCAAGCTGCGCGTGCAGATGCGCATCGAGATCAAGAAGCTGCACAGCGAGCTCGACGCGACGATGATCTACGTGACCCACGACCAGGTCGAGGCGATGACCCTGGCCGAAAAGATCGTCGTGCTGCGCGACGGCTATGTCGAGCAGGTCGGCCGGCCGCTCGACCTCTACCGGCACCCGGAGAACGCCTTCGTCGCCGGCTTCATCGGCTCGCCGTCGATGAACTTCATCGACACCACGATCGCCAGCGCGACCGGCAGCACCGCTACCGTCAACCTGCCTGGCGGCGGCACCATCGACATCCCGACGAACGGCGGCACGGCGCAGGCCGGCCAGCAGGTCAAGCTGGGCATCCGGCCCGAGCACAGCTACGAGGACGGCACCGGCGACGGCAAGATCCCGGGCAAGATCTTCGTCGTCGAGCGGCTGGGCGGCGAGAGCTATCTCTACGTCCAGACCGAGGCGCCCGATATCATGATCATCAAGGCGCACGGCGACGCCGCCGCCGGCCCCGGCGACCCCATCGAGATCGGCGTGCCGGCCCAGGCGGCGCACCTGTTCGACGCCGACGGCAAGAAGATCAGCCAGACCGAAGGCAAGCCGCTCGCCGCCTGAGGGCCGGTCTTCGACCTCTCGGGCGCGCCGCGCCTAGAGCAGTCCCAGTTCGCGCAGCTCCGCCGCCATCTCCGGCGGCGGGGCGGCGCCCCCGTCGCCGCCGCCATGGCCGACCTGGTCCGGCGGCGCTTTTTCGTCCGCCAGATAGCGCCAGCCTTGAAAGGGGCGGTGTGGTCCGCCCAGCACCCGCACGAACTCGCCATCGAGCACGATGTCGCAGCAGGTGCGGCCGTCGGCGTTGACCGCCGGCTCGAGCGCCAGGATGCGCTGGCGCACCCGCACGACGCCGCGAATCACCCAGTACAGCGAGCCGCCGTCGAGGATCTCGGCGGCGCGCCGCGGCATGTGGCGCGTGCGGTGGTACAGGCGCTGGCCCGCCGCCAGCCGCTGCCGCTGATGCGCCGCGAGCTGTTCGACATGGTCGACGCCGACGCAGAGCTTGATGAGATGCAATGCCACCGGCCGGAACCTAACACGCCGGCCGGGCCGGCCAAGGCGCGGGTCGCGGAGCAGGCTGTTGATAACCGCGGCAAGGACGGCTCAGGGCCGGCTCAGGCGTGGGAGACGACCTTCTCCAGGCCCTCGGCCAGGCGCACGCCGTCGGCGTCGTGCTCGTCGGTGACGTCTTCGGCCAACAGCGCCGCGATGGCGTCGATATGCGCGGCGACGACCCGGTCGTCGGCCTTGGCCGCGTCCTTGAGTCCCTTCAGATAGAGGCACAGCGACGCACCGACACGCGTGATCAGCGGGTAGCCGAATGTGGTGCCCATGCCCTTGAATTCGTGCGCCTTGCGATAGACGCCGGTCATCACGTGGTCGGCGCGCTCGGGCCCCTCGCTGGCCTGCGCCGCGGCGAAGGCGTCGCGCATCAGCGCCAGGTCCTGCAGCGCGCTGACGGCGAAGTTATCGGCCATGCCGGCGACGACGGCTTCGGCCCGCGCCAGCATCTCGGGGTCGAGCCCCAGGCCGCCGCCGTCGTCCGCCGGCCCCAGGAGGGACTCGAGGGGGTCGCCCGCGTCCAGCGCGGCTGTCGACTGTGGCCGATTGTCCACCACCGGTGGTGCCTCAGCCGTCCGGGCGACGGGCGGCGCCGGCATCGACGGGGTCGATGGGATCGTCGCCGTAATCGTAGCTGCGCGGCCGCGCCAGCGCCTGGTGAACGCGGCTTAATAGCGCTTCGGCGGTGATCGGCTTGACCAGGTATTCCGTGATGCCGCTCTCGCGTGCCTCTTCGACCATCTTCTCGTCCGAATGAGCCGAGACGACGATGATCGGTACGTGCGGATCCTCGCATTTTGCCGGATCTCGCACCGCGCGGACAAACGTCAGCCCGTCCATCAGCTGCATGCCGATGTCGCAGATCGCCAGGTCCGGCTCCCGGCTCTTCAGCATCGCGAGACCTTCCGCGCCACTCTCCGCGGTACAGACGTCGCGGACCCCGTAGCTTCGCAGCATGCCACGGACCAGTTCGCGGATCGGCTCGCAGTCATCGATGACCAGCACACAGAGCTTGTCCAGTGCGTAGGGCGTACGCCACTCCACAGCCCGGCGCACGTACGACGCGCTGGTACGAGTGGCCCGCTAACAGACTGACCTGGAACGCTTAACGAACGGTTGAGGGACTGGGGCCCTCGGACCTACCGACCGGCCAGGGCCAGCGCCGCCTTCGAGCTCGGCGCCCGCCCCAGCGCCCCACAGATCCACTGCCCGGTCGCCACCACGGCGTCGAAGTCGACGCCGGTCGCCACGCCCATGCCGACCAGCATGTAGAGCACGTCCTCGGTCGCCACGTTGCCGGCGGCGCCTGGCGCGTAGGGACAGCCGCCCAGGCCGGCGACGGCGGCGTCGACCGACGCCACACCGGCCTCCAGGCAGGCCAGGATGTTGGCCAGCGCCTGGCCGTAGGTGTCGTGGAAATGCACCGCCAGCCGGGCCAGCGGCACCTCCGCCGCGACCGCGTCCACCATGGCGCGGGCCTTGACGGGCGTGCCGACGCCGATGGTGTCGCCCAGGCTGACCTCGTAACAGCCGATGTCGGCGAGCCGCGCCGAGACCCGGGCGACCGCGGCCGGGGCGACGTCGCCCTCGTACGGACAGCCCAGCACACACGAGACGTAACCGCGTACGCGCACACCATCGGCCTGGGCCGCGGCGGCGACCGCGGCGTAGCGCGCGACGCTCTCGGCGATCGAGCAATTGATGTTGCGCTGGCTGAACGTCTCGCTGGCCGCCGCGAACACGGCGATCTCCTCGGCCCCGGCGGCGCGCGCCCGGGCGTAGCCCTTCATGTTGGGCACCAGCACCGGGTAGGCCGTCTCAGGGCGTCGCGCCAGGCTCGCCATGACGGCCTCGGTGTCGGCCATCTGCGGCACCCACTTTGGCGAGACGAAGGCGCCCGCCTCGACCGCCGGCAGGCCGGCCGCCGCCAGCCGCTCGATCAGTTCCACGCGGGTCCCGACCGCGACCGGCGCCGGCTCGTTCTGCAGGCCGTCGCGCGGGCCGACCTCGACAAGGCGGACGCGCTCGGGCAGGGCCATGACGGGCATGTCAGTCGTCCGCCAGGTCGAGGGTCAGCAGCGCCGCTCCCTCCTCGACCTGGTCGCCTTCCGCGAAGTGCACGGCGGCGACGATGCCAGCGGCGGGGGCGGCGATGCTGTGCTCCATCTTCATCGCCTCCAGCACCATCAGCGGCGCGCCGCGCGCCACGTCCTCGCCGGGCGCGACGTGCACAGCCACGACTTTGCCCGGCATCGGCGCGGTCAGGCCGCCGGCGGCTTCGCTGGCGGCCGCCGCCGCGGCCAGCGGATCGACGCGGGCCAGACGGTGGTTGACGCCGGCGGCCAGCACCAGGATCTCGGTGCCGTCGTCCAGCACGGCCGCGCGCAGGCGCCGGCCGTCCAGCTCGGCGACCAGGTCGCCGCGCCCGTCGCGCTCGGCGCGGCCCTTGAGCGTCCCGCCCGGCAGCGTCAGGGCGTAGCCGTCGGCGTCGTAGTGCACGGACACCGTTACCTCGCGCTCGCCGTCGCGGAAGCGCAGGTCGTCGTGGCCGCGGTCGTTGAGCCGCCAGCCGTCGACGCCGTGCCACGGCGAGGTCGGGTCGCCCGAGGCCGCGGCTGCGGCCGCCGCCACCTCGCGCCGGTCGAGCAACACGCCCAGCGTCGCCAGCGCCAGCACCGCGTCGTCGGCCGGGCCGCTCTCGGGCAGCAGGTCGGCGCTGTGGTGGGCGATGAAGCCGGTGTCGATATCGGCCGCGGCGAACGCCGGATGGGCGGCGACGGCGTCGAGCAGGCCGAGGTTCGTGGTGACGCCGCCGACGCGGGTCTCGGCCAGCATCGAGCGCAGCCGAACCAGTGCCGTGGCGCGGTCCGGGCCCCAGGCGATCAGCTTGGCCAGCATCGGGTCGTAGTGGATGCCGACCGTGTCGCCCTCCGCGACGCCGCCGTCGACCCGCGCGGCCGGTCCCTCGGCCGGCAGCCGCAGGTGGTTCAGCCGCCCGGTCGCTGGCAGGAAGTCGCGCCCCGGGTCCTCGGCGTAGAGCCGCGCCTCGAGGGCGTGGCCCGAGAGCTCGATCGCGTCCTGCGCCGCCGGCAACGGCTCGCCCGCCGCGACCCGCAGCTGCCACTCGACGAGATCGAGGCCGGTGACGAGTTCGGTGACCGGGTGCTCGACCTGCAGCCGGGTGTTCATCTCCATGAAATAGCAGGCGGCGACGTCGCGGTCGGCGATGAACTCCACGGTGCCGGCGCCGACATAGTCGATGGCCCGCGCCGCGCGCACGGCGATGGCGCCCAGTTCCTCGCGTCGCTGGGGCGAGAGGCCGGGGGCCGGCGCCTCCTCGATGACCTTCTGGTGGCGCCGCTGGATCGAGCAGTCGCGCTCGAACAGATGCACCGTATTGCCCTGGCCGTCGGCGAAGACCTGCACCTCGATATGCCGCGGGCGGTCCAGGAATGCCTCCAGCAGCACGCGGTCGTCGCCGAACGCCGCCTTGGCCTCGCGTCGCGCGGCGTCCAGCGCCGCGCAAAAGCCGGCCGCACTCTCAACCACCCGCATGCCCTTGCCGCCGCCGCCGGCCGACGCCTTGATCAGCAGCGGGAATCCGGTGTCCTCGGCCGCCGCCGCCAGCGCCTCGTCGTCCTGGTCGTCGCCGTGATAGCCCGGCACCAGCGGCACTTCCGCCGCGCCCATGATCGCCTTGGCCGCCGCCTTGTCGCCCATCGCCCGGATCGCCGCGGGCGGCGGCCCGACGAAAGTCAGGCCGGCGTCACCGACGGCCTGGGCAAACTCGGCATTCTCCGACAGGAACCCGTAGCCGGGATGGATCGCCTCGGCTCCGGTCGCCCGCGCCGCCGCCAGCACGCGTCCGGCGTCCAGATAGCTCTCGCGCGCCGGCGCCGGGCCGATGGCGACCGCCTCGTCGGCGAGCGCGACGTGCAGCGCGTCCGCGTCGGCGTCGGAGAACACCGCCACCGTGCGCACGCCCAGGCGACGCGCCGTGCGCGCGACGCGGCAGGCGATCTCGCCCCGGTTGGCGATCAGCAGCTTGGCGAACACCGTGCTCAGTCCCCGTGCCGCTCCGGGTGGCCGCGGTGGCGCGGCTTCTCGCGGGCGAAGCGCATCAGTTCAGCGAAGCCGAACAGCAGCAGCACCACGCCGATGATGATCTGCACCGAGACGAGGCCCCGGATTTCCGGGCTCTCTGGCACGATGTGGCCGTAGCCGACGGTCGACATGGTGATCAGCGAGAAGTACAGCCCGTCCATGAACGTCAGCTTGTAGGGCACGCCGTCGACCAGGAAGTGCACGGTCGCGGAGTGCACATCGATCACGCGGTAGAGCGCACCGAAGACGATGACGACCGTCGAGTAGAAGACCAGGAAGGCGTAGAGCGGCAGGAACGCCTCGGCGAGCGTCTCGAACAGGCCCTCGAAGGCGAGGCCGGTATCGAGCATGAAGGCGGCGATGTCCTGGCTGACCCACAGGGTGACGGCGACGACGATCACGACGCCGCCGGCGAAGACCCACTCGGCGGTGGCCTGCGTGTACGTGTGCGTCGGCAGCAGGAAGGTGACGACGCCGACCGTCAGGACCGGCAACAGCCAGCGGAAGACCAGCGGCGCGTAGTGCTGGCGCGTGTAATGCTCGCGCGTCAGAATGGCCCGGACCTGCTCGCGCCAGATCAGCGTCCCCGCCAGGAAAGACAACGGCGGCGCCAGAAAGCCGAGCCGCAGGATCCAGGTCGACTCGATCGTCACAAAGTTGCTCTCGACGAAGAACACGTAGGCGCAGGTGTAGACCGCCAGGCCATTTGCGTAGGCGAGATTGAAGAAGCGGCTGCCGGGGAAGAGATAGGCGAAGAACGCCACCGACGCGCCGATGATGCCCCAGTAGGTGAGCGAGAAGAGATCGACGCCCGGCGTCACCGCGAAACTGACGAGGCCCGCCAGCATGATCGTCAGCGCTATGGCTACCAGCCAACCCATTTCACGTCGCCACGCCATCTAATCCTCCCGCCAGTTCGGCGCGCGCTTCTCCAGGAACGCCGCGACGCCCTCGCGCCCTTCGGCGCCGGCACGCAGGCGCGCGATCCACTCGGCGGTCTCCTCAACCACGTCGGGCGCAGGGGCGACCCGCCGGATCAGCGCCTTGGCCTCGCGCTGCGCCGCGGGCCCACCGTCGCCCAGGCGCGCCATCGCCTCGGCCACTGCGGCGTCGAGGGCGTCCGCCGCGACCACCCGATGCACTAGCCCGAGGCGCAACGCCTCCGCCGCGTCGAACGCCTCGGCCGTCAAGAAGTACCGCCGCGCCGCGCGCGCGCCCATGGCGGCGACCACATAGGGGCTGATCACGGCCGGGATCAGGCCCAGGCGCACTTCGGAGAGGCCGAACACCGCGCCCGCCGCGGCGATGGCGATGTCGCAGCACGCCACCAGCCCGACGCCGCCGCCGAACGCGGCGCCCTGCACCCGCGCGATCGTTGGTTTCGGGAGTTCGTCGAGGGTCTGCATGAGGGCGGCCAGCGCCCGCGCGTCGGCCAGGTTCTCTTCGTCCGAGTAGTCCGCCATACGGCGCATCCAGCCGAGGTCGGCGCCGGCGGAGAAGCTCTTGCCCTCCGCCGCCAGCACGACCGCGCGGATGCCGTCGTCGGCGCCCAAATCCGCCAGCGCGCGCGTCAGACCGGCAATCAGCGTGTCGTCGAACGCGTTGTGCTTCTCCGCGCGGGTCAGCGTCAGCGTTGCGACCCGTCCGTCCCGGGAGACTGTGAAGGCGTCGCTCATGGGCTACATCCGGAACACGCCGAAGCGCGTTTCCTCGACCGGTGCGTTGAGCGCGGCGGAGATGCCGAGCGCCAGCACCGTGCGGGTGTCGGCAGGGTCGATGACGCCGTCGTCCCACAGCCGCGCGCTGGCGTAGTATGGATGGCCCTGGTGCTCGTACTGCTCCAGGATCGGGGCCTTGAACGCGGCTTCGTCGGCCTCCGACCAGGTCTGCCCACGCGCCTCCAGCCCGTCGCGGCGCACGGTCGCCAGCACGCCAGCCGCCTGCTCGCCGCCCATGACGGAGATGCGCGCGTTGGGCCACATCCACAACAGTCGCGGCTGATAGGCGCGGCCGCACATGCCGTAGTTGCCGGCGCCGAAGCTGCCGCCGACGATCACGGTGAACTTGGGCACCTGCGCGCTGGCGACGGCGGTCACCATCTTGGCGCCGTCCTTGGCGATGCCGCCGGCCTCGTACTTCCGCCCCACCATGAAGCCGGCGATGTTCTGCAGGAACACCAGCGGGACACGGCGCTGGGCGCACAGTTCGACGAAGTGCGCGCCCTTCAGCGCGGACTCGGAGAACAGGATGCCGTTGTTGGCGACGATCCCGACGGGATAGCCCATTAGCCTCGCGAAGCCGGTGACCAGCGTGGTGCCGTAGAGCGCCTTGAACTCGTCGAAGCGACTGCCGTCGACCAGCCGCGCGATGACCTCGCGCACGTCGTAGGGCTTGCGCGTGTCGGCCGGCACGATGCCGTAGAACTCTTCCGGGTCGTAGGCCGGCGGCTCCGGGTCCGTCACGTCGAGGCCGACACGCTTGACCGAGTTGAGATTGCCGACAATGCGGCGGCAGATCGCCAGCGCGTGGGCGTCGTCGCGGGCGAAGTGGTCGCTGACGCCGGAGGTGCGGGCGTGCACCTCCGCCCCGCCCAGCTCCTCCGCCGTGACCTCCTCGCCGGTCGCCGCCTTCACCAGCGGCGGGCCGCCCAGGAAGATCGTGCCCTGCTCGCGCACGATGACGCTCTCGTCCGCCATGGCCGGCACGTAGGCGCCGCCCGCGGTGCACGAGCCCATGACGACGGCGATCTGCGGCACGCCGGCTGCCGACAGGTTGGCTTGGTTGTAGAAGATGCGGCCGAAGTGGTCGCGGTCGGGAAACACCTCGTCCTGCTTCGGCAGGAAGGCGCCGCCGCTGTCGACCAGGTAGATGCACGGCAGTCGGTTCTCGGCCGCGATCTCCTGGGCGCGCAGGTGCTTCTTGACCGTGATCGGGTAATACGTGCCGCCTTTGACCGTCGCGTCGTTGGCGACGATGACGCACTCGCGCCCGGCGACGCGGCCGATGCCGGTGACGATGCCGCCCGCCGGCACCGCGTCGTCGTAGAGCTCGTGCCCGGCGAGCTGGCTGAGCTCGAGGAACGGCGCGCCGGCGTCGCACAGGGTGCGCACGCGCTCGCGGGGCAACAGCTTGCCGCGCGCGGTGTGGCGTTCGCGGGCGCGGTCGCCGCCACCCGCCTTGACCGCCGCGACCTGGGCCTTCAGGTCGTCGGCCAGCGCCCGGTTGGCCGCCGCGTTCTCGGCGAAAGCGGGGGCGCGGGTGTCGATGGCACTGGTCAGCACGGTCATGAGCGGTGGGCCGATTGTTGGGCGACAAAGTTGCGCTTGAGCCGGCGAGGCGCCCCACCATAATGCCGGCCATGCCGTTGAATCTCCCGACCCTCGCCGACCTCGACGCCGCCGCCGAGACAGTCTACGCCGCGATGCCGCCGACGCCGCAGATCCCGTGGCCGCTGCTCGCCGCGCGCGCGGGCCTGGAGGTCTGGGTCAAGCACGAGAACCACACGCCCATCGGCGCCTTCAAGGTGCGCGGCGGGCTGATCTACATGGACCGCTTTCGCGCCGCGCACCCCGGCGCCGCGGGCATCGTCACGGCGACGCGCGGCAACCACGGCCAGTCGGTCGCCTACGCCGCCCGCGCCCACGGCCTCGAGGCCGTCGTCGTCGTGCCGCAGGGCAACTCGGTCGAGAAGAACGCCGCCATGCGCGCCTTCGGCGCCGAGCTGATCGAGCACGGGGAGGACTTCCAGGAGGCGCGCGAGTTCTCCGGGCGGCTGGCGGCGGACCGTGGATTGGTCTTGCAGGGCCCGTACGAAGAGCCGCTGGTGCACGGCGTCGCGACCTACGCGCGCGAACTGCTGATGGCGGCGCCGCACCTCGACACAATCTACGTGCCGATCGGCATGGGCTCCGGGATTTCCGGCTGCATCGCCGCGCGCGACGCCCTGGGGCTGACGACCCGCATCGTCGGCGTCGTCGCCGAAGGGGCGCCGTCCTACGCGCTGTCGTTCGAGGCCGGCCACGCGGTGCCGACGAACCGCGCCGAGACGATGGCGGACGGCTTGGCCTGCCGGGTGCCCGACGACGACGCGTTGGCGATCGTTCGCGCCGGCGCCGAACGCATCGTCACGGTCGACGACACCGCTATCGAGGCCGCCATGCGCGCCTACTTCCAGGACATCCACCAGATCGCCGAGGGCGCCGGCGCGGCGCCGCTGGCGGCGCTGCTCCAGGATCGCGAGGTCGGCACGGGACCTTACACGCGCCCGGGCGCCGCGGTAGGCCTGATCTTGAGCGGCGGCAACATCGACCGGCCGCTCTACACGCGTGTGCTGGCCGACGGCGCGGCGCGCTGAGATCGGGCGCATCGCGCTCACCAGCCGCCGGTCTCCAGCCAGCGGTCGACCAGGTCCAGGTGGTCGAAGCCCCAGAACGGCTCGTCGCCGACGAACACGAAGGGCGAGCCGTAGACGCCGCGGTCGAGCGCCGCGTCGACCTCGTCGCGCAGCCGCTCCTTGATCGCCGGCGTCTCGAAGGCGTCGGCCAGGGCATCGGAGTCCTGGCCGATCTCGCCGGCGATGGCGACCACCGAGCCGACGGTGCTGATGTCGCGTCCCTCGCCGAACGCCGCCCGGTAGAGGGCCTTGGCGAGCACCTTCGCCGCCGCCGGGTCGTGGTCGAACGTCCAATAGTAGGCGCGGGACGCCGCGACGGAGAGGAAGGGAAAGCGCGGCGGCATCGTGATCGGCACGCCCAACAGCCGCGCGGCGCGCGCCGCGTCGACCTTCGCGTACTCCCACTTCATCGGGATGTCCCGCAGCGGCCGGCTGCCGGTGGTCTTGAACGCCGCGCCGATCAGGTGCGGCCGCCACACGGCCTCGCGGCCGTGCTTCTCGGCGATCTCGTCGATGCGCTGGGCGGCGAGATAGCCGTAGGGGCTGGAAAAATCGAAGTAGAAGTCGATGGTCGGCTTGCTCATTCAGTGGGCTCCCAAGGCCTCTTCCGGGCCGGCCGCCGGCGAAACGGTGGCGCGCCGCCGCGTGTGCACGCGTCACGCCTCCTGCGCAATAGCGCGGCTGACGATCAGCCGCTGGATCTCGCTGGTGCCTTCGTAGATCTGACAGACCCGCACGTCGCGGTAGATGCGCTCGACCGGGTAGTCGTTGAGGTAGCCGTAGCCACCGTGCACCTGGATCGCGGCGGAGCAGACCTCCTCGGCGATCTCCGACGCGAACAGCTTGGCCATCGCCGCCTCGGTGAGGCAGGGCTGGCCGGCGTCGCGCAGGCGCGCGGCCTCCAGCGTCATCAGCCGCGCCGCGTGCAGTTTCGTCTTCATGTCGGCCAGCTTGAAGGCAACCGCCTGGTGTTCGAGGATCGGCTTGCCGAAGGCCTCCCGCTCGCGGGCATAGGCGACGGCGTGCTCGTAGGCGGCGCGCGCCAGGCCGACCGCCTGCGCCGCGATACCGATGCGCCCGCCCTCCAGGTTCGCGAGCGCGATCCGGTAGCCCTGGCCCTCCTCGCCCAGCAGCAGGTCGGGCGTCACCTCCATGTCGTCGAAAACCAGCTGGCAGGTGTCGGAGGCCTTCTGGCCCAGCTTCTTCTCGACCGTGGCGACCGTGTAGCCGGGCGTGTCGGTCGGCACGACGAAGGCGCTGATGCCCTTCTTGCCGGCCTCCGGGTCGGTCACCGCGAAGACAATCACGACGTCGGCGGTGGAGCCGCCGGTGATGAACTGCTTCGTGCCGGTAAGGACGTACTTGTTGCCCGCCTTCGTGGCGCGCGTCGTGATGGCGCCGGCGTCGGAGCCGACCCCGGGCTCGGTCAGCGCGAAGGCGCAGATCTGCTCGCCGCGCGCCATCGGCTTGAGGAAACGCTCCTTCTGCGCCTCGGTGCCGTACTTCAGCACCGGCATGCAGCCGACGGAGTTGTGCACGCCCATGATCGTCGAGCACGAGCCGTCGCCGGCGGCGACTTCCTCGAGCGCCAGCGCGTAGGCGACGTGGTCGGCGCCGGCGCCGTCCCATTCCGGCGGCACCAGCATGCCGAGGAAGCCCAATTCGCCCATCGCCGAGACGGCCTCGGCCGGGTAGCGGCTGTCGCGGTCCCAGGCGGCGGCGTGGGGCGCCAGCTGTTCGGCGGCGAAGGCGCGCGCGGTGTCGCGGATCAGGACCTGTTCTTCGCTGAGCCGCATGGTCAATCGGCCGCCTCCGCTTCCGCCGGCGCCGGGAAGCGCTCCCGGAACGGGAAAGCATGCGGCGTCGGGCCGTTGGCGCGCAGGTGCGCCAGGCGGTCGAGGCCCTCCTGGGGCGTCGGGACGTGGCCCGCGGGCACCCACCACAGCACCATGTACGGCGCCGACGGCGGCTTGAACCACTCCTTGCGGCGGCGCATGACGTCCGTGTGCGCCGTCTTGTAGACGTAGTCGAACAGCGCCTCGACGCCCTCCCACACCGACATGTTGATCAGGAAGTAGGGGTCGTCGCTGACCAGGATGTCGGTGGCGTTGCCGCTGTCGCTCTTGAGCCGCCAGACGAAGCCGGGGCTGGCTTCGGCGAGCGCGTTGATCTCGTCGAGCTGCGCCATGAACTCGGCGAGCTTGGGTTCGTCGGGCGTCGCCACTGCGTCGGCGACGTTCATCTGAGCAATGTGCCAGTCGGTCATGGCCTCACCAGGGGATTTCCGAGCCGTCATGGCTCCAGAAGCGACCCGACATCTCGTCGGTCGCGGCATCGATGACACCGCGCAACCCGCGCGCGCTGTCCTCCGGCGCCAGCGCCGCGCCGGCGCCGCCCATGTCCGTCTTCACCCAGCCGGGGCTGAGGATCAGCGTGCGCACGCCACGCGCGGCGACGTCGAGCGCCAAGTTGCGCGCCGCGGCATTGAGCGCCGCCTTGGACGAGCGGTAGACGTACTCGCCGCCGCCGGACTCACCGATAGAGGCCAGGCGGCTGGAAATGAACGCCAGCGTGCGCCGGTCGCTCGCCGAGACGTTGCCGAGCAGCGCCTCGGCGACCTTGATGGGCGCGATCGTGTTGACCTGCAGTACACGGGCCCAGGTCTCCGGGTCCAGGTGGCCGAGGCCCGCGCCGCGGCCACCAAAGACGCCGGCGTTGTTGATCACGACGTCAAGGGGCACGCCGTCGAGCGCGGTCTTGAGCGCCACGATCTCGCCCACGTCCGTCACGTCGAGCCGGTGCAGCGTGACGTGGCCCAGCACGCCGCGCAGTTCCGTCGCCAAGTCCGGATCGCGGGCGCAGGCGTGCACCACCCAGCCGTCGGCCGCGTAGGACCGCGCGAGCGCCAGGCCAATCCCGCGGTTGGCGCCGGTGATCAGAACGCTGGGCACCGTCTCTCACTCCACCCAGTTGCCGCTGAGCAGCCGCGCCGGCGTGATCCGCCCGGCGGGCGGGACCCATATGATCGTCTCGCCGTCCCGCACCATCGCATAGCAGGTCCAGCTGCCGCCCGGCCACATCGAACAGTAGGCGTCGCCGTCGACGCGCCAGCGACCCGTCTGGGGTTGCCGGCCGCGGTCGCCCTCGTAAACTGTCGTGCCGGTGCCGTCCGCGCCCAGCGGCGCGAAATACTGGCGCCAGGGCGAGCCCGAGCCCGTCGCCGTGTTGCCGCTCAGCGCGGCGACGATCTCGGGGCCGGTGAGCTGGACCTCGGCGGCGCGCGCCATCGCCGCGAACTGACCGATCGAAACGAACACGCCGACCACGACCAGCAGCCGCGCGATCATGCCCCAGCCGGCCCAGCCCACGTTCCAGGCGCAACGCCAAATCGCCACCGAGCTCCAGACCATGTAGCCGAGCGCCATCATCTGCACGAGGCCCAGCGGCAGCACGCCAGCGCCGTAGAGCACGCCGAGGACCAGCGCGTTGACCAGCCCGCCCAGCATGCCGATCAGCCAGTAGGCCTTCCACAACGGCTCCTGCCCCCGCCAGTAGCGCACCACCAGCCCGTCGCGGCGCCCGTCGTCATGGCGCAACGGCTGCCCTTCGGCATCCGATGGGGGCCGGCTGAGCGGGGAATGGGGGACGGGCATGGCGGCGTCAGTCAGACTTGATGGGCAGCTCTCTCAGGGATTCCTCATTTTCGCGGGCGGCTTCCCGCCGCCGTTCCGCGATCAGCTCATCGACCAGGCTGACATGGGCCGGAACCTTTCTGGCGACGAGCTCCTGGACGCGCCGTATTCCCGCCTCGCGATCCGCGTCGCTTTTCGCCTGCTTCGGCATGGCTCAACCTCCAGACATCACGCCCGTGTCGCCGGACTGGGCGGAGCCTTGTACCCCTACCTACTCTCCTCGAACAGTTCCCGGCCGATCAGCATGCGGCGGATTTCCTGGGTGCCGGCACCGATCTCGTAGAGCTTGGCGTCGCGCAGCAGCCGCCCCGTCGGGTACTCGTTGATGTAGCCGTTGCCGCCCAGGGCCTGGATCGCCTCGAGCGCCATCCAGGTGGCCTTCTCGGCGGCGAACAGGATGGCGCCCGCCGCGTCCTTGCGCGTCGTCTCGCCGCGGTCGCAGGCGTTGGCGACGGCGTACACGTAGGCCTTGGCGGCGTTCATCGTCGTGTACATGTCGGCGACCTTGCCCTGCATGAGCTGGAACGAGCCGATCGGCCGGCCAAACTGCTCGCGCTCGTGCACGTAGGGCATCACCACGTCCATGCAGGCCTGCATGATTCCGAGCGGCCCGGCGGCGAGCACCGCGCGCTCGTAGTCGAGGCCGCTCATTAGCACCGCGACGCCGCCGCCGACGCGGCCCAGCACGTTCTCCGCCGGCACCTCGCAGTCCTCGAACACCAGCTCGCAGGTGTCGGAGCCGCGCATGCCCAGCTTGTCGAGCTTCTGCGCTGTCGAGAAGCCGGCGAAGCCCTTCTCGATCAGGAACGCGGTGATGCCGTGGCTGCCGGCGTCCGGGTCGGTCTTGGCGTAGACCACCAGCACGTCGGCCTCGGGGCCGTTGGTGATCCACATCTTGGTGCCGTTCAGGACGTAGCGGTCGCCGCGTTTCTCCGCACGCAGCCGCATCGAGACCACGTCGGAGCCCGAGCCCGGCTCGCTCATCGCCAGCGCGCCGACGTGCTCGCCGGTGATCAGCTTGGCGAGATAGCGGTCCTTCTGGCCGCGCGTGCCGTTGCGGCGGATCTGGTTGACGCAGAGGTTGGAGTGGGCGCCGTAGCTCAGGCCAACGCTGGCCGAGGCGCGGCTGACCTCCTCCATGGCGATGCAGTGCTCGAGGTAGCCCATGCCGGCGCCGCCGTCCTCCTCCTCCACCGTGATGCCGTGCAGGCCCATCTCGCCCAGCTTAGGCCACAGGTCGCGGGGGAAGATGTTCGAGGCGTCGATCTCCGCCGCGCGCGGCGCAATGTGGTCGGCGGAAAAGCTTCGCACGCTGTCGCGCATGAGGTCGGCGGTCTCGCCGAGGCCGAAGTCGAGCGTCGGGTACTGGTTGGGGATCATCGGGGCTCCTCCGGTCCGCGCGGTCGGGCGTGCCGCGTCCGCGGCGACACGGTCATGCCGGGCGCCAAGCCACGCCTACCCCGCGGGGCGGCCGGCGTGGGCCGGCAGGGTCATGATGGTCTGCTGCATGGTGGCGCACAGGGTCTCGGTACGGCCCTCGACCGCGTGCACGTCGGCGCGGGTGACGATCAGGGTGCGGCCCGGGCGCAGCACGGTGCCGCGGGCGACGATGCGCTCGCCGCGGCCCGGCGCCACCAGGTTGATCTTGTACTCGACGGTCAGGACGGCGGTGTCGGGCGGCGTCACGGAGAACGCGGCGTAGCCGCCGGCGACGTCGGCGACCGTGCCGATGATGCCGCCGTGGAAATAGCCGTGCTGCTGGCTGACCTCGTCGCGGAACGGCAGCGCCAGTTCGCACATGCCGGGCTCGACGGCGACCAACTCGACGCCCAGATGGGCCATGGCGCCCTGGCGCGCGAAGCTGTCGCGCACCTTGGCGGCGAAGTCCGGGTCGCGCGGCTGGTAGCTCATTCGCCGGCCTCGCGCACTGGCGCATCGTGCAAGGCGTCGAGCCGCACCCGGCAGGTCGCGGCCAGCTCGTCGAGCGCGCGCAGCGTCACGTCGATGTCGTGGCGGCGCTCGACCAGGTCGTCGCGGCGCTCGGCGATCTTGGCCAGCAGGTGGTCGAGCTGGCCGGCCTCGCCCTGCGGCGCGTCGAACAGGTCCAGGATCTCGCGGATCTCGGCCAGGCTGAAGCCCAGCCGGCGGCCACGCAGGATCAAGAGCAGGCGCACCCGGTCGCGCGGCCGGAATATGCGACGCTGGCCGTCGCGCAGCGGGCTCAACAGCCCCTCCGCCTCGTAGAAGCGGATCGCGCGGGCCGTCACGTCGAACTCCCGCGCCAGATCGGCGATGCTGTAGCTGGCCGGCATGTGCGGAGACTAAGAGCAGTTGACGTTAACGTCAACTATCAACCAGGCGGCACTTTGCGGAGGCTGCCGCCGGCAGCCGAATGAAACGACAAATCGAGGCAACGCGCCCAGTATATAGTGAGAGCAATTCACGTTGACGTAAACTGGCAAAGTTCGGATTTCCTGGGCCCGTTCGACGGACCGCCCTCCTCGGGTTCTCTGTGCCTCGGTGTCTCTGTGGCGAGACAGAGAGCCTGAACCACAGAGGCACGGAGGCACAGAGGCACGGAGGCACAGAGGGGTCGGCGCCGGTCTGGGCCGTCCTCTCACGACCTAGGTCAAACCGCCCCAGACCGGATACATGGGTGACAGTCTGTCGCCTGGGTCCGCCCTGCCCGCCCGCCCGTCCGCCCTGCCCGCGACGACCGGCCGCGTGCGCCCGCGTTTGCGCTGTGTGCACGCGGCCCGCTAGAGTCGCCCGCGTTCGACGTGCCGGCCCTGGATCGAAAGCCCTGCCATGTTTGTGCGTGCGACCTCCGTTGCGGCCGCCCTCGCGGTCTGCGCCCTGAGCGCCGCCCCGGCGGACGCCCAGGTGCGGCGCCGCTACGAGTGCCCCGACGCCGTCAACGTGCTGCGCGCCAACGCGCCGTCGCCGTTCCAGACCGCGCGCAACCAGCCGATGATCCCGTTCAGCGGCTATGCCGTGCGACGCGGCAGCAAGCTCGTCGAGCCGGTCGACGGCGCCTGGGACATCCGGCGCGACACCAACTTCTGGCTGGTCTGCACCTACGGCGAGGGCATCGTGATCGAGGCCCAGCTGCGCGGCATCTACGACACCTGCGAGGCTTTCGAGCAGTGCATCGAATGTGAATGAGGGCCGCCTTGGCGCGGCCTACAACAGGATCAGCGTCGCGAGGCCGAGGAAGGCCAGGAAGCCGACGACGTCGGTGAGCGTGGTCAGGAGGCCCGACGAGGCGACGGCGGGGTCGATCTTGAGGCGGTCGAGCAGGATCGGCAGCGTCACGCCCGCGAGCCCCCCGAACAGCATCGTCACGACCACCGCCATGGCGATGACGACGCCGATCATCGGCTGGCCGGTCCAGGCCCAGGCGGCGAGCGCCAACAGCACCGCGAAGATCAGGCCGTTGACGCAGCCGACCAGCGCCTCCTTGACGATCGTGCGCCAGGAGTTGGCGGGCGTCAGCTCCTTCATCGCCAGTGCGCGCACGGCGACCGCCAGCGCCTGGGTGCCGGCGTTGCCGCCCAACAGCGCGACGATGGGCATCAGGACGGCCAACACGACGATCTGCTCGATCGTCGCCTCGAACAGGCTGATGACGAAGGCGGCGGCGAAGCCCGTGCCCATGGTCAGGGTCAGCCACGGCACGCGCAGGCGCGTCGTCTCCAGCACCGCCGAGTAGAAGTCGTCCTCGCGCACGCCGGCCATGCGCATCATGTCCTCCTCGGCCTCGTCCTGTATCACGTCGACCACGTCGTCGACGGTGATGACGCCGACCAAGCGCCCGGCGTCGTCGACGACGGGCGCAGAGACCAGGCCGTACTGCTGGAACAGCAGCGCCACCTCCTCCTGGTCGGCCTCGACCGGGATCGGCTTGAGGTCCGGGTGCAGGATGTCGGCGACCGCGATCGGCCGGCGGTTGCGCATCAGGCGCGACAGCGGCACGACGCCGACCGGCACGCGGGCGTCGTCGACGACGAAGATGTCGTAGAAGTCGCGCGGCAGCAGCGCCGCCCGGGCGCGCATGTAGTCGATCGTGTCGCCGACGCTCCAGTGCTGGGGCACGGTGACGATCTCGCGCTGCATCAGCCGGCCGGCGCTGTCCTCCGGGTAGCTCAGCGCCTCCTCGATGATCGCCCGGTCGGCCGCCGACAGCCGGGCCAGGACGTCGACGCGCTCGGCGTCGTCCAGGTCCTCGATGACCTCCAGCGCATCGTCGGATTCGAGCTCGGTGACGGCGGCGGCGACCTCGGCCGCGCTCAAGAGCTCGATGACGTCGTCGCGGACGGTCTCGTCCAGGTGGGTCAGCGTCTCGGGGTCGAGCTCGTCGCGGGTGGCCTCGATCAGCGCGGCGCGCCGGTCGGGGTCGAGCTCCTGCAGGAGGTCGGCGACGTCGGCGGCGTGCAGCGCGCCGACCAGCGCCGCGACCTCCGGCCGCCTGCCCTCGTCCAGGAAGTCGGCGACGGCGTGCACCAGTTCCGGCGCCACGCCGTAGGACAGTTCGTCCCCGGCCGCCTCCAGCCAGTCCGGATCGGTCGCTGACTCGGGACGGGACGGCTCGCTCATGACCTCAGGCGGGTCCGCTTGCGTGCGTCTCTTCCGCACGCGTCTGGGCGCGGACCGCCGCGACGGCGGTCATGTTGACGATGCCGCGGCTGGTAACCGACGGCGTCAGCACATAGGCCGGCTTCGCGGCGCCGATCAGGATCGGTCCCACGGCCAGGCCGTCGCCAAGCACCTTCAGGAGGCTATATGCGATGTTGGCGGCGTCGAGCGTCGGCAGGACCAGCAGGTTGGCGGTACCTTCGAGCCGACTGTTGGGAAAGATGCGGGCACGGATGCCGGCGTCGACCGCGGCGTCGCCGTGCATCTCGCCCTCGACTTCCAGCTCCGGCGCGCGCTCGTGCAAGAGCGCCAGCGCCTGGCGCATCTTGCGCGGCGAGGCGGAAGTCGAGCTGCCGAAGCTGGAGTGGCTCAACAGCGCCGCCTTGGGCGTCAGGCCGAAGCGGCGGAGCTCCGCCGCCGCCATCAGCGTCATCTCGGCGATCTCTTCGGCCGACGGGTTCTCGGTGACGTAGGTGTCGACCAGGAAGAAGGTGCCGCTGCGCAGGATCAGGACGCTGACCGCCGACAGGTCCAGCACGCCGGGCACTTTGCCGATGATGTTTTCGACGTAGTCCAGGTGGCGCTGGTAGCGGCCGACGGTGCCGCAGATCAGCGCGTCCGCGTCGCCGCGCTCGACCATCAACGCGCCGATCACTGTGGCGCTGGTGCGCACGCGGGTGCGCGCCTCGTCCGGCGTGACGCCGGTGCGCTCCATCAGCGCGTGGTAGTGCATCCAGTAGTCGCGGTAGCGGGGGTCGTCCTGGGGATCGACCAGTTCGCACTGCTCGCCGGGCGCGAAGCGCAGCCCCAGCTGCTCGATCCGCCGCGCGACCACGTCAGGCCGGCCGATCAGGATCGGCTGCGCCAGGCCCTCGTCGAGCGCCACCTGGGCGGCCCGCAGCACGCGTTCGTCCTCGCCCTCGGCATAGACCACGCGCTGGAGCACCTGGCGCGCCTGATCGAACACCGGCTTCATCAACAGGCCCGAGCGGAAGACGAACTGCTCCAGGCGCGCGCGGTAGGCGTCGAAGTCGGCGATCGGCCGCGTCGCCACACCGGTATCCATCGCCGCCTTGGCCACGGCGGGCGCCAGTTCGACGATCAGGCGCGGGTCGAAGGGGCGCGGGATCAGGTAGTCCGCGCCGAACAGGCTGGCGCCGCCGCCGTACGCGTTGGCCACGAGCTCGTGGCTCTCCTGCTGAGCCAGCGCCGCCAGCGCCTCGACGCAGGCGATCTCCATCGCTTCGTTGATCGTCGTCGCGCCCACGTCCAGCGCGCCGCGGAAGATGAACGGGAAGCACAGCACGTTGTTGACCTGGTTCGGAAAGTCCGAGCGCCCGGTGGCGATGATGGCGTCGGGCCGCGCCGCGCGCGCCTCCTCCGGCATGATTTCCGGCACCGGATTGGCCAGCGCCAGGATCAGCGGCCGCTCGGCCATGTCCGCGACCATGGCGCCCTTCAGCACGCCCGGCGCGGACAGGCCCAGGAAGACGTCGGCACCGACGAGCGCCTCGGCGAGCGTGCGGGCGTCCGTCGCTTGCGCATAGCGGGCGATGTACCGGTTCATCGCCGCCCGCCCCTCGTAGACGACACCGTCGATGTCGGTCAGCGTCACGTTCTCCGGCGGCAGCCCCATGGCGACCAGGAGCTCGACGCAGGCCAGCGCCGCGGCACCCGCGCCCGACGTGACCAGCCGAGTCTCGGCGAGGCTGCGGCCGGTCAGCTTCAGGCTGTTGGTGACCGCCGCGGCGACGATGATCGCGGTGCCGTGCTGGTCGTCGTGGAACACCGGGATATTCATGCGCTCGCGCAGGCGGCGCTCAACCTCGAAGCACTCCGGCGCCTTGATGTCCTCCAGGTTGATGGCGCCGAAGGTCGGCTCCAGCGCCGCGACGACGTCGACCAGGCGGTCGATCTCCTGGGCGTCGACCTCGATGTCGAAGACGTCGATGCCGGCGAACTTCTTGAACAGCACCGCCTTGCCTTCCATCACCGGCTTCGACGCCAAGGGGCCGATGGCGCCGAGCCCCAGCACCGCGGTGCCGTTCGACACCACGGCGACCAGGTTGCCGCGGCTGGTGACGCTGGCGGCCTCGGCGGGGTCGGCGACGATGACCTCGCAGGCGGCGGCGACGCCGGGCGAGTAGGCCAGCGCCAAGTCGCGCTGGTTGGCCAGCGGCTTGGAGGCGGCGATCTCCAGCTTGCCGGGCCGGGGCTCCCGGTGGTAGTGCAGCGCCGCCTCGCGCAGTTCCTCGGCCATCGCTCGCTCCCCTGGCGGCGCGGCCGCCCTTGCTCTTTCGCCCGCGTGGGCATACCAAACGCGCAACAATGGCACAATCGCGCCGGCCGCCGGCGACCACAACGATGATCGAACGAACCTTCGAATGGCGCATCTCCGACGCGGCTGTCCCCTACGAGACGGCGGTGCGCGAAATGGAGGCCCGCGTCGCCGCGATCGGCGACGCAGGCGCACCAGAACTCGTGTGGCTGTTGGAGCACCCGCCGCTCTACACCGCCGGCACCAGCGCCCAGGCGAGCGACCTGCTGACGCCCGACCGCTTCCCGGTCTACCGCACCGGCCGCGGCGGCCAGTTCACCTACCACGGTCCCGGCCAGCGCGTGGCCTATGTCATGCTGGACCTGAAGCGCCGCGGCCCGGATCTGCGCCAGTTCGTCGCCGACCTGGAGGCCTGGGTCATCGCGGCGCTGGCGCGCTTCAACGTCACGGGCGAGCGCCGCGAGGGGCGCGTCGGCATCTGGGTCGACCGCGGCGCCGGCCGCGAGGACAAGATCGCCGCCATCGGCGTGCGCGTGCGGCGCTGGGTCAGCTACCACGGTGTGTCGATCAACGTGGAGCCGGAGCTGAGCCATTTCGACGGCATCGTGCCCTGCGGCATCGACGCTGCCGGGCCCGACGGCGCGCGCTACGGCGTCACCAGCCTCGTCGACCTGGGCCACCCGGTCACAATGACGGACCTGGACGTCGCCCTGCGCGACGCGTTCGACGAGGTTTTCGGGGAAATCGCCGACGCCGCTTGAGCCGCGGTCACACGCTCGCCACTTGCCGGAAGCCGACGCTGCCGTCGTCGTGGGCGGTGACGCGGGCGACGTGGTCGACGCGGGACCCGGGCGGGCCGTCGTGGCAGCGCAGGACCATGGTCTCGACCGCCGCCTCGCTGCCGATCAACAGCGCCTCGACCGAGCCGTCGCGGCGGTTGCGCACCCAGCCGCGCAGGCCCAGCGCCGACGCCTCGTCGACCGCCCAGCCGCGGAACCAGACGCCCTGCACGCGCCCCTCCAGGCGCAGGTGCACGGTGTAGGCCTCGTCGGCCGCCACATCGGGCCTCACTCGAACTCCAGGATCGCCTGGTCGACCGCCAGGCTGTCGCCGGGGGCGGCGTGCAACGCCGCCACGGTGCCGTCGCGCTCGGCGCGCAGCACGTTCTCCATCTTCATCGCCTCGACGACGGCCAGGTCCTCGCCGGCCTTGATCGCCTGGCCGGGCTCGGCGGCGAGCGAGACCAGCAGCCCCGGCATCGGCGACAGCAGGAAACGCGAGAGGTCAGGCGGCGGTTTCTTGGGCATGCGCGCGGCGAGTTCCGCCACGTGCGGCGAGACGACCCGCACGATCAGCGCAAAGCCGGCATGGCTGATCCGGTAGCGGGTGCCGACGGTGTCGACCTGGACGCACATCGGGTGACCCTGCACCGTCGCCTCGAACAGCGCCTGGCCCGGCCGCCAGTCCGTGCGGATCGCCAGCGTCGTGGCGCCGACCGTCGCGTCGTAGCCGTCGGTCTGCGGCTCCAGCGCGACGGTGCGCTCGACGTCGTCGAACTGCACCACCCAGGCGTCGCCCGGCGGCGCGCCGCCGCCGTCCAATTTGGCGCCGACACCGGCGTCGCGCTCGGCGACCCGGCGCCGCACCACGGCCGCCACCGCCGACAACAGGTCGGTCTCCGCCGGGCCCGGCACCGGCGGCACGAAGCCGTCCGGAAATTCGTCGGCGATGAAGTCCGTCGACAGCCGCCCCTCCTGGAAGCGCGGATGCGCCAGCACCGCGGCCAAAAACCCGATGTTGTGCTCGACGCCGCGGATCAGGTAGCCGTCCAGCGCGGCGCGCAGGCGCTCGATGGCCTGCTCGCGGGTGACGCCGTGGGCCGCCACCTTGGCGATCATCGGGTCGTAGTGGATGCCGATCTGCGCGCCCTCGGCGACACCGCTGTCGAAGCGGGCGCCCTTCAGCCCCACCGGCTCGCGATAGCGCTTCAGGCGACCGATCGACGGCATGAAGCCTCGCGCCGGGTCCTCGGCATAGACCCGCGCCTCGACCGCCCAGCCGTCCAGTCGCACGTCGTCCTGGCCGAAGGGCAGCGCCTCGCCGGCGGCGACGCGGAACATCAGCTCGACGAGGTCGAGGCCGGTGACCAACTCCGTCACCGGGTGCTCGACCTGGAGGCGCGTGTTCATCTCCAGGAAGTAGAAGTTGCGCTCGCGGTCGACGATGAACTCGACCGTGCCGGCGGAGACGTAGTCGACGGCGCGGGCCAGCGCTACGGCCTGCGCCCCCATGGCCTCGCGCGTCGCGGAGTCCAGGAACGGCGACGGCGCCTCCTCGATGACCTTCTGGTGGCGCCGCTGGATCGAGCACTCGCGCTCGCCCAGGTGCACGGTGTTGCCGTGGCCGTCGGCCAGCACCTGGATCTCTATGTGGCGCGGCTGTTCGATGAACTTCTCGACGAACACCCGGTCGTCGCCGAAGCTCGCGCGCGCCTCGTTGGCGGCGGAGCCGAAGCCGTCGCGCACCTCGGCGTCGTTGCGGGCGATGCGCATGCCCTTGCCGCCGCCGCCGGCGGAAGCCTTCAGCATCACCGGGTAGCCGATGTTGCGGGCGGCCGCCACCGCCGCCTTCGCGTCGGCGACCGCGTCGGGCGAGCCCGGCACCGTGCTGACGCCGGCCTTGAGCGCCAGCCGCTTCGAGGCGATCTTGTCGCCCATCTGGCGGATCGCCTCGACGCCGGGGCCAACGAAGACGATGCCGGCGGCGGCGAGCGCCTCGGCGAACGCCGCGTTCTCCGACAGAAAGCCGAAGCCGGGGTGCACCGCCTCCGCCCCCGTCTCCCGCGCCGCGGCGACGAGGGCCGCGATATCCAGATAGCTCTGGGCCGCCGGCGGCGGCCCCAGCACCACGCTCTCGTCGGCGAGATCGACGTGCGGCGCCGCGACGTCGGCTTCGGAGGCGACGGCGACGGTCTTGAGCCCCATGCGACGGGCGGTACGCAGGATGCGGCAGGCGATCTCGCCCCGGTTGGCGACCAGGATCTTCTTGAACATCACGCTGGACCGTAGCGGACACCCCGAAGCCCCGCAACGGCGCTTGCTCCGGCAGGCCCCGCCGCCCTAGTTTGCGGCAATGAAGAGCCCCCTCGACGCCGAGCCGCGCCCGCACAAGCGACCGCGCCTGCGCGTCTCGCTGGCCACGGCGCTGGTCGGCGGCATCGCGCTGGTCATCGTCATCGCCGTCGGCAGCGTGCTGGTCATGGGCGTGATCGGCGCCGGTCGCAACACCGTGGCGCTGCTGCTCGACAAGGTCGACCTGGGTCTGAACCTGCTGGAGCGCGAGGTCGCGGGCCAGCTGCGCCCGGTCGAGCAGATCGCCGTCACCTTGGCCGGGCAGCTCTCGGATGGCTCGCTGAGCCTCAACCGGCCGAAGGACCTGCGCGCCGCGTCCGAGGCCGCGCTGAAGAACGCGACCCAGTTCAGCACCCTGATCTACTTGGTCGACGGCTTCGCGCCGTGGGGCATGTACAGCGCGCCCGTCGGGCTGGGCGTCATCGAAGACCTGACGCGCGACGACGAGCGCGTCAAGCTGGCCCTTGACGTGGCGCGCGTTGCCGAGGGAGCGACCTGGTACTCGCCGCTGTGGATCGAAGAGTCGAACGCGGCGGTGATTTCCGTGCTGGTGCCGGTCGGCCGCGGCGGCGACTACAACGGCGTCGTCATCGCCTCCGTGTCGCTGGCGCGCCTGTCCGAGGCACTGGCCGCCTTCGGCGTGACCGGGGCGACGCGGACGATGATCCTCTACGACAACGACTACGTCCTGGCGCACCCCGCCCTGCCGACGGTCGACGCGTCGCTCTTCGCGGACTGGGAGACGCCGTTGCCGCGCCTGTCGCACGTCGACCCGGACGCGCAGGGCGCGATCGACGAGGACCGCGTCGACAGCGCCGAAGAGGCCGCCGAAGAGGAGGAAGACCGTACCGAGTTCATGCAGGCAATCGACCGGCCGCAAATGGCCGACGTGCGTGGCTTCGGCAACCGCGACTGGACGCTCTTGATCCGCGACCTCGAGGGTTACGGCGAGGCGCCGCTGCAGATCGCGCTGTTGTACTCCAACGAGATCGCGCGGCCGGAAATCCAGCGCGTGGGGCGCATGGCGGCCGTCGGTTTCGTCATCCTGCTGATCGCCGTCGTTCTGGGCACGCTGATCGGCCGGCGCGTGACACGGCGCGTGCGCGGCCTCTCCGAGGCCGCCGAGCACCTGCGCGTGCTCGACGTCGCTTCGGTCGAGACCCTGCCGCCCAGCCACTTCCGCGAGCTGGACAGCGCCGCGCAGTCGATCAACGCGCTGACCGCGGCGATGACCTGGTTCGAGACCTACGTGCCGAAGACGCTGGTCGAGCGCCTGATGCGCCAGGGCGCCCGCTTCGCGCTGTCGTCGCGCGAGCGCGAGATGACGGTCATGTTCACCGACATCCGCGGCTTCAGCGGCATCGCCGAGGAGATGGCGCCGGACGACGTCGCCGACATGCTGAACGGTCACTTCGACCTGATCGCCGGCTGCATCGAGGCCGAGGGCGGCACGGTCGACAAGTTCATGGGCGACGGCGTGATGGCCTTTTGGGGCGCTCCTGAAGACCAGGAAGACCACGCCGCGCGGGCGTTCAATGCCGCGCGCGCGGTCGTGCAAGCGCTGGGCGCCGACAACGCTGAGCGCCGCGCCGTCGGCCTGCCGCGGCTCTCGGTCGGCGTCGGCGTGCACACCGGCCGCGTCATCGTCGGCAATATCGGCTCGCGCAGCCGCGTCAACTACACCGTGGTCGGCGACCCGGTGAACATCGCCAGCCGCCTGGAGGAGATGGCCAAGACGTTGGAGCCGCGGGACGCCTGCATCGTGCTGGTCTCCGACACCACCCGCAACGCTGCCGGCACGCCCGACGACCTGGCGCACCTGGGCCAGTACCAGGTCAAAGGCCGCCGCGCCCCCATCGACGTCTACCGCCTGACGGTCGAGGATGCCTGAGCGCCTGACCGGCGCTCAGCAATTGCGGCCCTGCGCAATTGCTGATAAAACGATTTAGTAAATCGATATAGCATCGCGTGGCGTGAGGCTCGGCAAAGGGCTTCCCGACTAACACGCAGTACGGCGCGGCAGGACGCCGGCCACCGGGGAGGTTACCGCGTGTCGGCACGGCGCCCGACCATCCACACCGTCGCGCAACGGGCCGGGGTGTCCGCGACCACCGTCTCGTTCGTGCTCAACGACGCGCCCCACGCGCGGGTCTCGCCGGCGACGCGCGAGCGCGTCGTCGCCGCCGCGGCGGAGCTGGGCTACCGGCCCAACTCGGTCGCCAAGAGCCTGCGCACCGCGCGCTCGCGCAGCATCGGTTTCATCACCGACCACATCGCCGCCAGCCAGTACGCCGGCGACGTCATCCGCGGCGCCCACGACCGCGCCTGGTCCGCCGGCGAGATGCTGCTGGTGGTCAACAGCGAGGGCCGCGCGGACGTCGAGGCCGCGGCCGTCGAGATGCTGCTGGACCGCCAGGTCGACGGCATCATCTACGCCACGCGCGGCTTTCGCGGCGTGCAGCCGGTCGACAGCCTGCGCCGCGTGCCGACCGTGCTGGCCAACTGCTACGACGCAGAGGGCGCGCTGCCCTCGATCGGCCCCGACGACCGCGGCGGCGGCGCGACCGCGACCGAGGCGCTGATCGACGGCGGCCACCGGCGCATCGCCTTCATCTCCGGCCGGCCCGCGGGCCCCGTCGCCCCCGCCGCTGACGAGCGGCTGGCCGGCTATCGCGCCGCCCTCGACGCCGCCGGCCTCGATTTCGACCCGGACCTGGTGCGCCACAGCAACTGGCGGCCCAGCGGCGGCTACGCGGAGACCAAGGCGCTGATGGCGCTCGCCGAACCGCCGACCGGCATCTTCTGCGTCACCGACACGGTGGCCATCGGCGCCTACGAGGCGCTCAAGGAACTGGGGCTCGGCATCCCCGACGACGTGGCGGTCGTCGGCTACGACAACATCGAACTGGCGGCCGAGCTGACGCCGCCGCTGACCACCGTGGCGCTGCCGCATATGGAGATGGGTCGCTGGGCGGTCGAGCGGCTGGCGGCGCGCTGCCGCGGCGCCGACCCCGACGGCGGCGACCACACGACCCTCACCTGCCCGCTGATCGCGCGCGCTTCGACGTGACGCCAGCGGGCCAACACGAAACAGAGGCAAAAACGCTCACCAGGAGGAGACACAGCATGTTGAAGAAAGCCGTACTGGCCGGCGCCGTGGCGCTCGGCCTGGGCCTCGCCGGCGCCGCGCACGCGGGCACGGTCGACGTCTGGTTCCACGCCGGCAAGGGCGAGGAGCGCGAGCTGCTGAGCAGCCTGATCGAGAACTTCACGGCAGAGAACCCGGGCATCGAGATCAACCTCGTGCTGCTGCCGGAGGGTAGCTACAACGACCAGGTCAACGCCGCAGCGCTGTCCGGCGACCTGCCGGACCTGCTCGACTTCGACGGCCCGTTCATCGCCAACTACGTCTGGTCCGGCTTCCTGACGCCGCTGAACGGCAAGGTCGACCAGGCGATCATCGACGACCTCTTGCCCTCGATCGTCGAGCAGGGCACCTACCCGCCCGACGGCAACCTCTACTCCATCGGCATGTTCGACAGCGGCCTGTCGCTGTGGGGCAACAAGGCGTTCCTGGTGAAGGCGGGCGTGCGCATTCCCGAGCACGTCGGCGACGCCTGGACGCTGGCCGAGTTCGAGGACGTGCTGGCCAAGCTGGCCGCGACCAAGGGCGTCAAGTGGCCGCTGGACCTGAAGCTCAACTACGGCACCGGCGAGTGGTTCACCTACGGCTTCTCGCCGATCATCCAGTCCATGGGCAGCGACCTGATCGACCGCACCGACTGGCGCGCCACGGGCGCGGTCGACGGCGACGGTGCCGTCAAGGGCATGCAGGCCCTGCAGAAGTGGGTCAACAACGGCTGGGTGGTGCCCGCCTCGGCCGGCGACACCAACTTCTACAGCGAGAAGAACGTCGGCCTGGCCTTCGTCGGCCACTGGATGTTCACGCCGCACACCAAGGGTCTGGGCGACGACGCCATCCTGATCCCGATCCCGAAGTTCGGCAGCGCCCACGCCACGGGCATGGGCTCGTGGAACTGGGGCCTCACCGAGTCCTCGGACAACAAGGAAGACGCGATCACCTTCCTCGAGTACCTGATGCAGCCCGAGCAGGTCGCCCGCTGGGGCAACGAGATCGGCTCCGTGCCGGCGCGGGTCGAGGCGTTGAAGTACGCCAAGAACTTCGCCGAGGGCGGCCGCCTGGCGCTCTACGTCGAGCAGCTCAACAGCATCGCCGTGCCGCGGCCGTTCCACCCCGCCTACCCGACGATCACCACGGCCTACGCCGAGGCGGTGAACAACATCATCGCCGGGGGCGACGTCGAGGCGGAACTCAAGAAGGCCGCCAAGTCGATCGACGAGGATATCGAGGACAACGACGGCTATCCGCCCTTCGGCGGCTAGGTAGACGCGGCGTAAGACCGCGAGGCGCCGGCGGGCCCCCTGGGGTCCGCCGGCGGCGGCGCCACGAGGGGGGCAGCATGGCACGCCACGCCGTTTCGCAGCACCGGCGGCACGAGATGCATGCCGTCTACGGCATGATCGCACCGGCCGTGGTGCTGGTGACCTTGTTCCTGATCGTGCCCTTCCTCTTGGCGTTCGTGCTGTCGTTCACCAACGAGCGCCTGATCCCGCGGCCGATCCCGACCTCCTTCGTCGGCGTGCGCAACTACGAGCGCGTGCTGGTCGACGAGGACTTCTGGCAGGCGTTCTGGAACACCTTCCGCTTCGCCTTCTTCGTCGTGCCGATCCAGAGCGGCATCGCGCTGGGCCTGGCGCTGCTGATCGACAGCAAACTGCCCGGCCGCAACGTCTTTCGCGGCATCTTCTTCACGCCGACGGTGATCACCATGGTCGTCGTCGCGATCATCTGGGCGGGTCTATTCCGGGCGCCGGAGGGCCTCTTGAACAGCATCGTAACCTTCGTCTCGTTCGGCCAGGCCGGCCCCTACGACTGGCTTCTCGACACCCGCTTCGCCCTGCCGATGATCATGGTGATGTCGATCTGGCAGGGCGCCGGTTTCCAGATGATCATCTATCTGGCCGGCCTGCAGGGCATAAACCGCGAGATGTACGAGGCAGCGCGCATCGACGGCGCCGGGCGCTGGCAGCAGTTCTGGTACATCACCATGCCGGCGCTGAGGAACACCCACATCTTCGTGCTGGTCACGACGACGATCCTGGCCTTTAAGCTTTTCGCGCAGATCGAGGTGCTGACCCAGGGCCGCCCGCTGGGCACCACGAACACGCTGGTGCGCTACATCTACGCGCTGGGCTTCAAGCAGCAGAAGGTCGGCCTCGCCGCGGCGGCTGCGGTCATCTTCTTCGTCATCGTGCTGGCCATCGCCATGGTCCAGCGGCGGCTGATCCGCGAAGAGCGGGCGGTGTGACGATGCGCCTGAAGCCCGCGCAAACGCTGCAATACATCCTCATGATCGTCATCGCCGCGGTCATGCTGGGGCCGCTGGTCATCATGTTCACGACCAGCTTCAAGGGCGACGAA
>Ga0049107_10000042_pt1 | contig 32460 bp, 31 predicted proteins | sample WorMetilPIANOSA1_FD_61187 | JGI IMG/M metagenome (GOLD analysis project Ga0049107, IMG submission 61187) | Marine gutless worms symbiont microbial communities from Max Planck institute for Marine Microbiology, Germany - Olavius ilvae PIANOSA.1 | ecosystem: Host-associated > Annelida > Digestive...
CCGCGGATCAGGTCCAGATAGTGGATCGAATGCACCGCGATCTCGACCCGCTCGAGGCCCTTCAAGAACGGGAACAGGTGCCACGGCGTTTCGAGGCTGAGATGCACCTCGACGTCGACCAGGTCACCCAACAGGCCGCGCTTCGCGGCGTCGCGTACGGCCAGCATCATCGGGCTGAAGCGAAGCTGAAAGTTGACCGCGGCCGTCAGCCCGCGCTCGCGGCAGGTGGCGCGGATCGCGCGCGCGTCGTCCAGGTCGCTGCCCATGGGCTTCTGGATCAGCACCGCGGCGCCCTCGGGCAGCGCCGGCAGGATCGTATGGTGGGCGGCGGGCGGCGTCGCCAGGTCGAACACCGCGTTTGCCTCGACGCCGGCGGCGACCGCGTCCGCTAGCGTGTCGCAGGCGCGCGGGATGTCCCACTTCTCCGCGGTCTTGCGCGCCGCCTCGGCATCGATGTCGTGGATCGCGACGACCTCGAACCCCGCCTTGCGGTAGGCCGGCATGTGGGCGTCGCTGACGATGCCGCCGGCGCCGACGATGACGATGGGTCGCGGGGTCGAGGGCCGCGGCCAGGCCTGGTTCAGCGTCGCGGGGTCGAAGGTCGCCATCGGTCCGTCAGGCGCGGGTGACGTGGCCGACGACCTTGCTCTCTTCGGCCGCGCCCTGCATCACCACGTCGTTGAGCCGGCGCAGCGAGTCCTGGTGCATCTCCCACGCCGCGTCGCTCAAGTCGGCGTCCGGGCGCCGCGGCGGATCGAAGTGGCCGAAGTCGTCGCGGCCGCGCGCCAGGATCGCATACGTCCGGCCACCGAGCTGGCGTACGTGCGGCGGGATGTAGCGGACCGCGAAGCCGACGCGCGGCTGCGCCGAACGGTTCGCCTGCGAGCCGTGCACGATGCGCACGTGGTGCAGGCTCATCTCGCCGGGCTGCAGCACCACGTCGTGGGTCTGCGCTTCGCCGATGTCGACCTGTACCTCCTGGCCGCGGCTCAGCATGTTGCCGTTGGCAAAGCCGTCGGCGTGGGCCAGTTGGCCCCAATCGTGGCTGCCGGGCACGACGCGCATGCAGCCGCTTTCGAGCGTGCTGGGCGTCAGCGCGATCCAGGCGGTGACGATGTCCGGCGGCTCGAGGCCCCAGTACGTCGAGTCCTGGTGCCAGGAGACGTACTTGCCGTCGCCGGCGTCCTTCAGGAAGAAGCCCGCCGACCAGACCAGGATGTCGGGGCCGATCACGCGCTCGACCGCGTCGAGCACCGGCGCACTGAGCGTCAGGTCAAAGAGCCAAGGGAACAGCAGGTGGCAGTTGGTGCCGAACGCCTGCTCGGCGTCTTCAGGCCGCGCACGGCGCGCCGCCTGCACCCGCTCGTTCAGTTCCAGCGCCGTCTCCGGCGGCAGGGCGCGGATCGGGGCCGCAAAACCGGCCTCGGCGTAATGGGCGATATCGGGCATGGTCTCGATTTTTGGATATCAAACCGAATTGTATATATCAATCGCCCCCTGTGGAAGACCGATCAGCGCGCACGAGCAATGCAATTACACAGGGCGGTCAGGAACCGGATGTCCTGCGCTCTTTCGTGCCGTCCGCCGGCGCGCGGACGTTGCGGCGCCGGTGGGCGACAACCTCGCCCAGGATCGAGAGCGCGATCTCGGCCGGCTCGATGGCGTGGATGTTCAGACCCGCCGGCGCCGACAGGCGGACGAGGCGCGCCTCGTCAAGGCCCTGCTCGCGCAGTTGGCCCGTGAGCGTCGCGGCCTTGCGCCGGCTGCCGACGAAGGCAACGTAGCCGGCGTCGCTCGCCAGCGCCGCGCCCAGCGCCTCGCGGTCGCGCTTGCCCTGGGTCGCGACGACGACGAAGTCGTGCGGCCCGAGCTCGAGCGACGCGAGGTCGAAGCCGGCGAGGCGTGCGGCGGGCGCGGCGAACGCGTCCTGGTCCTCCTCCAGTGCCGCCGCGACGACGCGATAGCCGAGACGTTCGGCGAGGTCGGCGACGGCAACCGCGACCGGCGAGGCGCCGCAGACGACGAGGCGCGGCGCCTGGCGCATGGGCTCGATGAACAACTCGACCGTGCCGCCGCTGGGGCAGCCGCTCTTGTGCAGCTCGACGCCGTCGACGTCGACGCGCTCGACGACCTCTTCCTTGGGCTTGACGCGGATGAGGCGCGGTTCGCCGGCCGCCATCGCTTCCGCGGCGGCGGTCCTGACCGCGCCCTGCACGCAGCTGCCGCCCAGGAAGCCGTGGATCGTGCCGTCGCCGGTGACCACGGCCTTGGCGCCGGCCTTGGCGGAGGTCGCGTTCTCGGTGCGCACGACCGTGGCGACGCAGAAGTCGGCGCCGGCCGCCAGCAGCTCGGCGATGCGCGCGAAGACCTCGTCCTTGCTCATAGCCGCGCCAGCTCCGGCTCGAGCGCGGCCAGGCTGTCGAGCGTGTGGGCCGTGGCGAACAGGTCGATGTAGGGCATCGCCGCCGCCATGCCGCCGGCCACGGGCGCGTAGTCGCGCCAGCCGATCAGTGGGTTGAGCCAGACCAGCCGCCGCGCCCGCCGCTTCAGCCGTGCGAGCTCGCCCGCCAGCGCCGCCGGCGGGTCGGTGTCGTAGCCGTCGCTCAGCACGACGACGATCGAGCGGCTGTCGAGCGCCTGCTTGGCGTATTGATCGTTGAAGGTCTTCAGGCTGCCGGCGATGCGGGTGCCGCCACCGAAACCCTGCGCCATCAGCGACAGGCGCGACATGGCGCGCATGGCGTCGGCGTCGCCCAGGGCGTCGCTGACGTGCACGAGGCGCGTGTGGAACAAAAACGCGTCGGCGCGCAGCCAGGCGCCCAACAGGCCGCGCACGAAGGCAACGAGATAGCGGCTGTACAGCTCCATCGAGCCCGACACGTCCAGCAGCAGCACCAGGTTGACCTGCCGGTCGGGGCGCTTGCGAAAGACCAGGTCGAACGGCTCGCCGCCCTTCGACAGGCTGCGCCGGATGACGCGGCGCAGGTCCAGTCGCTCGCCGGCGTATGACGGCACGCGCCGGCGGCTTTGGCGGAACTTGATGGCCCGCGCCAGACGTTCCGCCAGGCGCTCGGCCTCGGCCATGTCCTGCGGCGTCACGAGGCGGCGCAGGTCGACCTTGCGCAGGGCCTCCTGCCGGCTGGCGACCAGGCGCCCGGCGCTGTCGTCTCCGGCCTCGCCCTCGGCGGCGACTGCGTCGAGGGACTGTCCGTCGCCGCGCTCGCTGCCGTCGGCCGCCAGCAGCCGGTTCCACATGTCGGGGCGCTTCGGGCCGCGCCGCGTGGTGTCGCCCACGGCGCGTTCGGCAGTCTTGGCGCCGCGGCCGTACCAGAAGGCGTCGAACAGCTCGTCGAACAGGCGCCACTGCTCGTGGTCGCCGGTCAACATGGCCTTGAGACCGTGGCGCGCCGCGCCGGCGTCCGGCACGTCGTGCGCGGCGACGAAGCCCAGCGCGTCGGCCGTCTCCGCCGGGCCGACGCGGAAGCCGTTGAGGCGCAGCTGCGCCAGGAAATCGGCCATGCGTGCGCTGGGGCGGGGGTCGAGTGCCGGCATCACGCGACCTTGCCGAGCAGGCGCTCGGTCACCTCGCGCGGCACGGCCTTCAGGTCGCGCTCGGTCTTGAGCAGGCAGATCAGCGAGGCCTGCAGCGCATCGGCGTCCTGGTCGAGCGTGCCGAGCTGGAGACCCATCAGCGCCGTCGCCCAGTCGAGGGTCTCCGCGACGCCCGGGGTCTTCTCCAGTTCCTCGCGCCGCAAGAGCTGCACGAAGCGCACGACCTGGCCGGCCAACTGTGCGTCGATGCCGGGCAGCCGGGCGGCGACGATCGCCAGCTCCTTCTCGGGATCGGGATACTCGACGTAGCTGTAGAGGCAGCGCCGGCGCAGGGCGTCGGACAGCGCCCGGGTGCCGTTCGAGGTCAGGATCACGTACGGCACCGAGCGCGCCTGGATGGTGCCGAGTTCGGGAATGGTGATCTGGAAGTCGGACAGGATCTCGAGCAGGAACGCCTCGAACTCCTCGTCGGCGCGGTCGATCTCGTCGATCAACAGCACCGGGGACGTGGCCTGCTGGATCGCCTCCAGGAGCGGCCGGTGCAAGAGGTAGTCGTCGGAGAACAGGTGGCGCTCGATCTCGTCGGCGGAGAGGCCGTCGCGCTCGTGCGCCTTGATGGCCAGCAACTGGCGCTGATAGTTCCACTCGTAGATCGTGGCGCTGGCGTCGAGGCCCTCGTAGCACTGCAGCCGGATCAGGCGCGCGTCCATCACCGTCGCCAGCACCTTGCCGATCTCGGTCTTGCCGACGCCGGCCTGGCCCTCCAGCAAGAGCGGCCGCCGCATGCCGGTCGCCAGGGTCAGCGCCATCGCGAGGCCGTCGTCGGCGATGTAGCCGGCGGCGGCGAGGTTGCGCTGCAGCGTTTTGTAATCCATTGGCCTGGCAAGAATATTGGGGCTGGCGCCCGAAAACGCCAGCCCCAACGCGTCGGTGCCTCAGGCGGTGACGCCGAGGCGTTCGGCCGTCTTCCAGACGCGCCAATGATCGTGCGGCATCTGGGTATGGGTCAGGCCCAGATGCGCGAACGCGTCATTGACGGCGTTGGAGAAGGCCGAGACGCCGCCGACGTTCGGGGACTCCCCGACGCCCTTGGCCCCGATCGGGTGGTGCGGCGACGGGGTCACCGTGTGGTCGGTCTCCCAGACCGGCGTCTCGACCGCCGTCGGCAGGAAGTAGTCCATCAGGCTGGCGCCCTGGACGTTGCCCAGTTCGTCGTAGACGATCTCCTGGCCCATGGCGATGGCCAGCGCCTCCGTCAGGCCGCCATGCACCTGGCCCTCGATGATCATCGGGTTGATGCGCGTCCCGCAGTCGTCGAGGGCGTAGAAGCGCCGGATGTCGGTGACGCCGGTGTCGACGTCGACGTCGACGACGCAGACATAGGCGCCGAACGGGTAGGTCATGTTGGGCGGGTCGTAGTAGCTGACCGCCTCGAGCCCCGGCTCCATGCCCGGCGGCACCGAGTTGTAGGCGGCGAAGGCGATCTCGGCCATCGTCTTGGCCCGCTCCGGCGCGCCCTTGACCTGGAAGCGGTCGACGTCCCACTCGAGGTCGTCTTCGTGCACCTCCAAGAGGTAGGCCGCGATCATCTGGGCCTTGGCGCGGATCTTGCGCCCGGCCATCGCCGTCGCCGCCCCCGCCACCGGCGTCGAGCGCGAGCCGTAGGTGCCGAGGCCGTAGGGGGCCGTGTCGGTGTCGCCCTCCTCGACGGTGATGCTGTCCGCCGGGATGCCGATCTCCGAGGCCAGGATCTGGGCGAACGTGGTGGCGTGGCCCTGGCCCTGGCTGATCGTGCCCAGCCGCGCGATGGCGCTGCCCGTGGGGTGGATCCTGATCTCGCAGGAGTCGAACATGCCGAGGCCCAGGATGTCGCAGTTCTTGATCGGCCCGGCGCCGACGATCTCGGTGAAGAAGGCGAGGCCGACGCCCATCAGCGAGCGCGTCTCGCCACGCGCGAAGGCCTCGCGGTTGGCCGCCTGCTCGGCGCGCAGGGCCTTGTAGTCGACGGTCTCGAGCGCCCGCTCCATGGCGGTGTGGTAGTCGCCGCTGTCGTACTCCCAGCCCAGCGCCGACTGGTAGGGGAACTGCTCCTTCTTGATCAGGTTCTTCAGACGCAGCTCGGCCGGGTCCATCTCCAGCTTCAGCGCCAGCACGTCGATCATGCGCTCGATGAAGTACGACGCCTCGGTGACGCGGAACGAGCAGCGATAGGCGACGCCGCCCGGCGCCTTGTTGGTGTAGACGCCGTCGACCGCGAGGTGCGCCACCGGGATGTCGTAGGACCCTGTGCAGATGTTCATGAACCCGGCCGGGAACTTGGTCGGGTCGGCACAGGCGTCGAACGCACCGTGGTCGGCCAGCGTGTGGCAACGCAGGGCGGTGATGCGACCGTCTTTGGTCGCCGCGATCTCGCCCGTCATGTGGTAGTCGCGGGCGAAGGCGGTCGCCGAGAGGTTCTCGATGCGGTCCTCGATCCACTTCACCGGCACGCCGGTGACGATCGAGGCGACGATGGCGCAGATGTAGCCCGGATAGACTCCGACCTTGTTGCCGAAGCCGCCGCCGATGTCCGGCGAGATGATGCGGATCTTGTGCTCCGGGATGTTGGAGATCAGCGAGGCGACGGTGCGCACCGCGTGCGGCGCCTGGAAGGTGCCCCAGACCGTGAGCTGGCCGTTGATCTTGTCCATCGAGGCGACGGCGCCGCAGGTCTCGAGCGGGCAGGGGTGCACGCGCTGGTAGGAGATCAGCTCCTTGGCCACGACCTCGGCGCCGTCGAGCGCGGCCGCCGTGCCGTCGGCGTCACCGACCTCCCAGGTGAAGATGTGGTTGTGGTGCTTGCGCGCGCCGTGGGCGCCCTCGGTCTTGTCCTTGATGTCCTCGCGCAGCAACGGCGCGTCGGCGTCCATCGCCTTGAAGGGGTCAACGAGGGCCGGCAGTTCCTCGTAGTCGACCTCGACAAGGTCGATCGCGTCGGCCGCGGCATAACGGTCATCGGCGATGACGAAGGCGACCTCCTGGCCCTGGAACAGCACCTTCTCGTCGGCCAGCACGGCCTGCACGTCGCCGGCCAGCGTCGGCATGTAGTGCAGGTTGAGAGGCTTCAGGTCGGCCGCGGTCAGCACCGCGTGCACGCCGGGCACGGCCAGTGCCGCGGCGGTGTCGATCGACTTGATGCGGGCGTGGCCGTACGGCGAGCGGGCGAAGTCGCCGAACAGCATGCCCGGCAGCTTCAGGTCGTCGACGTAGTTGCCCTTGCCCTGGGTGAAACGAGCATCCTCGACGCGCTTGCGCGCGCTGCCCAGGCCCTGCAGCTTCTCGGCGCGCGCTTCGGCGCTCTCGACGTCGGCACTCATTGCGCTGCCTCCCCGACCGCGTTCAGTTGATCCGCCGCGGCGCGGATCGCCTTGACGATGTTCTGATAGCCCGTGCAGCGGCACAGATTGCCGGAGATGCCCAGGCGGATCTCGTCGTCCGTCGGGTCCGGAGTCTCCTGCAACAGCCGGTAGGCGCGGGTGATCATGCCCGGCGTGCAGAAGCCGCACTGCAGGCCGTGGTGCTCGCGGAAGGCCTCCTGCAGCGCGTGCAGGGAGCCGTCCGGGTGGGCGATGCCTTCGATCGTGGTGACCTCGCCGCCGCTCGCCTGCACCGCGAACATGGTGCACGACTTCACCGAGCGGCCGTCGAGGTCGACCGTGCAGGCGCCGCAATGGCCGGTCTCACAGCCGACGTGCGGGCCGGTCAGGTTGAGCTGCTCACGCAAGAAGTGGATCAACAGCATGCGCGGCTCCGCCAGCGCTTCGACCTCGCTGCCGTTCACCGTCATCTTGATGTGGGTCTTCGACATGTAGTCTGTCCTCCCGCTCAAGACGCGCGCGACAGCGCGCGGGCGATCGCGCGGCGCGTCATGACGCCGGCGATGCGGGTGCGGTAGTCGGCCGGTCCGCGGCCGTCCGACGCGGGTCGGGTGATCGCCTCGGCCTCGCGCACGGCGGCGTCGACCGGCGTGCCCACCAGCGCTTGCCCCGCCGCTTCGGCTAAGAGCGGCGTGTCGCCGACGTTGGTCAGCGCGATCGCCGCCGACGTGCAACTGCTCCCCGCCATCGTCAGCACGACCGCGGCGGCGGCCGTGGCGTAGTCCCCGACCTTGCGCTTCTGCTTCTCGTAGGCGTAGCCGTGCCCGGCCGGGGGCGTCGGGATGCGGATCTGCGTCACGACCTCGGTCTCGCCGAGGGCCGTGAAATACGCCGCCTCGTAGAAGCCGCGGGCCGGGAGGTCGCGGCTGCCGTCCGGGCCGCTGACGCGGTAGCTGGCGTCCAGCGCCTGCATCAGCGCCGGCATGTCGTTGCCCGGGTCGCCGTTGGCGACGTTGCCGCCCAGCGTGCCGCAGGCGCGCACCTGCGGGTCGGCGATCACCAGCGCCGTCTCGCGCAGGATCGGGCAGAGCCGGGCCAGGACCTCGGAGTCGACGATCTCCTGCTGGCGGGTCATGGCGCCGATCACGAGCGTGTCGCCATCCTCGGCGATGCCGCGCAGCTCGGCCACGTCCTGCAGGTCGATCAGGTGCTCGGGCACCGCCATGCGCAGCTTCATCATCGGGATCAGGCTGTGGCCGCCGGCGATGACGCGGGCGTCGTCGCCGTGGTCGACCAGCAGCGCCACCGCGTCCGCGACGCTGGCGGGGCGGTGGTATTCGAACGGTCCGGGTATCACGACGCGTCCCTCCGTTTGATTCCAGGGCTCTGGCGGCCCCCATTCGACCCGCTCGGCCCCGGGCTTCGGCATGATTGCCGTAACACTAGCGCAGGGCCGACCGTACGGGCGGGCCGATCCATCTGCGCCGCGTGACCTGCACGAAATGCGCGCAAGTTGCACGAAATGCGAAATCAGCCGCCTTCAGGGGAAATTCCGCGACCGTACGTGCCCTGTACGCGTACAACGCTAGAGCCCCAGCGCCCGGCGCACGTCGGCCAGGTGCGAGCGGCTGACGGGCACGCGGGTCTCGCCATTGCCGCGCACGATGACGTAGGCCTTGTCCTTCTCGCGCTGGAAGGCCTGGGCGCAGTCCAGGTTCAAGAGATAGCTGCGATGGGTGCGTATGAACGGCCGCCCGGCCAGGTGGCTCTCCAGCCGCGAGATCGACCAGGGGCAGAAATAGCTCGCGGTGCCGTCGTACAGCCGCGTGTAGTGGCCGTCGGCCTGGATGGCGCAGAGGCGCTCGACGTCCAGGAACTGGGTGCGGTTGTTCTGCTCGTAGGGCACGCGGCGGCGGTCTGGCATCGCCGGCTCGACCGGCGCCGGTTCGGCGATGTCTCCCGGCGCCGCGAAGGTCCCGCCACCGCCCAGCGCGCCCGCGGCAGCGAGCGGCGCGTCGTAGATCGGCAGTGCGGTCAGCAGGAATACGGCGTAGACCATGAATGCCGCCAGTGCGACGACGAGCGCCAGGTAGCCGTCGGACAGGATCGGGCTGGCCAACCGCACCGTCTCGTCGAGCGGCAGGAACAGCGTGTAGGCCATGGCCGAGTAGTGCATGGCCGAGATCGTGATGCCGAGCAGCACCGCACCGAGGCAGAGCTGCACCAGCGTGCGCTTCTGATAGGCCAGGGCCAGGGCCAGGGCGCAGATCGAGGCGCCGACGGCGATCAGGCTGGAGACGACGAAGCCGGCCGGCACGTAGGCCACGATGCAGTTGCCGCGGATCGCCTCCATGCCGACGTAGTGCATGCTGACGATGCCGAGCCCGGTGAGGCACCCGGCGGCCGCGGTCTTGGCCAGCGTGCGCTGGCCGACGTGCATCAGGTAGAGCCCCAGGCCCGTGATCAGGATGGCGATCAGCACCGAGCCCAGCGTGAACAGCGCGTCGTAGCTGATCGTCACCGGCAGCTGCACGGCCAGCATGCCGACGAAGTGCATCGACCAGATGCCGCCGCCGAGCGCGATGGCGGCCTTGGCGATCTGCACCTTGCGCGCCCGCGCGTCCATCAGGCGCAGGCCGCTGGCCAGGCGCAGGCCCGTGAACGACGCCATGATGGCGACCAGGACCGAGGCCCCGACCATGATGGGGTCGTAGGTGACCGGCATGAACCCGTGTTCCCGGCGACGCTTGCTCTTCCCGGCGGCCGGTCTCTCGCGGTCCGGTCCGCTATCGGGCAGGATACCAGACCGGCGCACGCGGCAAAAGCCGGCGCGATCTGTCAGTCCAGCCGGTAGAACCGGCGCGCGGTGTCGGCAAGCAATGCAGCGTGGCCGGCGGGCGGCAGCGGTGCGGCCCAGGCGCGGAACTGGTCGACGACGAAGCCGTAGGGCCGCATCAGGCTGTCGACCGGGAAGTTGCTGCCGAACATCGTGCGACCGGTCCCGAACAGCTCGAGGATCGTCTCGAAGATCGCGCGGCTGCGCGTCGCGTCCCAGGCGCGGTCGTACATGCCCAGGCCCGAGACCTTGATATGGACGTTGCGCAGGGCCGCGAGCCGCGCGAGCCCGGCGGCCCAGGCGTCGAGCCCGGCCGGCGTCTGGTCGTAGGGGCTGCCGGCGTGGTCGATGACCACCGGCACGTCCGCGTGCGCAGCCAGCAATTCCGCCGCGGCGGCCATCTGCTCCGGGTAGAGCTGCAGGTCGAAGGAGAGGCCGTGCTCGGCCAGCCGCGCAAAGTTGCGGCGCCAAGTCGGTTCGGCCATCAGGTCCCGATCCGTGAAGCTGATTTCCGGCCGGTCGGGCACGCGGCCGACGATCTGGCGCACGCCGCGGAAACGGGGGAAGGCCCGGTGGCGGGCGAGCGTTTCCCAGGCTGCGTCACTGCTGAGGTCGACAAACCCGACGATGGCACTGGGGAGGCGGTGCGCGTCCGCGACGCCGCTCAGCCAGGCGGTCTCCGCGACGGGATCGGCGAGTGCGGCGTCGCATTGCACGTGGACCGAGCCGACGAGGTTGCTCCCCGCCGTGTCGCGGCGGAATTCGTCGACCAGGTAGTCGCGCTGGATCGGCGTCGGGTCGCCGAACGGTTTGGGGGCACCGATCTGCTTCAGCCAGACGTAGTCGACCGCGCCGAGGTCCCACAGGTGATGGTGGGCGTCGATGAAGTCCATTGTGCCCCTACAGGCCCGCGATCAGCGCCGGGCCGTGGGCGTCGATCCAGCGGTCGCGGTCGCGGTAGTCGGGCATCGTCGCCGCGACCAGGCGCCAGAACGCCTTGCCGTGGTTCATCTCGCGCAAGTGGGCGAGCTCGTGCACGACGACGTAGTCGATGGCGGGCGGCGGCAGGGCGATGGTGCGCCAGTGGAAGTTCACCACGCCGTTCTCGCCGCACGAGCCCCAGCGGTTGCCCAGCGCCCGCACCCGCACGGCGGTGGGCACCACGTCCATGCGCGCCGCGAAGGCGGCGATGCGCGGGGCCAGCCACGCTGCTCCGCGCGCCCGATACCAGGCGACGAACGCATCGCGCGGCCGTTTCGCCGTGTCCCGCAGATGAAACCGCCCGCGCACCAGCTTCAGCGGCGCGTCTTGTTGGTCCACAAGCGCAAGCGTGTGTTGGCGCCCCAGATACGGGAAGCGCTCGCCGGGGGCGAAGGCGCGCGGCGGCGCCGGCGGGCGGCGTTCGGCCAGCTTGCGGCGCACCCAGGCTTCGTGACGCCCGGCCAGCGCCATCAGCCAGCCGACCGCGACGCCGCGGGGCGCGCGCATGATCAGCACGCCGTCGCGCTCGATGGCGATCTCGACCGCGCGCCGCCGGTCGCTCCAGCGGATTTCGTATGCCAGGTCGTCGACGACGAACCGGTCCATGGGGCCTCCCGATTGGACCGTCAGGTTAGTCCGATTCGGCCGCGCGGGCGCAACGGCTCGAGACCCTCGAACTCGATGAACCTGCACATCGCCGCCCAGACGTGGTCGCCATAGAGGAACGGCGCGAACGGGGCGGCGCTGGCGAGCGGCAGCGGCGCGATCTCGGCGTCGACCCGCGGCTCGTAGAAGAATGGGATCGAAAAGCGCTCGGCGCCGGTCGCGACGATGCGGTGTTCGGTGGCGCGGATCCGCCCGCCGGTCCAGCGTTCGAGGAGGCGCCCGAAATTTACCGCCAGGATGCCGTCGGCCGGCGGCACCGCGGTCCAGCCGTCGCCCGCGCGCGCCTCCAGCCCCGGCGTCGCGTCCTGCGCCAAGAGCGTCACGAACCCGGAATCGACGTGCGGCTCGCCGATCAGGCCGTCGTTCGCCGGGTAGCGCAGGAGGCGCAGAGTTGAGACGCCGTCCCGGAAGGCGGCGTCGAAGGTAGTCTCGGCGAGCCCGAGGCCGCGCGCGAGGGCGCGCATCAGCGCCGCGGCGACGCCCTCCATGGCGCCGTAGGTGCGCGCCGCCGCGTCGTGCCAGCCGGGCAGCAGCGAGGGGTCGGGCAGGGGCGTCGCCTCGCACAGCGGGTCGTCGTGGCGTACGACGCGCGCGCCGTGCGCCACGTCGGGGCCCACGTCGTACCCCTCCTTGCGGGTCGGCGTGCCGTGCTGCACCGGGAACATGCCGCGGTAGACGTTGGGATTTGCGGCGCGAAACTTCTGTCGCAACAGGCCGGCCTTCGCACTGTCAGGCAAGGCGAAGACTTCCAGCAGCGCCCGGCGCGCCGCGGCGTTGAGGCCCGCCGGCGGCAGACCGTCAATCACCAGGAAGCCGGAGGTCGTCGCGGCGTGGAGAATCGCGGCGTCGGTGGCGTCGCGCGCTGCGCCCGGCGGGCCGAACAGCGGCGCGATGTCGACGTGCGGGATCGTCATGGCCGCGCCAACGTCGCCGGTCGCGTCTGGCCTGGCAAGGGCTTCGGTCAGGTCACAGGGGCCCAAGGCGGTTCAGGCCTTCGGCGACGCCTCGAGCTTGCGGCCGAGCACGAAGCCGAGCACCAGGATCGTCGCGGCGAGGGCGAGGTAGCGCAGGCCCGTCTCCAGGAAGTAACGGTCGATGGACTGCCCGGTGAACGGCAGCAGCGCCACCAGGTCGAGCAGCCAGTTGATGCCGAGCCAGACGGCCGTGACCAAGACCGCCTCGCGCAGGAAGTCCCGCTCGACCGACAGGAAGTAGTGCGCCGTCGCCAGTCCCCCGACCAGCGCGCCGACGAGCACCATCAGCGTCTTGAAGACGAACGGGTCGTTTTGGTTCAGCGACAGCAGTGGGATCGCGGCGATAAAGGGCACCACCCAGATCACCGCGCCATATGCGATCCGTTTCAGCATCGTGCGCCTCGCGGGTTGCGGGACGACGATCCTGCTGAGAACCGGTCACGATCGCCATGATCCGCCTCAACGCCGTCAGCCGAACAGCTCCTTGAACGTGCCGACGCACTGCCGGAAGCCGGCCTCGAAGTCGCCGTCGCCGGGGTGGTAGACGCTCTCGTACGACACCACGCCGTCGTAGCCGTCGGCGCGCAGGGCGTCGGCCATGGGCTGGAACTGGTCGGCGAGCTGGCCTTCGCCCATGGGCCGCACTTCCAGCGTCGCCTTGGGCGTGTCGGCGAAGACGTCCTTGACGTGCATGTGGCCGAGATAGCCGTCGCGGATGATCTCGTAGCCGTCGGGCCAGGCGGTCTCGTGCGCCCAGCAGTTGTTGGCCGGGTCCCACAGGATCTTGAGCGTGTCCTTGGCGTCGAGGTCGTCGATCAGCTTGCGCGCGGTCCAGCAGGAGTTGACCATCGTGCCGTTGCCGGTCTCGACCACCAGCGGCAGGCCCTCCGATTTCGCGAGCTCGATGGCAGGTGCCACGAGCGGGAGCAAGGCGTCCCAGGCGCCCTTGGCGACGTTCCACTGCTCGGCGCCGTGGCGGCCCCAGAGAATCTGCTCCTTCTTGCCGGAGAGGATGCGCACCCGCGGCGAGCCCAGTTCGTGCGCCACCTCCATGCAGCGCTTGAGCGTATCCATGTGCCGGGTGTGCAACTCGTCCCCCGGCTTCGTCGCCATCGGCATGCCGGCGAAGACGTGGTGGCAGATGTTGGAGACGCGCTTGCCGTGCCCCTCCAGCAGCTCCTTGGCGCGGCGCCGTTCGACCGCGTCCAGGTTGCCGATCTCCTTGTCCCAGACGTACTGCAGCTCGGCCCACTCCAGGCCGTACTCGTCCATGACGGCGAGAGCGTGGGCGAGGTCGCGGTCGATGCCGTCGGTGATGACGCCGAGCTTCATGTTCCGTCCTATCGCTTGAGTTCGGCGCCGACTATGTCCTCGAGCAGCCGTGCGACGACCTGGTTGTCGCCGTCCGGGTAGCGGGCGCGGGCAGCCGAGAACAGCTGCAGAGCCGTCGCCGCCGTGAACAGCGGCACGCCGAGGTCGCGTGCCAGGTCGACGACGATCGTGAGGTCCTTGTGCATGGTGTTGATGTGGCTGCCGGTGTTTGTGAATTTGCGGTCGATGATGTTGGCGAGCGAGCCGTTGGTGATGCCGCAACCGGCGCCCGTGCTGCTGACCACGTCGTAGAGCACCTGGCCCGACACGCCGGCCTTCGCCGCCAGCGCTGCCGTTTCGTACGTCGCCGCGAAGATGCCGCCGATCAGCGTCTGCAGGCAGGTCTTGACCGTCTGGCCCATGCCCGGCTCGGCGCCGACGCGGTGCACGGTCTTGCTGATCGCGTCGAGCACCGGCTGGATGGCATCGAGTACCGCGTCGTCTGCCGCGGCCATCAGCGTCAACGTGCCGCCCTCCGCCCCCGGGCGGCCGCCGCTGACCGGCGCGTCGACCAACGCGATGCCGGTACCGTCAAGCGCCGCGGCGATCTCGCGCACCTCGCTGGCCTTGATCGTCGCCGTCAAGACGACGACGCCGCCCGGCGCCATCGTTGCGGCCAGGCCGTCGCCGAGGATCACGGCTTTTGCCTGCGCCCCGTTCAGCACCATGACGAAGACCACGTCCGCCGCGGCGCCGACGTCAGCGACTGACGCGGCACGGGTGCCGCCGCCCGCCTCGAACGCGGCGAGGCGCGCCTCACTGAGATCGAAGCCTGCAGTCTCGAACCCCGCGGCGATGAGGTTTTTCGCCAGGCCCGCGCCCATGTCGCCGAGCCCGACGACGCCGACTCGTTTCATCGCCGCTTCCCCCGTTGGCCTACTGCGTCAGGTGCGGCACAGTAGCAGGGTCGGCGCTGAGCCGACGCTGTTCCGCTATGCTGCCGCCACCATGTTGACCCCTGAGCAACTCGGTTTCTTCGAGACCCACGGCTACCTGGCCGTGGAAGGCCTGCTCGGCCGCGACGTCCTGGAGCCGGTGATCGTCGAGTACGAAGGCATCATGGCCGAGCTACGAGCCGGCTGGATCGCCGACGGCGCGCTGGACCCGGCGGCGCCGACGGGCAGCTTCGAGGACCAGATCATCGCCGCCTACCGGGCCGGTCTCGAGTACTTCCAGCCCATGGACATTTCGCTGCCGCCCGGCGACATCACGCCCGACCTGCCGTTCCACGCCGGTCCGGCGATCTTCGCCTTGATGACCAACGACCGCCTGCTCGACGCCGTCGAGCAGTTCATCGGGCCGGAGATCACCTCCAACCCGATCCAGCATGTGCGCATCAAGCCGCCGTCGGCCGACCTGTCGGTGACGGAGGAACGCGCGCACATCACGTTTACCGACTGGCACCAGGACCGCGCCGTGGCGTTGCCCGAGGCCGACCGCACGCGCATGGTCACGACCTGGGTCGCGATCACCGACGCCACCGTCGAGAACGGCTGCCTGCGGGTCATCCCCGGCAGCCATCGCGGGTCCATGCTGCCGCACTGCCCGAAGCCGCAGGCCGCGATTGCCGACGGCTATGTCGACGAAGCAGGCGCCAGGCCCGTGCCGGTCAAGGCCGGTGGCGTGATCTTCTTCCACCCGCTGACGATCCACGGTTCGCTGGCCAACACCTCGCCGGGCGTCCGCTGGAGCTTCGACCTGCGCTACAACGCGACCGAGGATCCAACCGGCCGGCCCTTCTTCCCCGGCTTCGTCGCCCGCAGCCGCGCCCACCCGGAGACCGAGCTGCGCGACCCGGCGGCGTGGCGGGCAATGTGGGAGGCGGCGCGGGCGCGTCTCGCCGGTGGCCCGCCGATCAAGATCCATCGCTGGAGCGCCGACGCCGAACACTGCGCGTGACGACGGCGCGGTCGCAAACCTATCTCGACGCCATCTGGGCGCAGGTCGCCGGCTAGAGCGGCACCCACCAGGCGTTTGCGTCGTCGCGCACGACGCCGCGCAGGATCTCGGCGAAGCGCTCGACGGCCGGGGCCAGCGGCTGGTCGGCGCGCGTGTTGAGGCCCACCGAGCCGAGCGTCGAGCCGGTGTCGACCGGCAGTTCGACGAACTGGCCGCTCGTGATCTCCGCCGCGATCACCCCCCGCGAGATGATCCAGATCGCCGCGTACTGCCGCGTGAAGGCGCGGCCGAACGAATCCGAGACGGTCTCGATCGCCTGGCGCGGCTCGGGGATGCCCTGCTCGATGAACAGCCGGTCGACGAACGGCCGGATGATCGAGTCCCGAGACGGCAGCAGCACCGGGTAGGCGTCGAGCGCCGCGGCGGCCATGCGCTGCTCGCCCGCGAGCGGGTGCCCGGAGTCGACGGCGAAGACGACCCGGTCGCGGTAGAGCGGCTCGAAAGTCAGCCCCTGCATGCTCTCCGGCGCCGGCAGGCGGCCGGCGACCAGGTCGAGCGCGCCGTCGCGCAGCTGGTCGAGCAGCACGCGGTTCTCGCCGGAGACGATCTTCAGCCGATTCGGCATGCCGGACTCGAGGTAGCGCGCGACGGCCTGCGGGATGATCGCCGCCGAGACCGTCGGCAGCGCGCCCAGGCGCACCGGCGGGCCGTCCGTGTCGCTCAACTCCTTCAGCGCGGCGATGCCGGCGCGCGCGGCGGCCAGGCTGGTCCCGGCGTGGCGCAGGAAGACTTCGCCGAAGTGCGAGATGCGGATGCCGCGGCCGTCCTTCTCGACCAGCGGCCGGCCGCACATCTCCTCCAGTTCGCGGATCGTGCGCGTGACCGCGGGCTGGCTCAGGTGCAGCACCTCGGCCGCGCGGCTGACGCTGCTCTGCCGCGCCACCTCGACGAAGACCTCCAGATGCCGGAGTTTGAGGCGACGAATTATATTCATATCAAGAAGGGCATGGTTCAAGTTGTAATCATAATTATTCATTCTGGTTGAAATATGCAAATGTCCTCGTGCAGACGACGACCGGCAAGGCGGGTGCAATGAACGACGCGACGACACGCTTCACCGAGGGCATGGCGACCCGCCGCGCGGTCCTGGGCGACGCCCATGTCGACCGGGCCGAGGCCAACACGACCCCGTTCGACGCGCCATTCCAGGCGCTCATCACCGAGGCGGCCTGGGGTCACGTCTGGTCGCGGCCGCAGTGGAGCCGTCGCGAGCGCTCCATCGTCACCATCGCGTTGTTGGCCGCCCTGGGCCACGATGAGGAAGTGGCCATGCACGTGCGCGCCACCGCCAACACCGGCGCCGCGCGGGAAGACCTGTGCGAGGCGCTGTTGCATGTCGCGATCTATGCCGGCGTGCCGGCCGCGAACCATGCGATCAAGATCGTCAAGGCGACGTTCGACGAAATGGACGCCGCGGTTGAGGAGGAGTGAGATGCGCAACGTTGCACCGGAGACCGGCGCCTTCTTTCCGCGCGACCGGGACTGGCAGCCGAAGGCGTATACGCCGGGCTACAAGACCAGCGTGCTGCGCTCGCCGCAGAAGGCGCTGATCTCGTTCGGCAATACACTCGGTGAGATCACCGGCCCGGTGTTCGGCCACGACGTGCTGGGCGAGCTCGACGACGACCTGGTGCTGAACTTTGCCAAGGCGGGCGAGAGCGCCATCGGCGAGCGCATCATCGTGCACGGCCGCGTCGTGGACGAGCGGGGCAGGGGCGTTCCCGGCGCGCTGGTCGAGGTCTGGCAGGCCAACGCCGGCGGCCGCTATCGCCACAAAAAAGACAGCTATTTGGCGCCGCTGGACCTCAACTTCGGCGGCTGCGGCCGCGTCATCACCGACGACGACGGCGGTTATGAATTCCGCACCATCAAGCCCGGGCCCTATCCCTGGCCCAACGGGGTCAACGACTGGCGGCCGTCGCACATCCACTTCTCGCTGTTCGGCGACGGCTTCGCCCAGCGGCTGATCACCCAGATGTACTTCGAGGGCGACCCGCACATCCCGCTGTGCCCGATCGTCAACACCATCGCCGACCCGGCGGCGATCGAGCAACTGGTCGCGCCGCTGGACATGAACCGAACCGTGCCCATGGACGCGCGCGCCTACCGCTTCGACATCGTGCTGCGCGGCCGGCGCTCGACGCGCTTCGAGAACCGGCCGGAGGGCAACTGAGATGACCCGCATCGACGACCTGAAGGAGAGCCCGTCGCAGACCGCGGGGCCTTACGTCCATATCGGCTGCACGCCCAACTTCCTGGGCAACGCCGGGATCTATCCGGCCGACCTGGGCGTCGCCATGGTCAACGACGCGACGAAGGGCGAGCGCATCACCGTCACCGGCCGTGTCATCGACGGCACGGGCACGCCGCTCAGCGACGCGCTGATCGAGATCTGGCAGGCCGACGCAGCCGGGCTCTTCAACAGCCCGTCGGAGACGCGCGGCCAAGCCGACCCGAACTTCACCGGCTGGGGCCGCCAGCCGACCAACCTGGAGACCGGCGTCTTCACCTTCGAGACGATCAAACCCGGCCGGGTGCCGTTCCCGGACGGCCGGCTGCAGGCGCCGCACATCAGCGTCTGGGTCGTCGCGCGCGGCATCAACCTGGGCCTCCACACGCGCATCTACTTCGCCGACGAGGAAGCGGCGAACGCCGAGGACCCGATCCTCAGCCGCATCGAGCACAAGGTTCGCATACCGACCCTGATCGCCCCGCGCGGCGGTGACGCCTACACCTTCGACATCCACCTCCAGGGCGAGCACGAGACCGTGTTCTTCGACATTTGACGTGAGCGTCGGCGTTTTCGACGATGCATTGCTCGGCGGCCTGTTCGGCGACGAAGAGGTCGCCGGGGCATTCGCCGCCGAGGCGACCCTCGAACGCTACCGCGCCTTCGAGGCCGCGCTGACCCGCGCCCTCGCCGCCGAGGGGCTGATCGACGACGCAGCCGCCGAGGCGATCCTCGCCGGCTGCGCGAGCTTCCGCCCCGACGTCGCGGCGATCGCCGCCGCGACCGCGCGCGACGGCGTCCCGGTGCCGGAATACGTGCGCCAGCTGCGCGCCCACGTCGGCGACCCGCACGCCGCGGCGCTGCATCTGGGCGCCACCAGCCAGGACCTGGTCGACACGGCGCTGGTGCAGGCGCTGGACGACGTCAACGCGATCCTCGCCGGACGGCTGCGGGCGGTCGACGCGGCGCTCGACACGCTGACCGAGCGCTTCGGCGCGGCACCGCTGATGGGCCGCACGCGCATGCAAGCGGCGGTATCGATCACGGTCGGCGACCGCGTCGCAGCCTGGCGCGCGCCGCTGCCGTGGCACCTCGACCGGCTCGCAGGACTATCACCGCGCCTTCACGCGCTGCAGTTCGGCGGCGCCGTGGGCACGCGCCATGCGCTCGGTGACAGGGGCGAGGCGGTCGCGGCGCGTCTCGCCGAGGCGCTGGGTTTCGCCCATGCTCCGAAGGCCTGGCACGCGGAGCGCGATGGGATTGCGGAATACGGAGCGTGGCTGTCGCTCGTCACCGGCAGCCTGGGCAAGATCGGCCAGGACGTCGCCCTGATGGCCCAGCAGGGCCTCGACGAGATCGCGCTCGCCGACGGCGGCAGCTCCTCGGCGATGCCGCACAAGCGGAACCCGGTGCAGGCGGAACTGCTGGTCACGCTGGCCCGCTTCAACGCCACGCAGCTCGCCGGTCTGCACCACGCCCTGGTGCACGAACAGGAGCGCTCCGGTGCCGCCTGGGCGGTCGAGTGGATGCTGCTGCCGCCGATGTGCGTGGCGACAGGCACGGCGCTCGCGACGGCGCAAGCAATGTTCGGCTCGGTCGAGCGGCTCGGCGCGCCGGCCTGAATCCGGTTCTTCGCGCTACGGCGCGGCGGCGCGATCGTCGGCGAATCCCAGCATGTCGGCCTGGGCCATGGCGGTCATGCCGCCGTCGACGGTGACGTCGATGCCCTTCAGCCAACCGCTCTCCGGTCCGGCGAGGAAGCAGATCACGTCGGCGATCTCCTCCGCCGTGCCCGGCCGGCCGGCCCGCGCGACGTTCTTGGCAATCCGGTCGCCGAAGGCCGCTGTGAAGTCGTCGAGGATGCCCGTGGTCACGGCCGCCGGGCTGACCGTGTTGATCCGCACGTCGCGCGCGATCAGGCTCTCGCACTGCGCCATCGACCAAACGATGACGGCCTCCTTGGAGAGGTTGTAGGCGCGCACGTGGTCGATGCCGTGCGCCGCGACGAAGCCGGGCAGCGCGGCCACGTCCGTCACCGCCATCAGCGCTCTCACCTCGTCGATGTTGTCGCGCCAGTGGGCGCCGGCGCGCGAGGCGACGTTGACGATCGCGGCGCCGGGGGCCAGCGTCGCCAGCATTGCCTCGGTGAAGGCGACGAGGCCGAGATAGTTGACGGCCAGGACCTTCGCGCTCAGGCCCTCGCGCGGCGGCAGCCCGGCGACGTTGATCAGCGCGTCGAACGGGCCATCGGCGGCGTCGGCGGCGGCGCGGATCGACGCCGGATCGGCAAGGTCGACCGCGATCCAGCGGTCCACCAGTTGCGGCTCGGCGATGTCGAAGGCGACCACGTGGGCGCCCGCCTGCTTCAGCTTCGCCGCCGTCGCCGCGCCGATGCCGGTCGCCGCGCCGGTTACTGCAACCCGCATGGGCCGATCCCCCTCCCTTCCTCCGCCTGTCACACCCGCACGACCTTTAGCTTCGTCTTCATGTCGGTGCGGCAGAAGGCGTGGAGGAAGCAGGTCTGCTCGCTGATGTCGAGCATCTCGCGCGCCACCTCGTCGCTCTCGGAAGTCGTCAGGTAGACGTGGGTCTCGACCGGGTCGGCCTCGCCGGCCTTGCCGGTGCCGCCCGACGCGCCGCCGAGCGAGAAGTGCGTGTCCTGCACGATGCGGTATTCGTCGAGGTTGAGCTTCAGCATCGACACGAAGCGGCCGAACTGGGTCATGAAACAGAACCCGATGCCGGCGGAGATGTAGCTGTTGGCGTCGGGCGCGCGGCCCTGACCGCCGTTCACGGGCGCCTCCTCCGAGAGGAAGCGGAACGACGTGCCGTGCGGGCTGTACGTCAGCTGCACGATCTCCTTGATGCCGTCCTCGCGCAGGGTGCACTCGGCGCCGATGTCGAGGGTGCGGTCCTGCTCGGCCGCCAGGCTCGACGCCCGTGCCGAGGTGCCGCCCACGACCTCCTTCTTCGGCGTCACGCCGATCGGTTCCAACAGCGTCGGGCCGCCGCCGGCGTCCCGGGCTGTCGCGAAGTGGTCGCCGGGGTCGGGCAGGATCGGGCTGCCGAGCGGTGTCACCTTGTCGGGCTGCAGCTCGACGCCGTTGCGGGCCAGCGTGAACAGGCTGTCGTGGCGGCCGCGCATCAGGCCGTTCAGCGGCGAGGCGTGCACGGCGTTCATCAGGAACTGGTTGAGCGCCGCGTCATCCAGGTCGCAGTCGATCTCGACCGCCAGCTCGATCGGCAGGGCACCGCCGACCATGGTGCGCTTCGGCATCGAGCCTTTCATCGTGTAGTAGTTGTCCTGGATGAGCCGCAGCCTGCGGATTGCGACGCCCTGCTGCTGCGCCAGCGCCGTGATCTCGTTCATGTAGGCCGAGACCATGCCGGTCGTCAGGAAGGCGAGGGGGCACGGCGCCGCGTCGAAGCCGTTCAAATACGGCCCCTCGTCGCTGACCAGGCGCCAGGTGTTGCCCGTGCGCGCCGAGGTCACCAGCGCCTCCTTCTGGAAGCCCGACATCGAGCGCACCCAGGTGCGCACCGCGTCGCCGCGGCGCAGGTCGGGTGGCGCGATGCCGACCTCGGCGGCGTTGGCGACCTTGAAGAACGGGGCCAGCCCGCTCTCGACGATGGGGTTATCTCCGTAGGGCATGTCAGCCTCCTACTCTGGGCCGTCGGGCGCGACCTGGACGTCGAGCAGCACCTGCCGGCGCTCTTCGGTCGCGATGCGGACGGCCCGGTCGAGCGCGGCGGGCAGGTTGTCGCCGGTTTCGACCGGTTCGGCATGGGCGCGGCTCGCCGCCGCGGTCTTCGTGAAGTCCGGGGAGGGCTCGAGCGCCGTCAGCGGCATGCGGTTCGCCCTCGCGGCATAGCCGTCGGGGTAGAGTCCGGAGACGGACTGGCGCACCGCGCCCCATTCGCGGTTGTTGAGCACCAGCGTGATCACCGGCAGCGCCAGCGCCTCGGCGATCTGGTGGCAGGCGGTCGGGTTGGCGAACATGTAGCTGCCGTCGCCCACCGTCGCGAAGACCAGCGTGTCGGGCTCGGCCAGTTGTATCCCCAGCGCCGCCGGCAGGCCCCAGCCCAGGCCGCCCGCGTGCGGCTCCTGACGGAAGCCGTTGTGGTGGGCGACGCTGAGTGGTCCCAGCGGGCAGCCGAGTTCGGAGACGACGCTGGCCTTGCGGCCGCTCGCCGCGATGGCGTCGGCGACGCACTTGGCCACCCAGGCCTTCGTCATCGGCTTGCGATTGCCGGCCTCGGCGGTCCGCAGCGTCGCCGCGCGAACGTCCGCCGACCGCGCGGAAACGGCCGCGTGCCGGGCGGCGATCTTCTCGGCGTGCCCGGCGTGCAGCGGTGCCAGTGCGTCGACGAGACCTGCCAGGGTCTCGTCGGTCTCGCCCGTGACCGCCATGTCGGCGCGGAAGCTGCGGATCGGGAAGCGCGCGAACAGCGGGCTCGGCCCCAACTGCACGATTCGCGCGTTGGGGTTGGGTTTGTGCACGTCCGGCTGCCACGGCGCCAGGCTGTCGATCACCAGGATCAGGTCGGCGGATTGGAGCCACGGCCCGGGGTCGTCGCCGACCTCCATCGGGTGCGGCGTCGGGATCGCCGCGGCCACCGCCCAGTAATGGCAGAGCGGCAGCGCCCAGTCGTCGACCAGGGCGGCGAGCGTCGCGAACCCGGCGGCCGAGCCCGCGCCGCGCTGGGCGATCACGATCGGGCGCTCGGCTTCGGCGATCCATTGGGCGAGCGTCGCCACGTCCTCGGGCCGGGCGCCGGCGCGCGCCGGCCGCATGGTCGGCGGTGCGTCGAGGCCGCCGCCGTCGATCTCCTCGCACAACACCTCGCGCGGCAGGCTGAGGTACACCGGGCCTTGGGGCGTCGACTTGGCGATGGCGGCGGCGCGGTCCAGCACCTCGGCGATCTGCTCGGGGAACCTCAGCTCGTAGTCCCACTTGGTCGCCTCGCGCACCAGCGCGGTCTGGTCGCGCATTTCCTGGCCCCAGCCGATGGGCACGGTGCGGGCGCCGAAGCGCGTGTGCTCGGTGACGGGCGTGCGGCCCGACATAATCAGCACCGGCACGTGCTCGCAGGCGGCGTTGATCGCGCCGATAGCGCCGTTGGCGAGGCCGACATTGGTGTGCAGCATCACCGCCTGGGCCCGGCCGGTCGCCTGGTAGTAGCCGTGCGCCATGCCCATCGCCGCGTGCTCGTGCGGCACGACGACGGCCTGCGGCAGCGCGATCTCTTTCGCCGCGGCCTCGGCCAGGCCTTCGATGATCGGCGGAAAATCGGTGCCCGCGTTGCAGAAGACGACGTCGACTCCCAGCGCCTTCAGCCGCGCGAAGATCGCCCCGCCCGCCGTCAGGCGGGTCGTATCGCTGGCAGGCTCCAAGGACCGACGGGACACTACGTTCACGTTTGCCGGGGCTGCGTCCCGTCAGCATCCCCGATATTGCCGCGACGCGCTACTCGGGCGGCCGGCCAATCGCGGCGAGAAATGGCGTGATGATGGTGGGCGCGGCTGGGATTGAACCAGCGACCTCCTCGGTGTGAACGAGGCGCTCTCCCGCTGAGCTACGCGCCCGCGCAGCGGCGGGCCTGTGAATAGGAGCGGGCGCGGGGCCTGTCAAGCCGGCGCACAGGGGCGCGGGCGCCGCGCGCGTATTGCGATAGCCCGGCTGGACGAAGCTCGGAATCATGTCATCGGGAGACACCGCGGCCGCCGGTCCCCCGACAGCTCGTCAGGTCCCTGGGCTGTCGCGTGGCGCCCGCGGCCCAGCTCCCATCCACCACCGGGAGGCGCGTGATGAGCGACAAACCACACGACACCGCGCAAGCGGATGAACGCATATCGGCCGCCGGCATACGCCAGCGCATGTCCGAGAAGGACGCCGAGGCGGCCAGGGTCGCAATGGAGACCGCCCATAAGAGAGACGAGACGCTCAAGAGGGAGTTCGACGAATTCATGCAGCGGCCGTTCACGGACGCCGATCTGCACCGGATCAGGAAACAGATCACGGATGCGGCGGATCAGGGTCTGTACGAACTCGAGGTGCTGCGGTTTCCGTCGCAGTACCTCGCGGACCACGGCCGGCGCATCAACAACGCCGCCAGCGACTGGCCCGACTCCCTGCAGGGCTATGCGAAGCGCGTCTATGACGCCTATCGGGATATTGGCAAGGAGGAGGGCTTCCGGTTCGTCGCGCGCGTGCTGAACTTCCCTGGCGGCAAGGTCGGCGAAATCGGCCTCTCCCTCAGCTGGAAGGAGTAGGGCGGCCGGGCCTCGGCGCGGCGCACCGCCGTCGCGTAGACCCGAACGAGCCAACAAAATCCTGCCATGCGGGCGCCGGCGCGCGGCTGCGCCTGCAAATGTGATCGCCTTCGTGCCCCTTGACCCTTGGCGCCGCGGGGTGGCGCGCGCATATCCTTCGCCAGCCGAATGCAGCGTTTGGAGGACCGCATGTGTGCTAGATGGGCGATGGCGATGGTGGCAGCCTTTGTGCTGGGCCTCGCGGCACCGGCGCGTGCGGCCGACCAACTCGCGGCGCTGACGCCGGGGGCGCCGGCGCCCGACTACCGGCTCTCCTACGACATCTTCTTCGGCGGCCTGAAGTTCTCGACCTTCGACATCGCGCTGGGCCTGACGGAGGAGCGCTACCGCATCGGCATCGAGGCGCGCACCGCGGGCGCGCTGGGCTGGTTCTACGACTGGCGCCTGGAAGCCGAGAGCGAAGGTATGGTCTCGCAGGACGGCGCGGTCGAGGCCGTCGCCCACCGCACCACCAGCTTCTGGCGCGGCGGCGACCGCTCGGTCACGATCGACTATGCCGAGGGCGCTGTCGCCGAGGTCGAGGTGCGGCCGCCGCCCGACGAGGACGACCGCGAAGCTGTGCCTGAGGCCGAGCTGGCCGACGTGGTCGACCCGATGAGCGCCATCGTCGGCCTGCTGCTGCGCGCCAAGCGCGACGGGCTTTGCGTGCCCGAGCAGCGCATTTTCGACGGCCGCCGCCGCTACAACGCCTTCCTCGCCGACGTGCCGGCGGTGGAGCTCGACGCCGCCGGCTACAGCGCCTACCGGGGCCCGGCGCAAGGCTGCGCGCTCAGCTTCGAGCGGATCGCCGGCTTCCTCAACGAGCCGCGCCGCCGGGTCAAGACCGACCGCATCGTCGTCTGGGTGGCGCCGGTCTATGCGGGCGGGCCGCCGGTGCCGGTGCGCCTGGAGGCCGATAGCAGCGTCGGCGCGCTGCGCGTTCACCTGACCCGGGCGCGGAACGGCCGGGGCGAGCTTGTGCCGGGCGACGCCGACTGACTTTTTTGCACGACAGGTGCGGTCGTGTGGGCTAGGTAGCGCGTCGCGGCCGTCCGGCCGCCGTACAAGACCTCATTTCAGGAGAGCGACGTGAGCGCGGAACTGCGCGTGGGCATCGTTGGCTGCGGCATGATGGGCCAGGAGCACATCCGCTATATCGGTCTGACCGAGGGCGCGCGGGTGACGGCCATCGCCGACCCGCACGGGCCGTCGCGCGACGCCGCCTACGCGCTGTTGGGCGTCGACGTCGAGACGCACGAGGACTACCGGGCGCTGCTGGCCGAGGCGCCGGTCGACGCGCTGGTCGTGGCCACGCCCAACCACACCCACATCGACGTGCTGCGCAACGCGCTGAAGACCGAATTGCACGTCATGGTCGAGAAGCCACTGTGCACGACGGTCGAGGACTGCCGCGAGGTCGTGGCCCTCGCCGCCGGCCACACCGGCGTCTTCTGGGTCGGCATGGAGTACCGCTACATGGCGCCGACGGTGCGGCTGGTCGCCGAGGTGCGGGACGGCGCCGTCGGCCAGGTGCGCATGGTGGCGATCCGCGAACACCGTTTCCCGTTCCAGGTCAAGGTCGACAACTGGAACCGCCTCAGCCGCAACACCGGCGGCACGATGGTCGAGAAGTGCTGCCACTTCTTCGACCTAATGCGCCTGATCGTCGGCGCCCGGCCGCGGCGCGTCTACGCCTCGGGCGGCCAGGACGTGAACCATCTGGACGAGGTCTACGAGGGCGAGCGCTCGGACATCGTCGACAACGCCTTCGTCATCGTCGACTTCGAGGGCGGCGGTAGGGCGCTCTTGGACCTGTGCATGTTCGCCGAGGCCAGCCGCGAGCACAACGAGATCGCGGTCACCGGCGACGTCGGCAAGGTCGAGTGCGCCGTGCCGTCGTTCAACGTCTATCTGGGCCGCCGCGACCACGGCCAGGTAACGACCGAGACGGAGACGACCGACGCCACCGCGCTCGCCATCGGCCAGCACTACGGCTCGACGCTGTACGAGCATCTGGCGTTTCAGGCCGCCGTGCGCGGCGTGGGTCCGGTGGAAGTGACGGCCGAAGACGGCCTCTACGCCGTCGCCATCGGTGTTGCCGCCGAACGCTCGATCGCCGAGGGTCGCCTCGTGGAGATGAGCGAGCTGGGGCTGTAGGGCGGCGTCAGATAGTCACTGATTTACAGCTCCGTATCGGCGTTTATTCATAACGCATCGAGTGCCGCCGGCAGGGCCGCGAAATCGTCGATGAGGCAGGCGGCGCCCAGGCTGTCGAGCGGCAGGCGGGCGTAGCCGTAGGTCACCAGAACGACGGGCAGGCCGGCAGCCCGGCCGGCCGCGGCGTCGTGCTCGTTGTCGCCGATCATCACCGCGCGCTCGCGTGTTGAGCCGAGGCGGTCGAGTGCGCCGAAGAGGTGCCCCGGATCGGGTTTGCGCACCGGCAAGGTGTCTCCGCCGGCGACCACGTCGAAGTTCGCCGCAAGACCCAGACCCTCGAGGATCGCGCGGCTCGGGCGCTCGGGCTTGTTGGTGCACACCGCCATGGGGTGACCGGCGGCGGCCAGCGCGGCGAGCGTGTCGGCGACGCGCGGGAATGCTGTCGTCTCGGCGGCGGCGGAGGCCTGGTAGATCGCGAGGTAGGCGTCGAGGTGCCACGCCAACTCGGCCGCGTCGCGCGGGCTGTCGCCGGTGGCGGCAAGCGCGCCCGCCACCAGGTTGAGGGAGCCGTCGCCGATCAGCGCCTTGACCTCCGCGAGGTCGAGCGACCGGCGCCCCAACGTGGCAAGGAAGCGGTTGAGCGCGTTGCGCAGGCCCGGCGCGCTGTCGACGAGCGTGCCGTCCAGGTCGAACAGCAACGGGCGTGGTGTTTCGGTCATGGCGTCCCCCTCGAACCGGCAGCCAACTGCGCCGTCGGGCTGCCACATTCGCTAACAATAAGTGACTTGGTAAGATTCGGCGCCGTATGACATCTTCCGCCGCGTTTTCAACCCCCTAGGCCGCCACCCGCGGTTCTCCCCGCATGGCTTCTCGACCCTTCGCCGCCATCGTGCTCGCCGCCGGCCTCGGCACGCGCATGAAGTCGCGGCACCCCAAGGTGATGCACCCGCTGGCCGGGCGGCCGCTGGTCGCCCATGTCGTGGCGACGCTGGAGGCCCTGGCGCCGGCGGAGGTCGTCGTCGTCGCCCCGCCGGAGAGCGACGCCGTCGCGCAGGCCGTGGCGCCGCACCCGTGCGTGCCCCAGGCCGAGCGCCTGGGCACCGCGCACGCCGTCGCCCGGGCCCGCGATGCGCTGAAGGGTTTCGAGGGCACGGTGCTGGTGCTCTACGGCGACACGCCGCTGATCCGGCCCGAGACGCTGACGGCCATGCTGGAGGCCGACGCCGCCGTCGTCGTGCTGGGCTTCCGGGCCGCCGATCCCGGCATGTATGGGCGCCTCGTCGTCGGCGACGACGGGCTGGAACGCATCGTCGAGGCGCGCGACGCCAGCGACGCCGAGCGGGCCATCGACCTGTGTAACTCCGGCGTCATGGCGATCGACGGCCGCGTCCTGTTCGAGCTGATCGACCGCATCGGCAACGACAACGCCAAGGGCGAGTTCTACCTGACCGACATCGTCGCGCTGGCGCGCGGCGACGGCTTGGCCTGTGCCGTCGTCGAAGGCGACGAGGCGGAGCTGCTCGGCATCGACAGCCGCGGCGACCTGGCGATGGCCGAGGCGCTGGTGCAGACCGAGCTGCGTGCCCGCGCCATGGCCGAGGGCGCGACGCTGATCGATCCGGCGAGCGTCTTCCTGGCGTTCGACACGGTGCTGGGGCAGGACGTCACGGTGCACCCGAACGTGGTGTTCGGCCCCGGCGTCACGGTCGCCGACGACGTGGAGGTCCGCAGTTTCAGCCACCTGGAGGGCTGCGAGATTTCTACTGGCGCGACGATCGGGCCGTTTGCGCGGTTGCGCCCCGGCACCCGGGTGGGCGAGGGGGCGCGGATCGGCAACTTCGTCGAGGCCAAGAACGCGGTGCTGGCGGCGGGCGCCAAGGCCAACCACCTGGCCTATCTGGGCGACGCGGAGATCGGCGCCGCCGCCAACGTCGGCGCCGGCACGATCACCTGTAACTACGACGGCTTCCAGAAGCACAAGACCGAAATCGGCGAGGGCGCCTTCATCGGCTCCAACTCGGCGCTGGTGGCGCCGGTGCGCATCGGCGCGGGGGCCATCGTCGGCGCCGGCAGCACCATCGTGCGCAACGTGCCCGCCGATGCGCTCTCGGTCGCGCGCGCCCAGCAGAACGACCGCACCGGAGTCGCCAAGCGGATTCGTGACGAAAAGCAGGCCGAGAAAGCCGCCAAGACGGGGAAGGGCTGACCAGTATGTGCGGCATCATCGGCATCATGGGCAAGGCGACGGCGGCGCCGTTGCTGGTCGACGCGCTGAAACGTCTGGAATATCGGGGCTACGACTCCGCCGGGGTGGCGACGCTGGTCAACGGCCGCATCGAGCGCCGCCGCGCCGAAGGCAAGCTGGTCAACCTCGAGGAACGGCTTGACGAGGAACCCTCACCCGGGACCATCGGCATCGGCCACACGCGCTGGGCGACCCACGGCGTGCCCAACGAGACCAACGCCCACCCGCACGCGACCGACCAGGTCGCCGTCGTGCACAACGGCATCATCGAGAACTTCCAGGCCCTGCGCGCGGAACTGGAGGCCGAGGGCGAGGCGTTCTCGACCGAGACCGACACCGAGGTCGTCGCCGTCCTCATTTCCCACTACCTGTCGCACAACGCCGGGCCGCAGGACGCGGTGGCCCAGGCCTTGAAGCGACTGGAGGGCGCCTTCGCGCTCGCCATCGTCTTCGCCGGCCGCCACGACCTGATGATCGGCGCGCGGCGCGGCAGCCCGCTGGCGGTCGGCTTCGGCGACGGCGAAATGTACCTCGGCAGCGACGCCCTGGCGCTGGCGCCGCTGACCCGCCGCATCGCCTACCTGGACGAGGGCGACTGGGTCGAGATCGGATCGGACGGCGCCGTGTTCCACGATGCGGAAGACCGTTTCGTAGAGCGAAACGTCCAGCAGACCGAGCTGTCGGGCGCGCTGATCGGCAAAGGCAACTACCGCCACTTCATGCAGAAGGAGATCTTCGAGCAGCCCGCCGTGGTCGGCGACACGCTCGCGACCTTCGTCAACCCGCTGACCCGCACGGTGTATCTGCCGGAGCTGCCGTTCGATCTTGCGGCCGTACCGCGGCTGACGGTCGTCGCCTGCGGCACCGCCTCCTACGCCGGCCACGTCGCCAAGTACTGGTTGGAGCAGGTCGCGCGGCTGCCGGTCGAACTCGATATCGCCAGCGAGTTCCGCTACCGCGAGGCGCCGATGCCCGACGGCGGCGTGGCGCTGTTCGTCAGCCAGTCGGGCGAGACCGCCGACACGCTGGCCGCGCTGCGCCACTGCAAGGCCGAGGACCAGCATATCGTCGCCGTGGTCAACGTGCCGGAGAGCACCATCGCGCGCGAAGCCGACGTGGTGCTGCCGACCCACGCCGGCCCGGAAATCGGCGTCGCGTCCACGAAGGCCTTCACCACCCAGCTCGCCGTGCTCGCCTGCTTCGCCATCGCCGCGGCACGGGCGCGCGGCGCCATCGACCACGCGCGCGAGGCGGCGCTGGTCGCGGCGCTGACCGAGGTGCCGTCGCGCATGACCGAGGTGCTGACCCACGACGAGGCCCTGCGCGCGCTGTCGCACGAGCTCGCCGAGGCGCGCGACGTGCTCTATCTCGGCCGCGGCACGGCCTTTCCGATGGCACTCGAAGGCGCGTTGAAACTCAAGGAAATCAGCTACATCCACGCCGAAGGTTACGCGGCGGGTGAAATGAAGCACGGGCCCATCGCGCTGATCGACGAGGCGGTGCCGGTGATCGTGCTGGCGCCGTCGGACCCGCTGTTCGAGAAGACCGCGTCGAACGTCTCCGAAGTCATCGCCCGCGGCGGCAAGGTCATCTTCATGGCCGACAAGGCGGGCGTCGCCCGCATGGGCGACCAGGCGTTCGCGGTGGTCGAGATGCCGGCCGTCGACCCCTTCGTCGCGCCGCTGCTCTACGCCGTGCCGGTCCAGCTCCTCGCCTACCACACCGCCGTCGTGAAAGGGACGGACGTGGATCAGCCGCGCAATCTCGCGAAGAGCGTCACCGTCGAATAGCTACGCAGGTTCGTGCTCGGCCAGGCGCTCCGCGAGCAGGTCGACGAAGGCGCGCACGGCTGGCGGCAGCAGCTTCGAGGTGGGCAGCACGGCGTACAGCGGCGTCGTCGCCTGGGAGTACTTCTCCAGCACCTCGATGAGGCGGCCGGCGGCGACTTGTTCGGCGACCACGAGCGACGGCAGCCGGGCGATGCCGAGGCCGGCCACGGCGCTCTCCATTAGGAATGCGAGGTTGTCGGCCTCGATGGGGCCGGCGAGGGCGACGTCGAAGGTCTGGCTGTCGCGCGTGAAACTCCAACCGCCGGCGCGGGCGTCGCTGGTCGAGAGCAGGCAGCGGTGGTTGGCGAGGCCGGCGGGCGTGGCTGGCGTGCCGTGGGCCATCAGGTAGTTGCGGCTGGCGTAGCAGCCGAAGCGGGCCGCGCCGATGCGCCGTGCCGTGAGGCTCGAGTCCACGAGGGGTCCGGTGCGGATCGCCACGTCGATGCCGTCCTCGATCAGGCTCAGGACCCGCGCCGTCAACCGCGCGCGCACGGTGACGTCGGGGTAGCTGCGGCAGAACTCGGCGACGATCGGTCCCAGCACGCGTACCCCGTACTCGACGGGCGCTGAGAACGTCACGCTGCCGCGCGGCATCGTCGCGTCGCCGACCAGCCGCTCCGCGTCGCTGAGCTGCGCTACGGCCGGCGCCGCCTGCTCGAGCAGGCGCGCGCCGGCTTCCGTGAGGCGCAGCCGGCGCGTCGTGCGGTACAGCAGCCGGGTGCCGAGCCGCCGTTCCAGCGACGCGACCCGGCGGCTGACCGTCGACGGCGGCACCTGCAGGCGCCGCGCGGCAGCCGCGAATCCACCGGCGCGGCCGACGGCGACAAAAGCGGCGATCTCGTTGAGGTCCATGATTGTCCCGCTCACGCAATAGTCTTTTCGATTATGCCACGTTGTTCGGGCGGTCCGCGACCACACATGCGGGTTGCCCATGACGGGGCGGAATTCCGACGGGAGCGGGACGATGACGGACATTCTGGTGACGGGCGCAACGGGGACCACCGGCGGCGCGGTACTGGCCGAACTCACGGCGCAGGGCGTGCGCGCCAAGGCGCTGGTGCGCGACGCGGCGAAGGGCGCGGGGATCGCCGGCGACCTGGTGGAGCCGGTGGTCGGCGACCTGGCCGACCGGGCGAGCCTGGAGGCGGCGTTCGCCGGCATCGCGCGGCTCTATCTGGTGACGGCCGTGACGCGGGATGCGCCGCAGCAGGTCGAGAACGCCTTCGCGGCCGCCAAGGCCGCGGACGTCAAGCACATCGTCAAGCTGTCGGGGCTGAACGCCACGGCGGACTCCGGCTCGGAACTGATCCGGCGTCATGCGGCGGCCGACGCGGAACTGAAGGCGTCCGGGCTCGGCTACACGATCCTGCAGCCCAACTCGTTCTGCCAGAACATGTTCTGGCAGGCCGAGGCGATCAAGGCGCAGGGCCAGTTCTACCTGCCCATCGGAGAGGCGCGGCAGAGCCTGATCGACGTGCGCGATGCCGGCGCCGTCGCCGCCAAGGCGCTGACGAGCGACGCCCTCGACGGCCAGGTGCTGCCGCTGACCGGGCCGGAGAGCCTGACCTACCACGACGTCGCGGCGGCGCTAAGCGAGGCGACGGGCCGCCCGGTCACCTACGTGCCGGTGCCGAACGAGGCGGCGCGGCAGAGCCTGCTCGACGCCGGCGCCCCGGCGTGGGATGCCGACATGCTGGCGGAGTTCATGGCGGTGTTCGCCTCCGGCAGCTACGCCTACACGACCGACGCGTTCGAAACGGCGATGGGCCGCCCGCCGCGGCGCTTCGCCGACTTCGCGCGGGACTTCGCGGCTGCGTTCACGGCCAGCGCGGCCGCCAGCGGGTGACCGGGCGATAGCGGCAAGGGGGTGCGTGGGCTAGGTCATGAACCCATAAATGGGATTCCCGAATCGGCGGTGATCTGATTCAAGCTTCCAAACGATGGGAGCTTGCGATGTGCCAGTACGAACTGACCGATTTCGAATGGTCTGT
>Ga0049107_10000043_pt1 | contig 32308 bp, 28 predicted proteins | sample WorMetilPIANOSA1_FD_61187 | JGI IMG/M metagenome (GOLD analysis project Ga0049107, IMG submission 61187) | Marine gutless worms symbiont microbial communities from Max Planck institute for Marine Microbiology, Germany - Olavius ilvae PIANOSA.1 | ecosystem: Host-associated > Annelida > Digestive...
CCAAGAGCGTCCGCAACCCGACGCCGCCGCCCCCGCGGCGGCAACGCCGCCCCCAAAACGCCGCCTGAGCGCGCCTCGCACCCCCAAAACCGCCACCAACCCCCTTGCGCAAAGGTCTCCATCAAGGCAGTGCCCCCGGCCGTACCGGCGTTGCGGTGGCTTGAGCGCCACGCTAAAAGGCCGCCGCCGCGTCACCCACCCCTGCCAGGAGACGGCCGCATGGCGGCGTATCAGTACATCTACGTGATGAAGGGCCTGACGAAGGCGTTCCCGGGCGGCAAGACCGTCCTGAAGGACATCTGGCTCAGCTTCCTGCCGGGCGCCAAGATCGGTGTCTTGGGTCCGAACGGCGCCGGCAAGTCGTCGCTGTTGCGCATTATGGCGGGGCTGGACGAGGAGGTGCAGGGCGAGCACTGGGCCGCAGAGGGCGTTCGCGTCGGCTTCCTGCCGCAGGAGCCCGAGCTGGACCTGGCGAAGGACGTCGCCGGCAACGTGCTGGACGGTGTCGCCGAGACCAAGGCGCTCATCGACCAGTTCAACGAGGTCAGCGCGCGCTTCGCCGAACCGCTCGACGACGACGCCATGAACGCGCTGATCGAGCAGCAGGGCGAACTGCAGAGCAAGATTGACGCCGCCGACGCCTGGGACCTGGACCGCAAAATCGACATCGCCATGGACGCGCTGCGCTGCCCGCCGGGCGACGCCGACGTGACCACGCTGTCGGGCGGCGAGCGCCGCCGCGTCGCGCTATGCCGCCTATTGTTGTCGCAGCCCGACATGTTGCTGCTCGACGAGCCGACCAACCACCTGGACGCGGAGTCCGTCGCCTGGCTGGAGCGATTCCTGCACGACTACGCGGGCACGGTGATGGCGGTGACCCACGACCGCTACTTCCTCGACAACGTCGCCGGCTGGATCCTCGAACTCGACCGCGGCCGCGGCCTGCCGTTCGAGGGCAACTACTCGTCCTGGCTCGAGCAGAAGGAGAAGCGGCTCGAGCAGGAGGAGAAGCAGGAGAGCGCGCGCCAGCGCACCATTAAGCACGAGCTCGAATGGATCCGCCAGAGCCCGCGGGCGCGCCAGGCCAAGTCGAAGGCGCGCATCACCGCCTACGACCAGCTGGTCGCCGAGAGCCGCGATCGCGCCCCAGGCTCGGCGCAGATCCTGATCCCGGTCGCCGAGCGCCTGGGCGACGTGGTGATCGAGGCCGAGACGCTGACCAAGGCGTTCGGTGAGCGGCTGCTGATCGACGACCTCTCGTTCCGGCTGCCGGCCGGCGGCATCGTCGGCGTCATCGGCCCCAACGGCGCCGGCAAGACGACGCTGTTCCGCATGATCACCGGCCAGGAGGCGCCGGACGACGGGTCGATCCGCATCGGCGAGACGGTGCAGTTGGGCTATGTCGACCAGTCGCGCGACACGCTCGCCGGCGACAAGTCGGTCTGGGAGGAGATCTCCGACGGCCTCGACGTGATCGAGCTCGGCAAGGCGTCGATGCCCAGCCGCGCCTATGTCGGCGCCTTCAACTTCAAGGGGCCGGACCAGCAGAAGAAGGTCGGCCAGTTCTCCGGCGGCGAGCGCAACCGTGTGCACCTGGCCAAGATGGTCAAATCGGGCGCCAATCTGCTGTTGCTCGACGAGCCGACCAACGATCTCGACGTCGACACGCTACGGGCGCTCGAAGAGGCGTTGCTCGACTTCGCCGGCTGCGCCGTCGTCATCAGCCACGACCGCTGGTTCCTCGACCGCATCGCCACGCACATCCTGGCCTTCGAGGGCGACAGCCACGTCGAATGGTTCGAGGGCAACTACCAGGACTACGAAGCCGACCGCCACCGCCGCCTGGGCGACGACGCCGACCAGCCGCACCGCATCCGCTACAAGCCGCTGCCCGTCTAGGGCGGCAAGCGCGTCAGAGCGTCGGCTCGGTGATGTTGGCGAGGTGCTGGCGCATTTCGGCGAGCAGGCCGTCGACGGTGCCGCCTTGCTTGCGGATCACGGCGGTCATCTCGTCGCGGTAGGTCGTGACCATGCTGACGCCTTCGACCTGGATGTCGGTGATCTTGTAGATCGTGCCCTTGTTGGCGACGCGCCAGTTGATCGCCACGCCGCCATCGTCGCCGGCGTAGGCCGTGCGCACGATCGCATCCTGCTCGTCGGCGCGGCTGCTCTTCACCGCCGTCTCGCCGACGACCTGGAACGCCCCGCGCGAGAACTCGCGGGAGCGCTTGGCCCAAGTGTTGGTGACGATCTGCACCAAGAACTCTATGAACTCCTCACGCTGCGCCTCCGTGGCGCTGCGCCAGTGGCGGCCCATCACAAATCGGGCGATGCCGGTCACGGCGAAGCTCTCTTCGAACAGGTCGCGGAAGCGCTGCGCGCGTTCGGCCCGCGGCAGGTCGGGCGCGGTCAGGCTGCTCATCGAGGTGTCGGCAAGGCCGGCGATGAACTCGCTGGCATTCTGCGGCGCGGCCGAGGCCGGGCCGGCGCCGGCGACCAGCAAGAAGACACAAATGACTGCCGCGAACCGTGCCATGAAATCTGCTCCCGAACCCCGACCTGCCGGGCTCCGTTGGCCCGGCCACCAATCTATCTGCGGTGAGCTCCGGGTCAATGGTGCAACGGCCTGAGGGCGCGCGCCGATCACAGCGTGGTGTCGGTCACGTTCTCGACGTTCTTGCGCATGGCGGTGAGCAGACCGTCGACTGTGTTGCCGTTGCGGCGGATCACTGTCGCGATCTCCTCGCGGTAGGTCGTCACCATGCTGACGCCTTCGACCTGGACGTCTGTGATCTTGTAGATCGTGCCCTTGTTGGCGACGCGCCAGGTGATCGCCACCGGCCCGTCGGTATCGAGATAGGCGGTGCGCACGATAGCGTCCTTCTCGTCCGCGCGGCCGCTCTTGACCTCAGTCTCGCCGGTGACCTCGAAGTCGAGGCCCGAGAAGCCGCGGAAGCGGTTGGCCCAGGTGCCGACCACGGTCTGCACGAAGAGATCGGTGAACTGCGTGCGCTGTTCCGCTGTGGCGCTGCGCCAGTGGCGGCCCATGACGAAGCGGGCGATGCCCTGCACGGCGAAGCTCTCCTCGAAGAACTCGCGGAAGCGCTGGGCGCGCTGGTCGTCCGTCAGGCCCGCCTCGGTGAGGCGGGCGAACGAAGTGTCGGAGAGGCTGCCGATGAACTCGCTGGCGCTCTGCGGCGTGTTTGCAACGCTCGGGCCGGCGCCGACCACCAACAGGAACGCGCAAAGCGCGGCTGCGAACCGGGCCATGGGGGGTGCTCCGAAGCTGTTAATTGCCGGCTTTCGCCTGGCTGTTGTCTTCCTCGTTGATTTCGAAGCCGATCGACGGCAGGGCGTCGTAATCCGGCGGCGCGCCGTTATTGATCTCGGAATTGCGCCGCTGGCGGTACAGGCTGCGCACCGCGGCGTAGTAGTCGATCGAACCGGTCTTCAGGTCGTCGATGACCTCGGCGTTGCGGGCGGGGGCGTCCAGCACGCCGATGCCGGTTCTGGCGATGCCGAAGGCAATCTCGTTGTTGCCGACGATGAACAGCGGGTCGATGAAGATGTCTGCCGCGGTGCCGACCCCGTCGCGCACGTTGGACGGGCCTAAGATTGGCAGCACCAGATATGGCGTATCGTTGGTGTCGGGGGTGAAACCCCAGACCGCCAGCGTCTGGCCGAAGTCTTCGGTGAAATGCTCGCCCTTGCCCATCTGCGTCGCCGGATCGCCCAGGCCCAGCGTCAGGAGGTTGGTGAAGAACCGTTCGGCCGCGATGTTGGCCCGCTCCATGTCGCCCTGAAGTACTGAGTTGATGAACGTCAGCGGCAGCGACAGGTTGCGCACCAGGTTGGTCACGTTGGTCTGTAGCGCACGCGGGAACCAGTCGCGGTAGGTCACCGCGATCGGCGCCAGAATGAGCGTGTCGAGCGCATTGTTGATCGCGAAGATCATGCGGTTGAACGGCTCAAACGGGTCGTTGGTCTCTTCCCACAGCGCGCGCTCTTCCGGAGCCTCCGGCGGCGTCGCGCAGCCGACCAGCAGCGACAGGCACAGCGCCGCGGTCACGGCGAGTGCGACCCGCCGCAAGCCCAGTCCCCGGCCTATTAGTGGTGATGCGCGACCGTGCACGTCCCCTGCCTGCTCACTCGTCCTCATGACACTGTGCGGCTTGGATGCCACACGGCTTGGTTCAACAGCAATCTGTCGCCGTTCCCTTGACAGACGCTTAAGTGCCTGCGCGCCGTTCCACGATTTCCACAACCCCTACTATTGAACGAGTTATCACACGATTTCCGGTCAGGCTAGCTACGCCGCCACGCCCGGGCCCGAACGCGAGTCGGGTGTTGCGAAACCGCCACAGTCGCGAAAGAAACCTGCCTTCCCGCGTCGGTGGGGCGCGCCGGCGCCGCGGTCGCGCCACAAGAGAGGCTTTGCAATATATAAAGATATGTTTATGTATGCATGATGTCGGCGCGCCGGGCGATCCGGGCCGGCGCGAGTGTACGGGAGGTGCCGCGGTGACGGTTGTCGGCGAAGCCATGACGCCGGTCGAGAGCGACACGCCGGACGCGCCAAGGAGCGGTGACGATCGGGGCGATGGGCCGGCAGCGCTCGACGACCTGCTTGTCGGCTTGCGCGCGGCGGCCGAACCCAGCCGTCTGCGCCTGCTGGCGGCCTGCGGCCAGGGCGAGCTGACCGTGACCGAGCTGTGCCGCATCCTGGGCCAGAGCCAGCCGCGCGTCTCGCGCCACCTGAAGCTGTTGTGCGAGGCCGGCCTGCTCGACCGTTTCCGCGAGGGCACCTGGGCATTCTATCGGCTGGCCGGCGACGGCCCCCGCGCGGCGCTGGCGCGCCTGCTGGTCGACCGCGTGCCGGCGGCGGACCCGCTGATCGTCGGCGACCGCGGGCGCCTGGAGGCCATCAAGGCCGAGCGCGCGGCGGCGGCGGCCCGCTATTTCGGCGCCAATGCGGCCCAGTGGGACACCGTGCGCGCGCTGCACGTCGACGACGCCGACGTCGAGACGGCGTTGCTGCACGTCATTCAGCCGTCGCCTGCGGCGCATCTCCTGGACATCGGCACCGGTACGGGCCGCATGTTGGCGCTGTTCGGCCCCCGGGTCGCGCGGGCCGTCGGCATCGACGCCTCGCGCGACATGCTGGCCTACGCCCGCAGCAATCTCGAGCGCCACGGCCTGCAGAACTGTTCCGTCCGCCAGGGCGACATGTACCAGCTGCCCTGGACGGACGGGTCCTACGACCTGGTCACCATCCACATGGTGCTGCATTTCGCCGATCGGCCGGCGGCGGCGATCGCCGAGGCGGCGCGGGTGCTGAAGCCCGGCGGCCGGCTGGCCGTGATCGACTTCGCGCCCCACGAGCTGGAACGCTTGCGGGCCGAGCACGCGCACCGTCGGCTGGGCTTCGCCGAGGCCGAGGTTGCGCGCTGGTGCCAGGCCGCGGGCCTGACGCCGCTGCCGCCGCAGCACCTGCCCGGCGACCCGTTGACCGTGACGATCTGGACCGCCGAACGGCGCCGCCTCGGCGGCCTGACGGAGAACCGCGACTGATGGCTACCGATGCGACCGGCGCGGCACCTGATGCGCTGCGCCGCCACCAGCCCTGGCAGGCCGACGCCGCCCTTGGCGGACCGCCGCCGCGGGTGAGCTTCGAGTTCTTCCCGCCGAAGACGGACAAGATGGCCGAGACGCTGTGGCGTGCGGTCGAGCGGCTGGCGCCGCTCGAGCCGCGCTTCGTCTCCGTGACCTACGGCGCCGGCGGCTCGACGCGCGAACGCACCCACGCGACGATCGCGCGCTTGAAGCGCGAGACGGCGCTGGAGCCCGCGGCGCACCTGACCTGTGTCGGCGCCAGCCAGACCGAGGTCGACGCCGTGGCGCGGGCCTACTGGGACCTCGGCGTCCGCCATATCGTCGCGCTGCGCGGCGACCCGCCGGAGGACGCCGAGACTTACGAACCGGCGCCGGACGGCTATCGCTACGCCGCCGACCTCGTGGCCGGCCTGCGCCGGGTCGCCGATTTCGACATCTCTGTCGCCGCCTACCCGGAAGTGCATCCCGAGGCGGCCTCGGCGGTGGCGGACCTGGACAACCTCAAGCGCAAGATCGACGCCGGCGCCAGCCGCGCGATCACCCAGTTCTTCTTCGCGCCGGAGACCTTCCTGCGCTTCCGCGACCGGGTCGCGGCGGCCGGCATCCGCGCCCCGCTGGTGCCGGGCATCCTGCCGGTCACCAATTTCGCCACCGTCCAGCGCTTTGCGGCGATGTGCGGTGCCGCCGTGCCGGACTGGATGTCGCGGCTCTTCGACGGCCTGGACGACGACCCGCAGACGCGCCAGCTCATCGCCGCCTCGACCGCGATCGAGCTGTGCCAGAGCCTGCGCGCCGAGGGCATCTCGCAGTTCCATTTCTACACGCTGAACCGCGCCGAATTGACGCTGGCAATCTGCCACAGCCTGGGGATTCGCCCCGCCGCCGAGGCGCCCGCCGCCTAGTCCCGCCCGGCGAGCAGCGCGGGGTAGGACCGGCGCTGCAGGGCCGGCAGCAGGTAGATCGGAAACTGCGCCGCGGCGACGAACAGCACGAAGGACGGCGACGCACTGGCGCCGAGGGCGGCCAGCACCAGGCCCATGTTGCGGTTGCCGCTCATCAGCCCGACGGTCAGGGCGGCGCGCCGGCCGAGCGGCAGGAAGGCAACCGCGCCCAGCGCCTGGAAGGACAGGTTGGCGGCGAAAGCGAGGGCCACGATGGCCGCGACGCCCGCCGGGTCGGCCAGGATCTGGGCCGTCACGCCGTCCATCACGGCGATCGCGAAGACGATCATGCCGGCCACGATCAGGCCGTCGATCTGCTCGGCCCGTTCGGCCAGCCGGCGGGGCCCCAGCCAGCGCCGCAGCACCGCCGCGGCGACGACGGCGCCGCCGATCAGCCAGCCCAGCCGCAGCATGAACTCGCCCAGCGCGACGTCGAGTTCGAGCCCCAGCAACAGCAGCGCCACCGGCGGCATGGTGAGCGGCACCAAGAGCGTCGCGACGGTGCCGGCGATCAGCGCCAGCGGCGGCTCGAGGCGCAGCAGGAGGGCGATCGCCGCCGAGGAGACGATCGGTGGCGCGCTGGCGAACAGCACCAGCATGACGGCGATGTCGGGTGCGGGCGCGAACGGGCTGGCCAGCAGCAGCATCAGCGGGGCGGAGACCAGCAGGAGCCAGGCGATCGCCGCCAGCGCCGGCCCGGGGCGGCGCACCCGGTGGACCAGCGCCGGCCAGTCGGTCCGCACCATGGTCAGCGCCAGCATGAACAGGATCGCCGGGGCCAGCAGCGGCCGCAGCAGGCGGGCGGCGTCCGGCAGCAGGAGGCCCAGGAACACGCCGCCGGCCATGACCAGCGTGGCGTGCCGCCCGAGCGTGCCCAAAGCCGCCGTCAGCATGGGGTTCGAACCAAATGCCCGGGGCCGCGGGCGGTCCCCCCGGCTCCGGTTGGGCGGACGGCACGGAAGTCGGCCTGCCGCGCGCGATTCAGCGCCTGAATAAAGCGTTCCTTAACCACGGGTCCGCTAGCGTCTAACCGATCTTTTCGACGGGGCGTCGGTGGGACTTCCGCGTGGACACATCTGAGTCACTTACGGCCGCGGCCAATCTGGCGAAGCAGGTTCTGATCCAGCTCGTCAAACTGCGCATTCCGCCCAATCCGCGCAACTATTCGCTTTGGTACAACGCGTATCAGGGCGACGACCCGGATCTGACGCGCACCGTCGAGCAGATTTCCGGCAATGTCGAGACCTATGACGACGAGCAGAGCCGCGACCTGTATCGCCGCTTCCTCGGCCCCATGCACGACGACGAGACGCTCAACGAGACCGGCGAGCGCATCGAGACGGCGATCTCCCAGGTCATGGAGGCTCTGGGCGACGCCGGCGGCGACGCGGCCGACTACGGCAAGAAGCTGGCCGCCGTCTCGGGCAAGCTGAACGAGGACACCCAGGCCAACCAGGTGCGCACGATCGTCACCGAGATCCTGTCGGACACGCGCCGCATGCAGGAGCGCACCAAGCACCTAGAGGGCCGCCTTGAGGAGTCGCTCAGCGATGTCAACCAGCTGCGCGTGCGCCTCGACGAGGTCAAGCAGGACGCGCTGACCGACGCGCTGACCGGCATCTCCAACAGCAAGCATTTCGACAACTCGATCGACGAAATCATCGAGGAGGCCGCGGCGAGCCGAGAACCGCTGTGCCTGATGATGCTCGACATCGATCACTTCAAGCAGTTCAACGACTCCTACGGCCATCAGACCGGCGACGAGGTGCTGCGCCTGGTCGCCCGCTGCCTGACCGATTCGATCAAGGGCCGCGACTTCGCCGCCCGCTTCGGCGGCGAGGAGTTCGTCATCGTGCTGCCGCACACGCGGCTGCAGGACGCGCTGATCGTCGGCGACCAGGTGCGCGCGAACGTCGCCTCGAAGCGTATCGTCAAGAAGGCGACCGGCGAGAAGCTGGGCAACATCACGCTGTCGGCGGGCGTCTCCCAGTACCGGCCCGGAGAGTCGCTGGAAGACCTGCTGCACCGCGCCGACGAATCGCTCTACTCGGCGAAGGACAGCGGCCGCAACCGCGTCGTCGCCGAGCAGGTCGTGGCGCCGAAGGAGTCGCTGGCCGCCGCCAGCTGATCCTGCCGCCGGCCGCGCCGGCTTTCGTCTCACCCGACTGTGTGTTAAGGCCCGGGCGTTCGCCGCCAACGCGAGGGGAGACCGCCGCGTGCGGGCACGCAACGCCACCCGGGTTCGCGTCGCGCTGCGGCGGTTCCTGCGCAACGACCATGTCGTGCTTTCGGTGCTCGCGCTTGCCGTCGGCCTGGCCGCCGGTTTCGGCGCGGTGGCCTTCCGGCTGGCGATCTCCGGCGTGCAGTGGCTGGGCTTCGGCGTTTCCGAGGAGCGGCTGATCACCGGCCTCGCCGGGACGCCGTGGTGGCTGGTCGTCGTCGTGCCGACCGCGGGCGGCCTCGTGATCGGCCTGTTCCGGCATTTCGTGATGGGCGGCGCGCGCGCCGAGGGCGTGCCGCACGTGATCGAGGCGGCGGCGCTCAACGGCGGGCGCATGTCGCTGCGGACGGGCCTCGCCTCCGCGGTGGTGCACGCCGTCTCGCTCGGCGCCGGCGCCTCGACCGGGCGCGAGGGGCCCGTGGTGCACCTCGGCGCCACGCTCGCCGGCTGGATGGTGCGCAAGCTGCACCTCAGTCGCTCGCTGGCGCGCACGCTGATCGGCTGTGGCGTCGCCTCGGCGGTCGCGGCCTCGTTCAACGCGCCCATCGCCGGCGTGTTCTTCGCGCTCGAAGTGGTGATCGGCCACCACGCGACCAAGGCGTTGGCGCCGATCGTCGTCGCGGCGGTGGCCGGCACGGTGATCGGCCGCATCTACTTCGGCGCCGCGCCGGCCTTCGACATGCCGGGGCACCTCATCATCTCGCTGTGGGAGTTCCCGGCCTTCGCAATCCTCGGCCTGGTGTGCGCCGTCGCGGCGATCGCCTTCATGGCCTCGACGTTCCTCGCCGAGGACGTCATCGCGCGGATCCGCTGGCCCGAGTGGACCAAGCCGGCCTGCGGCGGCGTCTTGGTCGGCGCCATCGCCGTGTTCTACCCCCAGGTGCTGGGCGTCGGCTACGAGGCGACCGACGCCGCGCTGCGCGCCGAGTACGGGCTGATCCTGCTGCTGGTGCTGGTCGCGGCCAAGGGCTTCGCCACGGCGATCAGTCTGGGCGCCGGTTTCGGCGGCGGCGTGTTCAGCCCGTCGCTGTTCCTCGGCGCCATGGTCGGCGGCGCCTACGGCGTTATCGCCGGCACGGCGTTCCCTGAGATGTACTCCGGCGTCTCGGCCTACGCGGTGATCGGCATGGGCGCGGTCGCCGGCGCCGTCCTGGGCGCGCCCATGTCGACGATCCTGATCATCTTCGAGCTGACCGGCGACTACCAGATCACCATCGCGGTGATGATCGCGACGGCCATCGCGACGCTGGTGGTGCAGCAGGTCTACGGCCGCTCGTTTTTCCACCGCCAGCTCGAGCGGCGCGGCATCGAACTCGGCGGCGGCCACGACCTGGGGTTGCTGCGCAGCCTGCAGGTCGGCGATGTGATGAGCCCGCGCTTCGACGCGGTGCGCGGCGACTGCGCCATGGGCGAGCTGCGCCACCGCCTGGAGCACGCGCCCTACGGCGAGCTGTTCGTGCTCGACGAGGCCGGCCGTCTGCTGGGCGTGCTGACCTACGCCGACCTGCACCGGGCCGTGGCCGAACTGGACGACGCGGCCGCCGCCAACGCGCTCGACGTCGCGCGGCGCAACCCGCCGGTGCTGGTCGCCGACGACGACCTGGCGCGGGCGCTGGAGGTCATGCAGTCCGAGCACGAGGAGCACGTGCCCGTGGTCGCCGACCGCGACAGCCTGATCGTCGTCGGCTTCCTGCACGATCGCGACGCCGTGCACGCCTACAACCGCGCGCTCCTGCAGGCGCGGCAGGAGGAACAGGGGCTCAGGTGAAGGGCGCGGCTAGAGCATTATCGATTGAGATTGCATCGCCGGCCCGCACCCCCGCCCGGCCACCCATGGCAGTATCCTCGGGGTGGCCGGGCGGGGGTGCGGGCCGGTGCCGATTCCGTCCTAATCGATAATGCTCTAAGCCTTCCAGAAGCGCGGCGCGGCGCGATAGACGGCCAACACCTGCGGCAGGTCGGCGAGCTGGGCGTCGATGCGGGCAGCCTGCCAGCCGCTCAGCACGCGGGCGGCGCGCGACAGGCTGGCGATGTGGGCCTCGCGGCCCGCGGCGCGCAGCTCCAGGTCCTCGATCAATCCGCGCCCGACGACGGCGTCGTTGAGCGCCCCCAGGTGGTCCTGGATGCCGGCGACGGCGCCGATGAACGGCTTGGTGCCGCCCTTGTAGAGCGATCGGAACGATTCCGCCGCGTAGCGTAGCTTCTTGGCGTTGAGGCGCACCTCGTGCAGCTGTTCCGTAGTCAGCCGCTTGTGCTTGCGGGCCAGGCGGTCGACCTGGCGGCAGCGCTTGTCCAGCACGACGGCGGCGATCTCACGCACCGGCCGGGCACCCGACCGGCCGCCGTCCTCGCCGCTCAGCCAGCCGCTGTCCTCCAGCCACAGGTTGAGCTGCAGGATGAAGCGCGTGTAGCGCCGGTCGAGCAGCAGGTCGCGCGCCGCGGCGTAGGCGTCGTGCTGCGCCGCCTCGGCCAGCTCGCGCAGCACCGGCAGGCTGGACTCGTCGGGCAGCCGCCGCTCCAGCGGCGCCAGGGTCTCGGCCAGGAAGACGTCCCAATCCCGCGCGGGACCGAGCCGGCGCTGCAGCCAGCGCAACTCCTGGCGCAGGTAGTCGTCGGCGGCGGGCACCAGGACGCCGCGGCAGGCGCCGACCAGCGCGCGGAGCTGGCGCACGGCGACGCGCATCTGGTGCACGCCCTCCGGATCGCTGCCCAGAAACACGACGTCCTCGTTGCCGCGCAACTGATTCAGCCGGGCCCGGGCGATCGTGACGAACGCCTCGGCGGCCGGCATGTCGCGCTTGAGGCGGATCTTGGCGGCAGTGATCGGCTGCGGCCGCTCCTCGGCATCGCCGGCCAGGCGGTAGCCGCGCGAGGCCTTGGTGTCGCGCGCGATGCGGAACGGCAGGCTCTCGGTCAGCAGCAGCGCCAGCTCGTAGAGCCGCCGCGGCGCGCCGGTGACCAGCTCCAGCTCGGCCTCGCAGATCGGCTCGCGGCCGTGCTGCGTGCGGATCTCGCCCTCGTCGAGGGCCAGCATGATCTCGCTGTCGACGAAGCGCAGCGGCACCTCGCTGCGCTTGACGATCGTCGCGAACAGGGGCTGCAGCTGTTCGGCCAGGTGCTCGCGCTCGAACAGCGCGCGCAGGCCCGCGTCGTCGATCAGCGTCGGATCCGGCCGCTCGCCCTCGATCGGCGCCTCGTACTCCTGGCGCTCCTGGGCGCCGTTGACGTTGTCGTTGCCGACTTTCAGCGTCTGGCGCCGGCTGCGGCCGTCGTCGCGCACGCGCAGCGCCATCTCGCGCGCCTTCAGCGACAGCGAGGGCGTGTCGAAATAGGTCGCGTTGAGCTGCCGCGTGCGGGCCCGGGCCTGCTTCATCGGGCGCAGCAGGCTGAGACGGCGCAAACGCGCCAAGTCCGACGCATCGAGCGCCAGTTTGAGTTCGATTTCCCGAGCCATTCCGCGCGCTTGCGCAACCCCCGTGGCCAGGCCGGTGAGCGCCGGCGGTTACAGAACTGTCATACTTGGGAGATCGAGACTAGCGCACCGCGCGCGCCGGCCCATGATGCCCTGTGGATAACCTAACCCGGCGGCGGCGCGTCGTCATCCTCGTCGAACAGAATCCGCTCCGCGGCGCCGTCCAGATCGTCGTACTGGCCCGATTTCAGCGACCACAGAAAGGCCGCCAGGCCCAATGCCCCCAGCAGCAGCGCCGCGGGTATGAGGTACAGGAGGCCGCTCACCGGCGGCCTCCGGCGAGGCGCAGGGCGTTCGAGACGACGACCAGCGACGAGGCCGACATGGCGATGGCGGCGACCAGCGGCGTGACGAAGCCGGCCATGGCCAGCGGCACGGTCACAATGTTGTAGGCGAAGGCGAGCCCGAAGTTCTGGTGCACCAGGCGCCCGGCCCGGCGGGCCACGCTCAACGCCTCGGTGACGGCGCCGAGGCCGCGGCCCTGGAAGATCACGTCGGCGGCAGTCTGGCTGATGTCGGCGGCGGTCGCCGGGGAGATCGAGACGAACGCCGCGGCCAGCGCCGGCGCGTCGTTGAGGCCGTCGCCGACCATGCAGACCCGCCGCCCCTCGCCGGCCAGCGCCTCCAGCCGCGCCACCTTGTCGGCCGGGGTACAGCCGGCGCGCCAATCGGCGAGGCCCAGCTCAGCCGCCACCGCGGCGACCGTCGCCGCGCGGTCGCCCGACAACAGCTCGACCGTCAGGCCGCGGGCGGTCAGCTCGGCGATCACCGCCGCCGCGTCGGGCCGCGGCGCGTCGCGGAAGGCGAAGCGCACCGTGCGCTCGGGTCCCTTGAACCACAGCTCCGGCCCGGCCGCGTCGTCGTCGGCGACGCCGCAGAAGCGGCGGCTGCCCAGCCGCACCTCGCCCGAGGGCGCGTCGAGCGCCAGCCCGGCGCTCGGCACCTCGCGCACGCCGTCGGCCACCGGTGCCGAGCAGCGCCGGGCCAGCGCCCGCGCCAGGGGATGGGTGCTGGCGCCGGCCAGGCGCACGGCCGCGGCGAGGTCGTCGCTCGTCCAGTCGCCGGCGATCAGTTCCGGCCGGCCCTCGGTCAGGGTCCCGGTCTTGTCGAACACCACGTGGTCGATGCCGGCGAGACGCTCGAGCGCCGTCGCCGACTTGGTCAGCACGTCGCGGCGCAGCAACCTGCCGCTGGCGACGACCTGGACGACCGGCACGGCAAGGCCGAGCGCGCAGGGACAGGTGACGATCAGCACCGCGATGGCGGTCAGCAGCGCCGGCTGCCAGGCCGCGCCGAGGGCCAGCCAGCCGACGAACGTCGCCAGCGCCAGCACGTGCACGGCCGGCGCGTAGAAGCGCGCGACGCGGTCGGCGATCTCGACATAGCGGGCGCGGCGCTGTTCGGCCGCCTCCATGAGACGCGCGATCTCGGCGAGCAGCGTGCCCTCGCCCACCGCCGTGACGCTGAGCCTGAGCGGCGCCGAGAGGTTCAGAGTGCCGGCATAGACCGTGTCGCCGGGCGCGACCCGGGCCGGCACCGTCTCGCCGGAGATCAGTGCGGTGTCGACCTCGGAGGCGCCGTCGACGATGCGGCCGTCGACCGGCACCCGCTCGCCCGCCGCGACCAGCGCCGTCATGCCGGGCGCGACCTCTTCGGGCGGCAGCAGGAAGCGGCGCCCGGCGGCGTCCACGAGGGTGACGGCCGTTGCGCCTAGCGAAACGACGTTCTGTGCCACGGAACGCGCCTGGCCGCGCGCCCGGGCGTCGAGATAGCGGCCGACCAGCAGGAAGAACAACAGCGTCACGGAGCTATCGAAATAGGCGTGCGGACCGCCCTGGACCGTCTCGAACAGGCTCATGCCGGCGGCGAGCACGACGGCGAGCGAGATCGGCACGTCCATGTTGAGGTGCCGGTGGCGCAGCGCCGCCCCCGCCGAGGCGAAGAACGGCCGGCCGGCATAGACGATCGCCGGCAGCGCGATGAGCGCCGAGATCCAGTGCAAGAGGTCGCGCGTCGCCGGGCCCATGCCCTGGCCGTGCCCGGCCCAGACGGCGACCGACAGCAGCATCACGTTGGCCGCGGCGAAGCCGGCGACCGCCATGGCGCGCAACAGCTCGGCCGCGCGCCTGTCGTCGCTGGCGGCCAGCAACGCCGGGTCGAACGGCACCAGGCGGTAGCCCAGCGCCTCGACCGCGGCGACCGCCGGCGCCGGGTCGGCGTCACTGTCCAGGCGGATGCGCAGCCGCCGCGTCGTCAGGTTGGCACGGCCGGCCAGGACGCCGTCGACGGGCGCGAGGGTGCGCTCGATGCGGGCGACGCAGCCGCCGCAAGTCATGCCGTCGACCAGGAGGCTGAGCACCACGGCGTCGCCGTCCGGCCGCACGTAGGCGGCGAGATCGGGACGCGCGTCGGCGAACCGCTCGGCAGTCTCCGGCGGCCGGGCCAACGCCGCGGCACTGCCGCAGCACGCCGGACTCAGCGGATAAACGTCCGCTGCGTCAGCTGATGCGTGCCCTGCGGATGCCGTATGGAGAGGCGGATGTCCCATTGCCCTTTCAGCGGCAGTTCGATCTCGGCTTCGTAGCGGCCGGCGCCGCTCTCGGTCAGCGCCGTCTTGAAGTCCATGCCCTCGTGGGTCGGGCGGATGAAGCGCGTTTCGACCTCGGCCCCTGTCAGCGGCGCGCCGGCGCGATCGCGCAGCGTCACGCCGACGGCGACGCCCGCGCCGCCCAGCCGCTCGGTCCCCAGATCGATCTGCCAGCCAAGCGCCTCCTGGCGCGCGACGGCCGCCAGCGTCTCGTTGTAGCGGAGGCCCTTTTCGTAATGATCCTCGGTCGTTAGCCCGGTGAAGGTCGCGGTCGCATAGTGGATCAGCGTTCCGTTGGCGCCGATCGTCACGACGAATCCGGCGACGAACAACCACGGGATCCATTCGTCGCGCCAGCGCATCCCGCTCACCTTTCGGGACCGCGTAGCGACGCATCGTACCGCGCCGTCTCGCGCGAGCCGCCGATCTCATCCAGCTCGAAGACGAAATCGCGGACGCCGTCGGCGCTCAGCGCCTCCGGCGGCACGGCGACGAAGACGCGGTAGGTGGTGACGGTGTCCGCCTCCGCGGTCAGGTGCAGCGCCGCGCCCCGTCCCTCGCGCCCGACCGAGAAGATCTCGGCTTCGGGCAGGCCGTCGGTGCGCAGCGTGAAGTCGCGCACGGCGCGGCGCTTGTTGAGGATCTTCACCGTGAAGCCGTTACGGATCGCGCCGTCGCTGAGCTTGACGAAGAGCGGGTTGCGGTCGTGCAGCACGTTGACGTCCAGGCTGGTGCGGGTGGCGAGACCGATGACCATGATACTGCCGACGAGGACGAGCAGCGCCATGTAGAGCATGGTGCGCAGGCGCAGCAGGCGATAGCGCGGCGGCCGCCCCTCGGCGCGCGCCTGCTGGCGCGCCGTGGTGTCGTACGTGATCAGGTTCGGCGGCCGGCCGACCCGCGCCATGATGTCGTTGCAGGCGTCGACGCACAGGGCGCAGCCGATGCACTCCAGCTGGTTGCCGTCGCGAATGTCGATGCCGGTCGGGCAGACCGCGACGCACTGGTTGCAGTCGACGCAGTCGCCGCGGTCGTCCCACGTCGTGCCCTTCTTGTGGGGCGCCCGCGGCTCGCCGCGCCAGCGCTCGTAGGTGACGATCAGGGAATCTTCGTCGAACATCGCCGCCTGAAAGCGCGGCCACGGGCACATGTAGGTGCAGACCTGCTCGCGCGCGATGCCGGCCAACAGGTATGTCGTCGCCGTGAACAGGCCGATGAAGAGCACTGTCTGGTAGGCGACCTCGAACGCCACGATCTCCGCCACCAGCGTCGGCGCGTCCTTGAAGTACACGATCCAGGCGCCGCCGGTGAGCACAGAGATGACCAGCCAGGTGCCGTGCTTCGCGACCTTCTTCGCGACCTTGCCCGTGCTCAGGGGCGACTTGTCGAGGCGAATGCGCTGGGCGCGGTCTCCCTCGATCTGACGCTCGACCCAAATGAACAGGTCGGTCCACACCGTCTGCGGGCAGGAGAAGCCGCACCAGACGCGGCCGAAGAGGGAGGTGGCGAGGAACAGGCCGAGCGCGCCAAGAATCAGCAGGCCGGCCAGGTAGTAGACCTCCTGCGGCCAGATCTCGATCCACAGGAAGTAGGCGCGCCGGTGCGGCATGTCGATCAGGAACGCCTGGTCCGGCGCGCCCCTGCCGCGGTCCCAGCGCAGCCACGGCGCCAGGTAGTAGATGCCCAGCAGCACGATCAGCCCCGTCCATTTGAGGCGCCGAAAGGTGCCGCGTATGCGCTTCGGATAGACGCGCACGCGCGAGGCGTAGAGCGACGGCTCCTCGAGCTGCTTGCGGACGGACGGCGCGTCCTCGACCGGGACCTCGGACATGCGGATCGACCTCGCTGTGGGCGGCCCGCCGCCGCCCGGGCCTCGCGGTGCGGCTACTCGCCGCCACCCAGGGAGTGCACGTAGACCGTCAGCATCTTGATCGTGTTGTCGTCCAGTCGGCCGACCCAGGCCGGCATGACGCCGTGGCGCGCGCGGTGGAGTTGGGTCTCGATCTCCTCTCGCGTGCCGCCGTAGAGCCAGACCTGGTCGTTGAGCCGCGGCGCGCCCAGTTCCTGGATGCCCTCGCCCTGCTCGCCGTGGCAGGCGACGCAGTTCTCCGCGTAGATGTTCGAGCCGACCGCGAGTTGCATCGTGTCGCCGCCGTCCTCGGCGCCGCTCAGCGACAGCACGTAGGTCGTGGTGGCGGCGATCTCCTCGCGCGTCAGCAGCTCGTCGGCGCCGAACGCCGGCATCTCGGAGAAGCGCGTGTCCTCATTGGCCTCCCAGCGCACGCCGTAGAGCAGCGTCTCGTGGATCGCCTCGGTGGTGCCGCCCCACAGCCAGGCGTCGTCGGCCAGGCTGGGATAGCCGGGACCGCCCGTGGCACCGGCGCCGTGGCAGGGCGCGCAATTGTCGGCGAAGGCCGAGCCGCCGCCGGCCAGCGCGAAGTTGAGGAGTTCGGCGTCGCCGCGAATTTCGTCGACCTCGGCGACGGCGATGCGGTCGAGGTACTGGCGCTGCGCCGCCCGCGCGGCGGCGATGCGCTCCTCGACCACCAGCCGCGCGTCGTAGCCCAAGGTACCCTTCGTGTGCCCGGTAATGCCGGGGATCGCCGGATAGAGCACGTAATACAGCACCGATATGGCGATCGTGGCGTAGAGGATGTAGAGCCACCAACGCGGCAGCGGGTTGTTGAGCTCCTGGATGCCGTCCCACTCGTGGCCGGTCGTCTCGACATAGCCCTTGGCGTGCTTCTCCGCGCGTGTCGGCATTACCGGGTCTCCTCGCGCCGCCCGCCCGCGGGTGCGCCAGCGTCGTCGTCGTCCTTGAACGGGATGTTGGCGGCGTCGCGCATCGCCTCACGGCGGCGGCGGCTGGGCCACAGCGCCCAGCCGACGATGCCGCCGAACAGCAGCATCAGCCAGACGACCCAGTAGGGCCGCAGCACGTCGACGATCGCGGTCAGGTCCATCGGATCGTCCCTACTGCTGCAGGTCGCTGGCGTCGTACTGGGTGAAGTCGACCAGCGTGCCGAGCATCTGCATGTAGGCGATGATGGCGTCGAGTTCCGTGATGCGCGCCGGGTCGCCGTCGAAGTCGCCGTAAGAGATCTTCGGGTAGCGCGCCTCGAGGTCGTCGGTGTCGGCGTCCGGCGTCGCCTGCGCCTCGAGGTCGGCGACGGCGTTGTCGATCATCTCCTCGCTGTAGGGCACGCTGACGACGCGCAGCGTCGCCAGGTGCTCGGCCATGTCGGCGTAATCGAGCTCGCGCTCGGCCATGAACGAGTATGGCGGCATGATCGACTCCGGCACCACCGAGCGCGGATCAATCATGTGCACGGCATGCCACTCGTTGGAGTACTTGCCGCCGACGCGGGCGAGGTCCGGCCCGGTGCGCTTCGAGCCCCACTGGAACGGGTGGTCGTAGATGCTCTCCGCCGCCAGGCTGTAGTGGCCGTAGCGCTCGATCTCGTCGCGGAAGGGGCGCACCTGCTGTGAGTGGCAGGTGTAGCAGCCCTCGCGGATGTAGATGTTGCGCCCGACCAGCTCCAGCGGACTGTAGGGCCGCACGCCGTCGACCTCCTCGATCGTGCTCTCGATGGTGTAGAGCGGCACGATCTCGACGATGCCGCCGATCGCCACGGTGATCAGGATCAATACCGCCATCAGCGGCAGGTTGGTCTCGATCAGCTTGTGCTTGATCCACATCGCCCGGCCCCCCTATTCCGCCGGGGCCGCGGCCGGCGCGAGTCCGGCCTCCTCGGCCAGCTCGCCGCTTGCGGTGCGCCACAGGTTGTAGACCATGATCAGGGCCCCCAGCAGGAACAGCACGCCGCCCAACAGACGGATCAGGTAGAACGGGTGCATCGCCTCGACGGTCTCGACGAAGCTGAACTGCAGGAAGCCCAGGTCGTCGTAGGCGCGCCACATCAGGCCCTGCATGATGCCGCTGATCCACATCGCGACGATGTAGAGCACGATGCCGATCGTCGACAGCCAGAAGTGGTAGGAAACCAGCTTCAGGCTGTAGAGGCGCACCGACCCCCACAGCCTCGGCGCCAGGAAGTAGACCGCGCCGAAGCTGATGTAGGAGACCCAGCCGAGCGTGCCGGAGTGCACGTGGCCGATCGTCCAGTCGGTGTAGTGGCTGAGGCTGTTGACCTCGCGGATCGACATCACGGGGCCTTCGAAGGTCGACATGCCGTAGAAGCCGAGCGAGACCACCATGAAGCGCAAGACGGGGTCGGTGCGCAGCTTGTCCCAGGCGCCCGACAGCGTCATCAGGCCGTTGATCATGCCGCCCCAGGACGGCATCCACAGCATGATCGAGAAGGTCATGCCCAGCGTCTGCGCCCAGACCGGCAGGGCGGTGTAGTGCAGGTGGTGCGGCCCGGCCCAGATGTAGAGGAAGATCAGCGACCAGAAGTGCACGATCGACAGGCGGTAGGAGTAGATCGGCCGCTCCGCCTGCTTGGGCACGAAGTAGTACATGATGCCCAGGAAGCCGGCGGTGAGGAAGAAGCCGACCGCGTTGTGGCCGTACCACCACTGGGTCAGCGCGTCCTGCACCCCGGCCCACAGGATGTAGCTCTTGGTGCCGAAAAACGACACCGGGACGGACAGGTTGTTGACCAGGTGCAGCATCGCCACGGTGATGATGAAGGACAGGAAGAACCAGTTGGCGACGTAGATGTGCGGTTCCTTGCGCCTCAGGATCGTGCCGCCATAGACCACCAGGTAGAGCACCCAGACGATGGTCAGCCAGATGTCGACGTACCACTCGGGCTCGGCGTACTCCTTCGACTGGGTGACGCCAAACAGGTAGCCGGTCGCCGCCAGCACGATGAAGATCTGGTAGCCCCAGAACAGGAACTGCGCGACCTCCGGCCCGCCGAACAGCGGCGCGCGGCAGGTCCGCTGCACGCAGTAGAGCGAGGAGGCGAAAAGCGCGTTGCCGCCGAAGGCGAAGATCGCCGCACTGGTGTGCAGCGGCCGCAGGCGCCCGAAGGAGAACCACTCCAGATCGAGATTGAAGATCGGGAAGGCGAGCTGCAGGGCGATGTACGTCCCCACCAAGAAGGCCGCCACGCCCCAGAACACCGTGGCGATGGTGAACTGCTTGACGACCTGCATGTCGTAAGCGGTATCCCCGGCACGGGCGCCGGGCGCTGCGGCGACGTCTACTGAGGCCATCTAGGGCACCCCCCTCGTCTCTCAACCGGTCGTACGACCGGCCGCGGCGATGATGCTCCACCGTCGCGACGCGGCGCGACACTCCCCGATTCGCAGTATGTCACCATTGACGTGTGTCAAACCGCCGGTTTACCTGACAGCGATATTAGGTCGCACTTTCGAGTCCCCGGCGACCTCTGGCGGGGCGGCTAGCGGCCCGGAGGCGCAGAGTATGAGAGTTTTGGCGTTCGCGGCGATGGTCCTGATCGCGATCATCGGCCTATACATGGCCAGCCAAGCCGTGGATCCGGTGTTCGAAGGCGTCGGCCTGTTCCTGTTCGCCTTTGGCGTGCTGGCCAATTTCCGGCTCATCCACCGCTACGTCGGCGCCCCCTAGAGGGATCGCAAAACGGCTGGCGGGGCGGCCGCCCGGGCGGGTACCATCCGCTTCAGGGGCGAGCGATCAACGACCAGGGGCTTTCGTGGAGGATTCGACGGCGATCGGTGAGTTAGCGCGCCCGCCCGAGGAGGCGCGCGAGCGGCCGCGGCGCAGCCGCATCGGCGCGCAGAACGAGGCGCGCATCCTGGAGGCGGCGGAGCAGGTCTTCGCCGACTACGGCTTCCATGGCGCGACGACGGCGATGATCGCCGGCCGCGCCGGCATCCCCAAGCCCAACCTGCACTACTACTTCAACACCAAGGAAGACCTCTACGTCACGGTGCTGGAGAACATCCTGGGCCTGTGGCTGGGCGCCGCCGACGTGCTGAACGGCGAGCTGCCGCCGGACCGGGCGATCGAGGCCTATATCCGCGAGAAGATGGCCTACTCGCGCACGCGGCCCTTGGCCTCCAAGGTGTTCGCCAACGAGATCATCAACGGCGCGCCGCAGCTCATGCCCGTTCTCAGGGGCCCGCTGCGCGCCACGGTCGAGCGCAAGTCCCAGGTCATCCGGCGCTGGATCGCCGCGGGCCTGATCGACCCGATCGAGCCCGAGCACCTGTTCTTCACGATCTGGGCGACGACCCAGACCTACGCCGATTTCGGCGCCCAAACGGCGGCGGTGCTCGGCAAGCCGGCGCTCGACGACGCCGATTTCGAGGCCGCCGCCGACTTCGTCTGCCAGGTGATCCTCAAGGGCATCGGCGCCCGCGGCTGAACGTCCAGCCCCCTTTCCCCTAGCCCGGTCCCCTCCCCGCGCGGTATCCTCTTGACCAACAGGTCAAAGCTTCGACACGGGAGGTCGAGGACATGTCGGTACTGATCAAGGGCGGCACGGTCGTCACCGCCGACGACAGCCGCCAGGCGGACGTCTTCTGCGAGAACGGCAAGATCGCGGCCGTCGGCGAGAACCTCGCCGCGCCGGGCAGCGCCGAGGTGATCGACGCCGGCGGTGCGCTGGTGATGCCGGGCGGCATCGACCCGCACACCCACATGGAACTGCCCTTCATGGGCACCGTCGCCTCGGAGGATTTCTTCACCGGCACCTCCGCCGGCTTCTGCGGCGGCACGACGATGATCATCGATTTCGTCATCCCCAACCCGCAACAGCCGCTCTTGGACGCCTACCACCAGTGGCGCGGCTGGGCCGAGAAGGCGGCCGGGGACTATTCGTTCCACGTCGCCGTGACGTGGTGGGACTCGAGCGTGCACGCGGACATGGGCACGCTGGCGCGCGACCACGGCGTCAACAGCTTCAAGCACTTCATGGCCTACAAGGGCGCCATCATGTGCGACGACGAGGTCCTGGTGAACAGCTTCACCCGGGCCCGCGAGCTGGGTGCCTTGTGCACCGTGCACGCCGAGAACGGCGAGCTGGTCTACCGCCTGCAGGAAGAGATCTTCAACAAGGGCATCACCGGCCCCGAAGGCCACCCGCTGTCGCGCCCGCCCGAGGTCGAGGGCGAGGCCGCCAACCGGGCGCTGCGCATCGCCGAGGTGCTGGGCGTGCCGCTCTACGTCGTGCACAACAGCTGCATCGACTCGCTGGAGGCCATCACGCGGGCGCGACTGGAGGGCCAGATCGCCTTCGGCGAAGTGCTGGCCCAGCACCTGGTGATCGACGACAGCGTCTACAGGAACCCGGACTGGAACAAGGCGGCGGCCTACGTCATGAGCCCGCCGTTCCGGCCCAAGGAGCACCAGGCGGCGCTGTGGCGCGGCCTGCAGTCGGGCATGCTGCAGACCACGGCGACCGACCACTGCTGCTTCTGCGCGCCGCAGAAGCAGGCCGGCCTCGACGACTTCCGCAAGATCCCCAACGGGACCAGCGGCGTGGAGGACCGCATGTCGGTGCTGTGGCACCACGGCGTGCGCACCGGCAAGCTGTCGCCCAACGACTTCGTGCGCGTGACCTCGACCAACGCGGCGCAGATCTTCAACATCTACCCGCGCAAAGGTGCCGTGAGCGTCGGCGCCGACGCCGACCTGACGGTCTGGGACCCGCAAGGCACGCGCACGATCAGCGCCAGCACCCATCACCAGAACATCGATTTCAACATCTACGAGGGCATGGAGGTGACGGGCGTGCCGGCGTACACGCTGAGCCAGGGCAAGGTGGTCTACGCGCAAGGCGAGCTCAGGAGCGAGCGCGGCGTCGGCCGCTACGTCGACCGCCCGACCTTCGCCCGCTACTACGACGTCCAGCAGACCCGCACCCGCATCGCCGAACCGACCGCGGTGGAGCGCCAGCGGCCGCAAGCGGCGGAGTAGCGCGGGCGCCATAGCCAACGAAAGGGCGGGACCCGCGGGCCCCGCCCTTTTTCTTTGCCCCGCGTCACGCCCCTCGCCCTTCGACAAGCTCAGGGTGAGGGGCTTGGAGTGATCCGGCCCGGGCGTGCCCTCTCTGCACCGGAGGGGCCCTCATGCTGAGCGGTGTCGAAGCACGAGGGCCCTGCCCCGTCGCGGTATGCCTCAGGACGGCTGCGCTTCGGCCATGTCGCGGCCACAAATTCGGGACAGGCTCCCGGGAAATACCCGGAAAACGAGCATGGCCGCAACAAGACTGCTTCCCCGCTGGGGCGAATTTGGCGAGGCGCTCATTGTCGCGGCGCAACGCTTCCCGCTGTGCCTGGTCTGCGGTGTCGCGTTCGCATTGGTGTTCGTCGTCAACGACACGCCGGAGGTCTTCTCACGGGTACCGCTGTTTTCGTTCATCGGCTTCTTCGCGTTTCTCGCCATCCGCCTGACGGCAGAAGCGCGCGGCTGGACCTGGCCGCTCGAGTGGTTCCTGCACGCGACCGCTGCCGCGCTCATCGCCGCCCACGTCTATGGCCTGACCTACGGCGGCGCGCCTGCCCTCAGTTCTGACAGCGAGACGGCGTTCGCGATCGCGTTCGTCTTGACGGCCTGCGTCGCGCCGTTTGTCGGCAGAGGCGGCACCGACCCTGCGTTCTGGGCCTTCAACCGGGCCTCGTGGACCAGCGCGGCGTTCGGCCTCGTATTCGCAGTGATCCTGGCGGTTGGCCTGATAGCCGTGTTCGCGCTGCGGGACGCCTTGTTCGACACACAAGTGCGGTCCGACCTCTTCGTCGACATCTGGGTCGTGGCCATGGCCGTGATCTGGCCGTGGATCGCTCTGTCGGGGGTGCCGCGACGTCATCCGTCGCCAGCGCCGCTCCACGTGCCGCGGCCGGTCGCGTTGCTGGTGACCTACGGCCTGGTGCCGCTCGTTGTGGTCTGTATGGCGCTCCTGAGCGTCTATTTGCTCCGCGTCGCGGTGCTTTGGTCGTTGCCGGACGGCGGGCTGGCCTGGATGATTTGCGGCTATGCGGGCTTGGGCATCGCCGTGCATGTCCTCGCCTATCCCCTGCGTGACCACGGCGCGCCTTGGGTTCGCGCCTTCCACCGGCACTTCTACCGAAGCCTGCTGCCGCTGACCGCCCTGCTGGCCTTGGCAGCGGGCGTTCGCGTCGCGGCCTACGGCCTGACCGAGCCGCGATACTTCCTCCTCCTGCTGACGGTCTGGATGGCGGCCTTGTCCGTGGTCTTCTCGACCCTCCCGCGCGCCTCTGTCAGGCTCGCCCCGGCAGCATTGGCGGGGTTGCTGGCCCTGGGATCCGTCGGTCCCTGGGGTGCCTTCGCGACATCGGTCGCCAGCCAGCAGCGCCAGCTCGAAGCCCTGCTCATCGACAGCGGCCTGCTCGCGGATGGGCGTCTCGTGCCCCTCGGCGGCACCGTCCCGCCCGGCCGCGCACGCCGCATTGCCGATATCGCGCGGTACCTTGAGCGCCGGGATGGTCTTGCCGAACTGGCTGCTTGGGCTGGCGGTGAAGGGGGTCTCACGGCCGGCAGGCTGTTGGCCGCCGCCAACCTCTACGACAAGGAGGCCAATCGAACGGCGATGCGGCGCTACAAGCCGCGGCCGCTGACGACCGTGTCCGTGCGCGACTTCGACATCTACCGGAAGATCGAGCTGCCGCGCGAACAGTACTGGATACGGACGATCATCGACCCCGAGACCGGCACGAAGTACCACCTGGAGATCGACCGCGAGCGCCCGAAGCTGTCGGTGCGGGGACCCGACCAAGCGACCGTGGTCTTCGACCTGGAGCAGATCGTCCTGAGCCTGCCGGAGCGCGGCTCCCTAGAGCGCGCGAAATCGATCTGGCGAGCGTCCGAGAACGGCCTGCGTGTGGCGCTGCAAATCGACAACCTCGCGGCAGACGTTGGCGCCGGTTTCACCGAACTTCGCAGCCTGGACGCCGTCGTCCTGATCGGCCGCGATTCCCCTACTGTCCCTAACGAGGGAGGGCGGAGCCCTTAGGCCCCGCCCTTCCCGTTCGTTCTCTGCGACCCCCGCGCTACTGCGCCGTCGCCGCGTCGAAGATCTTGTGGCTGAAGGCGCCCTGGGGCTGCTTGGTGATGACCGGGGCGTCACCGCCGCCGGCGAGCAGCACGTTGACCGAGCGGTTGAACGCCACCGGGTCGAGATAGCCGATGCCGGCCTCGCCACCGCTGCCCTCGACCAGCTTGGCGACCGCCTTCATAGCGTAGACCTGCTTCTCGCGCGACTGGCTCAGGCCCGTCTCGTCGCCCTTGACGACCGCGTCGACGGCCCCCTCCGGGTCCTTGACAGCGCCCGCCCAGCCCTTGATCGAGGCACGCAGGAAGCGCGTCAGCTTGTCCACCATGGCCGGGTCTTCGAGGCTCTTCTCCAGCACGTACAGACCGTCCTCGAGCACGCTGGCGTCGAAGTCCTCATAGAGCTGGTCCGGGCTGTAGCCGGCCTGCAGCACCTGGTAGTACTCGTTGTAGGTCATCGTCGTGATGCAATCGACCTGGCCGCTGAGCAGCGGATCGACGTTGAAGCCGACCTTCAGCATCTGCACGTCCGGGCTCGAGCCCTGGAAGCTGAGCTTCTGGTTATTGAGGAAGGCGAAGGTCGGGTACTCGTTGCCGAAGAACCAGGTGCCGACCGTCTTGCCCTTGAGGTCGCCGATGGCGCCGATGCCGGTCGCCTTCGGGCAGGTCAGGCCCAGGCCCGAGCGGTTGTAGATCTGGGCGATGTTGACGATCGGCGTGCCCTGCTCGCGCGCCGCCAGCGGGCTGCCCAGCCACTCGACCGTGACATCGGCGCCGCCGCCGACCAGCACCTGGATCGGGCTGACGTCCGGGCCGCCCGGCACGATCGTGACGTCCAGGTCCTCCTCGGCGTAGTAGCCCTTGTCCAGCGCGTAATAGTAGCCGGCGAACTGGGCCTGGGTGACCCATTTGAGCTGCAGCGTCAGCTTGTCCGCCGCCTGCGCCGCCGTGGCGCCCGCCAACAGCGCGACGCCGGCGAGCAGTGCAAGTCTCTTCATCGATTTCCCTCCATCCCTGAGATGCCTGTGGTGAAACCCGTGGACCGGGCGTTCTCCCCCACGTGTTCTGTGGCGAGTAGCTTGGTGCAGCTTTGACCGTCCGGTCAAACGTTGATTTCGCTCACTTTCTGAAGCTGTGGTGCCAGAAGGTGAAGCGCCGTTCGGTCAGCGCGACGGCGCCGTAGAACAGCGAGCCGGAGAGCGCCGCGACGGCGATCGTCGCCCACACCATGTCGAGCTGCAGCCGGCCGATCGAGGCGCTGATACGGAAGCCCATGCCGGCCAAGGGCGTGCCGAAGAACTCGGCGACGATGGCGCCGATCATGGCCAGCGTCGAGTTGATCTTCAGCGCATTGAAGATGAACGGCAGCGCGGTCGGCAGGCGCAGCTTGAAGAAGCTGGTCCAGTAGCCGGCGCCGTAGGAGTGCATCAGGTCCAGCTCCATGCGGTCGACGCTGCGCAGGCCGGCCAGCGTGTTGACCATCATCGGGAAGAAGGTCATCAGCACGATCACCGCCGCCTTCGACATGGAGCCGAAGCCGAACCACATGATCATGATCGGCGCCACGGCGACGATCGGGATGGCGCTGAAGGCGCTGCCGAGCGGCAACAGCCCGCGCGCCAGGAACGGCCGGCGCTCCACCGCGACCGCGAAGACGAAGCCGGCGATGCAGCCGACGGCGTAGCCGGTCAGGATCGCCTCGAAGAAGGTCAGGCGGAAATCGCCCCACAGGAGCGCGACGTCCTTCGCCATGCGCGCCCAGACCATGGACGGCGGCGGCAGCAGGATCCGCGGCACGTCGAAGCCGATGCAGACGATCTCCCAGAACCACAGGGCGCCCAGGCCGAACAACGCCGCGACTGCGCCGCGGCGCAGCACGACCGGCTGTTCCGGGCTGGCCAGGAACGCCATGGCGCGCCACACCAGCACGGTGAGGGCGCCGACGTAGAGCCACAGGCCCAGCGCGCCGCCGCCGCGGCCGCGGTCATGGCCAGCAGCGCCAGCGGCGCCAGTGCCCCCACCAGCACGCCCAGGAGCGCCACCAGTGCCGCGACGCGCGGCGGCATGACGGCGCGCAGCGGCACGGAACACAGCAGCACGACCAGCGGCACGGCCAGCGCCGGCGCGTCGAACCAGCCGATCGACCGCGGCGGCTCGGCTACAACTCCCGCCGGCACGACCAGCGCCAGCGCGACGACCAGCACGGCGCCGGCGTCCCAGGACGGGCGCCGCTTGAGCCGCGCCATCAGGCCTGGCTCCGCCTGGGCGGCGTGCCCATGGCGCGCAACACGCCGCGCTCGGTGCGGGCGACGGCGGCGACCAGCGCCACGGCCAGCAGCGACGAGGTCACGAGCGCCGTCCACATGTGCAGCATGTCGCCGTTGTAGGAGGCGTTGAGCAGGCGCCCGCCAAGGCCGGCCTGGCCGCCGGTCGACAGCTCCGCCACCATGGCGCCGACGAGGCCGAGTGCGATGGCCACCTTGAGGCTGGCGAACAGGAACGGCATCGACGCCGGCCAGCGCAGCTTTGTGAAGATCTGGGCGTCCGTCGCGGTGTAGGTGTGCATCAGGTCCAGCGCCAGCCGGTCGGGCGAGCGCAGGCCCTTGACCATGCCGACGGTGACCGGGAAGAAGCACAGGTACATGGAGATCGCCGCCTTGGCGACGAGGCTGGAGACGTCGAGCGCGCCGAGCACGGCCAGCAACATCGGCGCGATGGCGAGGATCGGCACGGTCTGCGAGGCGATCAGCCAGGGCATCAGGCTGGCGTCGAGCGTGCGCAGGTGCACGATGCCGACGGCCAGCACGATGCCCAACAGCGCGCCGGCCAGGAATCCGACCAGCGTCGAGGTCGCCGTGACGACCACGTGGTAGAGCAGGTTGTGCTTGCTGAGCACGTTCGCCGTCGTCGTCGTCTTCCAGAAGTCGCCGACGATCAGGTCCGGCGTCGGCAACAGCGGCCGGCGCACGGTCCAGCCGGCGGCGAGCTTCTCCTCCAGGCTGAAGACGCGGTCGGGGTCGATGCGCGAGAACTGCTTCTCGAGCTGCCAGGCGTTCATCGGCAGCGCCGCGACGTACCACAGCGCCAGAAAGCCGATCAGCACCGCGACGATGGGTGCGGCGCGCCCCAGCCTCAAGCGCACGCCGACCGGGGCGGGCGCGGCCGCGTCAGTCATAGCTGTGCCCGGCGCGCAGGCCGGCGCGCACGCGGTGGGCGATCTTCAGGAACGCCTCGCTCTCGCGGATGTCCAGCGTGCGCTCGCGCGGCAGGCCGGCGCAGTCGACGACGTCCTGGATGCGCCCCGGCCGCGGCGACATGACGACGATGCGGGTCGAGAGATACACCGCCTCCGGGATCGAGTGGGTGACGAACACCACCGTCTTGCCGGTCTCGGCCCACAGCTCCAGCAGCTGGGCGTTCAGGTTGTCGCGGGTGATCTCGTCGAGCGCGCCGAAGGGCTCGTCCATCAGCAGGAGTTGCGGTTCGAAACTCAGCGCGCGGGCGATCGACACGCGCTGCTGCATGCCGCCGGAGAGCTGCCAGGGGAACTTCTTCTCGAAGCCGGCGAGGCCGACCATGGCCAGGTAGTGGCGGGCGCGCTCGGCCTGGGCCTCGCCGGTCAGCCCCATGACCTCCAGCGGCAGCTTGACGTTGCGCTCGACGTTGCGCCACGGGTAGAGCGCCGGCGCCTGGAAGACGTAGCCGTAGGCGCGGTTGAGGCGCGCCTCGTGCGGGCTCAGCCCGTTGACGGCGATGGTGCCGCCGGTCTGGCGCTCCAGGTCGGCGATGACACGCAGCAGCGTGGTCTTGCCGCAGCCCGACGGGCCGATGAACGAGACGAACTCGCCGGGCTCGATCGCGAGATCGATGTTGTCGAGGGCGTGGACCGGCTGGTCCGCGGTCTGGAACACCAGCGACAGGCCGCGGATGTCGATGACCGGGCCGTGCGCCGCCGCTTCGTTGTCGGTTGCCTCGCTCACGCGCGCCGCATCGTTCGCGATCGCCAAACTCGTCGCTCCGTTGTCTCAAATGCCCTGGGAATCAGCGACGAACTCTAACACCGCCAAGCGATTGGCACCTATGTCCCGGCGCTATTCCGCAGCGACGCGTAGCGGGTTCGCCGGGTGGTCGGACCACGGCATGTGCCTAGCGCCGTCGTCGACGCGCTCCATGGTGATGCAGTTCGGCACCGGGCAGGCGTGCATGCACAGATTGCAGCCGACGCACTCGCTGTCGACGACCTCGAAGTGGCGCTGGCCGTTCTTGGCCGTCGTGATCGACTGGTGCGAGGTGTCCTCGCAGGCGATGTGGCACAGGCCGCACTTGATGCAAAGGTCCTGGTTGATGCGCGCCTTGATGTCGTAGGCGAGGTTGAGGTCCTCCCAGCTGACGACGTTGGGCAGCGCCGCGCCGCGGAAGTCGTCCAGCGTCGCGTAGCCCTTGGCATCCATCCAGTTCGACAGGCCGTCGATCATGTCCTCGACGATCTTGAAGCCGTAGTGCATGGCCGCGGTGCAGACCTGCACGCTGGTGGAGCCCAGCGCGATGTACTCGGCCGCATCGCGCCAGGTGGCGATGCCGCCGACGCCTGAGATCGGCAGGCCCGGCGTCTCGGGGTCGCGGGCGATCTCGCTGACCATGTGCAGCGCGATGGGCTTCACGGCGGGGCCGCAGAAGCCGCCATGGGTGCCCTTGCCGTCGACCGTCGGCTCCGGCGCCATCTGGTCGAGGTCGAGGCCGATGATCGAGTTCACCGTGTTGATCAGCGAGACGCCGTCGGCGCCGCCCTGGTAGGAGGCCAGCGAGGCGACGGTGATGTCGGTGACGTTGGGCGTCAGCTTGATGAACACCGGCAGCGACGCGGCCTTCTTGCACCACTGGGTGATCTGGGTGATGAACTCGGGCACCTGGCCGATGGCGGAGCCCATGCCGCGCTCGCACATGCCGTGCGGGCAGCCGAAGTTGAGTTCCAGCGCGTCCGCACCGGTCTCCTCGACCTTCTTGCACAGGTACGACCAGGCGTCCTCGTCGAGCGGCGCCATCAGCGAGACGACCATGGCGCGGTCGGGCCAGTTCTTCTTGACCCGCTCGATCTCGCGCAAGTTGACGTCCAGCGGGCGGTCGGTGATCAGCTCGATGTTGTTGAAGCCGACCATCTTCTGGCCACCGACGTCCAGCGTGCCGTAGCGCGAGGCGGCGTTGACGACGGGCGGGTCCATGCCCAGCGTCTTCCACACGACGCCGCCCCAGCCGGCCTCGAAGGCGCGGACGACGTTGTACTCCTTATCGCTGGGCGGCGCCGACGCGAGCCAGAACGGGTTCGGCGACGTCACGCCGGCCATGGTGCAGGTCAGGTCCGCCATCTCTCGTCTCCAATCAGTTGCGCAGGCGCCGGTCGATCGCGTCCGCCGCGATCTTACCGTCCTCGACGGCCACGACCGTCAGGTCCTCGCCGCCCGCGACGCAGTCGCCGCCGGCCCAGACGTCGTCGAGCGAGGTCTGCCGGTCGGCGTTGACGGCGATGCGCCCGCCGTCGAGCTCCAGCACGTCCGCGGCACCGTCGAGCGCCGACGGCACGAACGTCTGGCCGATCGCCTTGAACACCGTGTCGGCGGCCAGCGTGAAGGTGTCGCCGGTGCCCGCCAGCCGGCCGCCGTCGTCGAGCTGCGTGTATTCAAAGACCACGCCCGTCGCCTGGCCGTCCTCGCCCTCGACGCGCACCGGACGGGCCCAGTGTTTGACGCGCACGCCGTTGGTCTGCGCCCATTCCTGCTCGACCCAGGTGGCGCTCATCTGCTCGGGCCCGCGGCGGTAGACGATGGTGACGTCCTCCGCCCCCAGGCGCTTGGACTGGGTGGCGACGTCGATCGCCGTGTTGCCGCCGCCGATGACGACGATCCGCCGGCCGACCGGCAGCGCCGCCAGGTCCGCCGCCTGGCGCAGCTCGGCGATGTAGTCGACGGCGTTGGCGACGCCGCTGAGGTCCTCACCGTCGGCGCCCAGCGCGTTGACGCCGCCGAGGCCGAGGGCCAGGAACACGGCGTCGTAGTCGCGGCGCAGGTCGGCCAGGTGCAGGTCGCGGCCCAGCGCCTGGCCGCTGCGGACCTCGATGCCGCCGATGTCCAGGATGTAGTCGACCTCCCGCTGGGCGATGTCGTTCGGCACCTTGTAGGCGGCGATGCCGTACTCGTTGAGCCCGCCGGCCTTGTCGCGGGCGTCGTAGACGACGACGCGATGGCCGTGCTGGGCCAGGCGGTGGGCGCAGCTCAATCCCGCCGGTCCGGCGCCGACGACGGCCACGGTGCGGCCCGTGTCCTCGCCGCGAGCGAAGAGCTGCGTGCCGGCGTCGAACAGCGCGTCGGTGGCGTGGCGCTGCAGGGCGCCGATGTTGACCGGCGTGTGCTCCTGGGTGTTGCGCACACAGGCTTCCTCGCACAGCACTTCGGTCGGGCAGACCCGAGCGCACATGGCGCCCATGATGTTCGCCGACAGGATGTCGTGCGCCGAGCCCTTGAGATTCCCGGTCTGGATCTTGCGGATGAAGCTGGGGATGTCGATGCCGGTCGGGCAGGCCTGCACGCACGGCGCGTCGTAGCAGAAGTAGCAGCGGTTGGCCTCGATCGCCGCCTGGCGGTGGTCCAGGGGCGGGTGGGCGTCGCCGAAGTTGCGCGCCAGATCCTCCGCACTCAGCCGGCCGGGTGCGATGTCGCCGGTGTCTTTCATGCTCCCGGTCCCCCTCTTGACGTACCTCAGGCCGTCGCCAGCGGCTCGTAGGTCTCCGGCCGGCGGTCGCGGAAGAACTGCCAGAGGTTTCGAATCTCCCGCACCATGTCCATGTCCATGTCGTGGACGATCAGCTCGTCCTTGTCGCCGCTGGCCTGTTTCTCGATCTGGCCACGCGGGTTGACGAAGTAGCTGGAGCCATAAAACTCGCCGATGTTCCACGGCGCCTCGCTGCCGACGCGGTTGATGGCGCCGATCCAGCAGCCGTTGGCGGCGGCGGAGGCCGGCTGCTCCAGCTCCCACAGGTACTGGCTCAGCCCCGCGACGGTCGCCGACGGGTTGACGATGTACTCGGCGCCGTTGAGCGCCAGGGCGCGCCAGCCCTCCGGGAAGTGCCGGTCGTAGCAGATGTAGACGCCCAGCTTGACGTAGGCGGTGTCGAACACCGGCCAGCCGAGGTTGCCCGGCTTGAAGAAGAACTTCTCCCAGAAGCCGGCGACCTGGGGGATGTGGGTCTTGCGGTATTTGCCGAGATAGCTGCCGTCGGCGTCGATCACCGCGGCGGTGTTGAAGTACACCCCGGGCATGTGCTCCTCGTAGATCGGCACGACGATGACCATGGAGTGCTTCTTGGCGTACTCCTGCATCAGCTTGGTCGTCGGGCCGTCGGGGATCGCCTCGGCCGCGCCGTACCACTTCACGTCCTGGCTGGGACAGAAGTAGGGCTGGGTGAAGACTTCCTGCATGCACAGGACCTGCACGCCCTGCCGGCCCGCCTCGTCGATCA
>Ga0049107_10000044_pt1 | contig 32207 bp, 25 predicted proteins | sample WorMetilPIANOSA1_FD_61187 | JGI IMG/M metagenome (GOLD analysis project Ga0049107, IMG submission 61187) | Marine gutless worms symbiont microbial communities from Max Planck institute for Marine Microbiology, Germany - Olavius ilvae PIANOSA.1 | ecosystem: Host-associated > Annelida > Digestive...
CATAGCCCCGCCAAGGGGCCCTTCATGCAGGGAACAAGCACTGAAGGGCCCCTTGGCGGGGCTATGGGAATAGATTCGGGAGACGGCGCCATCGGTCTGATTTCGATGGGCTTTACGGCGGTGATCATCCTCGTCGCGCTGCTCGTGCTCGGCCTGATCCTGGCCAAGCTCTACAAGCGCGCGTCGAAGGAAATGGCATTCGTGCGCACGGGCTTCGGTGGCCAGAAGGTCATCGTCGACGGCGGTTCCCTCGTGCTGCCGGTGCTGCACGAGATCATCCCGGTCAACATGAACACGCTGCGGCTCGAAGTCCGCCGCTCCGAAGCTGGCGCCCTGATCACCAAGGACCGCATGCGCGTCGACGTGACCGCGGAGTTCTATGTCCGCGTGAAACCGACGAAGGAAGCAATCGCCGATAGTGCCCAGACCCTGGGTCGCCGTACGCTGGATCCGCAAGCCCTGAGGGAACTCGTCGAAGGCAAGTTCGTCGATGCGCTGCGCGCCGTCGCCGCCGAAATGAGCATGGAGGAACTGCACGAGCAGCGTGTGCAGTTCGTGCAAAAGGTTCAGGCGGCGGTATCCGAAGATCTCCTGAAGAACGGTCTCGAGCTCGAGTCCGTCTCGCTGACCGCGCTCGACCAGACCGACCGGGATTTCTTCAATCCACAGAACGCCTTTGACGCCCAGGGCCTGACCCGGCTAACCGAGGAGATCGAGGAACGCCGCAAGCAGCGTAACGACATCGAGCAGGACACCCAGGTCGCTGTCCAGCAGAAGAACCTCGATGCCGAGCGCTTGAAGCTCCATATCGCGCGCGAAGACGAGTATGCCCGCCTGACCCAGCAGCAGGAGGTCAAGGTCCGCCAGGCCCAGCAGGAGGCCGAGATCGCCAGCGAACAGGCCACGCAGCAGCGCAACGCCAAACAGGCCGAAATCGTCGCCAAGCGAGAGACCGAGGAGTCGCGCATCGAGGCCGACCTGACCCTCGAGACCCAGCGCATCGAGATGCAGAGGGATGTCGCCGAAAGCGACATCAATCGCACCCGGACCATCGAGACCGCGGACGTCAAGAAGGAGGAGGCGATCGCGTTGGCCGACCAAGGCCGCCAGATCGCCATTGCCAACAAGTCGCGCGAGCAGTCGACGGCGGAAGCCGAGGCCGACCGCGCGCGGGCGCTGGCTGCGGAGGCGCAGGAGGCGGTCGTGACGGTTCGCGAGCAGGCCCAGGCCGAGCGGTAGAAGCTGATCGAACTCGTCGAAGCGCGCAAGCAGGCCGAGCGCCAGGCCATTAGCGTCACGGTCGCCGCGCAGGCGGAAAAGCAAGCCGCCGAGGACCAGGCGGAGGCCGTGCGCACGCTGGCCGACGGGCACGCGGGCGAGACCCGCATCGCGGCCGAGGCCGCGGCCGACGCCGAGCGCCTGTCCGCCGAAGCGGCGGGCGTGCGCTACTCGGTCGATGCCGACGGCAAGCGCGCTCTGAACGAGGCTGAGAACCTGCTGTCGTCCGACATCGTGGCGATGCGCATCAAGCTCGCGCTGATCGAACACATGGACGAGATCATTCGCGAGAGCGTGCGGCCGATCGAAGCGATCGACGGCATCAAGATCGTCCATGTCGAAGGGCTGTCTGGCAATGGTCACGGCAACGGCCATGCCGACGGCGGCCCTGGTGGGGGCGGCAATCTCGCCGACGCGGCCGTCGCCGCGGCCCTGCGCTACCGCGCCCAGGCGCCCATCGTCGACTCCTTGCTGGGCGAGATCGGCATGGCGTCCGGCGATCTCAACGACATCACGCGGCCGCTGCGCGAGCCGACGGCGATGCAGCCCCCAGCGGCAACCGCAGCAGTCGAGACAGCGGCCGCGGCGGTGCCAGACGCAACCGGCAACGGGCGCGAGGCGCCGGCCGAGACGCCGGCGACTTCGGCGGCCACTAATGGCGACGGCGACAGTACCGGTGACGACACTGAAGACGATGCGGAATCCCGCCCGTCCGCGGCGGAGTGACCGTCGCCTGCCGCTGGGGGCGGTTCTTCAGACCGCACGCGGTCGGGGCGTGTCGGTGGGGCCCGTAGCTCAAACGGTCGGAGCGGACCGCTGATAACGGTCTGGTTGCAGGTTCGAGTCCTGCCGGGCCCGCCAGTCGGTCGCCTGACATTGAGCACATCGCCCCGCGAATTGGCACCACGACGGCATAAGTTCCTAATTTGTTCTTGAAGTCGGTCGCTGGCGTGCCCACATAGCGACCGTCGACGGGGACACGTGCGTCCGAACCTTGCACGCCCCGTCCGTCCCACAATCCTGTGCCGCCGCCGCATGGCGGCCCAAACAGCCCCGCTTCCGCGGGGCTTTTTCTTTGCCTGCGTAAGGAGAAATCCCATGCTCTTCGCCCGCTTCAGTCTCCTGACCCCGGTCGGCGCCGGCCGCCATAACCGCCGCCGCGACGTCTTCAACACGCGCCAGACCCTCGGCCGCCTCGGATATGTCGAGCCGCGCGCCGGCGCGCGCGAGGACACGTTCGACTTCGGCCTCGACGACGGCCTGCGCCGGTTCCAGCGCGACAAAGGCCTCAAGGTCGACGGCTGGCTCGCCCCCGGCGGCGATACCGAGCGTGCGCTCAAGCGCGCGACCGCGCCGCGGCCGGCGCGCACTCCGTGGCCCGATCCGTTCCGTCTCGCAGACCATGCTGGCCGGGCGGAGCCAGAACGAAGTGAGAAAGAAACCTCCGCCCACAAACGCGCCAAGAAGGACCCGTTCGCCACAGCCACGCCGCACCGCGAGACTGCTGACCTGCTCGGCATGACCGAACAGCGACGCCGGGAGCGGCCCGGCAACCGTATCAAGCCCAGCGCCTCGCCACGGCGAAGTGACCGATCGCGCTCAGAGGAATGGCCGCCGGTCCTCGCCTTTGGCCACGAGGCCGACCGCTCTGGCGGGCAGGTTTTGCCCACGGCGCCAATCCTGCCGCCGGTTACGGCGGCTTCGCGCGCCGAGAACGGCCGCTTGGTCGAGGCCCTGACTCGGACGACCAATCCCGGCTACGTGCCGGACTACATCGTCGATGCACTTTCGGGCGGTGGCGGGCGTGCCATGGCCGACGTCGCCGATCTGTTCGCGCAGTATGCCGCCCGGGATGAGCGTGGCGCGCGTCGGCTCGTCTGGGAGGTTCAACGTCGCGCCCAAGACATGGTCGGCGTGCGCCAGCGCCTGGGTCAGCCTGCAACTCGCACTGCGTCAGTGCAGAATGCCAAGAAACAGGAGAAAGCCACTCCATCCAAGCAGGAACGCGGAGAGGCGACGCAGGTCGCGGCGGCCGCTCCGGCGATCTCAGCTGTCATCGAGATATCTGGGTTCATGAGGGCACTGGTTGCTATGCTCGGTCTGCTGCCCCTACGGGTGACACGCCGGAGGAGAAGGAACTTGAGCGTCAGTGCAATGAGCAGCACGATGAGGACAGCGAGATATGTCGAGAGGTGCGCGCTGAGCATGGCGCAAGGGCAGGCCGGCGCTGCTGGGAATCGGTAATGCTGCGGTACAGCAACTGCCTTGCTGGAAGGCCAGTGCCGCCGCTAGGCAGAGGTACGGACTGATTGGCTGAGGATTTCCACCTGAGGGCTTGGGTTAGAGTGGAGGACGGATCGGCAAGGCCGTTTTCGCTTGGTGTTGGGGCGCCCAAATGCAAGTCAAAGCATGAGTATGAGTGCGAAGTCAGTTGCCCGGAGCTCAAGTTCGAGGACTTGAGGATCCATGGTGCGACAAAGAAGCAGGCTATGGCCCTGTCCCTGTGGCTGATCGCCGACCAGCTTCGTCATCGGCAGCTCACCCTGGTAGACGCCGACGGCAGACCCATTGATCTCCCGATCGATCGCGACGCGGGGGTCCCGGAATCGACAGAATTGGCGCCGGGATGACCGGTCGCGGCCTCACCGCGCCGTTTCTGAAGACCGTCACCTTGCTGCCCGACAGGGCCGATTGGGACCGGTTTCCGTTCGACCGGCTCGGCTTTCTCAAGGCGCGCACGTTTCGGCTCGACTTCGTGACGCCGGTCACGTTCTTCGTCGGCGAGAACGGCACCGGCAAGTCGACGCTGCTGAGAGCGATCGCCGACCTGTGCGGCTTCCACGCCGGGGGTGGCGGTGCGGGGCACCGGCTGCATGCGACCGCCGACGATGCTCCGTCGGCCCTGGCCCCGGCCCTGCGCCCGTCCTGGCTGCCGAAAGTGTCGCGTGGGTTCTTCTTCCGCTCTGACACGTTTGCTGACGTCGCGCGGTACCTCGACGACGCCGGCAACCCCGACATCCACGGCGGCCAGGGCCTGCTGGAGCGCAGCCACGGCGAGTCCTTCCTGGCGCTATTCGGCGACAGGTTCACGGCCCGCGAGCGCTCGATGTATCTCATGGACGAGCCCGAGAACGCCCTGTCGCCGACACGGCAATTCGGTCTGCTGCGCCTGATCCGCGGCTGGGAAGCCAGCGGCAACGCGCAGATCGTCATCGCCACGCACTCGCCCATCCTGATGAGCTACCCGGGCGCCACCATCCTGCTGTTCGACGACGACGGCATCGCGCCCGTGGCGTACGAGGACACTGAGCACTATCAGGTGACCAAGGCGTTTCTTGCCAACCCGCGGCGAACGCTCGACGAGCTGTTCCGCGACGACGATCAGTAACACCACGGAGTTCGTGGGCTGGTCGGTCAGGGGGTGCAGGTTTGCACGGACGCGCCGTCGAGCCGTCACCTCCCTGATCTTGGCCGCACGCTCTCTGTTCGGATGCGTCAATTCCCTGTTTCGCCGTGCAGGGATTTCGGCGACTTAGTTCCCGCAAATCAGTAGGTTGTTGGTCTAGAACGGCCTTCAGCTGGGCTTGCACGCGGGGAATTGCCTGTATTGTCCCAGCGCAACAAGACCCCTGCAGAGACGGGTTCGCCCTGGACTGCGCCCGCCACCAGCCCAAGCGAACGTTGGCTCGGTGTAGCCCGCTAGCCAGCGTCGGCGGAGACGGCGGCAGTCGAGATATCGCCCACGACCCGGGCGGCGGGGAGCGTGAGGGTGACGACCGAGCCGCGGCCCGGCGTGCTCTCGATCCCGAGGGCGCCGCCATGCGCCTCGACGAAGGCGCGGCCGATCGGCAGGCCCAGGCCGCTGCCGCCGTTGTGACGCGCGTAGGCGCCGGCGCTCTGGCCGAACGGCATCAGCGCCCGCTCGATCTCGTTGCCGGTCATGCCGATGCCGGTGTCGCTGACGCGGATCGCGACGCCGCCGGTCCGGCTGCCATCCGCCGCCGGTGCGATTTGGGTCAGGATGGCGCCGCCCGGAGAGGTGAACTTGATGGCGTTCGACAGGATGTTGACCAGCGTCTGGACGACCTTCGCCCGGTCGCCGTGCAGGCGGACCGCGGCCAGCTCCCATGTCGCGACGATCTGGATGCGGCGTTCGGCGGCGGCGGGCTCGACGTCGGCGATGGCGTCGGCGAGCGCCGCCCGCAGGTCGAAGGCGTGTTCGTCCAGCTCGAGTTCGCCGGCCTCGGCGCGCGACATCTCCAGCACGTCGTCGATCGTCCGGGTCAGTTCGCGCGCGCTGGCGACGATGTCGGTCAGGTATTCCGCGTATTTGGGTGAGCCGAGCGGGCCGTGGATGCCGGCGACGATGGTCTCGGCGAAACCGACGATGGCGTTGATCGGCGTGCGCAACTCGTGGCTCATATTGGCGAGGAAGGCGGACTTGGCGCGGTTCGCCGCCGCCGCAGCGCTGGCGATCCGGGTGAGCGCGATGTTCTCGGCCTCCTGCCGGCGCTGGGCCGTGATGTCCTGGTAGGTGGCGACCGAGCCGCCGCTGGGCATGGGCCGGTGCATGACCGCAATGATGCGGCCGTCGGCCAGGTGCTGCTCGTAGGTCGCCTCGGTCGGCAGGTCGGCCTGGACCGGGCGCTCGGTCAGCGCCGCGTGCGCGTCGTCCGGGGCGTAGTTGCCGATGGCGACGCTGTGCGCTAGGATCTCGCGCAAGGAGACGCCGGGCCGCACGACGTCGGCGGAAAAGCCGTAGATCTCCAGATAGCGCCGGTTGCAGACGATCAGTCGCTGCGAATCGTCGAACATGCACAGGCCCTGGATCATGTTGTCCAGGGCGGCATCGAAGAGCCGGTTCTGCGCCGCCAGCGCGAGGCTGGTGTCGAGCTGGCTCGCCGTACGTGGCCGCGGCATGAAACGTGTGACTGGTCAATTGTGGTACACCCCCCTGGTCTAGGGAGGCGGGGTGTACGTTCGGTAAACGGTTGATTGCCTTGTATTCTCGGCAAAGCGGAGCGGCCGCTGGCCGGTTGCGCACGTGGCTAGCGGGCGCGCCCGCAGGCCCGTGGGGCCTCAGCCCGGTCGCTGGGCCATCTGGGCCGGCAGCCAGGTGGCGATTTCGGGCACGGCGACGATCAGCGCCACCGCCACGACCATCATGACGAACAGCGGCGCGGCGGCGCGGGCGATGTAGCCCAGGTCGTGGGGCGTCATGCCCTGCAGCACGAACAGGTTGAAGCCGATCGGCGGCGTGATCTGGGCCATCTCGACGACGATCACCAGGAAGATGCCGAACCAGATCATGTCGAAGCCGGCCTGGCGCACGATCGGCTCAATCACCGCCATGGTCAGCACCACGGCCGAGATGCCGTCGAGGAAACAGCCCAGGACGATGTAGAAGATCGTCAGCACGACGATCAGCTCCAGCGGCGAGAGGCCGAGGCTGCCGATCCAGGTCGCCAGGTCGCGCGGCAGGCCGGTGAAGCCCATGGCGAGCGACAGGAACGCGGCGCCGCCCAGGATCAGCGCGATCATCGAGGAGGTGCGCGTCGCCCCCAGCAGCGCCGTGACGAAGCTCTCGCGGGTCAGCGAGCCCTGCGCCGCGCTGAGCGCCAGGGCGCCCACGACGCCCAGCACCGCCGCCTCGGTCGCGGTCGCGAGACCGGCGTAGATCGAGCCCAGCACGGCAAGGATCAACAGGACGACGGGCAGGAGGTACACCGACTGGCGCAGCTTTTCGCCGAGGCCCACATGGGGTTCGGGCGGCGGCATCTTCTCCGGGTTGAGCAGCGACCAGATGCCCGTGTAGCCCATGAACAGCAGCGCCAGCATGATGCCGGGCACGACGCCGGCGATGAACAGCTTGGCGATCGATTCGTTGATGGTGACGCCGTAGACGATGAGGATGATCGACGGCGGGATCAGCAGCCCCAGGGTGCCAGCGCCGGCCAGCGTGCCGATGACCATGCGCTCCGGATAGGCGCGGTCGCGCAGCTCCGGGATCGACATCTTGCCGACGGTGGCGACGGTCGCCGCCGACGAGCCCGAGATCGCCGCGAAGATCGTGCAGCCGACGATGTTGACGTGCAGCAGGCGCCCGGGTAGGCGCTCCATCCAGGGCGCCAGGCCCCGGAACAGGTTTTCCGAGAGCCGCGTGCGGAACAGGATCTCGCCCATCCAGATGAACAGCGGCAGCGCGGTCAGCGTCCACGACGAGCTCGCCGCCCAGATCGTCGTCGCCATGGCGTCGCCGGCCGGCCGCGTGGTGAACAGCAGCATGCCGGTCAGCGCCACGCCCAGCAGGCTGAGGCCGACCCAGACGCCGCTGCCCAACAGCAGGAACAGCACGGCCAGGAACATCAGCGTCAGCGTCAGGTGTTCCATCGGCGCGCTACTCGACCCGCGCGGCGTCGGCGCCCTCGTCCTCGGGTGGCGCGCCCAGGGCGAGGTCGACGAAGCGGGTGACCAGCGCCAGCGCCAGCATCGTCGCGCCGATCGCCATGCCGAGCTGCGGCAGCCACAGCGGCGTCGCGTCGGGGCCCTCGCTGACGTCGCCAAGCGCGAAGGAGACGCGCACCATCTTGATGCTGAACCAGGCCAGGTAGCCGGCCAGCCCGGCGCCGACGCCGTGGCACCACAGCTCGATGGCGCGCCGCGCCGGCCCGCGCAATCGCGTGACCAACAGGCCGACGCGGATGTGGCCGCCATGGCCGAAGGTATAGGCCAGCGCCAGGAACGAGGCCGAGGCCATGCTGTAGCCGGCGTAGTCGCTCAGGCCCGGCACGAAGACGCCCAGCCAGCGTGTCACGATACTGGTCAGGATCAGGCCGCCGATGACGACCAGGAACAACGCCGCCAGCACGCCGCAGGCCAGGAACAGCCGATCAAGCGCCGTGCGCACGCGTCCCCCCGTCTGGCGGAAGTGCATAGAAAGAACGGGCGGGCCGCGTCGCCCGCCCGCCAGGATCTACATGGCGCCGTAGGCGTCGAGGACGGCCTGGCCGTCGTCGCCGGCGCGGGCCAGCCACTCTTCGGTCATCTGTGCGCCGATCGCCTCGAAGTCGGCCCTCAGCTGGTCACTCGGCGGGCCGACCTCCATGCCGTTGGCGGCGAGCTGCTCCTTGTACCAGTCGGAGAGCTGCTGCGCCGTGGCCCAGCCGGCCTGTTCGGCCATTGCCGCTGCGCCCAGCACGATGCCCTGCGTCGCCGCGTCGAGCCCGTCCCAGGCCGCCTGGTTGACGATCACCATGTTCTTGGGCAGCCAGGCCTGCACGTCGTACCAGTACTTGACGTGCTCCCAGATCTTGCGGTCGTAGCCGGTCGAGCCCGAGGAAATCATGCTGTCGGCGACGCCCGTGGCGAAGGCCTGGGCGATCTCCGCCGCTTCGATCTTGGTCGGTACCGCCCCCAGCAGCTCGGCCAGCCGCGAGGTCGCGGCGTTGTAGGCGCGGAACTTGACGCCCTGCATGTCGGCTGCGGTATTGACGGGCTTCGTGTTGTAGAGGCCTTGCGGCGGCCACGGCACGGCGTAGAGCAACTTCAGGCCCTTGGCGGCGAGCGTCGCTTCGACGGCCGGCTTCGACGCCTGGTAGAGCTTGTAGGACGCCTCGAAGCTGGTCGCCAGGAACGGCAGCGCGTCGATCTCGAACAGCGCATCCTCGTTGCCCAGCGCCGAGATCAGCCGCTCGCCGATCGGCGCCTGGCCGGTGCGCACGGCGCGGTAGATCTCGCCGCCCTTGAACAGCGAACCGCTGGGATGCGTGACAATCTCCAACTCGCCGCCCGTCGCCGCGGTGACCGCCGCGGCGAAGCGCGCCGCGTTCTCCGAGTGATAGTTGCTCGCCGCATAGGCCAGCGGCATGTCCCACTTCTCCGCCGCCATCGCAACGGTCGAAAGCAACGCCGCGCCCAGTGCGACGCCCAGTGTCAACGTACGCGTCATCGTGCATCCCTCCGCAGTCGCGCCCGGCCCCGGTCCGGGCGACTCACACTCACAAGTCTCACACAACCGTTGGAAACGTGCCAGACGTCAGCCGGCGCGTTGATCTGCCGGCGGCTCAGGCCTGGCCGGCGAATTCGTCGGCGGGGGCGTCGGCCGCCGCGCCCGCCTCGGCATCGTCCTCGCTGCCGGGCGCGGCCGGCGCCGCGTCGTCCTCGCCGTCGCCGCCTTCGTGCATGCGATCGACCTCTCGCAGCTTGGCGTCGACGTTGGCCAGCAGCAGGCCGAAGTCGACCGGCTTGGTCAGGTAGGCGTCGGCCCCGACCTTGAGACCCACCACCATGTCCTCGCGCTCGCTCAGCGCGCTGAGGAACAGGCAGGGGATGCCACAATGCTCGGGGTGGTTCTCGCGCAATTCGGCGACGAACTCGTAGCCGTTCATCTTCGGCATCGTGATGTCGCAGATGATCAGCGCCGGATTGTGCTCCAGGACCATCGCGAGGGCCTCTTCGCCGTTGCCCGCTTCGACCGTTTCGAAGCCGGCGTCCTCCAGTTCTTCGACGATCTCCTCGCGGATGTCCTCTTCGTCATCGACGCACAAGATCTTGATCATATGGGTCTCCATTGGTCCGTCCGCCGGCGGCGGCGCGGCGTCCTAGCTGTCGTCCTCGGGCGGTTGCGACGTAGCGAGCAAGTCGTCGACCGCGCCCGAGAGCCGCTCGAAATTGACAGGTTTGGTCAGATAGATGTCGGCGCCTTCCGACATCCCGGTGTCGATATGCGTCTTGTCGGCGTGCGCCGACAGGTAGATGAAGGGCGTCCCGGCGATGTCCGTCGGCAATGAGCGCATGGCGGCCAGCACCTGATGGCCGTTCATCACCGGCATCAGGCAGTCGCAGATCACCAGGTCCGGCTGCTGCGAGACGATCAGCTCCAGCCCCTCGGCGCCGTTGCTGGCGCAGTACACCTCGTGCTCGCTGTCCGCGAGCTCCTCGGCGACCGCGTCCTGGATGTCCAGCTCGTCCTCGATATAAACGATCCGTGCCATTTCTTTCGTTCCCTATTGCGGCCGCAGATCGGCGCCCGAGGCTGAGCCTGGCGCCGCCGTTCCGGCCGATACCGTTTCCGTTTCGTCGTGGGCCTCGGCTGCGGCCTCGTCGCCGTCGTGGTCGCGCAGGCCGAAGGGCAGGTTGACGGTGAATGTAGAGCCGACGTCGACTTCGCTCTCGACGTCGATCGTGCCGTTGTGCATCTCCAAGAGCTGCATCGAGAGATTGAGGCCGATGCCGGTACCGGGGATGCCGGTCGACGTCGACGCCCGGAAGAAGCGGCCGAACAGCTTCGGGATCTCGTCGGCCGGAATGCCGACGCCCGCGTCCTTGAACGAGACGTGCACGTTGCCGTCCGCCTTCCAACCGGTGACCGTGACCGTCGTGCCATCGGGCGAGTATTTGACGGCATTCGACATCAGGTTGGTGAAGACTTGGTGTATCAGGCCGGGATCGGCATAGATTTCGCCGCCGGCGCCCTCGATATCGACCTCGAAGGTGTGCTTCTGCGAGATCTCCTGCTGCCGGTCGATGACCTCCTGCAGCAGCTCGACGGGGTCGCACGGCTTACGCTTCATCTGGATCTTGCCGGCGTCGGCGCGCGACGACGACAGCGTGCTCTCGATCAGGTCGGTCATGCGCGACACCGCCTTGCGGACCTTGAGGACGCGGCGCTCCAGGTCGTCCGGCGTCATCCTGTGGCGGCGCTTCATCATGCGCTGGGCGGCGAGGTCGATGATGGCCAGCGGCGTGCGGAACTCGTGGCTGGCCATGGAGACGAACTCGCGGTGCAGCGCGTTGTATTCCTTCTCTTTCTCGAGCGCGCGCTCCAGCTCGGCGGTGCGCTCCTTGACCTGGTCTTCCAGCTGGTCGCGGTGCGCCGCCAGCTCGCGGCGCTGGCGTTCCAACTCGTCATTGGCGCGGCCCAGCGCCTGGCCGCGCTGCTCCGCCTGCTCCTTGGCCTGCTTGAGCAGTTCCTCGGCGCGCACGCGCTCGGTGATGTCCTCATAGGTCGCGACCGAGCCGCCGTCGGCCATCGGCTGATGCATGACCGCGATGGTGCGGCCGTCGCGCAGGGTCTGATGCAGGGTCGACTGCTCGCGACGCTGGGCGTGGCTCGGCCGCGCCGACACCGCCTTGCTGGCGGCGTCCCGCGAGTAGTTCCCCAGCGAGACGCTGTACTCCATGATCTCGCGCAAGGAGATGCCCGGCTTCACCACGTCGGGCGAGAAGCCGTAGATCTCGAGATAGCGCTGGTTGCAGACGGTCAGGCGCTGCTCGGCGTCGAACATGCACAGGCCCTGGATCATGTTGTTCAGGGCCGAGTCGAAGCGCGCGTTCTGCTGCTGCAGTTTCACGCCCAGGTCGTTCAGGTCCGTTTCGCGTTGCTTCAGTTCGGTGACGTCGGTGTGGGTGCCGACCGTCCAGCCTGAGCTGGTGCGGTGTTCGCTGACCCGCAGCCAGCGGCCGCTGGCCAACTCGATCTCGTTGGTGCCGCTGGCGTCGCTGTGCATCTGCGTGCGCCAGTTTGTGTACGCCTCGTCCGCGTCGGCGTTATGCGTTGCGAACTGACCGCGTTCGATCGCCGTGCGCACGAGATCCTGGAACTTGGCGCCAGGCACCGCCATTTCGGCGACCGTCGCGTAGTACTCGCGGTAGCGCGCATTGCACAGCACCAGACGGTCTTCGCCGTCGAACAGTGCGAAGCCCGAGGGCATGGCGTGCAGGGCCTCGATGGCGTCGATGCCGATGGTGGCGCTGCCGAGATCGGCCTGCGACGCGTCCGACGACGCCCGCCTGGCCGGCGCCTCCGCGGCGGCCAGCAGGCCGCCGTCGGGCAGGGCGGCGAGGCACAGGCCAATGCTGCGGCCGTCGGCCGTCGTGACGTCCAGCCCGTTTGCCGCTTTTGGCAGTGCGCCGGCGTCGTCGGCCGGGTGCGACGCCGCGAGCGACTCCGGCGACAGCGGTTGCCCGTCCGCCGTGAAGTCCATGCCTACCAGGCCAGTGAAGGCGCTGCCGCAGGCGACGACCCGCCGGGCCGCGTCGAAGACGCAGGCGGCGACGCCGACGCCGTCTAGGGCGGCGACCAGGCCGTCATAAGCCGTCGTGGCGGTGCTTTCCGTCGCTGTCCGCGAGACTGCGGCTGCTGCTTTCACGTGTTCGCGCCCCACCCGCGCAGCCGCCGAAGCAGTGCATGCGCGGCCACGAAGTCGTTATCGTCGCGCGCCTTCTAGCCTGAATTCGGTTAGCGGGGACTTAACCGGGCGCGTTGGGACAGGCATTCGGGTGCGTCAGTCACCGAATCGCCGCTCGCCGGATTTGGTGCACAGGCGCTTTACGAAAAATTAGCCGGCAATCGGGCCATATCGCCCCCGTTCCGCGCGGCCACCGTGGTTCACCGCTCAACTCCCGATTCGTCGGGCCGACGACGTGAAAAGGGGTGGTCGCACGCGTTCTCGCGCGGCCGGCGCGTTCGCAAGGCCGTGCCGCGTTTGGTGGCGCGAGCGACGGCTGGCTCGCCGTGAAGTGGGCAGGGTGATCGACGGGGCATGACAGACACGAATTCAGCGACGGACCGCGGCAACGGCGCCGCAAAAGCGCAGTGGGAGTTCTGGCTCGACCGGGGCGGCACGTTCACCGACATCGTCGCGCTGAAGCCGGACGGCACGCTGACGACACACAAGCTGCTGTCGGAAAATCCCGAGCACTATCAGGACGCGGCGATCCAGGGCATCCGTGATCTGCTGAGCCTGGCCGCCGGCGAGGCCATCCCGTCCGACCTGGTCCGTGCCGTGAAGATGGGCACGACCGTCGCCACCAACGCGCTGTTGGAACGGCGGGGCGAGCGCACCGCGCTGCTGGTCACGCGCGGCTTCGGCGACGCCCTGCGCATCGGCTATCAGAACCGGCCAAGCCTGTTCGCGCGGCAGATTTCACGGCCCGAGCTGTTGTACGACTGCGTCGTCGAGGTCGACGAGCGGGTCAGCGCCGACGGCCACGTCATCACACCGCTCGACACCGGGGCGATGCGGCGCGAACTGGAATACGCCTACCGGGCCGGCATTCGCTGCGCCGCCATCGTCTTCATGCACAGCTATCGCTATCCGGAGCACGAGCGCGTCGCGGCCGCCGTGGCGCGGGAGATCGGTTTCGAGCAGATCTCGGTCAGCCACGAGGTCAGCCCGCTGATGAAGCTGGTGGCGCGCGGCGACACGACCGTCGTCGACGCCTATGTCTCGCCGATCCTCAGGCGCTACGTGGACCAGGTTTCGGCCGAGGTCGGCGACGTCAAGCTGATGTTCATGCAATCCAACGGCGGCCTGATCGACGCCGAGTTCTTCCGCGGCAAGGACTCGATCCTGTCCGGTCCGGCGGGCGGCATCGTCGGCGCGGCACGCACCGCCGGCGCCAGCGGGCTGGAGAAGATCATCACCTTCGACATGGGCGGCACGTCGACCGACGTCGCCCACTACGACGGCGAGTTCGAGCGCGATTTCGACACCGTGGTCGCCGGCGCCCGCTTGCGCTCGCCGATCATGCGCATCCACACCGTCGCCGCCGGCGGCGGTTCGATCCTGCAGTTCGACGGCAGCCGCTATCGCGTCGGCCCGGAATCCGCCGGTGCCAATCCGGGCCCGGCCAGCTATCGTCGCGGCGGACCGCTGGCGCTGACCGACGCCAACCTGATGCTGGGCCGCCTGGTGCCCGAGTTCTTCCCGAACGTCTTCGGACCGGGCGGCGACCAGCCGATCGACGTCGAGGTCGTGCAGCAGCGCTTCCGTGAGATGGCCGAGGGAATTCGGGCCGAGACCGGCGACCAGCGTAGCCCGGAGGACGTCGCCGAGGGCTTCCGCAAGATCGCCGTCGAGAACATGGCGATCGCCATCAAGCAGGTCTCGACCCAGCGCGGCTACGACGTCACTGGCTATACGCTGAACTGCTTCGGTGGCGCCGGTGGGCAGCATGCCTGTCAGATCGCCGACACGCTGGGAATGACGCAGATCTACCTGCACCCCTTCGCCGGCGTGCTGTCGGCCTATGGCATGGGCCTCGCCGAGACCCGGCTGATCCGCGACCAGGCGGTCGAGGGCATGCTGGACGCGGCGCTGTGCCCCGAGCTGGATCGCCAGTTCGCCGCGCTGGAGGAAGACGGCGTCGACGAGATGCTGCGCCAGGGCGTCGAGCGCGGCCAGATCCACGCCCACCGCAAGCTGCACCTGCGCTACGACGGCAGCGACACCTCGATCCTGATCGACTACGGCGCGGTCGACGACGTGGTCCAGCGCTTTGAGACCGCGCACAAGAAGCGCTTCGGCTTCGTCATGGCCGACAAGCCGCTGATCGTCGAGGCCATCTCGGTCGAGGTCGTCGGCGAGACCGGCGTCAGCGTCAGCCAGGCGATCGCCACGCCCGAGCGCGACGGGCCGTTCGCCCCGCGCCTGGAGTCGCGCATGTACCTCGAGGGTAGCTGGCTCGACTGCCCGGTCTACGACTTCGCCGACATGGCGCCAGGCGACCGGGTCGAGGGGCCGGCCATCATCATCGAGCCCAACAGCACGCTGGTCGTCGAACCGGGCTGGCTGGCGGAGCTGACCGAGCGACCCGACCTGATGCTCAAGCGCGTTGTGCCGCTCGAGCGCCTGGCCTCGGTCGGCACCAACGTCGACCCGGTGATGCTGGAGATCTTCAACAACCTGTTCATGGCGATCGCCGAACAGATGGGCGTGACGCTGGAGAACACCGCACACTCGGTCAACATCAAGGAGCGGCTCGACTTCTCCTGCGCCGTGCTCGACGCCACCGGCACTCTGGTGGCCAACGCGCCGCACATCCCGGTGCATCTCGGCTCGATGAGCGAGAGCGTCGGCACGGTGATCCGCGAGAACGCCGGCGACATCCGCCCCGGCGACGTCTTCATGCTCAACGCGCCCTATAACGGCGGCACGCATCTGCCCGACATCACGGTGGTGACGCCGGTGTTCGACACGACGGGCAAGGACATCCTGTTCTACGTCGCCAACCGCGGCCATCACGCCGACATCGGCGGCATCACGCCGGGCTCGATGCCGCCCGACAGCCGCACTGTCGACGAGGAAGGCGTCGTCATCGACAACTTCAAGCTGGTCGACGGCGGCAGCTTCCGGGAAGAGGCGCTGATCGAACTGTTGACCTCGGGCAGCTACCCGGTGCGCAACGTCGACCAGAACGTCGCCGACCTGCAGGCCCAGATCGCCGCCAACGAGAAAGGCGTGCACGACCTGCGCAAGATGGTCGAGCAGTACGGCCTGGAGGTGGTGCACGCCTACATGACGCACGTGCAGGACAACGCCGAAGAGCAGGTGCGCCGGGTGCTCGACGTGCTGAAGGACGGGGCGTTCACCTACACGATGGACAACGGCGCCCAGATCACCGTCGACATCTCCATCGACCACGCCGCGCGCACGGCGCGCATCGACTTCTCGGGCAGCAGCAAACAGCGGCGCAACAACTTCAACGCCCCGCCGGCCGTCTGCCGGGCGGCCGTGCTGTACGTCTTCCGCACGCTGGTCGACGACGACATTCCGCTAAACGAGGGCTGCCTCAGGCCGCTGGAGATCGTCATCCCCGACGGTTCGATCCTGAACCCGCGGCCGCCGGGCGCGGTCGTCGCCGGCAACGTCGAGACCAGCCAGATCATCACCGACACGCTCTACGGCGCGCTGGGCGTGATGGCGGCGGCGCAGGGCACGATGAACAATTTCACCTTCGGCGACGACGAGTACCAGTACTACGAGACCATCGGCGGCGGTTCCGGCGCCGGGCCCGGCTTCGCCGGCGCCCACGCGGTGCACACCCACATGACCAACAGCCGCCTGACCGACCCGGAGGTGCTGGAGTGGCGCTTCCCGGTCCTGGTCGAGTGCTTCGAGGTGCGCGACGGCTCGGGCGGCCGCGGCATGTTCCGCGGCGGCGATGGCGTGCGGCGGCGCATCCGCTTCCGCAAGCCGATGACCGCGGCCATCCTCTCCGGCAACCGGCGGGTGCCGCCGTTCGGCGCCGCCGGCGGCGAGCCCGGCCGCGTCGGCCGCAACTGGGTCGAGCGCGCCGACGGCACGGAGATCGAACTGTCGGGCACGGCCGAGGTCGAGATGGGGCGGAACGACGTCTTCGTCATCGAGACGCCCGGCGGCGGCTATGGCGATGTCGACGCCCTGCCCGAGGCGGCCAACTGACGGCGGGCGAAAAGCCGCGACGACCGCGCCGCATCCAATACTCATGCGGGTCCATGACGGCACAACCCGGCCGCGTAGACCCCTGGCGTCGTTACCACGTGAAATCTAAGCCTGAATGCCAGGTTATTAGCCCTTTTTAAACCGCAACTCCCTAGAAATTACCGCTATCGCGCATCGGCGCTTGCCGCCGGATAGCGCTGCCGGTCCGAAACACGGGTCCATCGGGGGTAGTCGACGATATGACGCTGAGTGCTCGCAGCAGCGGCGACCGCCGCATTCTGCCGCGTGAGACGCGGGGTCGGCGCCAGGGCGAGGCACCACTGGCCGAGGCCGGCTTCCCGCCGGACGCGACGCATACCGGCAGCGCCGCCAACCGCGGCCTGCGCACCTACATGCTCAGCGTGGTCGCGCTGTTGCTGCTGCTCATGGGCGTGGTGATCGCCGCCAACCGCACGCTCAATCCCTACGTGTATGGCCGCACCGGCGTCGCCGTGATCGCTGAGGCCTTCGTCGCCGGCCAAGACTTCGCGGTGCGCGACGTCAACGTCAACATCCGTGGCCTGCGGGCCGAGCATCTTCCGCGCATGACGTCGACGCCGGACCTCGTGATCCTGGGCGCCAGTCATTGGCAAGAGGCCTCCGCGGCGCTGTTCCCCGATTTCCGCTACTACAACGCGCACGTCCACCGCGACTACTTCGAGGACAATCTAGCTGTTGTCGAGATGCTGCTCGCCAACGAGCGTCTGCCCGAGACGGTCGTGATCAGCGTTCGCGACATGACGTTTTCCGCGCTGTCGGCGCGTGGCGACAACTGGTGGCGCGCCGCCGCTGGGGAGTACGCGGCGATGGCCGGGCGCCTGGAGGTGCCCGTGCGGCCGTGGCACCAACGGCAGCCCTACAGCAAGTGGCGCGATCAGATCTCGCTGAGCGCGCTGCGCGCCCAGCTGACGACGGCGTTCGGCGCGGCGGCCGGGCCGCGGCCGACGACGGCGCCGGCGCACGCTTCGTTGGACATCCTCCGTCGTGACGGCTCGATCGCCTGGTCGCTCGACCACCTGCGCCTGTTCACGCCCGAGCGCACGCGCGAGGAGGCGGCGCGCTTCCTGGCCGACCGTCGCGACCAGCCCGGATCGATCGATCCGGCCGCCGTCGAAGCCTTCGGCCGCCTGCTGGCGCTGCTGCAAGAGCGTGGCATCCGGGTCGTCCTGGCCCACCCGCCGTTCAATCCGTACGTCTATGACGGCGCCGCGGGCACGGCGTTCGCGAGCGCGCTGCGCGAAGTCGAGGCGACGACGCGCCGCCTGGCCGCCGAGTACGGCATCGAGGTCGTCGGCAGCTTCAATCCGCACGTCGTCGGCTGCACGAGCGACATGTTCATCGACGCCGAGCACGCCAGCGAAGCGTGCCTGGGCAACGTCGCGCGCCAGATCATCGAGGTCGTTCGGCGGGGCCAAGGCGCGCCAGCGACGACGCGGGCGCCCGAGATCTCGTTTGACGCCATTCGCGGCCTCGACCGCCCGGCGTCCGATATGCCTACGGGCGGTTGACAAGAAGCTCGACGGGGACGCGACATGCTCTTTCACTCTTACGAATTCATCTTCGTCTTCCTGCCGATCACGCTGCTCGGTTTCATCACGCTCGAGCTCAAGGCCGGGCGGCGCTCGGCGCTGATCTGGCTGGCGCTGGCATCAATCGTCTTCTATGCCCAGTGGAGCCTCGCCCACGGGGCGCTGCTGACAGCCTCGATCATGTTCAACTACGGGGCCGCGCGCGTCCTGGTCGCCCTGCGGGAAAGGGGCAGACTGCCCGGTCTGGCGCTGTTCGGCGCGATCGCCGCGAATCTGGCGCTGCTGGGCTATCTCAAGTACGCAAACTTCTTCATCGACAACGTGAACGCCGTCGGCGGCATGGGACTCAGCGCGGTCGACGTGCTGCTGCCGGTCGGCATCTCGTTCTACACGTTCATCCAGATCGGCTTCCTCGTCGAAGTCCATAACCGCCAGATCGACCGGGTACCGTTCAGCCGCTATGTGCTGTTCGCCTCGTTCTTCCCGTGCGTCACCGCCGGGCCGATCATCCTGCAAAAAGAGATGATGCCGCAGTTCGAGGAGGATCGCGCGATCCGCTTCAACTACTCGCGCGTCGCCGTGGCGCTGACGATCTTCGGTATCGGCCTGTTCAAGAAGATCATCCTGGCGGACAGCATCGGGCCGTTCGCGGACACGGTGTTCGACGGCGTCGCCGACGGCGCTGCCGTCGGCGCGGCGACCGCCTGGATCGGCGCGCTGTCCTACACGCTGCAGCTCTACTTCGATTTCTCCGGCTACTCCGACATGGCGCTGGGCATCGGCTACCTGTTCGGCTTCCGGCTGCCGATCAACTTCAACTCGCCGCTCAAGGCCGTCTCGATCACCGATTTCTGGCGTCGCTGGCACATGACCATGACGCGGTTCTTCACCACCTACCTGTTCTCGCCGATCGCGCTGAAGATCACGCGGCGCGCCGTCCTGAAGGACTACGGGCCGCTGCAGCGCTTCGTCGCGGCGACGGCGCTGCCGGTGACGATCACCTTCGTCCTGGCCGGAATGTGGCACGGCGCGGGCTGGACGTTCATCGTGTTCGGGCTGATCCACGGCGTCGCGCTGGCGACCAACCACGCCTGGGCGCGGGCCAAGATGCCGACCCCGCCGCGGCCGGTCGGCTGGCTGTTGACCATGGGCGTGGTCGTCGTCGGCCTGGTCGTGTTCCGCGCCGAGAGCCTGGGCGTCGCCGGCGCCATGCTGTTGAGCATGGTCGACGTCGCCGGCATATCGCTGGCGGCCGGGGCGGTCCTCATGAGCATGGACCTGGTCACGCCGCTGGTCGGCATCGCGATCCTGGGCGGGATCGCGCTGATGCTGCCCAACACGCAGGAAATCACCCGGGCCTACGCCGATCACGAGGACATGGACACCGACCCGGAGGTCGGCCTGCTGTCGCGCCTGAAGTGGCACCCGAACCTGGGCTGGGCGGCGATGATCGCCGTCATGCTGACCGCGTCGTTCACGTCCATGACCGGGACGACCGAGTTTCTCTACTACAAGTTCTGAGCAAACCGAGGGAATGACCCGATGAGCCTGACGATCGACTTGCCGCGCGCCGTCGACGGCGACCTGGCGGCGGATATCGAGAAGGAGTCGGCCTTCGTGTCGCCCTATCTGCGGCGGCTGAGCGTCGTGCGCGACGGTGGCGCCGTGGAGCTAGAGGTCGCCGACGGCGGCCAGCCCGCCGATGTCGAGGCCAAGGTCAAGCGCTTCCTCGACGCCATGCTGAAGCACAAGAGCGGCTTCGACACCAAGGTCTTCCTGACCAACGAGCGACGCGACGACGGCCCGCTGCTGACCGCCGTGCACGCGCAGCTGGTCGAGCGCGGCTGGATCTACGACTACGGCAACGGCCACGTCGCCTTGAGCGGCCCGGTGCTGGCGCTGTCGCGCCTGGTCGACGCCAAGGCCGCCGAACTGTACCAGCGCCACTTCGGCGCCAAGCTGCGCGCCTTCCCGGCCTTCGTCGATCTGGAGCTGCTGAAGCGGTGCGGCTACATCGACAGCCACCCGAACGCGCTGTCGTTCGTCGGCAACGTCGTCGAGGACTTCGACGCCATCGAGGAATTCCGCCAGGCCAACAACTGCGCCGAGGGCAGCGTGCTGCCGCCGGAGCAGCACATGCACCATTCCGGCCTGTGCCTCAATCCCGCCGCCTGCTTCCCGTGCTACCCGACGCTGTCGAACCAGCGCATCGACGGGCAGGCGGTGACCTGGCAGGGCCGCGTGTTCCGCTATGAATCCCGCAACGTCGCCGGGCTCGACCGGCTGTGGGAGTTCAATGTGCGGGAGCTGGTGTTCGTCGGCAGCGAGGACTACGTCAACGACTGCCGCCGGGCGGCGCTGCCCCTGATCATCGAGCTGGCGGCGCACCTGGACCTGGACTGCATGATCGAGACGGCGACGGACCCGTTCTTCGCCACGGTGTCGGTCGCGAAGAAGTTCTGGCAGCAGGCCCAGGAGGTCAAGAACGAGATCATGATGCCGATCGACGCCGGCATGAACGGCACCCCGAGGCGCATCGCCTGCGGTTCGATCAACCTGCACGGCAGTTTCTTCGGCGACCGCTTCGACATCGCCGCCGGGACCGACGAGGCCGCCTTCACCGGCTGCATCGGTCTGGGCATCGAGCGCTGGGTGCTGGCGGGCTTCGCGCAGCATGGCCTGGCGCCCGAGCGCTGGCCCGCGGCGGTGCGCAACGTCATCTTCGACTAACGCATAGCAGAGATGGGCGACATGAAACTCGAAGACGTCTTTTCGGATGTCCTGCAGGAACCCTCGGACGTGATGTCGGACGACACCAGCCCGAAGAACCTGCGCAGTTGGGACAGCGCGCGCCATATCGAGCTGGTCCTGGCGGTCGAGTCCGCCTTCGGCGTCGCCTTCTCGGCGGCCGAAGTGACCAGCATCATGTCGCTCGGCGACATGCGCGGCCTGTTGAAGGGCAAGGGCGTAGCCGCCTGACGGCCGAGCCGTCCGGACCGCCTTGATGTCGGAAACCCGGCCGATGGTCTCGAAGGGCACGCCCCTGGAACGACTGACCGTCCTGGTCGTCGACGACTGCGAGTTCATCCGCGAACTCGTCTGCGCGGTGGTGGGCTCCCTGGGCATCGGTCAGACCATCGCCGCCGAGGACGGCGCCGACGCGGTGCGCAAGCTGACGATGACCAAGCACGCGCCGACCAAGGTCGGCGCCGCCGCCATCGACATGGTCGTCTCCGACATCGTCATGCCCCAGCTCAACGGCATCGATCTGCTGCGCTGGATCCGGGCCAGCCAGGCCTCGCCCAGCCGCTTCATGCCGGTGGTGATGCTGAGCGCCGCCTCGGACCCCAAGAACGTGGAGGACGCGCGGGACGCCGGCGCCAACGAGTTCATCGTCAAGCCGTTCACGCCGCAGAAGGTCGCGCAGCGCCTGCTGAGCGTCATCAACCACCCGCGCGATTTCTATCACTGTGAGTCATATTTCGGTCCCGACCGCCGCCGCCGCGACATCGAGCCGCCCTTCATCGAGCGGCGCAAGCGCCTCGAAGAGCAGATCCAGACGACCTTCCCCACCCATCATCAGCCCAAGCTGCTACGCGGCGATGACGAGGTCTGGCGCTACAAGTTGGTGAACACGCTGCGTGGCCGGGTCGGCGGCGACAGCGCGCAACTCCCCAGCGTCGACAAGGAGAGCATCGCCGAGGCCGGCGAGGTCATCCGGGGGAGCCACGCGGACTACGATGCCTGGTTGGCCAGGGCGCTTTCGCAGCTGACGAAGCTGGTCGACCGGGCGGAAAAGAAGCCGGGCGCGGCGCGGCCGGCGCGCGCCGCCATCACGCGCATCGCCGTCGACCTGCGCGGTCACGGCGTCATGTTCGGCTACCCGCTGATCTCCGTCGTCGGCAAGTCGCTCTACGACTGCATGAACCGGTTTGACGAACTGGGCGCGTTCGAGGTCAGGCTCGCCCGGGCGCACATCAAGGTGCTCAAGCAGGTCATCGACGACGACGTCAAGGGCAAGGACCGCGAGCGGGGCAAGGTACTGCTGACTGCGCTCACCAAGGCCCGGCGCGACTACGAAGACCGCGTCGAGCTGGAGATGGTGTAGCCGGGCGGCCGCCTCTCGAGCCCCTCTCGGGGCGCCAGCTTACATGGCGGGAACGCGCTCAGCCGGCGGGGTCGGCGGCTTGGTTGCGCGTGGTCGAGGGCAGCGCGAGGTTGCCCAGCTCCTCGACGCGGTGGCAGGCGGCGAAGTGCTCCTGCCCGTCGACGTCGTGCCGTTCGAGTGGCGGCACCTCCGTCCTGCACTGCTCCGTCGCGTAGCGGCAGCGCGGGTGGAACGGGCAGCCGCTCGGCGGGTTGACCGGGCTCGGCACGTCGCCCTCGAGCACGATGCGGTCGGTCTTCTTATCGAGATCGGCGACCGGAATGGCCGACAGCAGCGCCTGCGTATAGGGGTGCAGCGTGTTGGCGTAGATGTCCTCGGCGTCCGCCAGCTCGACGATGCGGCCGAGGTACATCACCGCGATGCGGTCGCAGATGTACTCGGTGACGCTCAAGTCGTGGGTGATGAAGATGTAGGTCAGGTTGCGCTCGTTCTTCAGCTCCATCAGCAGTTTCAGCACCTGGGCCTGGACCGAGACGTCGAGCGCGCTGATCGGCTCGTCGCAGACGATCAGTTCGGGCTCGATCGACAGCGCCCGGGCGATGCCGATGCGCTGCCGCTGGCCGCCCGAGAACTCGTTCGGATAGCGGTCCATGTACTCGGGCTGCATGTTCACGGCCTCGAGCAGGTCGCCGATGATGCGCCGCCGCTCGGCCCGCGCCTTGACGCCGTACTTCTTCAGCGGGTCCTCCAGCGAGCCGAAGATCGTGAAGGCCGGGTTCAGCGACGAGTAGGGGTCCTGGAAGACGATTTGCAGCTTCTTGCGGTAGGGCACCAACTCGTCGCGCGAGAGCTCGACCAGCTCGACCGGCCCGTCCGCGTCTTCGAAGGTGATGGCGCCGTCGGTGGGGCGCACGAGCTGCAGCACCGACTTGCCCAGCGTGGTCTTGCCGCAGCCGCTCTCGCCGACCAGCCCCAGGACCTCGCCGCGGCGCACGTCCAGGTCGACGCCGTCGACCGCCTTGACGTGGCCGACGGTGCGCTTGACGACGCCCTGCCGGATCGGGAAGTAGGTCTTCACGTCGCGCAGCTTGAGGATGATGTCGTGGCCGTCAGGCATCGGCGGCCACCTGCTCGTGGTGCCAGCACATCACCCGGTGGGTCGCGCCGACGAACTCCTCGTCGGGCATCGCCGAGCAGGCCGCGGTGGCGAAGTCGCAGCGCGGCGCGAACTGGCAGCCGACCGGCCGGTCGTAGGGATCGGGAGTGGAGCCGCGGATCGGCCGGATGTCCTGGTCCTTGCCGCGCCCCAGCACCGGGATCGAGGACAGCAGCGCGCGGGTGTAGGGGTGGCGCGGCCGGCGCAGCACGTCGTCGACCGTGCCGGCCTCGACGATCTTGCCCATGTACATGACGGCGACCTCGTCGGCGAGCTCGGCCACCACGCCCATGTCGTGGGTGATCAGCATGATCGCCGTGTCGTGCTCGCGGCGCAGGCGCTCCATCAGCTCGAAGATCTGCGCCTGGATGGTGACGTCCAGCGCCGTCGTCGGCTCGTCGGCGATCAGGATCTTCGGGTTGCAGGCCATGGCCATGGCGATCATGGCGCGCTGGCGCATGCCGCCTGAGAAGTTGTGCGGGTACTCCTTGACGCGGCGCTCGGGCAGCGGGATGCCCATGTCGCGCAGCAGGTCGACGCACTTGGCGGCGATCGCCTTGCGGGTCATTTTCGTGTGGTACAGCAGGTTCTCGGCGATCTGGAAGCCGATCGTGTAGACCGGGTTCAAGGCCGTCATCGGGTCCTGGAAGATCATGGCGATCTCCGAGCCCCGGATGTCGCGCATGGTCTTGCCGTTGCGCGCCAGCTGGTCGATGCGGATGGCGCCCCGTTCCGCGTGGTAGACGATCTCGCCTTCCTCGATGCGCGACAGCGTCGGCAACAGCTGCATGATCGACGACGCGGTGACCGACTTGCCGCAGCCGCTCTCGCCGACGATGCACAGGGTCTGGCCGCGCTTGACGTCGAAGGAGACGCCGTCGACCGCCTTGTTGCAGCGCCGGTTCGAGTAGATGTACGTCTTCATGGCCGAGACGCTGAGCGCGATGTCGCCGGTCATCCCGCTCACCCCTGCTGCGACGGGTCGGTGGAATCGCGCAGGCCGTCGCCGATGAAGTTGACGGCCAGCACGAACAGCGAGATCACGCCGCCGGCCGGCAGCCAGATCCACCAGTTGTTCTGCAGCACCCGCAGGTCCTGCGCGGCGTTCAGGATGTTGCCCCAGGTCGGGATTTGCAGCGGCACGCCCAGGCCCAGGAAGCTCAGCCCGGCTTCGGCCAGGATGAACATGGCCGTGGTCAGCGTAATGTTGACCATGATGGGCCCGAGCGCGTTGGGCAGCATATGCTTGTAGCAGACGCGGGCGGTGCTGACGCCGAAGCTCTGCAGCGCCTGCACGTACTCCTCCTCGCGGATGGACAGCATGCGGGCGCGCGTCATGCGGTACATCGGCCCCCAGCCGGTGACGATGAAGATGACGATCAGGTTGACCAGGCTCTGACCGGCGATCGAGACCAGCAGCAGCACCAGGATGATCTGCGGAAACGACATGAAGATCTCGGACGTCCGCAGCGCGACGACGTCGACCCAGCCGCCGACATAGCCGGTATAGGCGCCGATGCCGACACCGATGACGGCGGCCATCAGGGCGCTGCCGAGGCCGACCAGGATCGAGATGCGGCCGCCATAGAGGATGCGCGCGAAGACGTCCCGCCCGGTCTTGTCGGTGCCGAACCAATGCTCGGCCGAAGGCGCCTGCAGCATACCGCGCAGGTCGATCTTCAGCGGGTCGTACTCGGTCAGCAGCGGCGCGAAGATCGACGCCAGCAGGATGACCGAGAACAGGATCAAGCCCAGTACGGCGAGGCGGTTGGCGAGCAGCTTGCGCAGCGCCCGGCTGCCAGCCTTGGCACGCAGCTTGCCGCTCTCCTCGCGCTCGCGGATACGGTCGAAGTCGCGGTCCATCGCGGTGCTGGTCACGGCGTTCGCCCCCTCACTCGAGCCTGACGCGCGGGTCGATCAGCGCGGTCAGGACGTCGATGATCAGGCTGGCCAGCAGCATGGCGAGCACGGAGAACAGCGCGATCATCATCACCAGCGGGTAGTCCTGGCCGCGCACCGCGGCGACGAACTCGTTGCCGACGCCGGGCCACTGGAAGACCTGCTCGATGATCACCGCGCCGCCGATCAGCGTCGGCAGCCGGAAGCCGATCAAGACGATCACCGGGGTCAGCGCCGTCCTGAAGCCGTGCAGCAGGTTGACCCGCCAGCCCGGCAGGCCCTTGGCGCGCGCGGTGCGGATGTACTCGCGCGACAACGCGTCCAGCATGGCGGCGCGCGAATAGCGCATGACGCCCGCCGTCATCATCAGCGACAGCACCAGCGCGGGCAGGACCAGGTGATGGGCCCTGTCCCAGAACGTCTCGTAACCCGGCAGCAGGCGTCCGCCGACCGGCAGCCAGCCGAGCTGCAGCGAGAAGAACGACAGCGCGACGAGACCGAAGAAGAACTCCGGGATCGATACGCCCAGCATGCCCGCGACCGTCAGCACGCTGTCGGTGGCCGAACCGCGCCTGAGCGCGCTGATCGTGCCCAGGATGCAGCCGATAACGGTCGAGAAGAAGATCGCCGCCAGCCCCAGTTCAAGGGTCGCCGGAAGTCGGTCCAGGAAGATTACGGAAATCTGCACGCCGCCCGCCAGCGAGTGGCCGAAATTGCCCTCGAACACGCTCAGCAGCCAAATCGAATAGCGTTCGAGGAAGGTCTTGTTGAGGCCGAAGGCCTCGCGCATTCTTTCGTAGTCTTCCGGCGACACCTGGCTCGCGATATCCGGGCTGATCATGTACGAGACCGCGTCGCCCGGCGTCGCCTCCAGCCCCAGATAGACCAGGAAGCTGATCACCAGCAGCATCGGGATGACGACGAGAATGCGCCTGATGATGTACGTCAGCATGCCCCGGAATCTTATTGCGGTTCAGTGAAGAGGCGGCTGGCTGCGACCGCAATTGGTCGCAACCAGCCTGCCACGTCCCGCGAACCTATTCGGGCTTCATCGCGTACGCGTTGACCCGCAGCGAACGGGTGTAGGGGATGTTCGCCGCGACGACGCGCATGTGGTCCATGGCCTCCAGCGCCTGGATGTCGGCGACCGATTTGGTAAAGCCGTAGTCCAGCCGGCCCGCCGTGGCGTTCTTGACCACGTTGGGGTCGGCGTCGTCACTCGGGAACGCCACGATCTCGTCGATCTTGGCGACGCCGCCGTGATAGTTCTCGAACGGCACGAAGCGCGCAAAGTCGTTCATCTGGACTTCCGCCACCTTGTAGGGCCCGGAGCCGATCGGGTTCTGCCAGAACGGATGCTGCTGTATCTCCACCGGGTTCAAGCCTTCCAGCTTATGCTTGGGAAGCGGCGGGAACTGGCTGAACGTCACCAGCATGTTCGGGTCGAGCACCGCGAACTTGAGGCTGATCGTATTGCCGTCGACGGTGATGCCGGAAATCGACTTGGCTTCGCCCTTCTGGAATGCCTCAGCGCCTTGCAGGGACTTGAACGTGTTGGTGAAGACGCCGTTCACGGAAGGCACCCCCAACGCCGTGTGGATCGACCAGGACACGTCCTCGGCGGTCAGTGGCGCCCCGTCATGCCACGTCAGGCCGTCCTTGAGGACGAACGTGGCGGACATGCCGTCGCTGGACACCTCGTAGCTCTTCGCAAGCTGGACGCCGGAGGGAACCAGCGAACCGTCGGCCGTCAGCAGCCGATCGAAAACGATCTTGGCGGACATCTTGAGGCCCGGGTTAAGCCACGGCTGGGCGAAGAACTGCACCGGCCCCTTGTTGGTGTAGAGCACGCGCTTGCCGTCCTTGTCCGGCTCGATCGTCCAGTTGACCAGGTTCCAGTCGTAGTTGAACTGGGCGTTGCCGTACTGGCCGCCGTTGCGGTTCACCCGCTTGCTCTCGAAGATGAAGAGTTGCTGGTAGTACAGCGGGATGTCCGACAGCGTCTTGTTCTCGTAGCGCTGGAAGTCGGCGAAGGCCGCCTTCTGCTCGTCGAGGTCGGGCGTGCCGTTGATCCGCTGCAATAGGTCGTTGCGCTCCGCGCTGGGCGGCGCGTAGGAGTTCTTACCCTCCAGATAGGCGTTGTAGTACTCGTGCAGCACCAGTGCTGCTCTGGCGCCGTAGGCCAGGTCCCACGATACGGCGCTGACGTCCGAGCCGGCTTCAGGCAACATGCCCAACTGACCGGAGACGTCGCCTTCCAGCTTGCGGAACGTCATCTTGACGCCGACGTCGGCGAGATACGCCTGGATGGCGGTCATGAAGTCGACCGTCAGCTGGTCGCCGTAGTAGTAGACGACGTCCAACTCCTGGCTCGAGTCCCAGCCCGCCTCCTTTAGCAGTTCCCGCGCCTTGTCGGGGTCGTAGGGGTAGGCGTTGAGGCCGGGGGCCTTCCAGGCGCCGTTGGGGATCATCGAGTCGGCGACGATGGCCTTGCCCTCGAACAGGGTGTCGACGACCGTCTCCATGTCGATGGCGTAGGCGATGGCCTGACGCACGCGCGGGTCGGAAAGCTTGTTCTCGACGGCGGACTGCGCCGCGGTCGAGGCCATGACGATGGCCGCCGTCAGCGCGACGGCCCGTAACAGGGTTTTCATTTGGGTCTCCTCCCTTAGGTGTTGGGCAGCGATGCCAGTCTCTGCGGTTCTTCCTGATTTCCACGAACCAGTTTCAGATCGAAATACGAGGCGTAGGTGCGCACCAGGTGCCCCGTCAGCACGTCGACGGCCAAGTCCGCGTCCTTCTCCAGGATCGCCTTGACGATTGCCTTGTGCTCGTCGTTGCTGCGGCTCAGGTGGTCGCGGGCGTCGTCGGGCAGTCGCCGTTCCTTCATCAGCCGCTCGACGAAGGCCTCGTGCAGGGCGACGAAGATCGGGTTGCCGGGGATCTCCGCCAGCACGCGGTGAAAGCGCACGTCGGCGCTGCGGAACGCCATGGCGTTGTCGAGGTTGGCGTCGCAGTCCTCGATCGCCTCGACCATGCGGGCGACTTGGGCGTTGGTGGCGTGGTCGACGGCGTAGCGCAACATGCTGGTCTCCATGAACAGCCGCGCCTGCTCAAGGTGCGCCTTGCCCTCGGCCCCGGAGAAGAAGAAGCGCGCAGCCTCGCTGACGCCCGCCATCACCCGCGACAGTGTCGGCGCCGCCACCCGCGGGCGCTTGCCGTGGGCGTGGTCGACCAGGCCCATGGCCTGCAAGTTCGTCATGGCGTTGCGCACGGTGCCGCGGCCGACGCCGAAGCGCTCGCACAGGTCGCGCTCGGACGGGAACATCTCGCCCTGCGCCAGCACGCCCTCGTGGATGTCCGTTGCGAGCGACTGGGAAATCGTGCTGGCCGTGAGCTCGGCGGTCATGCCCTCAATGCCTCACCAAATTCGACCACTAGCAGACCATATGTTTCATTTAATGTCCAGATTTTTGTATTTTGGTTGACCAAACTGCCCAGGTCGGGTACCACTATGCCTGTAGCGCCGCGACGGCCAGGGATGGCAGGGCGCGACCGGGGGCTGGCACCGGGCCGCGCGGAGCGGCGCACAGGGAGGGTCGCATGAGTATCCCGGGCGCCATTCATGCCGCGATGCTGACGCCGCTGGATGACGACGGCGCGGTGTCGGCCGAGCGGCTGGGGCCGCTGGTCGACTACATCCTTTCGCGCGGCGTCGACGGGCTGTACGCCGGCGGCAGCACCGGCGAAGCCATGCTAATGAGCCGCGCGGAGCGGGCGCTGGTGCTCGAGGAGCTGGCGGCGTGCGCGGGCGGGCGCTGCACGCTGATCGCCCATGTCGGCGCGGCTTCGACCAACGACGCCGTCGCCCTGGCGCGGCTGGCCGGGCAGGCGGGCTACGCCGCCGTCGCCGCCGTGCCGCCGTACTACTACAAGCACGGCTTCGCCGAGATCGCCGACTACTACTGGGCCATCGCCGACGCGGCCGGGCTGCCGCTGATGATCTACAACATCCCGGCGCTGACCGGCGTCGATCTCGGCACCGAGCGCCTGCTGGAGCTGCTCGCCGACCCGCGCGTCGGCGGCATCAAGTTCACGGACACGGACGTCTTCCAGTTCACGCGGCTGCGCAACGCCGCGCCCGACAAACGTTTCTACTTCGGCTCCGACGAGATGTTCATCTGCGCCGCCGCTGCCGGCACCGACGGCGGCATCGGCAGCACCTACAACCTGATCGGCGACGTCTATGTCGGCATCATGGAGGCGGTCGAGGCCGGCGACGTCGAGACCGCGCGGGCGTTGCAGGCCAAGGCCAACGGTCTGATCGAGATCCTGCTCGACACCGGCGTCGTGCCCGGCCTCAAGCACGCCATGAACCGCGTCGGCGTGCCGCTCGGCGGCTGCCGCCGCCCGTTCCGGCCGGCGCCGCCGGCGGCGCTCGAGCGTCTCGACCGCTGGATCGACGCGAACCTCGCGGCGTCCGACTGGGCGGCGGACGACTGAGCGGGCCGGCAATGCCGCCGCCCACCCCATGACCCGGATAAACGGCGGCGCTCTCCACAATGGCATCGTTCTGCCGGCTGCATGGCCGCCCGACTACGGCCCGGTGCCGCGCACGCCGATGCCGGTGCCATACTTGGAAGCGCCGCCCGCCTGCATCCCGATCGATACCGGCCGGCAGCTTTTCGTCGACGATTTCCTGATCGAGCGCAGCTCGCTGACGCGCGTCTTCCACCGGCCCGAACCGCATCCGGCGAACCCGCTCGTGGTGCCGGAGACGCCGTGGGAGACCGGCGACGTGCCGTTCGCCATGCCGTTCAGCGACGGCGCCTGGTTCGACCCCGCCGACGGCAAATTCAAGCTCTGGTACACCGGCAATGAGATGTGGTGCACCTGCTACGCCGAGTCCGACGACGGGCTCCAGTGGGTGCGGCCCGAGCTCGACGTGGCGCCGGGCACCAACATCGTGCTCGACGTGCCGCGGGACTCCTCGACGGTCTGGCTCGACCACGGCGAGGCGGACCCGGCGCGGCGATTCAAGATGCTGCAGACCGTGAAGCGGCGAACGTCGATGACCGAGCCGCTGCAGGGCCGGGCGACGGAAGACTTCTTCACGTACTGCTATTTCGCCTCGCCGGACGGCATCGACTGGCGTCTCGTGGCGGAGTCGCCGCGCGACCAGCCGATCGGCGACCGCTCGACAGTTCATTTCGATCCGTTCCGACGCCTCTGGGTGTTCAGCATCCGCGACATCGAGTGGCAGCGGCCGGGTCGCGCGCAGGAGTACCGCGTGCGCCTCTACCGCGAGCACGCGGACCTGGAGGCAGGGCTCGCCGACCTCGCCCGCGCCGTGCCCTGGACAGGCGCGGACGACGTCGACCCGCCGCACCCGGACTACCCTGACCAGCCGCCGCAGCTCTACACCCTCGACGCCGTGCCGTACGAGAGCCTGATGCTGGGCCAGTTCTCAATCCACCAGGGCCCCGAGAACGAGATCTGCGAGGCCGAGCGCATGCACAAGCGCAACCAGATCGCGCTGGGCTTCAGCCGCGACGGCTTCCACTGGCACCGGCCGGACCGGCGCCCCTTCGTCCGCGCCCGCTCCGACGACGACGCGGCGTGGGACTGGGGCAACATCCAGTCGGTCGGCGGCGGGCTCATCGTCGTCGGCGACGAGCTGCGCCTCTACTACAGCGGCCGGGCGCGCACCGACGCCTTCTGGGACGCCAGCGGCGGCACGGGCGTGGCGGTGCTGCGCCGCGACGGCTTCGCCAGCCTCGATGCCGGCGCCGACGGCGGCCTGCTGCTGACCCGGCCGCTGCGCTTTGCCGGCCACCACCTGTTCGTCAACCTGGCGGCGCCCCACGGCCGCCTGCGCATTGCGGTGCTGGACGAGGACGGTGCGGCGATCGAAGGGTTCGGGCTTTCAGACAGCGTGCCAGTCACGGGCGACGGGACGCGACTGGCCGCGCGCTGGCAAGCCCACGACACCCTGGCGCCGCTTGCAGGGCGCCCGGTCCGCTTCCGTTTCGAGCTGTTCGACGGCGCGCTCTACGCCATCTGGGTCAGCCGCTGGCCGAGCGGCGAGAGCGATGGGTACATGGCCGCTGGCGGCCCCGGCTTCGCACGCGGGTTCGACGCGCCATGAGCGGGGTGATGATCGTCACTGGCGGCGGTCGCGGCATCGGCGCGGCGATCGCGCGCGAGGCCGGCCGCCAGGGCTTCGGCGTCGCGGTCAACTACAGCCGCGCGCGGGACGCCGCCGAAGCGGTGGCGGCGGAGGTCCGCGCAATGGGCCCGAAGGCCGCGGCGATCCAGGCCGACGTCGGCAACGAGGACGACGTCGCGGCGCTGTTCGCCGCCGTCGACGAGGCTCTCGGCCCGGTCACGGCGCTGGTCAACAACGCCGGCATCGTGCGCCAGTCTGCCATCGCCGACATCCAGCTTGCCGACCTCGCACGGCTGATGAGCGTGAACGTCTTTGGCCCGGTCCTCTGCGCGCGGGAGGCGGTGCGGCGCATGTCGCACAGCCACGGCGGCGCCGGCGGCACCATCGTCAACGTCTCGTCGGTCTCCGCGCGCACCGGCGGCGGGCCGGGCGGCGTCGTCTACGCCGCCAGCAAGGGTGCCATCGACAGCTTCACCATCGGCCTCGCCAAGGAGGTCGCGCAGGACGGCATCCGCGTCTGCGCCGTGCGTCCCGGCATCACCGAGACGGAGATCTTCGACGACCTGGTCGGGCTCGGCGCCATCAAGGACCTGGCGCGCGAGATCGTGCCCATGGGCCGCGTCGCGCGGCCGGAGGAGATCGCCGGCCTGGTGCTCTGGCTCTGCTCGCCCGCCGCGTCCTACGTCACCGGCGCCCTCTACGACGTCACCGGCGGGCGCTAGAGCGTGATCGTTTTAGGCGGAAGCGTAGCCGGCGTTTGCGAAGAAGGCGGCGCATTGGGTTGGCGGGAAGCGGTCGATGATGCGGGCTATGGCGGCGTGGA
>Ga0049107_10000045_pt1 | contig 31845 bp, 28 predicted proteins | sample WorMetilPIANOSA1_FD_61187 | JGI IMG/M metagenome (GOLD analysis project Ga0049107, IMG submission 61187) | Marine gutless worms symbiont microbial communities from Max Planck institute for Marine Microbiology, Germany - Olavius ilvae PIANOSA.1 | ecosystem: Host-associated > Annelida > Digestive...
CAACCCGACGCCGCCGCCCCCGCGGCGGCAACGCCGCCCCCAAAACGCCGCCTGAGCGCGCCTCGCACCCCCAAAACCGCCACCAACCCCCTTGCGCAAAGGTCTCCCTCAAGGGGGAGGGAAGCGCTTGCCTGTTCCGCAGGCGCCCTCGCGCGGCATGCGCGGCGCGATGCGACGCCTTTGACCAATGCCTCCCTCCCCTCTTGAGAGGGAGGGCCGGGGTGCGGGGTGCTGCGGCGCTGCCTTCCGGATGCTTCGTGCGCGGGCGGGACGCTATGCGGCCGTGACCCGGTACGCGCAGCGGCGGGCGCCGAGGGGGATGTGCTCGGTGCGGCTGACCGTGGCGCCGGGGCCCAGCACGGCCTCGAACAGCTCCAGTTCGCCGCGGCAGAGCGCCGTGCACGACCGCGCGGCGGCGCAGATCGGGCAGTGGTTCTCGACGAACAGGAAGCCGTCGCCGTCGTTGGTCGCGGCCGCCATGTAGCCTTCCTCGGTGCGGATGTCGGCGAGCAGCGCCAGGCGATCGGCGAGCGTGGCCGCGCCGGCCATGCGGTCCCGGTACGTTTCGATCTGCTGGCGCGTGCGGACAGCGACGATCTTCTCGATGCCCGCCTCGCCGAAGGCCTCGCGCAGCCCCGCCATCAGACCCGCGGTGAGGTCGGCGTAACCGCTGGGAAAGAACGCGTCGGCCGCGTCGGTCAGGCCCCAGAGCTTGCGCGGCCGGCCGACCCGCCCGGCCGCCTCGGTCGCCGCGACCAATCCTTCCTCGTTGAGCGCGTAGAGGTGCTGGCGCACCGCCATCGGCGAAACGCCGAGGGAGGCGGCCATGGCCGTCGCGTCGCGCGGGCCGTCGCGTTTCAACATGTCGAGGATGGTGCGCCGGGTGCCGGTGTCCAAGGGAGGCTCCGTGCTTGGGGACGCCTTTTTCTAAAGATATTACTTGCGAAATTCAAGGGCTGGGCGTAGGGTTTTCGAAAGCTCGTGCTTTGGAAAAGGCCTCGACCCATGTCCGCACCCGCTCTCGCCACCGACCGGCAGCCCGCCTGGACCCCTGTGATGCCGCTTTCCGAGCTTGCCGAGCGCGGCAAGGTGGTGATCAAGCGCGACGGCAAGCAGATCCTGCTGTGGCAGAGCCGCGAGACGGTCTACGCCGTCAACAACCGCTGCCCGCACGAGGGCTACCCGCTGGCCGAAGGCGTGCTGAGCGACGGCTGCGTCCTGACCTGCAACTGGCACAACTGGAAGTTCGATTTGGAGTCCGGCGAGACGCTGGTCGGCGGCGACGCCCTGCGCCGCTATCCGGTCAGGATCGCCGACGGCACGATCCACCTGGACCTCGCCGACCCACCGCCGGAGGCGGTGCGCGCCAAGGCCATGGCGGGCCTGCGCGAGGCCTTCGCGGAGCACGACTACGACCGCCTGGCGCGTGAGCTGGCCCGCTTCGAGGGCGCCGGCGGCGCGGTGCCGGCCCTGCTGGCCGAGGTCTTCGCCTGGGCCGCCGACCGATTTGAGCGTGGTGCGACCCACGCCCAAGGCGGTGCCGCCGACTGGCTGGCGATCCGCGACCGGCTCGCCGGCCGCGGCGCCGACGAGCGCATGATCCCGGTGCTGGAGATCGTCGGCCACCTGTCCTGGGACGCGCGCATGGAGGACGGGCCGTTCCCGTTCGCCGACGGTGCCGCCTATGCGTTCGACGGCCAGGCGCTGGAAGACGCCATCGAGCGCGAGGACGAGGCGACCGCGGTGCGCCATGTCCGTGCGGCCTTGCGCGCCGCCCGCCACGGCGGTGGGCCGGCCGCGCTGCGGCCGCACCTGGCGCGCGCGGCGCTGCGCCACTACCAGGGCTTCGGCCACCCGCCGATCTACCTCGAGAAGACCTACGACCTGCTGGCGGTGCTCGGTAGCGACGCGGCCGAGGCCCTGTTGCTGCCGCTGGTGCGCACGCTCTGCGCCCGCGCGCGCGAGGATTTGATCCCCGAGTTCCGCGCCTACGGCCCGACGCTCGCCGCCTGGGGCGGCGGCACCGACGTGCCCGATCCCGCGAGGTTCCGCGGCGCCGGCGTCAAGGAGAGTCTGGCGCTGATCGCCGCCGCTGGCGGCGCACCCGAGGCCCTGGCCGATGCGGTGCAATACGCCGCGGCCGACGCCATGCTGCACTACGACGCCCGCTTCGACGCCTACAACGACCGGCCGGTGCAGCAGAACGTCGGCTGGCTCGATTTCAGCCACGCCATCACGCACCTCAATGCCGCGCGCAGGATCTGCGCCCGCCAGCCCGAGTTGTGGCCGAACGCCCTGTTGCAAACCGGCTGCTTCCTGGGGCGCAACGCGACGTTCGTCGACTGGGAGCAGGACGTGACGCGCTGGGCCGTCGCCGACCCGGACGCATTTCTCGACGGCGTGTTCGAGAAGCTGCTCGACCATGGCGAGCCGCTCTACATCTACTCGGTGCACATGCTGAAGCTGACGACGGCGATCCGCGAGGAAGTGGCGCGCCAGCCTCAGGCGCCCTGGGTCGCGCCGCTCCTGGCCGCGCTCAACCGCTACCTGCACGAGCTGCCGAAGAAGAAGCACATGCGCCGCTCGGCGAGCCAGGCGCTGCGATTCGTCGAGGCCCAGGGGTAGGGCAGACGCTATACTGCCGCTATGCGGCAGGACCCGACCCATCGCCGGCTACTGCAGGTCGGTCTGATCGGCACTGTCTTGGCGGCGCTATGCTGTTTCACGCCGGTGCTCGTTGTGCTTTTCGGCGCCGTGGGTCTGTCGGCCGTGGTCGGTTGGATCGATCCGGTCGTGATACTCGCGCTCGCGGGCTTCCTCGGCCTCACGCTTTTGACGCTGTGGCGGCGGCGACAGCCGTGATCGAGCTGCAGTCGACCGTCACCTGTCCCGCGTGCGGGCACGTCGCGACGGAGACCATGCCGACCGACGCCTGCCAGTGGTTCTACGACTGCCGGGGCTGCGGCGCGGTGCTGAAACCCAAGCCGGGCGACTGCTGCGTCTTCTGCTCCTACGGAAACGTGCCGTGCCCGCCGGTCCAGGAAGCCCAGGCCGAAGGGCGCGCGCCCGACTGCTGCGCCTAGGTCTTCTCCAGGACCATCATGCGCGAGAGGAAAGCCCGCTCGACCGCGACCGTTCTGAACCCGGCATCGGCGAACAGACCCTCCAGGTCGCTCCTCGCATAATCCGCGTAGTAGGGCTCGTGATAGGCGAGCGGAAACAGCTCGACCAGCGGGTCGAAGGCGGGCTCGTCTCCGAGCTGCAGGGAATCGACGAACAACAGCCGCCCGCCGGGTTTCAGCACCCGCGCCGCCTCGCGCGCCATGGCGGCGCGCACCTTGGCCGGCAGCTCGTGGAACAGGAATATGCAGGTGGCGACGTCGGCGCTGGCGTCGGCCAGCGGCAGCGCCGCCGCGTCTCCCTGCAGCAGGCTCACGCCGCGCCAGCGTTTCAGCGTCGCCCGGGCGCGCGCCAGGTAGGGCGGGCTGAGGTCGATCCCCGTCACCGCGAGGCGCGGGTGGCTGTGCTTGACCATTGCCAGAAACCGGCCGGTGCCGCAGCCCAGATCGAGCAACCGCGCTCGGCGCCGGCCCCGCAATGCCTCGAACAGCGGCACCAGGGCCATGCGCCGCATGGCGTCGGCGCCGCCGGTGAACAGCACCTCGACCTGGTAGTCGTAGAGGCCGGCGGATTCCTCCGAGAGATACCCGTCGGATTGAAAGTGGAAGTTCTGCAGGTAGTAGCGTGGGTAGCGGCGGCGCAGGGCCGGGTCGGCGGCGGGTTCCTGCGCAACGCCGTTCTGGCGGCGCGCGTCGACGCGGGCGAGGTCGCGGAAGAAACGCCGGCTTGTGTCGAGCGCCCTGGCCGGCGGCACCCACATGTCGTCGGGCAGGCGGTAGTACCCGCGTTCGATGTTGGCGAGGTCGCGCCGGAACAGGGCGTAGAGGTCGCGCAGCAGGACGGCGCGGTCGGGCATGCCTTTCGGCACCTCTTCGCGCGGCACGACGCGCGTGGTGCGCCGCTGGGCCAGCTGGTACTGGCCATAGAACCAGGCGAAGCGGGCGCCTTGGCTCAGTGCATAGGTCAGGCGGTCGACGGCTCCCATTCGTCACCTGCTGTTGCGGTTACGCCCCCTAAGGCTGCCGGTCGACGCGCGCTTGTCAACGTCTCGAACCTGTGGTTGTTGAAGGCGCCACCCGCCCGAGACCGAGGAGACCCCCCATGCCCGCCTATCGCACGCTCGACGACCTGGAGGTCGCCGGCCGCACGGTGCTTGTGCGCGCCGACCTGAACGTGCCGATGAAGGACGGCGCGGTGACCGACACCACGCGCATCGACCGCCTGGTGCCGACCATCGCCGAGCTGACGGGCCAGGGCGCGCGGGTCGTGCTGATGTCGCACTTCGGCCGTCCCAAGGGCGAGCGCAACCAGGACTTCACGTTGCAGCCCGTGGCCGACGCCGTGGCCGCGGCGATCGGCGCCGAGGTCGCGTTCGCCGGCGACTGCGTCGGCCCGGACGCCGAGCGCGTGGTGCAAGGCCTCGCCGACGGCCAGGTCGCGGTGCTGGAGAACCTGCGCTTCCATGCCGGGGAGGAGGCCAACGACGCCGACTTCGCGGCGCGCCTCGCGGCGCTGGGCGACATCTACGTCAATGACGCCTTCTCCACCGCCCACCGGGCGCACGCCTCGACCGAGCGGCTGGCGCAGGAACTGCCGGCCGCCGCGGGCCGCCTGATGCAGGCCGAGTTGGAGGCGCTGTCGAGCGCGCTCGAGACGCCGACGCGGCCAGTCGCGGCGCTGGTCGGCGGCGCCAAGATCTCGACCAAGCTGGCGGTGCTGGGGCACCTGATCGAGCAGGTCGACATGCTGATAATCGGCGGCGGCATGGCCAACACGTTCCTCAACGCCAAGGGCGTCTCGATCGGCGCCTCGCTGTGCGAGCACGACATGGCCGGCACCGCGCGCGACATCCTGGACCGGGCAGCGACCGGCGGCTGCGACGTGCTGCTGCCGACCGACGCCGTGGTGGCGGCGAGGCTGGAGGAGGGCATCGACACCGCGACCGTGGCAGTCGACGCGGTGCCGGGCGACGCCATGATCCTCGACGTCGGCAGCGCCACCGTGGCGGAGCTCAACGAGAAACTCGAGACCATCGCGACGCTGCTGTGGAACGGGCCGCTCGGCGCCTTCGAGGTGCCGCCGTTCGATGCCGGCACCACGGCCGTGGCGCGCCGCGCCGCGGCGCTGACCCGGGCCGGCTCGCTGACCTCCGTCGCCGGCGGCGGCGACACGGTCGCGGCGCTGAAGAAAGCGGACGCCATCGACGACTTCACCTACGTCTCGACCGCCGGCGGCGCGTTTCTCGAGTGGCTGGAGGGCCGCGAACTGCCGGGCGTCGCCGCGCTGAAGCGCTGAGCCCCGCGTGACGCTTGACCGGCATCCGCTCTCGGCGCATACTTAACCACATGGTCAAGCAACAAGCGCTCGACCGCACCTTCGGCGCGCTCGCCGACCCGACGCGGCGCGCCATCGTCGCCCGCCTGAGCCAGGGTACCGCCAGCGTGGGCGAGCTGGCCGAACCGTTCGAGATGTCGCTGCCGGCGGTCAGCAAGCACCTGAAGGTGCTGGAGGGCGCCGGGCTGGTCGTGCGACGGCGCGACGGCCGGGTGCACCAATGCAGCCTGGACGCCAAGCCGCTGGACGACGCGGCGGGCTGGATCGAGCAGCAGAAGCAGTACTGGGAGGGTCGCTTCGACGCCCTCGCGCGTTTTCTCGACAAGACCAAGGGCGACGCTCCGCCCGACAAGGAGGACCGCAAATGAGCAGCACCGATGTGATGGACGAGGTGACGCTGACGCTCACCCGGCATTTCGACGCCCCGCGCCAGCGCGTCTACGAGGCCTGGTCGCAGGCGGAGTTCATCGCCCAGTGGTTCGGGCCGGACGGCATGAGCGTGCCCGAGTGCACCTTCGAGGCGACGCCCGGCGCCGCCTACCGCATCGTCATGCAGGGCGGCGACGGCAACCAGCACGTCGTGCACGGCGTTGTGCGCGAGGTCTCGCCGCCGGACCGGCTGGCCTACAGCTGGGCCTGGGAGGGCCAGGACTGGGACTCCGAGGTGACGCTGGAGTTCGCCGACGACGGCGACGGCACGATGCTGACGCTGACCCACGCCAAGCTGCCCAGCCAGGGCGCGGCCGACAGCCACAAGGGCGGTTGGACCAGTTCCTTCGTCTCGCTCGACCGCCTGCTCGCGGCCTGAGCCCTCAACCACGCAACAGGGAGCGGAGCCATGGGTCATCCGGTGGTGCACTTCGAGATCGGCGGCGGCGACAACGACAAGAGCGTCGCGTTCTACAAGGACCTGTTCGACTGGGAGATCGAGGCCATGCCGGCCATGGGCTACAACATGGTCAAAGCGCCCAACGGCACCGGCATCGCCGGCGGCATCCACAACGTCGTCGAGCGCGGCATGCAGCCGTTCGTTACGTTCTACGTCGAGGTCGAGGACATCTCGGCGGCGCTGGCGAAGGCCGAGGGCCTGGGCGGCACCACCGTGATGCCGCGGACGGAGATCCCCAACGGCCCCGTCGTCGGCATGTTCACCGACCCCGACGGCCTGGCCATCGGCCTCCTGGAGCCCATGCAGGGCGGTTAGGCACATCCGCAAGCGGCCGAAAGCGGGAACGGCGGGCCAGGGGCCCGCCGTTCGCTTTGCCATCCTCGCTCACGCCTATGCTCAGAATGTTTCGTAGTACTTCTCGGTGAACGGGTCGAAGAAGTAGGTGTAGTTCGTCCCGCCAAGCAGCGCGTTGTCCAGCTGGATCGTATCGATCTCGCGCCCGGCGAACGTGATCGAACCGTCGGCCTCGCCGGTCGTCGGATCGAACATCGTGATCGTCCAGGTGCCGTCTTCGTTGTCCGTGAGATCGATGGTCGACGTCTCACCGGTCGGGTCCGGGGTCGCGCTGGTCTGCGTGGTGCCGAGATCGACATCGGGCAGGACGGTGATGTCGCGCGGGAAGCCGGAGAACGGATCGTCTTCGTCCTCGATGAAGCCGCCGAACACGCTCAGGCCGTTGGAGAAGCCGAACGCGTCCTCGATGTTGCCGTCGAAGATGAAGTCGGTACCGCGGCCAACCGAGGTGTGGAAGACGTCGTAGTCGGCGCCGCCGACCATGATGTCGTCGCCCGACCCGCCGTAGAGGAAATCGTCGAAGCCGGCCGGGTCGAGCAGACCGTCGTTCTTGCCGCCGAAGACGATGTCGCTGCCGCGCGAGCCCTCGACGCGGATGTTCCAGTCGCCGCCGCCGTCGACGTAGCTGGCGTCGCTGAAGTCGAAACCGGCGAAGGCGTCGGGGATGGTGTCGAGTGTGAGGTCGCGCAGGTCGGCCTGCGTCAACGTCGCCGTCTCAGTGTCGCCGTCGGCGGTCTCGTAGTCGATGGTCCACTCCTCGTCGTCGGCGTCGAACGCCGCGTCGAAGCTGGAGAGGTCGACTTCAGGCGTCTTGACGCCGAACAGCGACAACTCGTCGACGCCTTCGCCGCCGTCGACGAGAACCCGCGTCGAGACGGTCTTGCCGAAGTCGCCGATCAGGGTGTCGTCGCCGTCGCCCAGCTCGAAGATCTCGAAGCGGCCGTTGGCGCCCTTGTAGATCGGATCCTCGAGATCGACCCAGTCGTTCAGGTCTGTGCCGCGCAGGGTGTCGATGCCGGCGCCGCCGGTGACCAGGTCGTCCTCGTTGAGGAAGTAGGCGAAGCCGAACGGGTCGACGACCTCCTCGCCGGGATCGAAGTGCACCAGGTCGTCGCCGTCGCCGCCGAACAGGCGGTCCGCACCCTCGCCGCCGTCCAGCTCGTCGTCGCCGCCCTGGCCGAACAGCGTGTCCTTGCCGTCGCCGCCCAGCAGCGCGTCGTCACCGCCCGGGCCCTCGCCGGGCACGACGATCGGCTCGGTCGGCTTGTGGGCGACGTCCAGCCAGCCGGTCTTGGCCGCCGACCAGTGCGTCAGGTAGCCGTCATGGCCGTAGGCGGTCGACGTGTTCGCCGTCGGGTGCAGCCACATGCCGAAGTGCTCGGCGAACTGGGCGCCGGTCCATTCGCTCGCCACCGGGTAGAGCGGGTCGTGCTCGTTGATGACGCTGGCGTCGATGGTGAACGAGTAGACGTGGGTGTGGCCCGTCGTCTCCGCGCTGAGGTCGATGATCCAACTGTCGTCGCCCAGCGAGGTGGCGATCTTGTCCGGCGCCTGGGTGCCGTGGGCCGGCGAGCCGTCGCGCCAGCTCGACTGGTCGTTGCGGCCGTTGTAGCCATAGGCCGTCAGCACCGGGTCGTCGTCGTCCGAGGCGTCGAAGTAGAACAGCGCCAGCTCGCCCGGATGGCCCTTCGGGTTGGGGCCGTCGTTGAGCGCCAGCGTGAAGCCGTCGCTGGTCTTGTGATAGGGGTCCTTGACCGTGATCGTGAACTTCAGCGTGTCGGCGCCGGCGTCGTAGATCGTGTCGACGTTCTCGATCTTGCCGCCGCGGCTGTTCGAGCCGGTGTCGCCGTGCTCCCACTCCCACTGGTAGGCCTGGCTCTCGTCGACGGCCTCGTCGAACGGCGTATCGCCGAACAGGACGTCGTTGTCCTCGCCGCCGTCCAGCATGTCGTCGTCGCCGCCGCCGACCAAGAGGTCGTCGCCCTTGCCGCCGTCCAGCGTGTCGTCGCCGCGCTCACCGAACAGCCGGTCGTTGCCGGCACCGCCGGAGAGGTAGTCGACGCCGAAGTCCAGGTCCCCGCCGGTGCCCGGGGCCGAGCCGGAGGCCGACCCGCTTCCGGAACCGGAGCCGCTGCCCGACCCCGACCCGCTGCCGGAACCCGACCCCGAGCCGCTGCCGGAACCCGAGCCCGAGCCATGGCCGGGGGCCGAGCCGGCGCCTGCGCCGTCGTCGCCCAGCGTGCGGTCGCCGAACAGGACGTCGTCGCCGTCGTTGCCCTCTAACTCGTCGTCGCCGCCGCCGCCGAACAGCCGGTCGGCGCCGTCGTCGCCGGCGATCAGGTCGTCCAGGCCACCGCCCGCAACGATGTCGTTGCCGGCGCCGGCGTGGAACGTCTCGGCCGGGTCGAAGCCGGCGTCGGCCGCCGCGTCGGCGTCGACGGCCAGCTTGACGAAGTCGTCGCCGTCCTTCGCGTCGTACTGGGTGCCGGGCGTGTAACCGCCCGCGCCCACGTCGTTGAAGTCGACGACGTCGGGGTCGTCCGTGAACAGGTCTTCGAGCGGCAGAATTGGCACGCCAAGGGCATTGGTCGGGACGCCGTCGACGAAGATCTCCAGCGCCTCGAAGTTGCGCACCTTGAGGCCCAGGGCGCCGAAGCTGGCGCTGCCGCCGGGGTCGGTGGCGATGAAGTCGTCGAGGGCGATCAGCGCCGTGGCGATCGCCGGGTGGGCGAGCTGCGCCGAGGTCAGGTTGACCCTCAGCGTGTCGGTGCCGTCGCCGCCGTCGTACTTGTCCAGGTGCCAGCCGTGGCTCTCGCCGACCGTGAAAATCCCCAGGTCGCGGCCGTCGCCCAGGCGCACGTCGTCGCGGCCCTGGCCGCCGTCGGCGGTGTCGCGGCCGTCGCCGGCGTTGATGCGGTCGTCGCCGCTGCCGCCCAGCAGCACGTCGCCGCCGTCGCCGCCGCTCAGCCGGTCATAGCCGGCGCCGCCCAGCAGCACGTCGCCGTTGTCGCCGCCCGACAGGCGGTCGTTGCCGGCGCCGCCGGTCATCAGGTCGTCGCCGTTGCCGCCGGAGCTGCGGTCGTCGCCCGTGCCGCCGAACAGGGTGTCGCGGGCGTCGCCGCCGTTGAGGCGGTCGTTGCCGCCGTCGCCGAAGAGGATGTCGCTGTTGTTGCCGCCGTCCAGGCGGTCGTTGCCGGCGTCGCCGCCCAGCACGTCGGCGCCGTCGCCGCCGCTCAAGCGGTCGTGGCCAGTGTTGCCGGCCAGCACGTCGGCACCGTTGCCGCCGGACATGCGGTCATTGCCGCTGCCGCCCAGCAGCACGTCGTCGTTGTCGCCGCCGTTCAGCCGGTCGTCGCCGTCGCCGGCGTCCATCACATCGTCGCCGTCGCCGCCGTCCATGCGGTCGTTGCCCGTACCGCCGTCCAGCACGTCGTCGCCGTCGCCGCCGCTCATGCGGTCGTGGCCGGCGCCGCCCTCCAGGACGTCGGCCTTGTCGCCGCCGTCCATACGGTCGTTGCCGCCGTCGCCGATCAACTCGTCGCGGCCGGCGCCGCCGGTCATGCGGTCGTTGCCGCTGCCGCCGTCCAGCTCGTCGGCGCCGTCGCCGCCGTCCATGCGGTCGTTGCCGGTGCCGCCGTCCATCACGTCGGCGCCGAGACCGCCCGTCAGCCGGTCATTGCCCGACCCGCCGTCCATGAAGTCCTTGCCGTCGCCGCCCGTGAGGCGGTCGTGACCGTCACCGCCGCTCAGCTCGTCGGCCTTGTCGCCGCCGTCCAGGCGGTCGTTGCCCGAACCGCCGTCCAGCACGTCCCTGCCGTCGCCGCCCGTGAGGCGGTCGTGGCCGTCGCCACCGAACAGCTCGTCCTTGCCGTTGCCGCCGTCGAGCCGGTCGTTGCCCGTGCCGCCGAACAGCGCGTCCTTGCCCTCGTCGCCGATCAGACGGTCGTGACCGGTGCCGCCGAACAGCTTGTCGTCGCTCTCGCCGCCGTTCAGGCGATCGCGGCCGCTGCCGCCGACCAGCAGGTCATCGCCCTCGCCGCCGTCGAGGCGGTCGTTGCCCGAGCCGCCGACCAACAGGTCGTTGCCTTCGCCGCCGTAGAGGCGGTCGTTGCCGGTGCCGCCGAACAACGCGTCGTTGCCCTCGCCGCCGATCAACCGGTCGCGACCGCTGCCGCCGAGCAACAGGTCGTTGCCCTCGCCGCCGTCCAGCTTGTCGCAGCCGGTTCCGCCGACCAGCAGGTCGTTGCCAGCACCGCCGAACAACTTGTCGTTGCCCGAGCCGCCGAGCAGCAGGTCGTTGCCGGCGCCGCCGAACAGCTTGTCGTTGCCGCCGGCGCCGATCAGCAGGTCGTTGCCGTCAAGGCCGCAGATCGTGTCCGACCCGCCGGTGCCGACCAGGAAATCGTTGCCGTTCGTACCAATGATCTTTGCCACGGGATGCGTCCTGCATTGCCATGTGCGTTAAGAATTTATTTACTTAGCAAGGTCGATCGGCATATGCAACAATTACAAATGAATTAATTAATGAATGCTATGGTTAATTTACTGCTAACCTCAACATGTTGGATGAGCAACCGAAGTTAATATTTGGATTTTCGCCAAATAAAGACAACAGTATTTGTATCGGACACCACACCAAGTCTAGAAATCTCTCAACTCCGCGTGATGTCCTTTGCTCCCGGCGCCAGCACCCGCGCCGCCGGCAACAGCGCGCGCACCGTGGTGCCGGTGCCGGACGTGCTGTCGATAGTCAGGCGGCCGTCGTGCAGTTCCAGCAGCGCCTTGGTCAGCGGCAGGCCCAGACCGGTGCCCTCATAGGCACGGGACAGTTTGCTGTCGACCTGGCCGAACGGCGCCAGCGCGATGGTGATCTCGCGCTGGCTCATGCCGATGCCGTCGTCGGCGACCTCCAGCGCCATCTCGCCGCTGGGCGCGACGAAGGCGGCGATGCGCACATGGCCGTCCTTGCCGGTGAACTTCACCGCGTTGGAGATCAGGTTCAGGAGGATCTGCTTGAGCTTGCGGTCGTCGCCGTAGAGCCGCGGCAGGTTGTCGGCCAGCCGGGTCTCCAGGCGCACGCCGGCCTCGTCGGCGCGGCCGCGCACCAGGCGCATGGTGCTGGCCAGCACCTTGTGCAGGTCCAGCGGCTCCTCGGCCAGTTCCAGCTTGCCGGCCTCGGCCTTCGAGACGTCGAGGATGTCGTTGATGATGTTCAACAGGTGGTGGGCGCTGTCCAGGATGTCGCCGATGTACTGGGTGTAGTTGGCGTTGCCGACCGGGCCGAACAGCTCCTCCTTGATGATCTCGCTGAAGCCGATGATGGCGTTCAAGGGCGTGCGCAGTTCGTGGCTCATGTTGGCCAGGAACTCGGTCTTGGTGCGGTTGGCCATCTCCGCGTCGTCCTTGGCCTCCATCAGGGCGACCTCGCGCGCCTTCAAACCGCTGATGTCGGTGTAGACGACGACCGTGCCGCCGTCCGAGGTCGGCCGCTCGTCGACGCGCATCCAGTGCTCGCCGATCGCCACCTCGTAGGGCTCGTCGCGGCTGCCGAAGCGGGCCAGCTCCTCGGCGACGTAGTCCTCCGCCGGACGGTCGCCCAACGCGACGTAGCCGGCCGCGATCGTGGCCCGCAGAATTCCCTGGTAGGGCCGGCCCGGCGTCAGCACGTCGCCGATGCGCTCGTAGAGCTCGCGCATGGGCGAGTTGCACAGCACCAGGCGCTTGTCGCGGCCGTGCAGCGCGATGGCCTCGGAGACGGACTCGACCGCGTCGCTCAGCCGGCGGCGGGCGTCGAGCGCGCTGTGGCGCGATTCGGTCTCGCCGGTGATGTCCTTCGCGGTGCCGCGAAAGCCGCGGAACGCGCCGGCGGCGTCGTAGATCGGCAGGCCGCTCATGCGGAACAGGCGGCGGGCGCCGTCGGCGCGCACGATCTCGAAGATGCGGTCGCGGAACGGCGTGCGTGTGGCGTCGTCGATCGGCTCCTTGTCGTCGTCGAGGAAGTGGCCGATCTCGAACAGGCTGCGCTTGTAGAGCATCATCGGATGCTCGCCCAGGACGTCGAGCACGCGGTGCGAGGTGTACTGGAAGCGGAACGCCGCGTCGCACTCCCAGACCCAGTCGGAAACCAGGCGGGCTAGGTCGTCGCAGCGTTCCTGGGCCAGGTCGGCGGCCCGGCGCACGGCATTGAGCGGCGTGATGTCGCTGACCTGGCAGGCGACGCTGCCGCTCTCCAGCCCCTGGTGGTGCAGCGGCCGGTAGGTGAAGCGCAGGTGGCGCATGCCGGTCTCGAGCCGCGCCGTGAGTTCGTGCACGGCCGCGCGGCCCAGCGCCTGCACTTCGGCGATCAGGTCGGCGGGCGGGCGGGCGGCCAAGGCGCGCGCCGCGTCGTCGCCGGCGGCGGTCAGCGAGGCGATCAGCGCGCGGTAGGGCTCGTTCGCCAGCAGGATGCGGCCCTGGCGGCCGACGATCGCCATGGGATCGCCGGCGTCCAAGAGCGCCTCGCTGCGCGTCGTGGCGCGGCGCGGCATCGCCGGCGTATCGCTTGCGTCCGGCGCCGCTCGGATGTCGATCGGCTCCGCCATATCAGCTGGCGCTCACGGCCGCCCTTGTCAGGCGCCCGGCGACTCTTCTTCAAGCAGTCGCAGCACGTTCAGGTATTGGGGGTCGCGGCGCCAGCGCTCGAGGATCCGCGTCGCCGCCTCCGGCGTGACGCGGGCGAACAGGCGCATCGCCTTCGACAGCTCGTCGGGCGCCATCACCGCCCCCGAAGGCCGCGCATTGCGGCTCAGCACGAACAGCGAGGCGAACACCGACTTGTCGACGGCGGCGGCGCGACAGGCGACCGCCAGGCCCTCGCCGCCCGGTTCGTAGATCAGGCGCCGAACCAGGTTCTGGCGCAGGCCGGTCAGGCGCGAGAACAGGGCCTCGAACAGGGCAACCTCGCCCTGGCGCAGGAGGCCGACCAGCATCTGCTGGTCCACGCTGCGGTCCTGGATCAGGCTGTCGGCCAGTTCGGTGGTGGCGGCGCCCTCGTTCTCGGCGGCCTGCTTGTCCAGGCCGTCCTTGACGCTGTCCTCGATCGCGTTGTCCAGCGCGTCGGGGTCGATCTCGTAGTGCGCCAGGATGTGCTTGCGCAGCGCGGCGGAGACCCACCAGTACATCTTCTGCGCCAGGTCCGGGGTCAGCTCCTTACGGTGGACCAGCGGGTTCTGATAACTGTCGACGCGGCGCGACTGCTCGACCAGGTACTCCATGGTCTGGCGCGCGATCTGGGCGTTGCCGTTCTCCAGCACGCTCTTGATGACGTCCTCGTGGCCGGCCTCGACGAGCGCCGTCGCCACATCCTCGCTGATGTAGCGGCGCATCGTGATGGCCAGCTGGTGCTCCTGCGTGCGGTGCCGGATGATCTCGATCAGCTCGGGATCGTGCAGCACCTCGCTCTCGACCAGCACCGGGTGGGCGACCTCGATCTCGTCGTTGGCCAGGGTCACGATCAACTCGTGCGGCGCGGTCGGCTCGCCGGCCAGGCGCTCGGCCAACAGCTTGCGGACCGACATCTCGACGTCGTGGATCAGTTGGCGCAGGATGTCGGACATCAGCGCCCGCTCGCGGTCGCTGAGCTGTTCGCCCGAACCGAAGAACAGATCGGTGACCGTTTCGGCCAGCGTCGTCCGGGCCGCGACGGAGCGGTCGCGGGCCAGGGACATCAGGCCGTGGGCATCGAATTGACCGTCTTCGCTCATCGCACCAAGCATGTGACCTAGGTCCCCTCACGTGTTTGCGAGGCGCCACCAGTCTGCTTGGTGCGCTTTACCAAGGCGTTAATGCGGGCGGCGCGGCACTGACCGCCGGGCCGGTATGATAGCGCCGCGGGCTAAGAACCCGGTTCGGCGAGCAGTCTCAACCCATTGAGATACAAAGGATCGCGCCGCCAGCGGCGCATCACGCCGGCGACGTCTTCGGCCTCCAGTCGGTCGAAGGCGCCCAGCGCCAACTCCAGGTCGCTGGCGTCGCCGCCGTTGCTCGCGCGCACCGGATTGCCGGCGGCGAAGATGTGGGCGAACTCGTCTCGGGCGAAGCCCAGGGAGGTGCACATGATGGCCAGACACTCGCCGCCCGGCTCGTAGAACAGCCGCCGCACCAGCTTGCGGCGCAGCCCGGTGGCCGCCGCCATCAGGCTCTCGAACAGCGTCACCTCGCCACCGTTCAGCGCCGCGGTCAGCGGCCCCGCGGCGATGCGGTTGGCCGCCTTCAGCGCCAGCGCCACCGGCGGCGTACGCAGCATCGTGCCGCAAGTCGCCTTCAGGCGCGGCAGGTGGTCCTGGACGACCTCCTCCAGCCCGTCGTCGATCTGGCTGGCGTCCAGGTCGGCATGGTGCTCGATCATGACGTGGCGCAGCGCCGCGGCGACGCCCAAGACCAGGTGTTCGGCCACTTCCGGCGGCAGGTCGGTGATGCGCAGGCGCCGGTGCCCGGCCGGGTCGAGGCTGGACGAGATGTCGGCGGCGAAGCTCTCGGCGGGCTGAGCGATGGCGGGATCGGGATCGGCGCAGAGGTCCGGCAGCAGGCCGGGTCCGTTGCGCTCGGCCCTCAGATGCGTCGCCAGGCGATGGGCCAGGGCGCGGTGGCGCACCGCCTCGACCAGCTCCAGGTCGTGCAGCGCGGGGCTGGCGAACAGCACGTCGAAGGTGCCGGCGACGGGCTCGCCGGCGATCTCCGGCACAGCCGGGATCAGGGAGCTCAGCGCGTCGCGCAGGTCGGCCGCCAAGTCCAGCACCAGCGCCGCCAGGATGTCGTGCAGAATGGCGTACTGGGCGTCGGTCAGCGCGTGGCGGTCGGCGGCGAACAGCTCGTGGGCCGTGAACTCCAGCTGCTCGCGGCCGCGGCGGGACTTGGCGCGGGCCAGGCGCTGGGCGGCGTCGGGCTTGGGCAGGTCACCCATGACGTGTCCCCACTCATTGCAGGCACGGGCCGCACGGACCCGCATTGCCGGCATTAGTCACAAATGTGATTAATTTTCGGTTTTCATTGGGCGCGCGAAAGCGGCGCATTAGGGCTTCATTAAGCCCCAAAGGCATGTTTTGCCCACCGGCAGAAATCGCCTAGAGAGAAGGAATGCAGGTAGCTCCCAACTCAAGCACGCTATCGGCGCTCGGCGCCATCCTCGACGCGCCGGCGGCCAAGGCCCCGGCGCCGTCCAAGCCCACCGCGAGCAGTTCGCCCAGCGCTGTCAGCCAGACCTCCGAGAGCGGCGGCGACGGCGGCGCCACGGCGAGTGCGCCGCCGGCGGAGACGTCCAGCCCGCCGCCGCAGCAGGCGTCGGCACCGGCCTACGATCCGGGCGCCCCGCGCGGCACCTACGTGGACATCGTCGCTTAACACGCCCCCGCCCGCGGCCGGTGCTTGCCAGCACAAGGGCCGCGGCGCAGATTGGCCCCATGGACGAGGGGCCGAAACCATCGGCGACCGGCAGCGCACCGGCCGGGCCGGTGCATTTGCGCGTGCCGGAGGGCGACGACCGCACGCGCTACGTCTGCCTCGACTGCGGCTTCGTCAACTACCTCAACCCCCGCATCGTCGTCGGCTCGGTCTGCACCTGGACTGAGGGCGGCGACGCGCGCTTCTTGATGTGCCGCCGGGCGATCGAGCCGCGGCGCGGCTTCTGGACCATCCCGGCCGGCTATCTGGAGCACGGCGAGAGCGCCGAGGAGGGGGCCCGGCGCGAGGCGCTGGAAGAGGCCAACGCCGACATCCGCATCGACGCGCTCTTGGCCGTCTACAGCATCCGGCGAATCGGCCAAGTGCAGCTGATGTACCGCGCCACGCTCGCCTCGCCGGAGGTGCCGCCGGGGCCGGAGTCCCTCGAGACCGCGCTGGTCGCCTGGGACGACGTGCCGTGGGACGACCTCGCCTTCCCGACCGTCGGCTGGGCCCTCAGGCACCACCGTGCCGTGGCCGGGCAGGCGGTCTTCGCGCCGTTCGGCAACCCGGAGGAGGCGGGGTAGGGCGGGTACCCGCACGAGGCATCGAGCGAACACGGGAGCATGACCCAGTATCCGCCTCTGGCCACAGGCGGACGCCCGCGCAGCGTCCGCATTGGGTCTCGCCGCGGAACGGCGTGGGTGACGAAGGCCTGCTGGGGCATCGTCGGGGCGCGGAAACAGCATAGGCATCGCCGCCGATTGACACGAATAGGCTTTGGACCTAAGCGTTCCGAGCATGGGAGATCAAGTTGCCAGGACCCGGCAGCCCCACGCGACTTGCTTCATACCGGCACTCACCCGCATATGAAGTCTTAGCGCAAAGCGCATAAAGGACTTCCAGGCGGGATTCTCGACACTGAGTAAGAAATCCAGGTTCGCATTCTCATGCAGTCATTAGCTCAATATGGACTCGCCGCACGGGTTGTACTTCTGCGAAATACGCGGCCGTTCAGAACTTTGGTTCATCGCCCGGCCCTTCCGCGTATTGAGGGTCCAGGGCAACGTGCCGTTGACGATCTGAATACGTCTGGCGCTCACATTACGTCTCTACGTGAGTTGGGAATGGAGGGTGACAGGCAAATATTTTCTCAGGCGCTAAAGTTGCTCGACAGCGTTCAGTTTAGTTCGGATAGAAAGGGCTTTATTGGATCTCCGCCAAAATCACTATTGATCGAGAACCCCGACATATATGGATGGGGTCTGAAGCATCTCTTGTTGGATATCATCGAATCCTACATAGAACTCCCAATCCATTACCGGGGCGTTGCGTGTAGATTAGATATTGCAGATGGGCAGCTCTCCGAAACCAGGCTTTTTCATAAGGACGCTGAAGACTCGCGAATAGTGAAGATAATCGTTTACTTGGATGACGTGTCGTCTGAAGACGGACCGTTTGAGTACATTCCCCGGGACATCGGCCCGACAAAACATGATTTGGGAGAGAGGTATTTTCAAAGAGTCTCGGATGAGATCATGGAGAGATTCGTGCCCAGGTCGGACTGGGTTGCGGCAACTGGCCCTGCGGGTACCGTTGTGTTTGTCGACACGTGCAATGTATGGCATCGCGGCCGACTTCCCTTGAATAAGGGCAGAAAGTCGTGCTTCTACTCCTATAACTCCGCGCGCCCACTGAGGCCGGATTACTGCGGTCCTTTCGAGGACTCGCCTGTCTATCGGGACCTTCTTGAGTTTGACAAACGGCAGGAACGGGTCGCCGTATATTGATTCTGGGCTGAGCTCTTTGTGACGATGTCTTTATTTGCCGGTCGGCAAGACGATCAAGCCTGCGCCAACCACCGTCCATCCACGGAAGTCGCGCGCCGCAAGGGTCATGATCTTCCCGGACAGGCGAGCTTTCCGGAAGTCGCGCGCGGGCGAATGTGACGAGTTGATTTTCGAAGTCTGGCGACCATCGTCGGCAAGTTCCTGCGATCCGACGATGACAATAGTGCGGGCGCCCGCTTTGGGTCGTTAGCGGACATTGGCGCATCTGGCTCGGCGCGCACGAGTACACGGGTTAGCCCGCGCGCCGGGCACACCACGCCAGCACCACCTCGCGGTACGGCTCCAGGCCCTTGTAGGCCAGGGTCGCGGGCGGCAGGGTGGCGACTGCGGCGGCCAAGTCGGCGGCGGTCTCGGGCGTCTCGATCGCATCCTTGAGCGCGGTCATGTACGTGCGGATGGTGAACAGCACGGCATCGGTCTCGGGCAGACGGCGCAGGGTCTGACGCTCGACGCGAAGGTAGAGACCTTGGCCGACCTCGGCGGCGGTGAGGGCGCGGGGCGGCGGCGCGGCCGGCTCGTAGAGGGCCGGCGTGTCGTGGATCGTCCAGTTGAGACGCCAGACGCCGTTGCCCGGCTTCAGGTGCCGGAAGAAGCGGTCGACCGCGGCTTCGAGCCGCTCTTCGTAGAACGGCACCGGCGTGTGGATCGCGGCGAGCGGCCGGCCCAGCTTATCGGCCAGGCGCCAGCGCGACGGGAAGCAGACGCTGCCGGCGGTCAGACGGTGCGGCGCGTTCCCCTCCGTCTGCATCAGGCACAGGTCTTCCGCCAGCACCCGGCCGGCCAAGGCAAGGCCGTGCTCGCTGTCGGGTGCCAGGTCGACCGCGGCGCCGGTCGCGCGCACGGTCAGGCGATCGCCGTCCAGGGCGTAAGCGTCCGGATGGTGCGTCGCGGCGTTGTCGGCCAGGAGGCACAGGGCCTCGGCGCCGGCGGCTTCGCTCCCGGCCAGGGCGGCGAAGCTTGCATCGGGGTGTGCGGCGCGGACGGCGGCCTTGGCCGCCAACACCTTCGCCAGGTCCGTGCCCGGCTCCAGCCAGCGTGCCGGATCGAGCGCCATCAGCCCCAGGCGGGGCCGCTGGTCGCCCGGCGCGAACGGCAGGTACGGCACCGGCTCAGTCGGCCGAGGACGGGGCCTCGGCGGTCTCGTCGGTCTCTTCGGTCTCGTCGGGCAACTGGGTGCGGTTGATCAGCGGCACCTGGCTCAGCGCAAACACGACGGTCAGCGGCATGATGCCGAACAGCTTGAAGCTGACCCAGAAGTCGGTCGAGAAGCTGCGCCAGACGACCTCGTTGAGGGCGGCCAGCACGATGAAGAACAGGCCCCAGCGCAAGGTCAGCGCGCGCCAGCCGTCCTCGTTGAGTTGCAGCGCCGCGCCGAACAGGGGCTTCAGGAGCGGCCGGCCGAGCGCCAGGCCGCCCAAGAGGATGGCCGAGAACAGCAGGTTGACGATGGTTGGCTTGAGCTTGATGAACAGCTCGCTCTCCAGCCACAGCGTCAGGCCACCGAAGGCCATCACGAAGAGGCCGCTGACCAGCGGCATGGTCGGCAGCCGACGCTCGATGGCGTAGTTCAGCGCCAGCGCCACGACGGTCGCGGCCATGAAGGCGCCGGTGGCCGCGAAAATGCCGGCCTGGCCGTTGGTGACGAAGAAGACGACCAACGGCCCGGCCTCGATGGCGAGGCGGAGCAACGGGTTCATGGGGCGTGAACGTAGGTGCTGGGGGGCACGAGTTAAAGGGCCAAGCCCTCGCGCTCGGATTGTCCACCGGTCATGCCGCTAAACCCTTGCGCCTTAAGCCTTTGGCAGGGAGTTGGCGCGACACTCGCCGGCCTGTCCTTACAGTTCAGACGGTTAGGCGGCGGTTGATGAACGCACCGGTTCGGCGCAGCTATGGCGTGGTCGCCGCTGCGGCGATCCTCGGCACGGCGGCGTGGGGGGCGCTGCTCCTCTCGCTGGACGGCGCGGCGCCGCTGCTGGTCCATGTCGGCGCCTGGGTCGCCTGGCCCATACTGGCCGCGCTCGCGGCGCTCGGCTTCTGGCGCTGGCACGACCGCATCGCCCGGCCGCGCAAGGACCGCATGACCGGGCTGCCCTCCAGCGGCGCCCTCGTCGAACGGCTCGACATCGCCATTGCCCAGGCCAAGCGCTCCCAGCGCCTGGTCGCCGTCCTGCTCGTCGACCTCGACCGCCTGCACGCGGTCAATGAGAGCCTGGGACGGCGCACCGGCGATGCCGTGATCCAACTGGCCGCGGCGCGGCTCTCGCACACCGTGCGCGAGACCGACGCGGTGATCCGGCTGGACGGCGATACCTTCGCGCTGATCGCGCCCGACACCGAGACGGCCGAGAGCGTCGGCGGCCTGGCGCGCCGCGTGCTCGAGTCGCTGCGCCAGCCCTACGGCACCGCGGGCGGCGAGGTCCACACGACGGCCAGCATCGGCATTGCGCTGTTCCCCAGCGACGCGACCGAGTCCGAATTTCTGGTCGAGCGTGCCCGGCGGGCACTGCGCACGGCCAAGGCCGTGGGCCGCGACAACTACCGCTACCACGCCACCGCCGACGACGCCGCGGCGCACCGCCGCGCCAAGCTGGAGATGGATTTGCGTGCGGCGCTGGCGCGCGACGAGCTGTTGATGCACTACCAGCCGCAGGTCAACCTGGTGACCGGCGAGGTGACTGGCGTCGAGGCGCTGATGCGCTGGCCCAAGCCGCCGGACGGCTGGGTCAGCCCGGAGGAGTTCATCCGCGTCGCCGAGCAGTGCAGCCTGATCCTGCCGCTCGGCAGTTTCGCGCTGCGCACCGCCGCGGCCCAGGCGCGGGCCTGGACCGACGCCGGCCTGACCGGCGTGCGCGTTGCGGTCAACCTCTCGGTTGCTCAGTTCCGCAACCAGGATCTGGTGGCGGAGGTACGCGAGGCGCTGGCGGACGCCGGCATGACCGGCGACTGCCTGGAGGTTGAGCTGACCGAGAGCGTGCTGATGGAGGACACGGCGCGCATTACCGAGACGCTGGAGCGCCTGCGCGACATGGGCGTCAAGGTGGCGATCGACGATTTCGGCACCGGCTATTCGTCGCTCAGCTACTTGCAGCAGCTGCCCGCCGACCGCCTGAAGATCGACCGCAGCCTGATCAACGGCGTCTGCAACGGCGGCGCCGACGCGGCCGTTGTGCGCGCGGTGATCGAGCTGGCGCGCAGCCTGGAGATGGAGGTCGTCGCCGAGGGCGTCGAGACGGCCCAGGTCGCCGAGTTCCTGCGCCGGCTGGGCTGCACCGAGGCGCAGGGCTACTTCTACGCCCGGCCGGTGCCGGCGGCGGACCTGCCGAAGGCGCTGGACGACGCGCGCACCGCCCAGGCCGCCGTGCCGCCGCCGCGCACCTCACGCGGTCCCCAGCCGGTCGCCACCCCCGCGCAGCCGCACCGCCTCGCCGCCGGCGACGACTAGCGTCGGGGCGCCAGCGCGCGCCCGGCCCCCGTGCTTCGACTTGGCTCAGCATGAGGGTCTGACGAGGATGGCTCTGCGCTCCTGAACACGAGCAAATTCGACGCGCGCAAACACAAAGGCCTCACCCTGAGCTTGTCGAAGGGCGAGGCCCGTGGCGCGATCAGGCACCAAGAAGACCGCAGAGCACGCTGAGGAGCGCAGAGACGGCGAGGCGGGTTGCACGTTTGTCGGCTGCCTTCCGCCCAAGCCGCTCATCTCTAGAAGACACCCCTTTTCTGCGTCCTCTGCGCCCTCCGCGGTTCAATAGGTTTTCTTACCGCAGAGTACGCGGCGGGCGCGGAGGGAAGGAATAAACCGGCAGGTCGAGAGTGCGCAGGACGCTCAAGGGCGGAGATGAAGCTTCTCTGCGGCCCTCTGCGCTCCTCAGCGCCCTCTGCGGATTTCCAAGTTCCTGAGCCGTCGCCCTAGCGGAACGCCGGTTCGTGGAAACTGCGCAGTTTGCGGGAGTGCATCGCCTCGACGTCGGCGCGCAGGATGCGGACGGCCTCGATGCCGATTAGAAGGTGCTGGCTGATGCGCTCGCGGTAGAAGGCGTTGGCCATGCCGCGCAGCTTGATCTCGCCGTGCATCGGCTTGTCGGAGACGCACAACAGCGTGCCGTAGGGCACGCGCAGGCGGAAGCCGTTCGAGGCGATGGTGGCGCTCTCCATGTCGACGGCGATGGCGCGCGACTGGCTGAAGCGCTTCGACAGCTCGGCGTGGCGCAGTTCCCAGTTGCGGTTGTCGGTCGTCGCCACGGTGCCGGTGCGCATGCTGGCCTTCATCTGCAGGCCGCGCAGGCCGGTGACGCGCGCCACCGCCTCCTGCAGCGCCACCTGGATCTCGGCCATCGGCGGCACCGGCACCCAGACCGGCAGGTCCTGGTCCAGCACGTGGTCCTCGCGGATGTAGGCGTGCGCCAGCACGTAGTCGCCCAGCGACTGGCTGCGGCGCAGGCCGCCGCAATGGCCGATCATCAGCCAGCAGTGCGGGCGCAGCACGGCGATGTGGTCGGTGATGGTGCGCGCGTTCGACGGGCCGACGCCGATGTTGACCAGCGTGATGCCCAGCCGGTCCTTGCGTTTGAGGTGATAGGCCGGCATCTGCGGCAGGTGCTCGACCGGCTCACCCGACGGCTCGGCGTCGCTCAGGCGCTTGTTCGGCGTCACCACGTCGCCGGGCTCGACGAAGGCCTCGTATTCGTCGCCGTGCTCGATCTCGGCGCGGGCCAGCGCGACGAAGGCGTCGACGTAGCGCTGGTAGTTGGTGAACAGCACGAAGCGCTGGAAGTGCTCAGGGTGTGTCGCCGTGTAGTGGCCCAGGCGCACGAGGCCCAGGTCGACCCGCGCGGCGGAGAACAGCGCCAGCGGGTAGGGGTTGCCGGGCGCCGGCTGGAAGGTGCCGTTGGCGATGCTGTCGTCGATCTGCGCCAGGTCCGGCAGCGTGAAGGTCGCCTGCATGTCGCGTATGTCGTCGGCGGAGATGTCCGCCGTCGCGTGTTCGATGACGAAGGTCAGCGGGATCTGCCGGGCGCTGGTGCCGACCATCACCGGCTGCCGGTGGTAGCGCAGCAGCAGTTCCAGTTGGTTGCGGTAGTAGCCGCCGAACAGGTCCGGCCGGGTCAGCGTCGTGCCGTACAGGCCGGCGTAGGGCAGCGAGCCGTAGGCCGGCCGTTCCTCCTGCAGCAGGTCCTCCGCCGACGCCTCGATGCCGAGATAGGGGTAGTACGCCTCGACGCGGCCCAGCTCGCGGTCGCCGGCGGCGAAGCGCTTGAAGCCATTGCGGATGATGCCGGCGTTCCGATCGTAGATCCGCGTCACCTCGGCGAGCGCCGAGTCCGGGTCGCTGAACGCCTTCAGGTCGCGGGCGGGGCCGTGGCCGGTTCCGGGCATGTCGCGCCTCAGGCCGCCAGGCCGAGCAGGCCGCGGGCGAAGGTCCGGGCGTCAAACGGGCGCAGGTCGTCGGCGCCCTCGCCGACGCCGACGGCGTGGATCGGCAGGCCGAAGCGGTCGGCGAGGGCGACGATGACGCCGCCGCGGGCCGAGCCGTCGAGCTTGGTGACGACCAACCCGGTGACGTCGGTGAGGTCGCGGAAGGTCTCGACCTGGGCGTGGGCGTTCTGGCCCGTCGTCGCGTCGAGCACCAGGATGCAGTCGTGCGGGGCGTCGGGGTCCAGCTTGCGCAGGACGCGGATCACCTTCTGCAGTTGGGCCATCAGTTCGGCCTTGTTGTGCAGCCGCCCGGCCGTGTCGACCAGCAGCAGGTCGGTGCCGTGCGTGCGGGCCTCTTCGAGCGCCTCGAAGGCGACCGCCGCCGGGTCCGCGCCGGGGTCCTTGGCCACGAAACCGGCGCCGGTGCGCTCGGCCCAGACGCCCAGCTGCTCGATGGCCGCGGCGCGGAAGGTGTCGGCGGCGGCAAGCATGACGCTCATCCCAACCTCGCGATAGAGCCGCGCCAATTTGCCGATGGTCGTCGTCTTGCCGGTGCCGTTGACGCCGACGACCAGCACCACGTGCGGCCGGTGGGCGCCGTCGATGGCGAGCGGCCGGGCGACCGGGTCCAGGATGCCGGCGATGTCGGCGGCCAGCGCCTCGCGCACCTCGTCGTCGCTCACCGTCTTGTCGAAGCGCGTCGCCGCCAGGTTGCCGGCCAGGCGCGCGGACGTCGCCACGCCCAGGTCGGCGGCGATCAGCACCTCCTCCAGCTCCTCGACCGCCGCGTCGTCCAGCTTGCGGCCGGTGAAGATGGCGCCGATCGACTGGCCGAGCTTGGTCGAGGAACGACTTAGGCCGGCGCGCAGCCGGCCGAACCAGCCGCCGGTCGTTGCGGTCTCGCTCATGCGCGGTCGAGCGGGCGCGCGGTGAGGCCGTCGGCGTCGGCGGCGACGATGCGCACCGGGACCAGCGTGCCGGGCGCGACGTCCGTGGTGAGGCGCGTCGGGGCGAAGTGCTCGGTGTGGCCGCGGTCGTCCTGCTCGACCAGCACCTCGGCGGAGGTGCCGATGCGGGACCGGAAGAATTCGGCGCGCGCCGCGTCGCCGGCCGCGCGCAGCCGGGCCGCGCGGTCCTTGCGCACCGCCCGGGGCACCTGCGGCATGCGTGCCGCCGGCGTGCCCGCGCGTGGGCTGAACGGAAAGACGTGCAGGTACGTGAGGCCCGCCTCGGCGACAAGATCCAGGGTGCGCCCGAACATCGCCTCGTCCTCGGTCGGGAAGCCGGCGATCAGGTCGGCGCCGAAGACGACGTCGGGCCGCGCCGCCCGTGCCCGCGCGACAATCTCCAGCGCCTGGGCGCGGTCGTGGCGCCGCTTCATGCGCTTCAAGACCAGGTCGTCGCCGGCCTGCAGGCTCAGATGCAGATGCGGCATCAGCCGCGGCTCGTCGGCGATCAGGCGCAAGAGGTCGTCATCGACTTCCGCCGGGTCCAGGGAACTGAGCCGCAGGCGCGGCAACTCGGGCACCGCGGCCAGCACGCGCCGCACCATCTGGCCCAGCGTCGGCCGGCCCGGCAGGTCGGCGCCGTAGGAGGTGACGTCGATGCCCGACAGCACCACCTCGCGCGTGCCGCCTTCCGCCAGCGTGCGCACTTGGGCCGCGATCTCGCCCAGCGGCACGCTGCGGGAGTTCCCGCGGCCGTAGGGGATGATGCAGAAGGTGCAGCGGTGGTCGCAGCCCTGCTGCACCTCGATGAAGGCGCGGGCGCGGCCCGCGAAGCCGTCGATCAGGTGATGCGCCGTCTCGCGCACGGTCATGATGTCGCCGACCGCGACCCGCGGGTGCGTTGGCCCGAAGCCGGCCACGTCCAGTTTCTCGGCGTTGCCCAGCACGCGGTCGACCTCCGGCATCGCGGCGTAGCGCGCGGGGTCGATCTGCGCCGCGCAGCCGGTGACGACGATGCGGCGGTCGGGGTGGCGGCGGCGGGCGCGGCGGATCGCCTGGCGCGCCTGGCGCTCGGCCTCGGCGGTCACCGCGCACGTGTTGACGATCACGGCGTCGCCCAGGCCCGCGGCGCGGGCGTGGCGCCGCATGACCTCCGACTCGAAGGCGTTGAGGCGGCAGCCGAAGGTGACGACCTCCGGCTCGGAGAGGGTGCCGCCGTCAGGCATCGCCGGTTTGCGCCAGCGTGCCGGTGAAGCTGACGGCCGTGGGGCCGGTCATCTCGACGTGCCCGTCGGCGCGCCAGTCGAGGGCCAGCGGCCCGCCGTCGAGCACCACCGTGACCCGCCGCCCGGTCAGGCCGCGCCGCGCCGCGGCCACCGCCGCCGCCGCGGCGCCGGTGCCGCAGGCGCGGGTGATGCCGACGCCGCGCTCCCAGACGCGCATGCGCAGGCTGTCGGGCCCGGTCAGGCTGACGACCTCGACGTTGGCTCGCCGGGGATAGAGCGGGTCGTGCTCCAGCACCGGCCCCAGAGTTGCCAGGTCCGGGCCTTCGGCATCGTCGACGAAGAACACGGCGTGCGGATTGCCGACGCTGACCGCGACCGCGTCGCTGAGCGGGCCGTGCCCGATCGGCACGTGCAGCGTGTCGGTCTCGCGGGCCAGCGGGATGTCCTGCCAGTCGAGGCGCGCGGGGCCCAGGTCGACGGCGACGTCCGGGCCGGCCGCGCGCGCGGCGAGGGGCCCGGCGGCAGTCTCAAGCCGCACGTCGTCCTGGCCGCCTTCGTCCATCAGGAGGCGGGCCACGCAGCGCGCCGCGTTGCCGCAGGCCTCGACCTCGCCGCCGTCGGCGTTGTGGATGCGCATGAAGGCCTGCGCCCGGCCGTTCGCCGGCGGCTCCAGCACGATCAACTGGTCGCAGCCGACGCCGGTGCGGCGGTCGGCGATGGCGCGCACCTGGGCCGCCGTGAGCGCGAGCGGACGCGCCCGCGCGTCGAGCACGACGAAGTCGTTGCCCAGGCCGTGCATCTTGGTGAAGGGCCGCGCGCGCATGCGCGGGATATAGGGTGGACGCGGGGCGCAAGTCCACCGTTTCGTTGCGCCCCGCCTTCCGCCGCCGGGTCGGCCCTTCGGGTGCCGCGCGCTAGGCGCTCAGCGCCTTGACGAGCTGCACGATCTGCCGGCGGACCTTGGTGTCGGTGATCTGCTGGAAGGCCTGGTTGAGGTCCAGCACCTGGCGGGCGCTTTGGGCGTCGCCGTGATAGGCGGCGGCCGCCTCCGCCGCGCCCTTCAGGCGACCCTTGCCGCGTCGGCTGAGCCCTTCGAAGAAATAGCCGGGCTCGACGTCGAGTATGCAGCAAACCTCCCACAGCTTGCTGGCACTGACGCGATTGGCCCCGCTTTCATACTTCTGAACTTTCTGGAAACTGATGCCGAGTTTGCGCGCCAGCTCTTTTTGCGGCATGCCGCGCATTTCCCGCCGTTGTCGCAACCGCGCTCCTACATGGATGTCTACCGGATGTGGCACAGACCTAACCCTCCCCACTGCCGCTGCCGCGTAACCCCAGCCGTCGCCGCCGTGCCCTTGCCGCCGGCCCACCCCGAACCGGGCCGCTGCCGTGTTGACGCCCGAGAACCACGCCGCGCCGCCGCCATGCGGCGCAGACGGAAGCGGTCGTGGCTCTCATGCCGCAACGGATCATAGCAGGCACATTAAGTTGAATTGTTGGAGCTCGCAACAATTCGAGTTTCAGGACTAAATCGAACTCTTAGCGCTGCTGCTTGGTACGGCGTTGCGCCGCCAGAAGCAACTCTGTTAGCGCTATCTTTGGCGATAGTTTGCCGCAAGCGACTTCACGAGACCAGCAACTTTGTCGCGCACCAAAGGGTCCCGAATGGCGCGAAATAGGTCGACCAGCCGGCGCGCCTCGCGTTCGTCGGGGACCGGATGCTCGGGGTCCGGCGGCGGGTCGCGCGTCAACCCGACGAAGAAAAAGTCGACTTCTTCACCCAGCGCATTGGCCAGTTCATGCAGCCGGCTGGCGCTGACGCGGGTCGCGCCCGTCTCGTATTTCTGGATCTGCGTCGCCGTCAGGCTCAGCTGCCGCGCCAGGCGTTCGCGGCTCAGCCCCAGCCGCTCACGCGCTTCACGCAGGCGTGTGCCGACATGTCGGTCGATAGGATGCGGCGACGACTGATGGCTTGGTGGCGAAATGTGACTGGCGAGAGACTGCTCTTCTAGGCGCGCACTGGTGGGCCGCCCGGTTGGCCCGCTAAGGTAGACGACAGCCGATGAGGGGCAAGGGAAAATTAGTCGGCGCCAATGCCGGCCGCTCGCGGACGCCGCCGGCCGCTTGACTTCGTCCGGGCGCCTGAATAGCTTCCGCGCCACCGACGGCATGGGAATAGCGCCGCCGGCCCCAAGGGGCTCCGCCAGTCCGCGAGAATTCGCGCACTGGCGCCATCGTCGTTTGCACGGGAGCAGCGTTCGCGTGTTCGAATCACTGACCGGCCGCCTGGGCGAGGTCTTCGACCGGCTGAAGCGCCGCGGCGCCTTGAGCGAAGGCGACGTCACCGCCGCCCTGCGCGAGATCCGGGTGGCGCTCCTCGAGGCCGACGTCGGGCTCGAGGTCGTCAAGGGCTTCATCGACGACGTCTCCGAACGCGCCACGGGCCAGGAGGTGCTGAAGAGCGTCACGCCCGGCCAGATGGTCGTCAAGATCGTGCACGACCGGCTGGTCGAGCTGTTGGGCGGCGAGGCCGCAGAGTTCGAGATCAAGGCGGCGGCGCCGGCGCCGGTCCTGATGGTTGGCCTGCAGGGCTCGGGCAAGACGACGACGACGGCGAAGGTCGGCAAGTTCCTCGCCGAGAAGCGCAGGCAGAAGGTGCTGATGGCGTCGCTGGACGTGCGCCGCCCGGCCGCGCAGGAGCAGCTGCGCGTGCTGGGCGACCAGGCGCTGGTGCCGACGCTCGACATCGTGCCGTTCGAGGCGCCCGTCGCGATCGCCCAGCGCGCCATGGCGACGGGGCGCCGCGAGGGCTACGACGTGGTGCTGCTGGACACCGCCGGACGCCTCTCGATCGACGACGAGATGATGGACGAGGCGGCGAAAATCGTGGGCGCGGTGACGCCGGCGGAGACGCTGTTGGTCGCCGACGCCATGACCGGCCAGGACGCGGTCAACGTGGCGCGCGCCTTCAACGCGCGCCTGGACCTGACCGGCATCGTGCTGACCCGCGCCGACGGCGACGCGCGCGGCGGCGCGGCGCTGTCGATGCGCGCGGAGACCGGCCGGCCGATCAAGCTGATCGGCGTCGGCGAGGGCCTCGACGAGCTCGAGGCCTTCGTGCCGGAGCGCATCGCCAATCGCATCCTCGACATGGGCGACGTGCTCGGCCTCGTCGAGAAGGCGCGCGAGCAGATCGCCGAGGACGATGCCGAGAAGCTCGCGAAGAAGCTGCAGGCCGGCCGCTTCGATCTGGAGGACATGGCCGAGCAGTTGCGCCAGCTCACCAAGATGGGCGGCCTGGGCGGCGTCATGGGCCTGTTGCCCGGCGTCGCCAAGGTCAAGAAGCAGCTGGCCACGCACAACCTCGACGAACGCCTGCTGCTGCACCAGGTGGCGATGATCGATTCGATGACGCCCAAGGAGCGGCAGAACCCGCAACTCATCAAGGCGTCGCGCAAACGGCGCATCGCCGCCGGCTCCGGCACGACGGTGCAGGAGATCAACAAGCTTCTGAAGCAGTTCCAGCAGATGCAGTCGGTGATGAAGCGCATGAAGAAGATGGGCAAGAAGGGCATGGCCCTGCCCGGCATGCCCGGACCCGGCATGGGCCTGCCGCCCGGCGCCGGTTTCGGCTGAGCGCCCGACACGCTGACACGAGATCCGAACACAACCAGCCAACACCGAGGAGCACGTTCATGTCCCTGCGTATCCGTCTCGCCCGCGGCGGCGCCAAGAAGCGACCGTTCTACCGCGTGGTCGTCGCCGACTCGCGCAGCCCGCGCGACGGCCGTTTCATCGAGAAGATCGGTTTCTACAACCCGATGCTGCCGAAGGAGCATCCGGACCGGGTCAAGATCGACCTGGAGCGCGTCAAGCACTGGATGGGTGTCGGCGCCCTGCCGTCCGACCGCGTCGCCCGCTTCCTGGGCGCGGCCGAGGTGATCGCCGTGCCGGCGGTGCCGGAGCAGACCAAGAAGAACCAGCCGAAGAAGAAGGCGCAGGAGCGCCTGGCCGCGGCGGCCGAAGCCGCGAAGGCCACCAAGGAAGCCGCCGCCGCCCCGGCCGCGGCAGCGCTGGCCGAGGAGGCCCCGGCCGCGGCAGCGCCGGCCGAGGAGGTCCCGGCCGAGGAGACGCCGGCTGAGGAAGCGCCGGCCGAGGCAGCTGCCGCTGAGGAGGTTCCAGCCGAGGAGGCTGCTGCCGAAGAGGCACCGGCTGAGGAGGCACCGGCTGAGGAGGCCCCGGCTGAGGAGGCCCCGGCCGAGGCGGCCCCGGCTGAGGAGGCCCCGGCCGAAGAGGACGCGGAGAAGGCCGCCGGCTGACGCCATGGCCGAGCGGGCGACGGAGACGCATGACCGTGTCTGCCTCGGCGTGATCGTCGGCGCCCATGGCGTGCGCGGCCAGGTGCGCATCAAGCCGTTCACCGAGGCGCCGGAGGCGGTCGCCGCCTACGGCGCCGTAACGACGGACGACGGCCGAACCCTCGACCTCAGCGTCGCCGGCACGAGCCCGAAAGGCCTGGTGCAGGCGCGCATCGCCGGGGTCGCCGACCGCGACGCGGCGGCGGCGCTGCGTGGCACGCACCTCTACGTCGCGCGCGACCGCCTGCCGCCGGCCGCGGATGACGAGTTCTACGTTGCCGACCTGGTGGGCCTCATGGCGCGGCACGTCGACGGCCGGCGCCTGGGGCGGGTCGCGGCGGTGCAGGACTTCGGCGCCGGTGCCGTTCTGGAGGTCGAACCGGCGGAGGGCGGCGTGCTGCGCCGCGCGGTGCTGGTGCCGTTCACCCGCGCCGTCGTGCCGATCGTCGACCGGGCGACGCATACGCTGACGATCGACCCGCCCGACGGGCTGATCGACGAGGAGAAGGACGTTGGCTGAGGTTCCGTGGCGCGCCACGGTCTGCACGATCTTCCCGGAGGCGTTCCCCGGCGTCCTGGGCTTGAGCGTGCACGGCAAGGCGCGCGACGCCGGCCTGTGGGCGCTCGACACCGTCGATATCCGCGACTTCGCCACCGACCGCCACCGCTCGGTCGACGACCAGCCGTTCGGCGGCGGCGCCGGCATGGTGATGCGCCCGGACGTGGTCGACGCGGCCCTCGCCCATGCCCACGGGGTGCCGGCGGACGCGACGCTTGACCCGCTTCGCCCGACGCTTTATCTGAGCCCGCGCGGTCGCCGGCTCGATCAGGCGCTCGCCCGGCAGCTTGCCGCCGGCCCCGGCGTGGTGCTGCTGTGCGGCCGCTACGAAGGGGTCGACCAGCGGGTGCTGGACGCCTGGCGCGCCGAAGAGGTCAGTCTCGGCGATTTCGTGCTGTCCGGCGGCGAGGTCGCGGCGCTGGCGTTGTTGGAGACCTGCGTGCGGCTGCTGCCCGGTGTCGTCGCCGAGGCGTCGCTGGCCGAGGAGAGTTTCGAGAGGGGGTTGCTCGAGTATCCGCATTACACGCGGCCGGCGCTGTGGCGCGACGGGCGCGGCGCGGAGCGGGCGGTCCCCGAGGTTCTGGTGTCCGGCCATCACGCCAAGGTCGCCGACTGGCGCCGGGCGCAGGCCGAGGCGGTGACGCGGGAACGCCGGCCCGATCTCTGGTCGGCCCACCGGGCGCACCGCGATACGGAAGGAAAGTGAGCGATGAACGTCGTCGAACGTCTCGAGACCGAGCAGGTCGAAAAGCTCGCCGCCGAGCGCGCCATCCCCGAGTTCAGCCCAGGCGACACGCTGCGCGTCAACGTCAAGGTGGTCGAAGGCAACCGCGAGCGCGTGCAGGCCTTCGAAGGCGTCTGCATCGGCCGCAAGAACGCCGGCATCAACTCCTCGTTCACGGTGCGCAAGCTGAGCTACGGCGAGGGCGTCGAGCGCGTCTTCCCGCTCTACTCGCCGCGCCTGGAGTCGATCGAGGTCGTGCGCCGCGGCAAGGTGCGCCGCGCCAAGCTGTATTACCTGCGTGGCCGCACCGGCAAGGCGGCACGCATCGCCGAGCGCACCACTGGCCGCGGCATGTCCAAGGGCCGCGCGAAGAAGTCCGGCGCGAAGTAGCGGCCACGCAGCAACGATGTCAGTGCACGCCCCCGCCAGCGGCGGGGGCGTCGTCGTTTCGGCTGCGACCGGCGCGGCCCGGCGCGGGGCTGCTCAAGCACAAATCAACCCCTTGCCTCTGGCGGAAGTCACCCCCACCCCGACTCTTGCATGTTCATTGAGGCGCGAATCGGTGCAGCATTCGTGTCGGTCCTCGGGGGGTGGCCACCCCCCGAGGACCGGATCGGCGGGACCGTGTGACCCTTGGTTTGGCACCGTGGGGGAG
>Ga0049107_10000047_pt1 | contig 31728 bp, 31 predicted proteins | sample WorMetilPIANOSA1_FD_61187 | JGI IMG/M metagenome (GOLD analysis project Ga0049107, IMG submission 61187) | Marine gutless worms symbiont microbial communities from Max Planck institute for Marine Microbiology, Germany - Olavius ilvae PIANOSA.1 | ecosystem: Host-associated > Annelida > Digestive...
AGCGTCCGCAACCCGACGCCGCCGCCCCCGCGGCGGCAACGCCGCCCCCAAAACGCCGCCTGAGCGCGCCTCGCACCCCCAAAACCGCCACCAACCCCCTTGCGCAAAGGTCTCCCTCGAAGGGGGAGGGCGGGGTGGGGGTGACAGGTTTTCAAAGAAGGGGTGCGGGGCCGCCCGAATGCCTCACCCGAGGCCCGAATGCCGGCCGCCTAGGAGCGTGACGTTCGCCGCGATGGTGATGCGCTCCGCCTCGCCCGTGTAGGGGTGCACCATGTGCTGCAGCCAGGCCGGGAACAAGAGCAGCATGCCGGGCGCGGGGTCGAAGGCGAGGCCGCGGCCGAAGCCGTAGTCCGGCTGCCGCGACGTGAGCGCCAGCGGCCGCGGGTCGAACAGCTCGATCTGGCCGCTGCCCGGCCGCGCCGGATCGGCCGCGCCGGTCTCCACGTAGTAGACCACCGCCCAATGCGCGGTCGGGTGGATATGTATCCGGTTGTAGTCGCCGGCGCGGTTGACGTTGGCCCAGGCCGACGCCTCGTAGTCGACCTCGACGGCGGTCAAATCGGCGACCTGCTGCGGCAGCGCCGAAATTCGGCGCACGGCGTCGTCGACCGCGGCGCGGTACCAATCGAGCGCCGGACCCGGCCAGGTCCACAGGTCCGGGCGCGACTGCCAGCCGCCGGCATTGCTGACTGCCACGCCCGGGTCGCGCGCCTGCGCGGCGCGCACTGCCGCCGCCAACTCAGGCCCCGCCTGCTCATGGCCCGGCACGACGCGCTGCAACACCGGCGTCGCGAAGGCCAGCCCGATCTCCGGGGTGATGCCGATGGTGCCCAGCATGGTGTCCGCTCCGCCACCGTGGGGCGCTGACGCTAGCACGACGACCGCACTCGCGCGGGGCCGAAGCGCCCTGCTATCTTCCGCCGCCGAATCCGAGAGGGAACCTGGCGCATGCAGCATGGAGTCGTCGCCGCCGGACACGCCGCGACCGCCGACGCCGCGGGCGAGATCCTGCGCGCGGGCGGCAACGCTTTCGACGCCGCGGTGGGGGCCATCGCCGCCGCTTGCGTCGCCGAGCCGGTGCTCGCGTCGCTGGGCGGCGGCGGGTTCCTGCTGGCGCTGGAGGCGGACGGCACCGCGCGACTCTACGACTTCTTCGTCCAGACGCCGCGCCAGCGACGCCGCGAGGCGGAGATTGATTTCCGCCCCGTCCTGGCCGACTTCGGCACTGTCACCCAGGAGTTCCACATCGGCCTCGGCGCCACGGCGGTGCCGGGGATGCCGCAGGGCATCGCCCGGGCGCACGCGGCGCTGGGCCGCCTGCCGCTCACCGAGGTGCTGGCCCCGGCCATCGCGTTGGCCCGCGCGGGCGTCACGACGACGCCGTTCCAGGCCTTCCTGTTCCAGGTCGTGGCGCCGATCTACCTGGCCGAGGCGTCGAGCCGCGCGCTGTTCGGCAGCACCTCGCAGCCCGGCGATCTGACCCAGACCGGCGACACGCTGACGAACCCGGACCTCGCCGACGCCCTCGACCTGTTGGCGCGCGAGGGTGCGCGGCCGTTCTACGAGGGCGAGGCGGCGGCGGTGCTGCTGGAAGCTGCCCGCGCGGGCGGCCATCTGACGGCCGACGACCTGGCCGGCTATGCCGTCGCCATGCGCGAACCCTTGGAGATCGTCCATAGCGGCGCGCGCATCCTGACCAACCCGCCACCGTCCTGCGGCGGCCTGTTGATCGGCTTCGCGCTGCGCCTGCTCGACGGTCTCGACCTCGCGGGCGACGGATTCGGCGCCGCCGCGCACCTGCTGCCGCTGGCGCGCGCCATGGCGGCGACCAACAAGGCGCGGGTCGACAGCGGCCTCGCCGACGGCGGCGACGGCGCGGCCGCGGCGCTGCTGGACCCGGCCTTCGCGCAGGCCTACCGCGCGCAGGTGCTCGACCGCCCCGCCGCGCCGCGCGGCACGACGCACATCAGCGTCGTCGACGCCGCCGGCAACGCCGCGGCGGCGTCGCTCTCGAACGGCGAGGGCTGCGGCCACGTGCTGCCGGGGCTCGGCTACATGCCCAACAACATGCTGGGCGAGGAGGACCTGAACCCGCGCGGCTTCCACCGCTGGCCCGCCGACGCGCGGCTGGCCTCGATGATGGCGCCGACGGCGCTGGAGATCGACGGGCGGCGCGCGGTGCTGGGCTCCGGCGGCTCGAACCGCATCCGCACCGCGATCCCGCAGGTGCTCCTTGGGCTGATCGACTTCGGCCTGGCGCCCGAGGCGGCGGTGATGGCGCCGCGCCTGCACGTCGAGCGCGGCCGCCTGGACGTCGAGCCGGGTCTCGACCCGGACGGCGTCGCGGCGCTGACTGACGCCTTTCCCGACCACACGGTCTGGCCGGACCTCAACCTGTTCTTCGGCGGCGTGCACTTGGCGGCGCAGCGCCCCGACGGCAGCGGCACCGCCGCCGGCGACCCGCGCCGTGACGGTGCCGTGGCGGTGGTGTGACGTTCACGCGGGGCACGGGCCGCCGACGCCAACTAACTCAAGCCCTCATGCTGAGCCTGTCGAAGCACGAGGGCGTGGTGCGCGGCGCCCCCTAAACTTCGACCGTGGCATCGGTCCAGGCGCCGTCGGCGGCGCTGGAGGCGACCGCGGCCTCGATGAACTTCACGCCCCGGGCGCCGTCCTCGACCGTCGGCACGGTGAGCGCCAGCGGGTCCGGGGCGCGGCCCTCGACGCGAGCGGAGATCTGTTCCGCGACGTCGCTGTAGAGCACGGCGAAGCCTTCCAGGTAGCCCTCCGGGTGGCCGGCCGGGATGCGCGTCGCGTGGGTCGCCGCGGCACTCAGTTCGCCGTTGGCGCGGGTCAAGAGCACCGGCTCGGCGTCGCGCTTCAGCCAGGTCAAATGATTCGGGTGCTCCTGCTCCCACATCAGCCCGCCGTCCTCGCCGTAGATCCGCAGGCGCAAGGCGTTCTCCATGCCGGTCGCGACCTGGCTGCACAACAGCGAGCCCCTGGCGCCGTTCGACCAGCGCAGCTTCATCGAGGCGTCGTCGTCGAGGCGGCGCCCCGAGACGAAGGTGTTGAGCTGCGCCGACACGCTCTCGAGCGTGAGACCAGTGACATAGGCGGCGAGGTTGTGCGCGTGGGTGCCGATGTCGCCGACACTGCCGGCGGGGCCCGAGCGCGCCGGGTCGGTGCGCCACGTCGCCTGCTTCATGCCCGTGTCTTCGAGCTTCTGACCCAACCAGCCCTGCAGGTACTCGGTGTGGATCACCCGGATCGGCCCGAGCGCCCCCGACGCCACCATGTCGCGGGCCTGCCGCACCATGGGATAGCCGGTGTAGTTGTGGGTCAGGTCGAAGACCAGGCCGGTGCGCTTCACGGTCTCGACCAGATCCAGCGCGTCGTCGAGGCCGGTGGTCAGCGGCTTATCGCAGACGACGTGGATGCCGGCCTCCAGGAACGCCTTGGCCGGGCCGTGGTGCACGTGGTTCGGCGTGACGATGGCGACGACGTCGATGCCGTCGTCGCGCGCCGCCTCCGCGGTCGCCATTTCGGCGTAGCTGCCGTAGGAGCGGTCGGCCGGGATGTGCACCTCCGCTGCCGACGCGGCGGCGCGGTCCGGGTCGGAACTGAGGCAGCCGGCGACCATTTCGTAGCGGTCGTCGAGGCGGGCGGCGATGCGGTGCACGGCGCCGATGAAGGCGCCCTGGCCGCCGCCGACCATGCCGATGCGCAGGCGCCGGGTGGTGTCCATGCCGGCCTCCCTCAGCCGAGACCGAGCATGCGCCGGTTGGCGGCCTCGTCGGCGCCGCCGCCGGCGAAGTCGTCGAACGCCTTCTCGGTGACGTGGATGATGTGGTGGGCGATGAACTCGGCGCCCTCGCGCGCGCCGTCCTCCGGGTGCTTCAGGCAGCACTCCCACTCCAGGACCGCCCAGCCGTCGAAGTCGTGCGCCGCCAGCTTGGAGAAGATGCCGGCGAAGTCGACCTGGCCGTCGCCCAGGCTGCGGAACCGCCCGGCGCGGTCGACCCAACCCTGGAAGCCGCCATAGACGCCGACGCGGCCCGTCGGGTTGAACTCGGCGTCCTTGACGTGAAACATCTTGATGCGGTCGTGGTAGAGGTCGATGTACTCGAGGTAGTCGAGCTGCTGCAGCACGAAGTGGCTGGGGTCGTAGAGGATGAAGTGGCTGGGGTCGTAGAGGATGTTGGCGCGAGGGTGGCCGTTGACCGCGTCGAGGAACATCTCAACCGTGGCGCCGTCGTGCAGGTCCTCGCCCGGGTGCACCTCGTAGCAGACGTTGACGCCGACCTCGTCGAAGGCGTCGAGGATCGGTCTCCAGCGGCGGGCCAACTCCTGGAAGCCCGTCTAGACCAGCCCCGGCGGGCGTTGCGGCCACGGGTACATGTACGGCCAGACCAAAGCACCCGAGAACGTCGCGTGGTTCTCGAGCCCCAGGTTCCGGGACGCCTTCGCCGCCTTCATCATCTGGTCGACGGCCCATTCGGTGCGTGCCGCGGGCTTGCCGTGGACTTCGGCCGGCGCGAAGACGTCGAACGCGTCGTCATAGGCCGGGTGCACGGCGACCAATTGGCCCTGCAGGTGGGTCGACAGCTCGGTGATCTTGATGCCCTTGTCGGCCAGCATGCCGGTGACCTCGTCGCAGTACGCGGCGCTATCGGCCGCCTTGTCGAGGTCGAACATGCGCGCATCGAAGGTCGGGATCTGCACGCCGACATAGCCGAGATCGGCCGCCCACTGGGCGATGTTCTCGAGGCTGTCGAACGGCGGCTCGTCGCCCGCGAACTGGGCGAGAAAGATCGCCGGTCCCTTGATCGTCTTCATCGCTGGCCCTCCCCAAGGCGCGCCGTCGTGCGCGACGCGGCGTTGGGCCAAAGCCTAGCACCGCATTAAGTCGTACGAAAGAAACGGGCGCGGGCGGCGCCTGCCAACTCAAGCCCTCATGCTGAGCCAAGTCGAAGCACGAGGGCGTGCCCCGCGCCACGGGCCTCGCCCTTCGACAAGCTCGGGGTGAGGCCTTTTTCGTTCGGTGCTCGCGCTCGCCGGTGCCCTCTAGTCCAGCACCGGCATGATGAACTCCGCCCCTTTGCGGATGCCGGTGGGCCAGCGCTCGGTGACCGCCTTCATCTTGGTGTAGAAACGCACGCCCTCCATGCCGTGCATGTGATGGTCGCCGAACAGGCTGCGCTTCCAGCCGCCGAAGCTGTGATAGGCGACCGGCACCGGGATCGGCACGTTGATGCCGACCATGCCGACCTGGATGCGACCGGCGAAGTCGCGCGCGGCGTCGCCGTCGCGGGTGAAGATCGCCGTGCCGTTGCCGTACTCGTGGTCGTTGATCATCTTCACCGCGCTCTCGTAGTCGGGCGCGCGGGAGAGGCAGAGCACGGGGCCGAAGATCTCCTGTTCGTAGATCTGCATGCCCGGCTCGACGCGGTCGAACAGCGTGCCGCCGATGTAATACCCGTTCTCGTAGCCCTGCAGCTGCACGCCGCGGCCGTCGACGACCAACTCGGCACCCTCCTCGACGCCGCTGTCGATCAAACCGGTGATGCGGTCGTAGGCCTGCTTTGTGACGACCGGGCCCATGTCGCTCTCGGGGTCGGCGCCGGGGCCGACCTTCAGCGCCTGGACGCGCGGCACCAGGCGCTCGACCAGCGCGTCGGCGGTGTGGTCGCCGACGGCGACGGCGACCGAGATCGCCATGCAGCGCTGGCCGGCGGAGCCGTAGCCGGCGCCCATCAGCGCGTCGGTCGCCTGCTCGAGGTCGGCGTCGGGCATCACCACCATGTGGTTCTTGGCGCCGCCGAGCGCCTGCACGCGCTTGTTGTGGGCGCTGCCGGTCTGGAAGATGTACTCGGCGACCGGCGTCGAGCCGACGAAGCTGACCGCCTGGATGCCGGGGTGGGTGAGGATGGCGTCGACCGCTTCCTTGTCGCCCTGGATGACGTTGAGCACGCCCTCGGGCGCGCCGGCCTCGCGCATCAGTTCGGCCAGCATCAGCGAGGCGGAGGGGTCGCGCTCCGACGGCTTCAGGATGAACGTGTTGCCGCAGACGATCGACATCGGGAACATCCACATCGGCACCATGGCCGGGAAGTTGAACGGCGTGATGCCGGCGCACACCCCCAACGCCTGGCGCATGGCGTAGGCGTCGACGCCGGTGCCGACGTCCTCCGTGTAGTCGCCCTTCAAGAGATGCGGCGCGCCGCAGGCGAACTCGACGACCTCGATACCGCGGGTGATCGAGCCCTTGGCGTCGGGGATGGTCTTGCCGTGCTCGGCGGTGATCAGCGCCGCCAGCTCGTCCATGTGGCGCTCGACCAGCTCCTTGAACTTGAACATGACGCGGGCGCGGCGGATCGGCGGCGCGCCGCCCCAGGCCGGGAACGCCGCGCGCGCGGCCTGGACCGCGGCGTCGACCTCGGCCGCGCTGGCCAACGGCACCCGGGTCGTCTCCTCGCCGGTCGCCGGGTTGAACACCGGGCCATAGCGGCCGGAGGTGCCTTCGACCCGGGCGCCGTTGATGTAGTGGTGGAGCGTCTTCATCGCCTCATCTCTCCCTCACGGCGCCGCCTCGTTGGCGACGGCGCACGAAACTTGACCGAGTGTATAGGCGAGCGGCCAGATAACGCGCAAGGCGGGGTGCAAGGCGACGTGCGTGGGCTATGATCGCCGGCGCGGCGAGGCCGGCCGGCGTCAGACCGGCCAGGCAATCGGGGAGGGACGCATGGCCGGGCGGCTCGACGGCAAGAAGGCAGTGATCACGGCGGCGGCGGCAGGCATCGGCCGCGCCTCGGCGGAGGCCTTCGCACTTGAGGGCGCGCGGGTCTGGGCGACCGACATCGACACGGACGGTCTCGCGACGATGAGCGGCGTCGAGACGCGGCGCCTCGACGTCACCGACGACGCGGCGGTCGTGGCCCTGGCGCAGGAGCTGGGCGCCGTCGACGTGCTGTTCAACTGCGCCGGCTACGTCGCCAGCGGCGCGCTGCTGGACTGCACGGAGCGCGACTGGGACGTTTCCTTCGACCTCAACGTCAAGGCCATGTTCCGCACGATCCGCGCCTTCCTGCCGGCAATGCTGGAGGCCGGCGGCGGCTCGATCGTCAACATGTCGTCGATCGCCTCGTCGGAGAAGGGCATCCCCAACCGCTTTGCCTACGGCGCCTCCAAGGCGGCGGTCATCGGCCTGACCAAGTCCGTCGCGCGCGACTACGTCGCCCAAGGCATCCGCTGTAACGCGATCTGCCCCGGCACGGTCGACACGCCGTCGCTCGAGGGCCGCATCGCCGCCTTCGACGACCCCGTGGCCGCGCGCAAGGCGTTCACCGACCGCCAGCCCATGGGCCGGCTGGGCACGGCCGAGGAGATCGCCCAGCTGGTCGTCTATCTCGGCTCCGACGAGAGCAGCTACACGACGGGAACGACGCACCTGATCGACGGCGGCCTGGGGATCTAGATGTCCGAAAACCCTGTCATCGCCAAGCTGGGCCGGCGCCTGCGCCTGGGCGTCATGGGCGGCGGCCCGGGCTCCTTCATCGGCGAGATCCATCGCACCGCGGCGCGCCTGGACGACCGCTACGAGGTCGTCGGCGGCGTGCTCTCATCGAACCCCGAGAAGTCGCGCGCGGCGGGCGCCGCACTCGGCTGGGCGGCGGACCGCGCCTATGGCGACGTCGAGGAGATGGTCGCCGCCGAGAGCGCGCGCGACGACGGCGTCGACGGGGTGTCGATCATGACGCGCAACGCCCAGCACTATCCGCTGGCCTGCCGCTGGCTGGAGGCCGGGCGCGACGTGATCTGCGACAAGCCGCTGACGACGGACGTCGACGACGCCCGCGACCTGGTGCGCCGCGTGCGCGACAGCGGCCTGGTGTTCTGCACGACCTACAACTACGCCGCCTATCCGATGGTGCGGCAGGCGCGGGCGATGGTCGCCGACGGCGACATCGGCGAGATCCGCCTGGTCCAGGTCCAGTACATCCAGGGTCACCTGGCGACACGGCCGGAGCGCGACAACCCGGACTACTGGCGCTTCGGCGACCGCGCCGGCCCGTCGCTGATCCTCGGCGACATCGGCAGCCACGCCTATCACATGCTGCACGCCGTCACGGGCATGGAGCCGGTGCAGCTCGCCGCCGACGTCGGCCCGGTGGTGCCGGGGCGCAACGTCGACGACACCGCGGGCGCGCTGTTGCGCTACGCCAACGGGGCGCGCGGCATGTTGTGGGTGACCCAGACCGCGGCGGGCGCCGAGCACGGCCTGAAGTTCCGCGTGCACGGCGACACGGGCGGCCTGGAGTGGCACCAGGAGGACCCGAACTGGCTGAAGCACATGCGGCTCGGCGCACCGCCGCAGATGTTCAGCCGCCAGGGCGCGGGGCTGAAACCGGCGGCCCTGCGCGCCGGGCGCATCGTGCAGGGCCACCCGGAGGGCTATCAGGAGGCCTTCGCCAGGCTCTACGACGACGTCGCCGAGGCCGTCACGGCGCGGCTGACCGGCACGCCGGCCAATCCCCTGGCGCTCGACTTCCCGACCGTCGAGGACGGCGCCCGCGGCGTCGCCTTCATCGCGGCGGCCAAGGCCTCTAGCGAGGGCGGCGGCTCATGGGTCGACTGCGGGCTGTCGCTCTAGCGGCGATCCTGCTCGCGCCGGCGGCGCGCGCGGACCTGACGCCGCTGACGCAGGCCTGGCCGGCGCCCAACGGCGACCGCGGCCAGGCGGTGACGTTCGCCAGCACCAGCCCGTATCTCTTGACCGATATCGGCCGCGGCCCTGAACGGCAGCCGCCAACCCAGGCCGTGGCACGCCTCTTCCTGCCGCCACACGCCTCGGTCGCGCGGCCAGTGCCGGCCGTCGTCATGCTGCACGGCGCCGGCGGCGTGCTGAGCCGGCGCGAAATGACCTACGGCCCGCAATACGCGGCGATGGGTGTGGCGGCGCTGGTCGTCGACGTCTTCGCGGCGCGGCGCGACATGGCCAGCGGCTTCACCGAGCGGCTGCTCAACATCACCGAGACGATGATGCTGGCCGACGCCTACGCGGCCCTGCGCTATCTGGCGGCACGGCCGGAGGTCGACGGCGACCGGGTGGCGCTGGTCGGCTTCTCCTACGGCGCCATGGCCAGCACCTTCGCGCTTCACGCCCAGGTCGCCGACCGCCTGGCCGGCGACGGCCGGCGCTTCGCCGCGCACGTCGCCTTCTACGGGCCGTGCCTCGCGCGCTTCGACCGGCGCGAGACCACCGGCGCGCCGCTGTTGATGCTGTGGGGCGGCCGCGACGACATCATCGACGCCCAGCGCTGCCGCGAGATCGCCGCGGACCTCGAGGCCGGCGGCAGCCGCATCCAAATCGCCGAGTTCGCCGACGCCTACCACCAGTGGGACGGCAGCTTCCGCGGGCCGGTGCGGCTGGGCGCCAACCTGGCGCCATGCCGCCTGGTGGTGCGCGAGAGCGGCCGGGTGCAGGACAGGCGCACCTGGCTGATCATGATAGGACCCCTCAGCCGGCGTCTCATACTCGCCGCCTGCGCCGACCGTGACGGCTATCGCATTGGCCGCGACGACGACGTGCGCCAGCGCGCCAACGCGGTCGTCGGCGGTTTCCTCAGCCGCGCGTTCGCCGGCGCGTCGCCGCCTTAGGCCGGATCGGCTTCACATTGTCGTGTGCAGTCGGGGCGCCCACTATGCACGTACTGGCCATGCGCGCGGACATCTATAACGCGTTTGGATGACAAGTCGTGCAATCGATTATTGATTAGTCCGCGCGACAGGCAGAACATGGCCGCGCATCGGGTGTCGGGGGTCGGCTCCAGCGCGATCTGGACGATGCCGTTCCGCGCCTTGCGCGGCGCGGCACCGCGTCGCCATCCCCCGGCGCGCGCCAAGGCGAACGCCCGGCCTGGCTTCGGTGCCGCACAGCCCCCTTGGCGGGCGAATGGGGCCAGGATGGCGCGTTTGTTGGTGCTGGTCGACGACGCGGCGACCCGCGCGGCCCTCTTGCAGCGCCTCGCGGCGGAACACACAGTGCTCACCGGGGTGCCGTGCAGGGCGGATGGCGCGCCGGGCAATGCGGTAATGACGGACGCAGTGCTGGTCGATGCACGCAACCTGGAGCGCCGGCACGAGGCGCTGCAGGCGTTGCGCGACAGCGACGCCGGCGCCGTCGTGCCCGTGCTGCTGGTCGCCCCGCAACGCACGATCGGCCGCCTGCCGCCGGCGACGTGGCAGGCGATCGACGACGTGCTGGCGACGCCGGTGCGGCCGGCGGAACTGGAAGCGCGGCTGCGCACGGTGCTGGAGTTGCGCCTGCTGGCGGCGGGGCAGGCCCGGCGCCTGGACAGCGGCACCACGCTGGCCGCGGCGCTGGAGCAGCGCGTACGCTCGCGCACACGCCAGATGCGCAAGAGCCTCTACGAGCTGGCGGTTGCGCTGGCCGCGGCCACCGAGGCCCCCGGCAGCGGCGCGGCCGGCCATCTGCGCCGCATCGGCTATCTGGCCAAGACGCTGGCTGAGGCGCTGGGCATGGACCCGACGTTCCAGGACACGATCTTCCACGCCGGCCCTCTGTACGACGTCGGCACCGTCACCGTGCCGCGCGACCTCCTGGCCCGGCCGGGGCCGCTCTCGCGCGCCGAATGGCGCACGGTCGAGGCCCACCCGCTGGCCGGCGAGGCGATCCTCAGCGCCGCCGACTCCCCCTACGCCGCCATGGGGGCGCAGATCGCCGCGGCCCACCACGAGCGGTGGGACGGCAGCGGCTATCCGCACCGTCTCAGCGGCAGCCGCATTCCGCTCCCGGCCCGCATCGTCGCGGTCTGCGACGTCTACGACAGCCTGCGCCGGGCGCGGCCCTACCGCGCGGCGCTCGACCACACCGGCGCGGTCGGCGCCCTGACCCTGGGCGACCGGCGGTCGCGGCCGGAACAGTTCGATCCCGCCGTGCTCGCCGCCTTCGGCAAGGCCGAGGCGCGCTTTCGCGACGTCTTCGAGACTTTCGCCTCGACGCCGCGGGCCGCCGGGAGCGGCGCCGGAGCGCCCCAGCGGGCCTGACACCGGGGCGCTGGCGCGCACCAATCGCACTGCCCGAACGCACCAGGTCTTGACCCCGCGCGGTGGAGTCGCTAAATGCCCCAGCACTCACCGGCCGCGAGTGCTAACAACTGCACTAACCATCGCGGCCGGGCGGACAAAACCAACTCATTTGGAGGCACTGTAGCGATGAAATTCCGCCCCCTGCACGATCGCGTCGTCGTTCGGCGGATCGAGGGTACCGAGAAGACCGCCGGCGGCATCATCATCCCCGATACGGCACAGGAAAAGCCGATGGAAGGCGAAATCGTCGCCGTTGGCCCCGGTGCGCGCGACGAGAGCGGCGCCGTGGCGCCGCTGGACGTCAAGAAGGGCGACCGCATCCTGTTCGGCAAATGGTCCGGCACCGAGGTCAAGATCAACGGCGAAGACGTGCTGATCATGAAGGAGTCGGACGTCATGGGGATCATCGTGTAGCCAGCCGGCCGCTCCCCCTGACCAACACGCTCATCCACGCAAGTCTCAATAGGGATCGAAACCATCATGGCTGCGAAGGACGTAAAGTTCTCCACCAACGCCCGGGACCGCATGCTCCGGGGCGTCGACATTCTCGCCGACGCGGTGAAGGTCACGCTTGGCCCGAAGGGCCGCAATGTCGTGCTCGACAAGGCCTTCGGCGCGCCGCGCATCACCAAGGACGGCGTCACGGTCGCCAAGGAAATCGAGCTTGAGGACAAGTTCGAGAACATGGGCGCCCAGATGGTCAAGGAGGTCGCCTCCAAGACCAGCGACATCGCCGGCGACGGCACCACGACGGCGACCGTGCTGGCCCAGGCGATCGTGCGCGAGGGCCTCAAGTCGGTGGCCGCCGGCATGAACCCGATGGACCTGAAGCGCGGCATCGACGCCGCCGTCGGGGCAGTCGTCAACGACATCCACAAGCGCTCGAAGAAGATCAAGACCGGCGAGGAAGTCAGCCAGGTCGGCACGATCTCGGCCAACGGCGACCACGAGGTCGGCGACTTCATCGCCGAGGCGATGCAGAAGGTCGGCAATGAGGGCGTGATCACGGTCGAGGAGGCCAAGTCGCTGCATACCGAACTCGAGGTCGTTGAGGGCATGCAGTTCGACCGCGGCTACCTGTCGCCGTACTTCATCACCAACGCCGAGAAGATGGTCTGCGAGCTGGAGAGCCCGCTGATCCTCCTGCACGAGAAGAAGCTCTCGAACCTGCAGGCGATGCTGCCGGTGCTGGAGAGCGTCGTGCAGTCGTCGCGGCCGCTGCTGATCATCGCCGAGGACGTCGAGGGCGAGGCGCTGGCCACGCTCGTGGTCAACAAGCTGCGCGGCGGCCTCAAGGTGTCGGCGGTCAAGGCGCCGGGCTTCGGCGACCGCCGCAAGGCGATGCTCGAGGACATCGCCATCCTGACCGGCGGCCAGGTCGTCTCCGAGGACCTGGGCATCAAGCTCGAGAACGTCACGCTCGACATGCTGGGCACGGCGAAGCGCATCTCCATCACCAAGGAGGAGACGACGATCGTCGACGGCGCCGGCAAGAAGACCGACATCGCGGCCCGCTGCGGCCAGATCCGCCAGCAGGTCGAGGAGACGACGTCGGACTACGACCGTGAGAAGCTGCAGGAGCGGCTGGCCAAGCTGGCCGGCGGCGTCGCGGTGATCCGCGTCGGCGGCGCCACCGAGGTCGAGGTGAAGGAGCGCAAGGATCGCGTCGACGACGCGATGCACGCCACCCGCGCCGCTGTCGAGGAAGGCATCGTGCCGGGCGGCGGCGTCGCGCTGCTTTACGCCACCAAGGCGCTCGACAAGCTCGAGGCGGCGAACCCGGACCAGCAGGTCGGCATCAACATCGTGCGCCGTGCCCTGCCGCATCCGGCCCGCCAGATCGCCGAGAACGCCGGCGTCGACGGCGCCGTGGTCGCCGGCAAACTGCTGGAGCAGAATAACAGGAGCTTCGGCTTTGACGCCCAGCTCGGCACCTACGGCGATCTCGTGAAGGGCGGCATCATCGACCCGACCAAGGTCGTGCGCACCGCGCTGCAGGACGCCGCGTCCATCGCGGGCCTCCTGATCACCACCGAGGCGATGATCGCCGAGAAGCCCGACGAGAAGGCGCCGGCCATGCCGGGCGGCGGCATGCCCGACATGGGCGGCATGATGTAGGCCGCAAGGCTGATCTGAGTGTTTAGGGAGGGCCGTGCCGGGAAGGCGCGGCCCTCTCTCTATGGGCGCTACCGCATGTCGGCCGGCATCGTGCGCGCCAACTCCTCGCCGCGGGCCAGGCCGCGGATGGCGTCCTCCGCCGGCAGCAGGCTGGCCAGCTTGTCGCGCAGCGGCTGGGCCAGGGCGAGGCCGCGGTGCATCGCCACGTCGAACCAGGCCAGCGCCTCGACCGGATCGCGCTCGACCCCCGACCCGTTCAGCAAGGCGACGGCGTAGTTGTACTGCGCCGGCCCGAAGCCCTGCTGCGCCGCCAGGAGGTACCACCCGGCGGCGGCCGCCGGATCGCGCGGCACGCCGCTGCCGGCGGCGGCGAGCAGCCCCATCTTGTACTGGGCCTCCGCAAGCCCGCCCTCCGCCGCAGCGCGGTACCAGCGCGCCGCCTCGGCCAGGTCGCGCGGCCCCTCGACGCCGTCCTCCAGCTTGCGCGCCAACAGGTACTGGGCATTCGGGTCGCCGGCCTGGGCGGCGCTGCGATACCAGCGCATCGCGTCGCCATAGGTGCCGGGTACGTCGATCTGGGCGAGGGCCGCCAGCGGCGTGAGGATGAGCGCGACCAAGGCAGCGCCCAGCAAGCGTCTCAATGCAGGCTCTCCCAAGCGCCGTTTCCGGGGTCGCGGTAGGTCGTCGGCGCGCGGCACGACGCCACACGGCCACAATTTTGACATGATTCGCAAGGATTTCCGGCAGCCGCGGCCGTGCCGGCGGCGCACCCGTCAGGGCGGTCGCGGCCTACTGAATGGTCTCGTACGGCGGCGGCGGCGCGCCCTCGTAGCCGACGATAAAGCGGCTGCGCTCGTCGGCCAGAGGCGTCGCATAGCACTCGGCAGTGCCGATCGAGTCGTAGCAGTAGACGGGCGTCGTCGGCAGCTCGTCGAGCGGCGGCCCCAGGCTCCAGCCATGGGTGTGGAGTTCGGCGTAGGTCGGCTTGTACTTGGCCATGGGATTCGTACAGGCGGCGAGCAGGCCCGCCGCCAGCGGCAAAATCAGTATCAGGACGAGACGTCGCATGGGTCGCAGGGCCTCCGACCGCCCTAGCTACGCCGGTCCCCTTAAGATAGCGTAGCCAAATCGCACTGTCGAATCAGGGGGTTATGGTTAACGCGGCGGTGTGGCGCTCAGGCGTTCACGTCGATCACCGTGCGGCCGCGCACTTGGCCCTTGAGGATCGCGTCGGCCAGCACCGGCACCTCGGCGAGCGGTGCCACCTGAGTGAGCGCGGCCAGCTTGTCGAGCGGCAGGTCGCCCTTGGCGATACGCGCCCAGACGCGCTCGCGGGACGCCTGCGGCTGCATGACGCTGTCGATGCCCAGGACGTTGACGCCGCGCAGCAGGAACGGGATCACCGTGGTCTTGAGCTCGACCCCGCCGGCCAGGCCGCAGGCCGCGATCGAACCGCCATAGGCCATCTGCGCCAGCACGGTCGCCAGCGTCGTGCCCCCGACGCTGTCGATGCAGCCGGCCCAACGTTCGCTCTCCAGCGGCCGGCCGCTGCCCTCGGCAAGCTCCGACCGGTCGACGATCTCCGCGACGCCCAGGTCGCGCAGGTAGTCGGCCTGCGCCGGGCGGCCGGTCGAGCCGGCGACGGTATAGCCGAGGTGCGCCAGGATGGCGCAGGCGACGTTGCCGACGCCGCCTGCCGCACCCGTCATCAGCACCGTGCCCCGGTCGGTTCCTAGCCCGTGGTCCTCCAGCGCCTGCACCGCCAGCATCGCCGTGAAGCCGGCGGTGCCGACGGCGGCCGCCTGCTGCGTCGAGACGCCGTCGGGCAGCTTCACCAGCCAGTCGCCGCGCACGCGGGCGCGCTGGGCGTAGCCGCCCCAGTGCACCTCGCCGACGCGCCAGCCGGTCAGGACGACGCGGTCGCCGGGCGCGAAGCGCGAGTCGTCGGACGCGGCGACGGTGCCGGCCAAGTCGACGCCGGGCACGTGGGGATAGTCACGCACCAGCCGACCGACGCCCTTCACGACCATGCCGTCCTTGTAGTTCAAATCGGAGTACTCGACCGCGACCGTGACGTCGCCCGGCGGCAGCTCGGCCTCGGTCAGCCGTTTCATCGCGGGCGTCACCTTGCCGTCGGCTTGCTCCAGCACCAGGGCCGCAAAATCATTCATCGTCGTCCTCCGGGAGCCACTCTTCGAGCACCAGCTCGAGGGTAATGCAGATGGCGTTGGCGCCGCGCAAGAAGCGACCGCCGTGGATGCTGGCGTCCGGCGCACCGACGGTGCCGCGCAAGTCGGCGACGGGCGCGCCGTCGGCGCCGGGCCGCACCTCGCCCACCAGCGTCAGGATCTCGACCCCCGGCCCGGCGACCGTGCGCTGCCCGCCGCCGAACGCCAACGTCGCGTCGACCAGGCTGCCGACGGCGCTGCGCACTTGCGCGTGGCGCAGGCCGTGCTCCGCGCAGGCGGCTTCAATGCCTTCGACCATGTCGAGGTTGGGGCGCAGGCGCCCGACCAGCGTGCGCCCGGGCCGACCACGTTCGACCGCGCCGCTCATGGCGCCACCGGGTGGAACACCGGGTAGCCCGTCTCGGCGTCGTCGCGCACGGCGAAGCCGGCGCCGCGCAGGACCGTGACGTGCGCGACGGCGTCGACAACCGGACAGGTGCCGGGCGGGATGTGGCCGCCGTGCAGCCGCCCGTCGGCGGCGGCCATGACCGCATGGCAGTGCACGAGCGGCGAACCGTCCGCGCCCGCGCCCAGGAATGCGTTGCCGCTGACCAGCGTCACCGGCCCGGCCAGGGCCGTCGGCGCGCCATACACCGCGACCCGCTCGCCGCTCGCGTCCGGCTGGCCTGTCAGATACTGCGCCGCGTCGAGGGTGCCGCCGATCAGCGCGATCGCCGCCTGCGTCACGCCCCGCGCCAAGAGCGCGTCGCGCAGCCCATCGACCAGGTCGGCACCTGGCGCCAGTTCGAGCCGCAGGTGGCTCGCGGCGCCTTCTTGCGACAGGATCCGCGGGGCCAGCACGGGACCGGGCTGCACCAGCGTCCTCACAGCGCCTCGCCTTCGGTGACGTCGCCGCGGCGGAACAGCTCGTCCCGGATCAGGTGCTTCGGCACCTTGCCGTAGCCCGACTTGGGCAGGTCGTCCCAGACCACCACGCGGCGCGGCCATTTGTACTTGGCGAGCTTGCCGTCGAGGAAGCCGAGCAGCGTCTCGGCCTCGACCGCGTGGCCCGGCTCGGCGACGATCACGGCAACCCCGGCTTCGCCCCAGTCGGGGTGCGGCACGCCCAGCACCGCGACTTCGGATATGGCCGGATGGGTCAGGAAGACTTCCTCGATCTCGCGCGGGTACACGTTCGAGCCGCCGGAGATGTACATGTCCGAGGCGCGCCCCGTCAGCGTCAGGAAGCCGGCGACGTCGATCACGCCCAGGTCGCCGGTATGGAACCAGCCGTCGCGAAACGCCTTGGCATTGGCTTCGTCGTTCTCGTAGTAGCCGGCGAACACCGCCGGCCCGCGGATGCAGACCTCGCCCTGTTCGCCGGGCCCCAGGCGGCGGCCGTCGCGATCGCGTATGGCGATCTCCATGCCCGTGCGCGGCACGCCGACGCTGCCCACGCCGGGAGCGTTGTCGTCCAGCGAGTGCATGTCGGGCCGCAGCACCGTGATGTTCCCCGTCACCTCGCCCAGGCCGTAGTACTGCACCAAGACCGGCCCCAGTTTTTCGAGCGCCAGCACCTGGTCGGCGCGGTACATGGGCGCGCCGGCATAGACCACGTGGCGCAGCGAGCCGTGATCGTGGGCGTCGACCGCCGGGTGCTCGACCAGCCGCTTCACGATGGTCGGCACGGTGAACATGTTGGCGACGCGGTGCCGCTCGACCAGGCGCCAGACCTCCTCCGGGTCCAGGTGATCGCTCTCCGGCAGCACGCTCGCCGCGCCGCGGGCCACCTGGCTCAGCATGTGGGCGCCGGCGCCGTGGCTCAGCGGCGCCACCACCAGGCTGGTGTCGGTGGGGCTCAGCCCCGGCATCAGGTCGGCCAGGTGGTTCACGGTGACGAAGGTCAACTGCCCGTGGGTCAGCACCGCCGCCTTGGGCCGCCCGGTGGTGCCGGAGGTGAAGAAGAACCAGCACGGGTCGTCGCGGTGCACCTCGGATTCATACGCTTCCGCGCCCATATTGGCAGCGATCAGCTCTTCAAATCCGTGCTCGCCGGCACGTGGCTCTCCGAGGGCCACCACATGCCGCAACGACGGCGCGGCGGCGCGCGCGGCGTCCAGGTGCGCCGCGAATTCGGGCGCGTACACTGCCGCCACGGCCCCGCTCATCTCCGCCATGTAGGCGATCTCCGGCGGCGTCAGGCGGTGGTTGGTGGGCACCCACACCGCCCCCAGCTTCCAGGCGATCCAGGGCGTCGCGAACATCGGCTCGCCGTTCTTCGCCTGTACCAGGATACGGTCGCCGGGGCGCACGCCCAGCGCCCTGAGCCCGGCGACGGCGGCGTTGACGCGGGCGTCGAGCTCGGCCCAGGTCCACTCGCGGTGGCCCCGGATCAGCGCCGGCCGGTCGGGCCACAGCCGCGCGGTGTCCGACAACAGCCGGCCCAGATTCATGGTCGCCGTGGTGTGGCGCATCATGCCATCGCCGCCTCGGCCCAGGCGTGGGCGCCGGCGTCCCAGTCGGCGGCGTAGGTCTCGACGTAGCGCGCGAAGGCGGCGCGCGCGCCGGGCGACAGCCGGGCGAGCAGAGCCGCGTCCGTGAAGCACGTCGGCGGCGGCACGAAGTCGTCGAGCTTGCCGCCCCACTGCCAGATGACGTCGAGCGTGCGCCGCGGTTCGTCGACGCGGTAGTGGCCGCGGTGCAGCGCCCAGGCGTGCAGCAGCATCACGTCGCCGGCGGCGACCGCGACCATCTCGGCCCCCGGCATGGCGCCCGTGCGCGCGGTCTTGTCCCAGCGCACGGCGGCCTCGGCGGGCGTGTCGGGGCGCAAGTGCGAGCCCGGCACGACCTCGAGGCACGCCTCGTCGACCAAAGCGTAGCGCACATGGGCGCTGCCGAAGCTGGCCCTGATCCGCGCCTCGCCGGCGTCGTCGCGCGCCGGGAACAGGAACTGGCAGTCGCGGTGCCAGACGCCGGGCCAGCTCTTCGCCAGCGGCTCAGGAGAATACTGGGTGTTGTTGAACAGCGGCGGCGCGCCGATCTCGGTCAACAGGGCGAGGATATCGTCGCCGGCGATCAGGTCCAGGAACCCGGCGAGTTCCGCCGGGTCGTCCCACCAGCGCGGTTCGGTCAGCCAGGCGATGTTGGTCGTGTCGCCGGCGTCCGGGTGCGCGGCGCGCCAGCGCGCCAGCACCGCGTCGCACCAGCCGCGCGCCCGCGCCACAGTGGCAGTGTCGAGCGCGCCCGGCAGCACGACGTAGCCGTCGCGCGCAAAGGCGGCGGCAAGGGAGCGCAGGGCGTCCATCGGCGGTCGGCTACCGCGCGCTCTCGTCGGTCTGGAACATGCCGAAGATATTGCCTTCGGTGTCCTTGGCGTAGGCGACCCAGCCGACTTGCGGGACAGCCATCTTGGGCACGGTGATGGCGCCGCCATTGGCCGCGACGCGGCCGGCATAGGCGTCGACGTCGTCGACATCGACGGTGCAGCCGAACGCGTTCAGCGGCGCACCGTCCGTGGGCGGCGGCCCGCGGCGACGCATCAGGCCGCCGTTGATGCCGGGCGCGTCGTCGGCGCCCGTGGCGACCAGCCAGTACTCGCCCGCGTCGCTCTCCCATTTGTCGATGCGCCAGTCGAAGACGGCGCGATAGAAGGCCGCGGCGCGGTCGGGATCGTCCGCGTGGATTTCGAAGTGAACGACGCGCGGCATGGCGCCCCCCTCTGCTAGCGCCAGCGATGGTAGCACCGGCGCGCGGCGCCGGCCCCCCTGTTGCCTATTGCGGCCCCAGGTGCGCCGCAAGGAAGGACTTGAGGCGTTCGGTCGCGTCTTCGTGCGCCGGCGCGTCGTAGGCCAGCCGGTGCATGGTGCCGCCGGCGCCTGGCACCGCGATTGCCGGCTGCAGCTCGGCAATGTCGAAGCCGTGGTGGACCCCGGGATAGGCGACGACGTCGACGGGTGTGCCATGTCGCTGGCTGTTCTCCTCCATGCGCGCGCACAGGTCGAACGGCGTCCAGTCGTCGGCCTCGCCGATCAGGATCAGCACGGGCAGGTCGAAGCTGCGATCGGTCAGGCAGTAGGGATAGAACAGTGCCGCGGCGCGGAACTGCGACGGCAACCCACTGGCAATGTCGATGCGGCTGACGGCCGCCAGGGCCGATATGCCGCCGTGCGACCAGCCGACAACGCCGATGCGATCAGGATCGACGAAGGGCTGTGCCGCCAGGTACGCCAGCGCGCCATAGGCATCCAGCGGCCGCGTCGTCATGGGCGAGACGGGGCCGACAGGGTCCTCGCAGACGTTCAGCACGCTGCGCGGCCGGAAGCTGTCGACGATCAGCGTGACGTAGCCCCACTTGGTCAACAGGGCCGCCCAGCGGAAGTCCGCCGGGAACAGCCCGGCGCAACCGTGCATGAGCACGAGAACTGGGAACGGCCCGTCGCCGTCCGGCCGGCTCAGGTGCCCCCAGATCGGGAACCCGGGTTCCGGCGTCAGCTCCCGGCCTTCTGCCTCGGCCAGGCGCTGCTTCAGCGGGCTGGGCGGGACGACAGCGCTGGGGAAGTGCACCACCTCTGCCGCTTGGGCCTCAAGGCCCAGGCACAGAACCGCCGCGAGGCAGGCCCGCCGCCAGACCATGGGGCTACCGCAGCGGCTCCAGGATCGAGACGTAGTTGGCGACCGCGGCGCCGCCCATGTTGAAGACGCCGGCCAGGCGCGCATTGCGCACCTGCATGTCGCCGGCATTGCCGGTCACCTGCATCGCGCCCATGACGTGCATGGAGACGCCGGTGGCGCCGATGGGGTGGCCCTTGGCCTTGAGGCCGCCCGACGGGTTGACAGGCAGGCGGCCGTCCTTCTCTGTCCAGCCCTCCTCGAGCGCGCGGGCGCCCTGACCGCGCGGCGTCAGGCCCATGGCCTCGTACTCGATCAGCTCGGCGATGGTGAAGCAGTCGTGGGTCTCGACCAGGCTGAGGTCGTCGAACTCGACCTTCGCCTGGGCGCGGGCCCGCTTCCAGGCCAAGGCCGGGCCGTCGAAATCGATGATGTTGCGCTTCGACATGGGCAAGTAGTCGTTGACCTGCTGCGCGGCGCGGAACACCACCGCCTTGTCCATGGTGAGGCCCGTCTCGACGTCGCTCAGCACCAGCGCCGCGGCGCCGTCGCTCACCAGGCTGCAGTCGGTGCGCTTCAGCGGCCCGGCGACGCGCGGGTTCTTCTCGGACTCGGTGCGGCAGAACTCGTAGCCCAGGTCCTTTTGCAGGTGCGCGTAGGGGTTCGAACAGCCGTTCTTGTGGTTCTTGGCGGCGATGCGCGCCAGGGCGTCGGACTGGTCGCCGTAGGCCTGGAAGTAGCGCTCGGCGATGCGGCCGAAGATGTCGGCGAAGCTCATGTTGGCGCCGCCCTCCTCGGGGATGTAGGACGCCTTGGTGAGGATCACGCCCAGTTCCTGGCCCGAGACCTCGGTCATCTTCTCGACGCCGACGACCAGCACGATGCGCGCGCGCCGGGCGGCGATGGCGTTCAAGCCCTGATAGACGGCGGCTGAGCCGGTGGCGCAGGCGTTCTCAACGCGCGTCGCCGGCGTGAAGCGCAGCTCGTCGCTGACGTGCAGCGTCAGCGAGGAGGGGAAGTCCTGCATGACGAAACCGCCGTTGAAGGTGCCGACGTAAATCGCGTCGACGTCCGCCGGGCCGACGCCGGCGTCGGCCAAGGCCCCGGCCGCGGCCTCGACGATCAGCGATTCGGTGTCGCGGTCCTCGTGTTTGCCGAACTTCAGGTGGTTCCAGCCGACGATGCAGGCGGTCATGGGGCTCTCACTTCACGGTTCCGGGCGCGCTTTCGCTGCCGCCAAGGGACTGATATAGGTTTCGGCGCCGCGGCGCGCGAGGGGCGGGACCATATCAGACGCCCCCACGTGCCGCCACGTGACGCCCATTAGCCCTTGCCCGACGTCGCGCCATGCCTTCTCTGCTCTGCCGCGCCGCCCTGTTGCTGGGCGTTCTCGCCCTCGCCGCCTGTGCCAGCGACGCCGGCCGCGTCACCGATCTGGACGGCCAGGCGATCGGCTGGCAGCAGTGGAAGCCGGTCACGGAGGACCAGGCAGCGCTGGCGCTGGCCGGCGACGTCTCGCTGGTGCGCAAGCGCGAGGCGGCGAACCTGCCCAGCCGCTATCTGGAGAGCTGGACGCTGGAAGGCGGCCACCTGTTCTACGAGCGGCTCAAGGACGGCGGCTTCGCGGCCGGCAGCGACGCGCCCGCCTTCCTGTTGGCGCTCTACCGCAACAACACCGCGCTCAACGAGCGCGGCATCGTGCTCGACGCCGCGCAGATCCAGGAGGACGGCCCGCTCCTGATCGCCGCCGCGGCCTCCGATCAGGCGGCCTGCGCCGTCTTTTCGGTGGTGTTCGGCGAGCAGGCATTCCCCGAGAGCCCCGGCGACCGCCTGCTGCGCGGCGGCCTGTGCCGGCGCGGCGACAGCGTCGACCCCCGGCTCGTGGAGGCACAACTCCGCGAATTGCTCTCACGGCTCACGGCCGACGGCAGCCTGGTGCTGACCAGCGGGGCCTAGCGCAAGTAACCCACCTTGACAGGCGAACAAATCAAGAACTACAATTCAAGCGTTCGCGCGAATCAGACCGGGGCTTTAGATTTCGCGGATGACCACGACCCACTTGGTCCCGCAAGACATCCGCGCCCGTTTTGAGGTGCACGAATGGCGCAACACTGCGGATGTACTTCACGCTGCTTGTTCGAAGGAATGGAAAGACATCGTCGCCGTGTTGCGGGGGTTTAGGCTCCTCCGGAGTGAGGTCGCAGCAAAGGGAGGAAATAAGTCACCAATTTCGAGGCGAATTGACGGAGCGTTCTTTGACTGCGGCTGGACGGAAAAGAAGTTTCAGACTTCTGTTCTGGTTGATGACGCGGAATACAAGAGTCCGACGCACAAAGTCGACTGCTTTCACGGAAGAGTCGCCCTTGAGGTTGAGTGGAACAACAAGAATCCGTTCTACGACCGCGATCTCAACAACTTTCGGCTGCTTTTCGATCTGCGCGCAATCGATGTGGGTGTGATCGTCACGAGGTCCGATGAGCTTCAAACGCTTTTTGATGAGATTGGCAAAGGCAAGAGCTATGCCAACAACACGACCCACATGGCACAACTGTTGCCTCGAATTGAAGGCGGTGGCGGCGGGGGCTGTCCGATCTTAGTGTTCGGCATATCGAGGAGGGCTTATGTCGACGACCGTTAGTCAAGAACTCAACGCAGAAATCGACGCCTTTGCCGGTGGCCAAAGGTTCTCGACGATCCTGGCCGATCCGCCTTGGCAATTCACGAACCGCACGGGAAAGATGGCGCCCGAACACAAGAGGTTGCGTCGGTACGAAACCCTTGAACTGCGCGACATTGCGGAAATGCCAATTGCGCGCTTGGCGGAAGAGAGAGCACACCTTTATCTATGGGTTCCCAATGCACTGCTTCCCGCAGGCCTCGAAGTCATGAGAGAGTGGGGCTTTGAGTACAAGACTAACATAATTTGGTACAAAATTCGGAAAGACGGTGGTCCGGATCGCCGGGGTGTGGGCTTCTATTTTCGAAATGTGACTGAAGTTCTGCTATTTGGCGTGCGGGGCAAGAATGCGCGAACGCTAAAGCCCGGCCGCCGTATGCCGAACATTATCTCTACTAGGAAGCGAGAGCACAGCCGCAAACCCGATGAGCACTACGATGTCATCGAGTCGTGCAGCTGGGGTCCTTACCTGGAGCTTTTTGCCCGTCATGCCAGATCAGGTTGGCATCAATGGGGCGACGAGTGCCCAGCTGAAACTGCGGTGAATGGCCACACCTACGAGTTCCGACTAGTGTCATAGAGCGTATGCCGCAGTTGCCTTCTGCAGTGCCCATTTACGGGCCTGCTCGCCAGTAGCCGCGGGGCCTAGCCCAGCGTCTCCTGGAAGCGCACGGGGGTGCCCGACGGCTCGCCCAGCAGTTCGTCCTCGCGCATGACGACGCCGCCGCGGATCACCGTCGCCAGGGGCCAGCCGGTGACGTCTTGGCCGTCGAACGGGGTCCAGCCGCAGCGGCTCCGTATCCAGGCGTTCTCGATGGTGCGTTTCGCGCCGAGGTCAACAAGCGTCAGGTCGGCGTCGTAGCCGACCGCCAGCCGGCCCTTGCCGGCGATGCCGTAGATGCGCTGGGGGCCGTGCGCGGTCAGGTCGACGAGGCGTTCGAGCGTCAGCCGGCCGGCGTGCACGTGGTCGAGCAGCAGCGGCACCAGTGTCTGCACCCCGGTCATGCCCGACGGCGACGACGGGTAGGGCCGCGCCTTCTCCTCCAGCGTGTGCGGCGCGTGGTCGGAGCCGATGACGTCGACAACGCCGTCCGCCACCGCTTGCCACAGCGCGTCGCGGTGACGGGCCTCGCGGATCGGCGGGTTCATCTGCGCCCGCGTGCCCAACCGGTCGTAGCAGTCGGGGGCGGCGAGGGTCAGGTGCTGCGGGGTCGTTTCGACCGTCGCCAGGTCCTTGTGGCCGGCCAGGAGTGCCATTTCCTCCGCCGTGGTGACGTGCAGCACGTGCACGCGCCGGCCCTGGCGCCGCGCCGCGGTCAAGAGGCGCGTCGTCGCCCGCAGCGCCGTCTCCACGTCGCGCCATACCGGGTGCGCGTGCACGTCCGCCGCCTCGACGGCCAGCGCCGCGCGTTCCTTCAAGCGCGACTCGTCCTCGGCGTGCACGGCGACGCGGCGCGTGCCATGGGCCAGCACACGGTCCAGCGTGGCGTCGTCGGGCACCAAGAGGCTGCCGGTCGAGCTGCCCATGAACGCCTTGACGCCGGCGCAGCCCGGCAGGCGCTCGAGGGTCGCCAACTCCTCGGCGTTCTCGGCCGCGGCGCCGACGAAGAACGCGTGGTCGCACCAGGCGCGGCCTTGAGCGCGGTCGAGCTTGTCGGCGATGGCGGCGGCGGTGGTCGTCGACGGGTCCGTGTTCGGCATTTCGAAGACCGCCGTGACGCCGCCGGCGGCCGCCGCAGCGGTGCCCGTCGCCAGATCCTCCTTGTGCTCCAGACCCGGCTCGCGGAAGTGCACCTGGGTGTCGATCACGCCCGGCAACACGTGCAGGCCGGCCGCGTCGACGGTCTCCGCAGCGTCCGCGCCACCCAGATCGCCCAGGGCGGCGATCCGGCCATTGCGCACGCCAACGTCGATTGCCGCCCGGCCGCTGGGCGTGACGCACGTGCCGCCCGTGACGACGAGATCGAACCGGTCCGCCATCACGCCGCCAGGGTCTCGAAGACGTCGCCCGCCGGCGCGCGCCGCTCGATGTGCCGACGGTGCCACAGGGCGTAGTACAAGAGCGTCCAGGCGGCGAAGCCGGTGCGCTTGCCGCCGCGCGTGAACAGGCGGCGCGCGGCGGCGGGATCGCACACTTCGGCGATCGCCGGCTGCGCCGCCACCAGCGGCCCCAGCTCGCGCCCGCGGCCGACGATCCACTCGCCTACCGGCACGCTGAAGCCGCGCTTGCGGCTGAACGCCTGGGCCACCGGCAGGCGGCGGTCGAGCCAGGCGCGCAACAGCCATTTGCCGAGGCTGCGCCGCACCTTCAGGCCGTCGGGCAGGCGGTAGGCCATCTCCACCACGACGGGGTCGAGGAACGGCGTGCGGCCTTCCACGCTGTGCGCCATCAGGCAGCGGTCCAGCTTGGTCAACAGGTCATTGGGCAGCCAGTCGGCGACGTCGATGGCCTGCGCCACCTGCAGCCGCGTGCGGCCCGGCGTCGCCGCGGTGGCCTCCGCCGCGGTGATGCCGTCGCGCCAGCCGGCGACGTCGGCGCGCAGCACGTCCAGGCCGTCGAAGATGCCACGCGGCCGCACACGCCGGCCGCCACGCCACCACGGGCGCATGGCGGCGCGGTAGCGGCCGTAGCCGCCGAACATCTCGTCGCCGCCCTCGCCGCTCAAGATCACCTTCAGGCTGTCGGCGCGCACCTGGGTGGCCAGCTTGTAGGTCGGCAGCACCGCGTAGTCCGCCGTCGGCTGGTCCATCGCGGCCGTTACCGCCGGCAGGAGGTCCCAGAAGTCCTGCTCGGCGAACTCGACCTCGACCGGGTCGGCGCCCAGCGCCGCCGCGACGGCACGGGCGTGGTCACGCTCGTCCGGCACCCGCGTGCCGCTGAAGCCGCAGGTGTAGGCGCGCACCGGCCGCTCGTTGAGCTGCGCCATCAGCGACAGCAGCGCCGAGCTGTCGATGCCGCCGGAGAGGAACATGCCGTAGGGGACGTCCGAGCGCTGGTGCACCGTGACGCTGTCGGTCAGCGCCGCGTCGAGGCGCGCCATCGCCTCGTCCTCGCTCCAGGCGTGGGGCGGGCCGCCGGGCAGGCTGGCGATGCGCCGGCGCTCGACCAGGCGGCCGTCGCGCACCACCAGCGTCTCGCCCGGCAGCACCCCGTGCACGCCGGCATAGATCGTGTCGCCGCCGGTGGTGAACTGCAGCTGCAACAGCGCGGCGCGGCTGTCCGGCTCGGTGCGTGGCTCGACCAGCCCGGCGGCGGCCAGCGCCTGCACCTCGGAGGCGAAGGCGAAACCGAGGTCAGTCTCGGCGTAGTACAGCGGCTTGATGCCGAAGGGATCGCGCGACAGCAAGAGGGCCCCGTCGGCCGGATCGTGCAGCGCGATCGCGTACATGCCGCGCAGCCGCGCCGGGTAGTCGGCGCCGTCCTGGCGATACAGGTGCAGCGGCGTCTCGCAGTCCGACTGGGTCTGGAACGGCGTGTTGGCCAGTTCCTCGCGCAGCTCGATGTAGTTGTAGATTTCGGCGTTGGCGACCAGCACGGCGCCGCCGGGATCGCTGAGCGGCTGGTCGCCCGTCTCGAGATCGATGATGGCCAGGCGCGTCTGCACCAGGCCGACATTGCTCGAGATGTACTGCCCGTCGCCGTCCGGCCCGCGATGGCGCAACGCCTCGACCAGCTTGCACAACGCCGCTGGGTCCGGCGGCGTGCCGTCGCGCGTCATGATGCCGGCAATGCCACACATCAGGCGCGGCCCTGCGGCACGATTCGGGCGAAGAAGTCGAGATAGGCCGCGACCACTGCCGCCTCCGTATAGTCGGCCTGCCAGGCGGCATGGCCCGCGGCGGCGAGGCTGCGCGCGGCGGCAGGGTCCGCAAGCACGTCGTTGAGCGCCGCGGCCAGGGCCGGCGCATCGTCGACCGGCACCAGACGGCCGGTGCGGCCGTCCTCGATCAGCGTGGCCGGGCCGGCGGTGTCGGCCGCGACCACTGGCGTGCCGGCGGCCCAGCCCTCCAGCACGACGTTGCCCAGCGGCTCGTGCCGCGACGGCACGACCAGCACGTCGGCGGCGGCGATCAGTGCCGCCGCGTCGTCGCGCCAGCCGAGGGAGCGCACGCGCGGCGCGACGTCGAGCTCGTCCGCGAGCGCCCGCAGGGCGCCCTCCTCAAGGCCGGCACCCGCAAGCCAAAGGTGCGCCTCGGGCACCTCCGCCAGCGCCGTCAACAACACGTCGAACGCCTTGTTCGGGTGCAGCCGGCCCAGCGCGACCAAGAGTGGCGCGTCGGCCGGCGTGTCGAGCGCCGCCGCCAGCGCCGCGCGGTCGGCCGCGCCCGCCGGCGGGTCGACGAAGTTCGGCAGGTAGTGGGCCCGCTCTGCCGGCCAGCCGGCCTCGGTCAGGTAGTCGACGATGTCGCGGGTGTTGCCGATCAGGTGGTCGCAGCGCCGGTGGTATTTGAGGTCGTAGTAGCCGCCCAGGCGGCCGACCAGCACGTGGTCCCCGGCGGGCGTCAGGCGCGCGGCGCGGCTCATCCAGGCCAGCGCGACGTCGGGGCGGAACGCCGCGGCTTCGCGTCGGAGCGCCCGCCGTGTCGGCCAGTCGAGCGGGCCGCCGAAGCGCAACTCCACCGGCTCCACGCCGCGCGCCCGCAGCGCCGCGGCCCGCGCCGCGTTGCGCCGGACCACGACACGCTGCTCGACGCCCGCGCGCGCGAAGCCGCCGGCCAGGCGGACGAAAAACGCCTCCGCCCCGCCGTGCTCGCCGCCGGCCATCGTCTGCATCAACCGCACCCCCTAGTCCTCGCCCGCATCCTGGGGACCGGGCTCCAGCCGCGCCTTGAGGTGGCTCAGCAGCGGGTACAGGCCCGCCATCAGCGCGATCAGGACACCCCAGGCGCCCTCGCGATAGCCGCGGCGCGCCACGTAGCACTTCCACATGCGCGAGACCATGCGCCGCAGATTGCCGCGCAGGGTGCCGATGTCGCCGGAGGCGCGCAGGTCGCGCGCCTTCGCCGTGGTGTAGCGGTCGAGCCGGTGCAGCATGTCGGAGATGTCGCGGTCGACGTAGTGCATCATGCGGTTTTCGAGCCACATCTCCCGGCCGCGCAGCTCCAGCGCCGGGTGCACGAACTGGTCGCCCCAGCGCTTCGCCGGGCCGTCCGGTCCCTTGGCGAACAGCCGCACCGTGGCGCTCGTACCCCACGAGCCGCCCCAGCCGTAGCGCACGAGCGTTTCGCCCACGTAGTTGTCGAACGGGATCAGGAAGTGGCCGTAGGGCGCGTCGGCGATCCGCGCGCAGATTTCCTGCGCCAACGCCTCGGGCACGCGCTCGTCGGCGTCGACCTCCAGCACCCAGTCGCCGGTGCAGGCGTCGATGCCGGCATTGCGGCGAGGCCCTTCGAGCTCCCAAGCGCCCTCGATCAGCTCTGCCCCGGCGGCCTCGGCGATCGCTTTGGAGCCGTCGGTGCAACGGTCGAGCACCACCACCAGTTCATCGGCGAAGGCGAGAGTGGCGAGGCAGTCCGCGAGCTGCGCCTCCTCGTTGTGGGCGACCACCAGGGCCGAGAGCCGCGCCGTCATGCGGCCCTGCACACGCGCTGCCACAGCTCCGCCGCCGCCGCCTCGACGGCGTCGACCGTCAGCGAGTCCATCAGCGTGTCCGTCGTGCGGTGGTCGTAGCCCGGGCCGCCGACCAGTTCGTCGTAACTCTTCGCCGTGCGCACCCAGGCGCCGCGCGGGCCCCAGGGCGCGTAGTGCTCCGGCCGCGACGGGCCGAACAGGCCCAGTGTGGGCGCGCCGACGGCCGCGGCGACGTGCATCAGGCCGGAGTCGTTGCCGACGTAGAGCGCCGCGCGCGCGAGGCAGCCGGCGGTTATGGGCAGCGATACGGTGCCGACCAGGTCGATGCGTCGGGATGGGTCGATGGCCTGCAGCACCGGCGCCGCCGCCTCGCGCTCCGGCGCGGCACCGACGATCGCGACCGCGGCGCCGGGCAGGAGGCCGCCGGCGGCGGTCATCCGGCCGATCAGCTCGGCGAAGCGCTCCGCCCGCCAGGTCTTGCCGCGCCAGTTGGCGGTCGGGCCGACGGCCAGCACGGGACGACCGGGCGGCAACAATCGCGCCGCTTCGGCCGCGGCGTCAGGGACCGTGATCGTGGGCGCCGGCGGCGCGTCCTCGAGGCCCAGGGTACGGGCCAGGCCGACGACGCGGTGCTCGTCGTCGCGGGCGCCGGGATAGCGGGCGCGGCGGCGCGCCGGCACGGTCCAGGCCATCGCCGAATCCCGCAGGTCGACCAGGAGGTCCCAGCGCGTGCCGACGACGCGGCGCCACAGCGCGAACCAGTGGCGGCTGTAGCTCCGTTTCGCAAACGGGATGACCTCGACGACGCCGGGGGCGGCCGCCATCAGCGGCGCCGGCAGCGGGCCGCAGGCGACCGTGATCCGCGCGTTCTCTTGCCGCGCCAGGTGGCCGAGCAGCCCCGTGGACAGCACCGCGTCACCCAGGCGGTTGTGGCTCACGAACAGGATGCGCATGGAGCTCAGGCGCGCTCCGCGACGGGCAGGCGCGCCGCGGCGCGCGGGGAGAGCGTAACGATCCGCATGGGCGCCCTTATACGCTGGCGCTTTCGCCGTCGCCAGCGCCGCCGCAAGGCTTGCCCGGGCTGAGAATTCGCCCAGATTCCACCCCTGACGGCGCGCAAACGGAGTCGACATGACGCGGCACTTCACGGTCCTCGAACATCGCGGCGTCCTGGCCGTTACGGGTCCGGACGCGCGCGACTTCCTGCAGGGGCTGATCTCCCAGGACGTGGCGCACGCCAGCGCGTCGCGCAGCGCCCACGGCGCGTTCTTGACGCCCCAGGGCAAGTTCCTGCACGAGTTCTTCCTGATCGCGCGCGGGGACGCGGACATGTGGCTCGAGGGCGAGGCGGCGCGGCTAGACGACCTGAAGACGCGGCTCTCCCGCTTCAGACTGCGCGCCGATGTGACACTCGAAGCCGTCAACGACGTCACGGTCCTGGCCCTGTGGGGTGCGGGCACGGCTGAGGCCCTGGGCCTGCCGGAGACCGCCGGCGCCACGGCGCCGTATGCGGGCGGCGTCGCGTTCGTGGATCCGCGTCTCGCCGCCATGGGCGCGCGCGCAGTCGTGCCCGGCGAGGCGACACCTCCCGGCGGCTTCGCGGCGGCCGCTCTCGCGGACTGGGACGCGCACCGCCTGGCGCTGGGCGTACCCGACGGCAGCCGCGACCTGGTAGTCGACAAGACCATCCTCCTGGAAGCCAACTTCGACGCCCTTGCCGGCCTCGACTGGGACAAGGGCTGCTACATGGGCCAGGAGCTGACGGCCCGCACGCACTATCGCGGCCTGATCAAGAAGCGGCTGCTGCCGGTGCGCATCGACGGCGCGCCACCGCCGCCGGGCACCGCCATCGCCGACGCGTCGGGCGCCACCGTCGGCGATCTGCGCTCGTCCGCCGACGGCCACGGCCTGGCTCTGTTGCGGCTGGAAGCCGTCGCCGCGGCCGACGCCGAGTGGCCGTTCCGCGCCGGCGACGTCAGGATCGCGCCGGTACGGCCGGACTGGCTGCCCGCTGACTGACGACCGCTGTGCTATGACAGGCGTCGGGAGGATCGGCCATGCGGATTGACCTGAACTATGGCCGCGGCACGCTGCCGGTCGAGCTCGACGACGCGCTGGACGTCACGGTCATCGGCAAGCCGTCGATGCCGGTGCTGCCCGATCCGACGGGCGCGGTCGAGGCGGCACTGGCGACGCCCGTCGACGCACCGCCCTTTGCCGAGGCCGCGCGCGGCGCCCGGTCCGCCTGCATCCTGATCTGCGACATCACGCGGCCGGTGCCGAACGGCGTCTTGTTGCCGGTGCTGGTGCGCACGCTGCTCGACGCCGGCCTGGCGGCGGACGCCATCACCGTGCTGGTCGCGACCGGCCTGCACCGGCCCAACGAGGGCGACGAGCTCGAGGAGCTGGTCGGCGACCCCTGGGTCATGGAGACCGTCAACGTCGTCAACCACTTCGCGCGCGACGACGCCATGCACGTCGACCTGGGCGCGACGCCGACGCGCGGCACGCCGGTCAAGCTCGACCGCCGCCTCGTCGAGGCCGACCTGCGCATCGCCACCGGCCTCGTCGAGCCGCACTTCATGGCCGGGTATTCGGGCGGCCGCAAGGTGATCGCCCCCGGCGTCGCCCACCGCGAGACCATCACCACGTTCCACTCCCACCGCTTCATGGCCGACCCGCTGGCCGACAACTGCGTGCTCGACGGCAACCCGCTGCACGAGGAGCAGCTGGAGATCGTGCGCATGGTCGGCGGCGCGACGGCCGTCAACACGGTGATCGACGACGAGCGCCGCATCGCCTTCGTGAACTACGGCGAGATCGTCTCGAGCCACCTGGAGGCCGTCGCCTTCATCGAGCGCTTCGCGCGCGTCGCGGTGCCGCGGCGCTTCCAGACCGTGGTGACCAGTGCCGCCGGCTACCCGCTCGACAAGACCTACTATCAGACCGTCAAGGGCATGGTCGGTCCGCTGGGCATCCTGGCGCCCGGCGGCACGCTGGTGATCGCCTCGGCCTGCGACGAGGGCATCGGCTCGCCGGAGTTCGCCGACGCCCAGCGCCGCCTGGTCGCCGGCGGCCCCGAGCGCTTCCTCGAGGAGATCAGCGCGAAAAGGTTTGCCGATATCGACGAGTGGCAGACCCAGATGCAGACCAAGCCCATGGCAGTCGGCGCGGTGAAGCTCTACAGCGACGGCCTTGCCGACGCCGACCGCGCGCTGACCGGCGTCGACAACGTCGCCTCGGTCGCGGAAGCGGTGAACGAGAGCGTCGCCGCCAGCGGCGACCCGGCGGTCGCCGTGGTCCCGGAGGGCCCGTACGTGGTGCCGGTGCACGCGGGGTAAAGGCGGAAACAAACGTCTGCCTCTGGCGGACGTCACCCCCACCCCGACCCTTGCATGTTCATTGAGGCGCGAATCGGTGCAGCATTCGTGTCGGTCCTCGGGGGGTGGCCACCCCCCGAGGACCGGATCGGC
>Ga0049107_10000048_pt1 | contig 31636 bp, 29 predicted proteins | sample WorMetilPIANOSA1_FD_61187 | JGI IMG/M metagenome (GOLD analysis project Ga0049107, IMG submission 61187) | Marine gutless worms symbiont microbial communities from Max Planck institute for Marine Microbiology, Germany - Olavius ilvae PIANOSA.1 | ecosystem: Host-associated > Annelida > Digestive...
CGTTCGACAGAGGTCGTGCCATGCATGCTGGCCTCCTCATCCAGCACACATCTTGAATCAGAACCTCGCCCGCGCGGAAACCCCAAAATGATTCCGCCTACGGGAATCCCGCTCTAGGCTATGCCTACGCGCCCGACACGGTGTATTTCACCACGGCCGAAACCGGGCAGATCTACTTCAACTCGGGACGCACGGACTGGTGGGGCAGCGGGCCGAACACCGTTGGCGGCAACGGCTTCGGCCCGCTGGTCATGCACGAGATCGGCCACGCGCTGGGCCTCGGCCACCCGCATGACAATGCGTACAGGATGCCCGGTGTCTTCAGCAGTTCGAGCACCGGCACCAATGGACTGAACACCAACGTCTACACGGTGATGTCGTACAACGACATCGGCCAGACTTTGAGCAACGGCACGGTGCTGAGCCCCAGTTTCACCAGTGCCAGCTACGGCTTCAGTAGCCTCGGCGCCTTCGACATCGCCGCGCTGCAGCACCTCTACGGCGCGAACACGACCTACGCGTCCGGCAACAACACGTATGTAGTCCCTACCGCCAACGTCAGCGGCACCGGCTACCAGACCATCTGGGACACCGGCGGCACCGACACGATCAGCTACAGCGGATCCAGCTCGGTCGAGATCGACTTGCGCGTTGCCACGCTGTCGTCGAGCGACGGCGCGCTGGCCGGCGGCGCGGTCTCGAAGGCCAGCGGCATCTACGGCGGCTTCACCATCGCCAACGGCGTCGTCATCGAGAACGCGACCGGCGGCAGCGACAACGACACGCTGACCGGCAACGCAGCGGTCAACACGCTCACGGGCGGCAGTGGTAATGACACCCTCAACGGTGGAGCTGGTGGCGACACGCTAGACGGCGGGGCCGGGACCGATACTGCGGACTATTCTGCAGCGACTTCGGCTGTGACGGTCAACTTGGCGTCCGGTTCTGCGTCAGGCGGGGGCGGTTCGGACACTCTTTCAGGCGTCGAGAATGTCACGGGTTCCAACTACAGCGACGCACTGACCGGCGACGGCGCCGCCAACACTCTTAGCGGCGGCAGCGGCGGCGACACCATGACCGGCGGCGGCGGCGACGATATCTACGTCGTCGATTCGTCCAACGACATAGTGACCGAGACGGCCGGCGGTGGCACGGACACAGTTCGTACGACGCTGTACACGTATACTCTGCCCGATCAGGTCGAGAACCTTGAAGCTGCGAATGCGGCTCTCACTCGCACATTCACGGGCAATTCGCTCGACAACACGATCACAGCCAGCGCAGGCAACGATACCCTCTATGGCGGCGCTGGCAACGATACGCTCTATGGCAGCAGCGGCTACAACACCCTCTATGGCGGGGCTGGCAATGACACGCTAGATGGCAGCGCCGGCATCAACATCCTTGAAGGGGGGGCGGGCGATGACACGCTGATCGGTGGCACGATCAATACGGCTAGCTATGCGACGGCTGGCGCGGCGGTGACCGTCGACCTCGCCGCGGGCACAGCGTCGGGCGGCGCGGGATCGGACACGCTCACCAATATCGAGAATGTCACCGGCTCCGACTACGACGATACGCTGATTGGCAGTACCTACGGCAACACCATCACTGGCGGCGCCGGAAATGACACCATCGAGGGCGGCACAGGCAACGACACGCTGAACGGCGGAGCCGGGACAGACACGGCCAGCTATGCTGCGGCGGGGGCGGCAGTGTCGGTCGACCTCGCGGCCGGCACTGCATCGGGGGGTGCCGGATCGGACACGCTATCGAGCATCGAGGCCGTCGCCGGCTCGGCCTTCGGCGACACACTGACTGGCGATAGCGGCGCCAATCGCCTCACCGGCGGCGGTGGCGGCGACACGCTCGATGGTGGCGCCGGCTACGACTTCGCCTTCTATCTGGCCTCCGCGGCCGGCGTGACGATCGACCTCGCCGGCGGCTCGGCCTCCGGTGGTGACGCCGCGGGTGACAGCCTGACGGGCGTCGAGGGTCTGCACGCGTCGCAGCACAACGACGTCCTCACCGGCGACGACAGCGCCAACTGGATATACGGCCACGGCGGCGACGACACGCTCAATGGCAGCGGCGGAGACGACGGTCTCACCGGCGGCGCGGGCGCCGACACGCTCAGCGGCGACGCGGGCAACGACTACCTCTACGGCCAGGATGGCGACGACACGCTGGTCGGCGGCGCCGGCAACGACACGCTCCATGGCCACGCCGGCACCGACACCGCCAGCTACGCCGGGGCCGGATCGGCGGTCACGGCCAGCCTCGCGGCGGGCACGGCGACCGGCGGCGCCGGCTCGGACACGCTCTCCGAGATCGAGAACCTCATCGGTTCCGCCAACAACGACGTGCTGACCGGCGACGGCAACGCCAATACCCTCACCGGTGGCGCCGGCAACGACACCCTAGACGGCGGGGCGGGCACCGACACGGCAGCCTACGCCGGCGCCGCCTCGGCCGTGACGGTCGATATTGCCTCCGGCACCGTTTCAGGCGGCGGTGGAGCGGACACGCTGTCGAACATCGAGAACGTCACCGGCTCGGTGTATGGCGACACGTTGATGGGCGACGGCGGCGCCAACGCGCTGACCGGCGGGGCGGGCGGCGACTGGCTGACCGGCGGGGGCGGCGGCGACACGCTGACCGGCGGTGACGGCTACGACTTCGCGCTGTTCTTGAACTCCGGCGCCGGCGTGACGATCGACCTCCTGGGCGGCACCGCCTCGGGCGGCGACGCCGCCGGCGACAACCTGACGGGCATCGAGGGCCTGCACGGGACGCAGCTCGCCGACGACCTCACCGGCGATGGCAACGCCAACTGGATGTACGGCCACGGCGGCGACGACACGCTCAACGGCGGCGGCGGCGCCGACGGCCTGAACGGCGGCACGGGTGCCGATACGCTGAACGGTCAGGCCGGCGACGACCACCTCTACGGCCAGGACGGCGACGACACGCTCAACGGCGGTGATGGCGCCGACATGCTCTACGGCCATGGCGGCACCGATACCGCCAGCTATGCCGGGGCCGGGTCGGCGGTGACGGCCAGCCTCGCGGCGGGCACCGCGTCGGGCGGCGCCGGGTCGGACACGCTCTCGGAGATCGAGAACCTCACCGGCTCCGACCACAACGACATTCTCACCGGCGACGCGGCGGCCAACGTGCTGGACGGCGGCGCCGGCGACGACACCATGACCGGCGGCGCCGGCGACGACACCTACGTCGTCGATTCCGCCAGCGACGTGGTCACCGAGGCGGCGGGCGGCGGCACCGACACCGTACGCACGACGCTGACCAGCTACACGCTGGCCAACGAGATCGAGAACGTCGAGGTCCAGGGCGGCGGCAACCGCAGCCTCACGGGCAACGCCGCGGCCAACACGCTCGCCGGCGGTGCCGGCAACGACACGCTCGACGGCGGCGGGGGAATCGACACAGTCGCCTATGCCGCGGCGGGGTCCGGGGTGACGGTCAACCTCGCCGCGGGCACCGCGTCCGGCGGCGGCGGGTCGGACACGCTCTCGAACATCGAGAACGTCACCGGCTCCGCCTACGGCGATACACTGATGGGTGACAGCGGCGCCAACGTGCTCGCCGGGGGGGGCGGGCGGCGACTGGCTGACCGGCAGCGGCGGCGGCGACACGCTGACCGGCGGCGCCGGCTACGACTTCGCGCTCTATCTCGGCTCCGCGGCTGGCGTGACGATCGACCTGTTGGGCGGCACGGCGTCGGGCAGCGACGCCGCGGGCGACAGCCACAGCGGCGTCGAGGGCCTGCACGCCTCGCAGCTCGCCGACGACCTTACCGGCGACGGCAATGCCAACTGGATGTACGGCCACGGCGGCGACGACACGCTCAACGGCGGCAGCGGTGATGACGGCCTGACGGGCGGCACCGGCGCCGACACGCTCAACGGCGAGGCCGGCAACGACTATCTCTACGGCCAGGACGGCGACGACATTCTCGTCGGCGGCGCCGGCAACGACACGCTCTACGGCCATGGCGGCACCGACACCGCCAGCTATGCCGGCGCGAGCGCAGCAGTCACGGTCAGCCTCGCGGCGGGCACCGCCACGGGCGGCGCCGGCTCGGACACCCTGTCGGACATCGAGAACGTTACCGGGTCAGACCACAACGACAGCCTCACCGGCGACGCTGGCGCCAACACGCTCACCGGCGGCGCGGGCAACGACACGCTCACCGGCGGCGCCGGCGCCGATACGCTCACGGGCGGCGGCGGCACCGATACCGCGAGTTACGCCGGCGCCGGGTCCGCGGTGACGGTCGACCTCGCGGCGGGCACTTCCTCTGGCGGCGCCGGCTCGGACACCTTGTCGGGCGTCGAAAACCTCATCGGCTCCGACTACAACGACGCGCTGACCGGCGACGGGGGTGCCAACGCGCTCACCGGCGGCGCCGGCAACGACACGCTCGACGGCGGTGCGGGGACCGACACTGCGGACTACGCCGCCGCCGGCTCGGCGGTGACGGTCAACCTCGCCTCCGGCAGCGCCTCGGGCGGCGGCGGCTCGGACACGTTGTCCAACATCGAGAACGTCACCGGCTCGGCCTATAACGACCACCTGATCGGCGACAGCGGCGCCAATGCGTTCACCGGTGGCACGGGCGGCGACTGGCTGACCGACAACGGCGGCGGCGACACGCTCGCCGGCGGCGGCGGCTACGACTTCGCGCTGTTCCTGAACTCCAGCGCCGGCGTGACGATCGACCTGGCGGGCGGCACGGCGTCCGGCGGCGACGCCGCGGGCGACAGCCTGACGGGCATCGAGGGGCTGCACGGCTCGCAGCTCGCCGACGACATCACCGGCGACGGCAATGCCAACTGGATGTACGGCCACGGCGGCGACGACACGCTCAACGGCGGCGGCGGCGCCGACACGCTCTACGGCGGCACGGGCAACGACCGCTTCGACTTCAACGTCGGCGACGGCGCGGACACGATCGCGGACTTCGACGCCGGGGCCGGCGACGTGCTGGACGTCGTCGACTTCGGTATCGCCGATTTCGCCGCGCTGCTCGCCTTGTCGACGGACGCCGGGGCGAACGTCACCATATCGCTCAATGCCAGCGACAGCGTCACGCTCCTGGGCCTCAACGAGGCCGACTTGGCGGCCGACGACTTCCTGTTCGTCTGAGCCGGCGCAAGCCTTACGACAGGTTCTTCTGGAAGTGCGCGATCGTGCGCTGCCACGCGAACTCTGCCGCCGCTTCGTTGTAACGGGCGGTCGAGTTGTTGTGGAAGCCGTGGCGCGTGCCCGGATAGACGTGCATCTCGTATGACGCGCCGGCGGCCTTCAGCGCCGCTTCGAAGCCGGGCCGCATGGCGTTGATGCGCTCGTCGTTCTCCGCGTAGTGGATCAGCAGCGGCGCCGTGATCTTCGCCACGTCGTCGGCCTGGGGCGCGGCGCCGTAGAACGGCACGCCGGCGTCGAGGTCGTCGCCCAACTCTACCGCGAGATAGTTCGTCGTGCCGCCGCCCCAGCAGAAGCCCGTCGCGCCCAGCTTGCCGCTGGAGAGCGCGTGCGCCTTCAGGAACTTGGCACCGTTGAGCATGTCGACGCCCAGCTTGGCCCGGTCCAGCGTCTTCTGCATGGCGCGGCCGTCGTCGTCGTTGCCCGGGTATCCGCCCAGCGGCGCCAGCCCGTCCGGCGCCAGCGCCAGGAAGCCGGCGACCGCGGCGCGCCGCGCCACGTCCTCGATATACGGGTTGAGCCCCCGGTTCTCGTGGATCACCAGGACGCTCGGGAACGGCCCGTCGCCGGCCGGCTGCACCAGATACCCGCGCATCGTGCCCGAGTTGCCGCCGGGCGAGTCGTAGTCGACATACCGCGCCTTGATGCGCGGGTCGGTGAAGGAGATCGTCTGCGCCTGGGCGTAGTTCGGCAGCAGGCTCTGCGCCATGGCCAGGCCCGAGGCGCCGACCACGGTCAGCGCAGCGGCGCGGGTGAAGAACGCCCGCCGGTCGATGCGCCCGTGGCAGTAGTCGTCGTAGAGGTCGAACACCCGCGGGTCGATCTTGTTCTCTGACATTGCCGTCTCTCCTCTGCGTTGCAGGTGCCCGTTCGGGCTCGTTGGTTGCACGGCAGTATCGAACCGTCGTGCGGCGCTGACAAATCACGCCTTGCGGCGCGGCCGCATCTCCCGTGACATTTTGCGCACCGGCGCTATAACGCCCCCATGCGACTCCTCTTTTGTGGCGACGTCGTCGGCCGGTCCGGCCGGGACGCGCTGATCCCGCGCCTGCCGGCGCTGCGCCGTTCGCTCGACCTCGACTTCGTCGTCGTCAACGGCGAGAACGCGGCGCACGGCTTCGGCATCAACGACAAGATCGCCGCGGCGCTGCTCGACGCCGGCGCCGACGTCATCACCACCGGCAACCACGCCTGGGACCAGCGCGACAGCCTGCCGCTCTACGAGACCGAGCGCCGGTTGTTGCGTCCGCGCAACTACCCGCCCGGCACGCCGGGGCGCGGCGACGCGGTCTACGAGGCGCGGCGGGGCCGCAAGGTGCTGGTCGTGAACGTCATGGGGCGCCTCTTCATGGACGCCCTCGACGACCCGTTTCGCTCGCTGGAGGCGGCGCTGAAGCCCCACCGGCTGGGCGCCACCGTGGACGCGGTGATCGTCGACGTGCACGCCGAGGCGACGTCGGAGAAGGCGGCGGTGGCGCACGTCTGCGACGGCCGCGCCAGCCTGGTCGTCGGCACCCACAGTCACGTGCCCACCGCCGACGCCCAGGTTCTGCCAGGCGGAACGGCGTTCCAGACCGACGCCGGCATGTGCGGCGACTACGACTCGGTGATCGGCATGAAGAAGCCGCCGGCGATCGACCGCTTCGTGCGCAAGCTGCCCGGCGAGCGCCTCACCCCGGCCGAGGGCGAGGGCACGCTGTGCGGCGTGTTCGTCGAGACCGACGACGCGACGGGCCTGGCGCGGCGCGTCGCCCCCTTGCGGCTCGGCGGCCGTCTCGCCTCTGCCTGGCCGCTCGGCGAGGCCGTGCCCGACGTGCTGGCCCTGGCGGCGGAATAGGCGTCGCACGATTGCCACAAAGCGTTGTTAAGGGCGAAGCCTTCTCGTCTGCGGCTTTCCCTCTGCACTGCCACTAGATATGGTATATCGCGCCTGCCAAGGCGCAGGACTCTGACAGAGCGTCACGATGGCCGGTCATTCCCAGTTCAAGAACATCATGCACCGCAAGGGCGCGCAGGACGCCAAGCGTGCCAAGGTGTTCGCGCGCCTGACGCGCGAGATCCAAGTCGCGGCCAAGATGGGCCTGCCCGACCCGGTGCAGAACCCGCGGCTGCGCAGCGCCGTCGCCGCGGCGCGCGCCGAGAACATGCCGAAGGACAACATCGACCGCGCCATCAAGAAGGCGGTCGGCGGCGACGACGCGGCCGACTTCGCCGAGGTGCGCTACGAGGGCTACGGCCCCGGCGGCGTCGCGGTGATCGTCGAGGCGCTGACCGACAACCGGAACAGGGCCGCGGCGGAGATCCGCGCCGCCTTCAGCAAGCACGGCGGCAACCTGGGCGAGTCCGGCAGCGTCGCCTTCATGTTCGACCGCGTCGGCCAGGTGCTCTACGCGCCGGAGGCGGCGGACGCGGACGCCATGTTCGAGGGCGCGCTCGACGCGGGTGCGGAGGACGTGGTCAGCGACGACACCGGGCACGAGGTGCTTTGCGCGCCCGACGACTTCCATGCCGTGCGCGAGGCGCTGGAGGAGCGCTTCGGCGCGCCGACCGAGAGCGGCCTGGTGTGGAAGCCGACCGTCACCGTGGCGCTCGACGAGGGGTCGGCGCCGACGATGCTGAAGTTGCTCGACGCGCTCGACGACAGCGACGACGTGCAGCGCGTGTCGGCGAACTTCGAGGTCGCCGACGAGATCATGGCGAAGCTGACCGCCTGACTTGTCCGGGCGGCGGAGGGGCGCCGATGCGACTGTTGGGGCTGGACCCGGGGCTGCGCGTAACCGGCTGGGGCGTCATCGCCGTGGAGGGCAACCGCCTCTCCCACGTGGCGCACGGCACCATCGTGCCGCCGGCGGGGGCCATGGCGGACCGGCTCGCGGCTCTGGCCCGGGGGCTCGAGCAGGTCATCGCCGCGCACCGCCCGCACGAGGCCGCGGTGGAGGAGACCTTCGTCAACAGGAACCCGGCCTCGACGCTGAAGCTCGGCCAGGCGCGCGGCGTCGCGCTGGTGACCCCGGCGCGCGCCGGGCTGCCGGTCAGCGAGTACGCGGCGACCGCCGTCAAGAAGGCGCTGACCGGCGGCGGTCATGCCGGCAAGCAACAGGTCGCACTGATGGTGGCGACGCTGCTGCCGGGCGTCGACGCCACCGCCGACGCGGCCGACGCGCTGGCCGTCGCGATCTGCCACGCGCACCACGGCACGGCGCGCGCGCTCATGGAGGCGCACGGGTGATCGCCCGGCTGCGCGGCGTGCTGGAGGAGTTCGGCCCCGACTGGGCCGTGATCGACGTCGGCGGCGTCGGCTACCTGGTCTATTGCTCGGCCCGCACGCTTCGCGAATTGGCACCGCGCGGCCAGGTCGTGGCGCTCTCCATCGAGACCCATGTGCGCGAGGACCACATCCATCTCTACGGCTTCGCCACGACGGCCGAGCGCGACTGGTTCCGCCTGTTGACCACCGTGCAGGGGGTCGGTGCGCGGGTCGCGCTGGCGATCCTGGGCGTGCTCGGCGACGCGGACCTGGCCCAGGCCATCGCGGCGCAGGACAAGGCGGCCCTGGCGCAGGCCGACGGCGTCGGGCCGAAGCTGGCCCAGCGCATCGTCAACGAGCTGAAGGACAAGGCCGGGGTCGCCTTGGGACCGGTTGCCATCGTTGCGCCGGGCGCAGTGCCGGCGGTCGCCGACGCGCGCACCGCGGACGCGGTCTCGGCCTTGGTCAACCTCGGCTATGGCCGCAGCGAGGCGTTCGGCGCCGTCGCCGAGGCCAGCCGCGCCTTGGGCGAGGAGGCCGGGCTCGACGTGCTGATCCCGACGGCGCTCAAGGAACTGGCGCAGCGCGGAGCCGGCGCGTGAGCGGCGACCACGAACGGCTGGTGGCGCGCGAGCGCCTCTCGGGCGACGAGACCGGCCCGGCTCTGCGGCCCCAGGCGCTCGAGGACTTCGTCGGCCAGCCGGAGACCACCGGCAACCTGCGCGTCTTCGTCGCCGCGGCGCGGGGCCGTAGCGAGCCGCTGGACCACCTGCTGCTGCACGGTCCGCCGGGCCTGGGCAAGACGACGCTGGCGCAGATCGTCGCCCGCGAACTGGGCGTCGGGTTCCGGCATACGTCCGGCCCCGTCGTGGCGCGGCCCGGCGATCTCGCGGCGCTGTTAACCAATCTGCAACCACGCGACGTGTTGTTCATCGACGAGATCCATCGGCTCAGCCCAGTCGTGGAAGAAGTGCTGTATCCGGCGATGGAAGACTTCCAGCTCGACCTGATCATCGGCGAGGGGCCGGCGGCGCGCTCCGTGCGCATCGACCTGCCGCCGTTCACGCTCGTCGGCGCGACGACGCGGCTCGGCCTCTTGACGACGCCGCTGCGCGATCGCTTCGGCATCCAGCTGCGCCTCGACTTCTACGCGCCCAAGGAACTGGAGGGCATCGTCGCGCGCGGCGCCCGCGTGCTGGACTTCGACCTCACGCCGGACGGCGCGGCGGAGATCGCCCGCCGCTCGCGCGGCACGCCGCGGGTCGCCGGCCGGCTGCTCAGGCGCGTGCGCGATTTCGCCGCCGTCGACGGCGTCGCGCCGGTCGACGCGGCCGAGGCCGACGCGGCGCTCCAGCGGCTCGACGTCGACGGCCGCGGCCTCGACAGCTTCGACCGCCGCTATCTGCGCTGCATCGCCGAGTTCTACGCCGGCGGCCCCGTCGGCGTGGAGACGCTCTCGGCGGCGCTGGCGGAGGAGCGCGACACCCTGGAGGACGTCATCGAGCCGTTCCTGATCCAGCAGGGCCTGGTCCAGCGCACGCCGCGCGGCCGCATGCTGACCGCGGCGGCCTACGGTCACCTGGGCCTCGCCGAACCGGCACGCGAAACGTCTCAGTTCGACCTGCTGCGCAATGGAGGCGGCGATGGCTGAGGCTTCCGCGGCCGACGGCTGGCACGTCGTGCGCCTGCGCGTCTACTACGAGGACACCGACGCCGGCGGCGTGGTCTATCACGCCAATTACCTGAAGTTCGCCGAGCGTGGCCGCACCGAACTGCTGCGGACGCTGGGTGGCGACCACCGCGCCTTGTTCGACGCGCACGGCATCCTGCTGCAGGTGCGCCGCTGCGCCATCGACTACCGCCGGCCGGCGCGGCTCGACGACACGATCGACGTGGCGACGCGCGTTGCCGAGCTGCGCGGCGCCAGCGTGCGACTCGACCAGCAGATCCGGCGCGACGGCGAGGTTCTGGCGGACCTCGACGTGTCGATCGTCTGCACCGGTGCCGACGGGCGGCCGAAACGCTTGCCCGCGGCGCTGTTCGACGCCTTCGACCATGCCGTGCCGGCGCCCGCTGCCACGCCAGCGCCGCAATCCGCAGAAAGAGTGTAGGCCATGGAAAGCAACGTCATTGAAACCGTGTCGTTCGGCACCGCCGTGGCGTCCGACTTCACCGTCTGGGGCCTGTTCGTGAAGTCGGACATCGTCACCAAGCTGGTGATGATCGGCCTGTTCCTGGCCTCGTTCTGGTGCTGGACCGTGATCATCGACAAGTGGCTGCGCCTGCGCCGGCTGGGCCAGCGCGCCGAGGAGTTCGAGGACAGCTTCTGGTCGGGCGGCTCGCTGGACGATCTCTACGACCGCGTCGGCGCGCGGCCGCCCGATCCCATGTCGGCGATCTTCGCCGCGGCGATGGGCGAGTGGCGGCGCTCCGCCGCGCGCGGCCTGATCGACACCGAACGCCTGCGCGACACGCTGCACGAGCGCATCGACCGCGTCATGGAGGTAACGCTGGGGCGCGAGATGGAGCGCGTCGAGCGCTACCTGGTGTTTCTCGCCTCGGCCGGCGCCACCGCGCCCTTCGTCGGCCTGTTCGGCACCGTGTGGGGCATCATGAACAGCTTCCAGGCCATCGCCACGGCGAAGAACACCAACATCGCCGTCGTCGCGCCGGGCCTGAGCGAGGCGCTGTTCACCACCGCCATGGGCCTGATCGTCGCGGTGCCGGCCGTCGCCGCCTACAACAAGTTCGCCGCCGACACGCGGCGCTACGCCGCGCGGCTGGAGAGCTTCGCCGCCGAGTTCAGCGCCATCCTCTCGCGGCAGCTCGAAGAGAAGACCTGAGCCATGCCCAACGCCGCGACGATGCGCCAGCGCCGCCAGTCGCACCAGCGCGCGATCACGGAGATCAACGTGGCGCCGTTCGTCGACGTCATGCTGGTGCTGGTGATCATCTTCATGATCGCGGCGCCGCTGTTGACCGTCGGCGTGCCGGTCGACCTGCCCGAAGCCAGCGTCGAGGCGATCAACGAGGAACAGGAGCCGCTGGTCATCACCGTCAACCGGGACGGCGAACTCTATCTGCAGGAGGCGCCGGTCGAGCCCGGGGCGCTGGTGCCGCGGCTCAACGCCATCACCGACGCCAACCCGGACCTGCGGATCTTCGTGCGCGGCGACCGTGAGATCAACTACGGCCGCGTCATGGAAGTCATGGGTCTCGTCAACGAAGCCGGCTTCACCAAGGTCGCCCTGATCGCCGAGCTGCCGGTGACCGACGGCGACGGGCCGTAGCCGCGCGTGCGTCTGGCCGCCTATAGCCGCGACAACGTCGTCGCCGTCTCCGGCTTCCAGCTGGGGGCGGCAGGTGTGCGGCCCGATCGCATCAGCGAGCAGCGGCCGGCGAAGGCGGCGCCGCGCTTGCGCCACCAGGCGATGGCCGCGGCTGGCGTCGCGCACGTGCTGGTGATCCTGATCGCCCAATTCGGCGTGCCGTTCCTGTTCTACGATCCGCCGGTCGCCGCCGACGTGATCCCGGTCGAGGTGGTGACGATCGACGACATCACCACGCCGCCCCCGCCGCCGGCGGAGGTCGCCGAAGCACCGGAGACGCCGGCGCCGCCGCCACCGCCCGAGACGCCGCCGGCGCCGCCCGAACCGCCGCCGCCCCCGCCGCCGCAGCCTGAGGTCGCCGCCGTGCCGCCGGCGGAACCGCCGCCGCCGCCCGTGCCGGAGAAGCTGGTGGCGCCGGAGCCCAAGCCGGAACCCAAGCCCGAGCCGCCGAAGGCCGAGCCGCCGCCCCAGCCGCCGCTGCCCCAGGCGCTGGCGCGCGCGGCGCCGCGGCGCAAGCCGAAGGCGCCGGCCCAGCGCGACTTCAGCCAGGTGCTGAAGGACTTGGACTTCGAGGACGAGCCGAAACCCGTCGCGGAGGCGCCGACGCCGCCCCAGCCGGCACCGCCGACGCCGCCGCAACCGCAGCCGGTGCAGCAGGCGACGGCGACCGAGATCGACGCTCTGCGCGCCATGATCCGGCGCCAGATCGAGCGGTGCTGGGTCCCGCCGGTCGGCGCCCAGTACGCCGAGGACCTGGTGGTCAGCATCCGCGTCTGGCGCGACACCGACGGCAAGGTGCAGCGTGCCGATATCGTCAACGGCGGCCAGATGGCGGTCGACGCCTTCTACGAGGCGGCGGCCGACAGCGCCCGCCGCGCCGTGCTCAACCCGCGCTGCAATCCGCTCGAATTGCCGCGCGATCGCCATAAGCTGTGGCGGCAGATGGAACTGACCTTCAATCCGCAGGAGATGTTGGGCCGATGAGTTGGTGTCGTGCGCCGCGGCGCTGGCCGGCGATCGCCGCGCCGCTGTTGCTCGTGTTGATACCGCTGGCGGCCCACGCGCAGTTGAATGTCGATATCACCCGCGGCTATGTCGAGCCGCAGCCGCAGCCCGTCGAGCAGGCGACGGCGACCGAGATCGACGCCCTGCGCACTCTGATCCGGCGGCAGATCGAGCCGTGCTGGAACCCGCCGGTCGGCGCCCAGTATGCCGAGGACCTGGTGGTCAGCATCCGCGTCTGGGTCGACCCCGACGGCACGGTGCGGCGCGCCGAGATCGTCAACGGCGGCCTGATGGCGCTCGACAGCTTCTACGAGGCGGCGGCCGACAGCGCCCGCCGCGCCGTCTTGAACCCGCGCTGCAATCCCCTCGAATTGCCGCGCGATCGCTATAAGCTGTGGCGGCAGATGGAACTGACCTTCAATCCGCAGGAGATGCTGGGCCTATGAGTTGGTGTCGTGCGCCGCGGCGCTGGCCGGCGATCGCCGCGCCGCTGTTTCTCGTGCTGTGGCCGTTCGCGGCGCAAGCGCAGCTGAAGGTCGATATCACGCGCGGCTATGTCGAGCCGTTGCCGATCGCGGTGCCGGACTTCAACGGCGCCGACGCACAGTCGCAGCGGTTCGGCCGCGACATGGCCGGGGTCATCGCCTCCGACCTGGAACGCTCCGGCCTTTTCAAGCCGATCGACCAGCGCGCCTTCCTCGAGCCCGCGGGGCCGTTGTCGGTCAAGCCCAACTTCAACAACTGGCGCGTCGTCAACGCCCAGGCGCTGTTGATCGGCGCCTCGGAGATCCAGGCCGACGGGCGGCTGCGCGTGGAGTTCCACCTGTGGGACGTGTTCGCCGAGCAGGCGATGACCGGGCTCAGCCTCTCGACCGTGCCGGGCAACTGGCGCCGCGTCGCGCACATCATCGCCGACGCGGTGTACAAGCGCATCACCGGCGAGGACGGCTATTTCGATACGCGCATCGTCTACATCGCCGAGAGCGGCCCGGCAAAGCGGCGCGTCAAGCGCCTGGCGATCATGGACCAGGACGGCGCCAACAACCGCTTCCTGACCAACGGCGAGACGCTGGTGCTGACGCCGCGTTTCTCGCCGACGACGCAGGAGATCACCTACCTCGCCTACTACAACGACCTGCCGCGCGTGTACCTGTTCGACATCGACACGGGGGCCCAGGAAGTGCTGGGCGACTTCCCGGGCATGACGTTCGCGCCGCGCTTCTCGCCCGATGGCAACAAGGTGGTGATGAGCCTCGCCAAGGACGGCAACTCCGACATCTACGTGATGGACCTGGGCACGCGGCAGGAAGAGCGGCTGACGAACAACCCCGCGATCGACACGTCGCCCAGCTACTCGCCCGACGGCCGGCAGATCACGTTCGAATCGGACCGCGGCGGCAGCCAGCAGATCTACGTGATGGATTCGGACGGTTCGAACCCGCGGCGCATCAGTTTCGACCGCGGCCGCTACGGCACGCCGGTGTGGTCGCCGCGCGGCGACCTGATCGCCTTCACCAAGATCACCAGGGGCCGCTTCTTCATCGGCGTGATGCGCCCGGACGGCAGCGGCGAGCGCCTGTTGTCGGAGGGCTATCTGGTCGAGGGGCCGACCTGGGCGCCAAATGGCCGCGTTCTCATGTACTTCCGCCAGGAAGAGCCCGACTCCAGCGGGCGCGGCGGACGGCCGCGGCTGTTCTCCGTCGACCTCACCGGCTTCAACGAGCGCGAGATCATCACGCCGGTCGACGCGTCCGATCCGGCGTGGTCGCCGATAACGAAATAAATCAGTGGATTCACAACGAATTTGCGCCTCTGGACAGGCGCTGAATCCCGCGCGTAGTCTTGATTCGCTGAGTCGCAGCGAGTTATAGTCCGCGCGGCCGAAGAACCAGGTCACGCACGCCTGCGGGGGGCAATTTCGCAGCGTGTTTTTCGTGACAACGACGACCCGTAACGAGACGGTCCCGCGTCTGTCCATAAACTGCGGTCCAAGGAGTCCTAAATGCGCCTCAAGATCCTGAGTGTTTTCGCGGCGGCTCTGCTTCTCGCCGCCTGTGAAACCGCCCCCGAGGAAACGGCCGCGACGGATACCGGCGGCGACGCCGGCGCGACGACCGAATCCAGCCAGGTTGCCACGGCCGCGGTAGGCGCCGTTCCGGGTTCCGCGCAGGATCTGGTGGTCAACGTCGGCGACCGCGTCTTCTTCGACTTCGACAAGTCGGACCTGAAGCCGCCGGCGCGCGCGCAGATCGAGCGCTGGGCCGCCTGGATGCGCCAGTACCCGCAGAACACGGTGACCATCGAAGGCCACTGCGACGAACGCGGCACGCGCGAGTACAACCTGGCACTGGGCGAGCGCCGGGCCAACGCAGGCAAGGAATACCTGGTGGCGCTCGGCATCGATCCGAACCGCGTCGCGACGATCAGCTTTGGCAAGGAGCGGCCGGCGGTGCTCGGCTCCGGCGAAGCGGTCTGGTCGCAGAACCGGCGGTCGGTGCTGACGCTCAACTAGCTTCGACGATCGACCCGGCTCGGGGCGCCGGAGCGGCGCCGTGCAGCACGGAAGCGATTGGCAGCGCGGCCGCCGTTCACGGCGGCCGTTTGCCGTCTGGCGCCAGCGCGCCGTGGACCACGGGCGTCATAGTTTGGCCCGATTAGCGGGCTAGCAGGCGAGCATGAAACTGGTGACCCATGCGTTCGCCCGCGCCGGTCTGGCGGTCACGCTCCTGGGCTTGGTTCTCGCCGGCCCCGCCACCGCGCAGGACGTCAATACCCAGCGGCTGATCGACACGGTCGATCGGCTGGAGCGGCAACTGCGCACGCTCGAGCGCCAGGTCTATCGGGGCGAGGCCGCCCCGGGGGCCGCGGCGCCGGCCGCGGCGCCGGGTGCCTCGAGCGACATGCCGGAGGCGGCGGCGGCGCGCCTGCAGGTCCGGCTCAGCGATCTCGAGAACCAGATCCGCGGGCTTACCGGCCAGTTCGAGCAGATCGATTTCCAGGTGCGGCGCGCCAGCGACCGCCTGGACAAGCTGGTCGCCGACGTGGACTTCCGCCTGCGGTCGCTGGAAGGACGCCCGCCGGCCGCCCCGGTCGCCGGGGAGGTGCCCGAACTCGCGGTGCCGCGCGGGACGACGGCGCCGGGCGGCATCGTCACCGAGACGATCGTCGCCGAGGAGGAGCCGCAGCCGCCGTCGGTGCAGACCTTCGGCACGGTCTCCGCCGGCGCGGTCGAGGCTCTGCGCGCCGGCGAGGCGCCGCCGGAGAGCGCCACCGCCACGGTCGTGGCGCCGCGCCGCGAAGCGGCCGCAACGACGCCCGCGCCGGCGCCCGTCGCGGCACCGTCCGGCGGTCCGGTCGAGACCCTGGGCAGCGGTGCCCAGGCCGCGGCGATCACGCAGGAAGGCCTGCCGGCCGGCACACCGGAGGAGCAGTACAACTTCGCCTACAGCTTCCTGATGCGGCGTGATTTCGCCTCGGCCGAGACCGCCCTACGCGGCTTCCTGCAGGCGAACGCCGAGCACGACCTCGCCGGCAACGCCCAGTACTGGCTGGGTGAGACGTTCTATGTGCGCGGTGACTACAAACAGGCGGCGCGCACTTTCGCCGAGGGCTTCCAGCGCTACCCCACCAGCGCCAAGGCGCCGGACAATCTCTTGAAGCTGGGCATGTCGCTGGGCCGGCTCGACCGCAAAGAGGACGCCTGCATCACGCTCTCCAAGCTGACGAGCGACTACCCCGACGCGTCGACCAACATCCTGCAACGCGCCGAGCGCGAACGCAGCACGCTCGCCTGTCCGTAGCACAACGTTCGCAGAGTGTCGAAGCAACTCCGCCGCATTGGCATTTGCTCGTACTTCTGCCGGCACTTGCGTGCAGTTCCTCCTCGCGCGACGATATGCGCTAGATCACGTGCTGCGTGTGTCGAGTTGCAACGGATTATCGCTTGGGTGGCGCGCTGTGTTGAAGTCCAGTTTGGTTGGAATAGTCTTAGCGCTGTCTGCTACTCAGGCAATTGCGCAAGCGGAGAATGCCACACGCGAATTGGAGGCAAACTATGCCCGTCTCGGTGGCGAGGAACTGCGTCTTGCTCTCGTTATCGGTAACAGCGCTTACCGCGAATTGCCTCTGAAGAACCCGGCGAACGACGCCCGCCTCATCGCCGAATCGCTTAATGACGTTGGATTTGCCGTTACGGAAATCGTCAACGCAGACTACCGAGCGATCAAGCGCGCCATCCGAGACTTCGGCAGGAGATTGGACCTGGCTGGCGATAACGCGGTCGGGGTGTTCTACTATGCAGGTCATGGCGTGCAGGTCGGCGGCCATAACTATTTGGTGCCCGTTGGCGCCCCGATATCTTCGGAGGCCGACGTCGAGATAGAGGCTGTGAACGCCAGCTCTGTGCTGGCTCAGATGGAGCACGCGCGCAACCGTCTGAACATCGTTATCCTTGACGCGTGCCGAAACAACCCGTATCGGCGAACATTTCGCTCTGCACCAAGCGGCCTATCACCGATGCACGCGCCGGCGGGCAGCCTAGTTGCGTTTGCGACTGCCCCGGGTGGTGTCGCGAAAGACGGCGCAGCGAACAACAGCCCGTATGCACTAGCGCTAGCCACGTCGATAGCGGAACCAGGACTCGAAATACTCGATCTGTTCCGCAAGATTCGTGTGCGAGTGCGCGAAACCGCGCCCCGGCAGGTGCCGTGGTTCCAATCGTCGCTCGACGGCGAATTCTTCTTCTTGCCCGTGCGCGACCAGACAGGGCCGGTGGCGGATTCTGAGCCGACCGTGTCGACGACGCTCAACCGGCGCTCTGCCGACTTGGCCTTCTGGGGCAGCGTCAAAGACAGTGGCGACCTCCGTGAGCTCTCGGCGTACTTGGCCCAATTCCCGACGGGCGTCTTCGCTGAACTCGCACGTCTCCGAATAGCGTCCTTTCGCCAGAATGCGGCGCTGCCTCCAGCCGAAGGCAATACCCATAGTCCGGGGGCTTCGGCCGAACACGGAGGGTTTCCAGTTCCGATATTCCGGCGGGATGATGCCACCGGCCGTGTCATTCTGGCGCGCGACGATTGGCGGGGGGTCCAGCAGGCGCTGAATACGCTAGGACATGATGCCGGTGCTACCGATGGGCTCTTCGGCGCACAGACGCGTGACGCAATCGAACGCTGGCAAATAGAAGAGGGATATCCGGCGACGGGCCAATTGACATTGAGTCAAGCAACCGAGTTGACCTTAGCAGCGCGAAACACGCCGCTCGAAGACACTACGGCTGACCAGACCGGCGACGCCTTGACTAATTCCGTCACTGCGGCGCAATTGCCACCCGGCACGCCGGAGGAGCAGTATAGTTTCGCCCGTAACTTCCTGATACGGCGCGATTTCGCCTCGGCCGAGACCGCCCTGCGCGGCTTCCTGCAAGCCAACCCGGAGCACGTCCTGGCCGGCAACGCCCAGTACTGGCTGGGCGAGACATTCTACGTGCGCGGCAACTACACCCAGGCGGCGCGCACGTTCGCGGAGGCCTACCGGCTCTACCCGGCGAGCGGCAAAATGCCCAGCTCCCTGCTCAAGCTGGGCATGTCGCTTGCTCGGCTCAACCGCACCGAGGATGCGTGTACGACATTCGCCAAGCTGGCGACCGACTATCCCGGCGCGCCCAGCAACGTGCTGCAGCGCGCCGACCGCGAGCACAGCCAACTCGACTGCCCGTGACCGCCGCGCCCGCGGCACCGCTCACCGACGCCGACTTCGCCCGCGCCATGGCGCCGTTCGCGCCGTTCGAGGCGGCGCCGCACCTGGCCGTTGCGGTCTCCGGTGGGCGCGACAGCCTGGCGCTCACGCTGTTGGCGCACGACTGGGCCTGCGCCGCGGGCGGCCACATCACGGCGCTCACGGTCGACCACGGCCTGCGGCCGGCGGCGGCGGCCGAGGCGCGCCATGTCGGCCGCTGGCTGAAGGCGCGCGGCATCGCCCACCGGGTCCTGCGCTGGCGCGGCGCGCGGCCGGCGCGCGACGTCCAGGCCGCGGCGCGCGCGGCGCGCTACGACCTCCTGACCGCGTGGTGCCGGCAACACGCGGTGCTGCACCTGGCGCTGGGCCACCAGCGCGAGGACCAGGCGGAGACGCTGTTACTGCGCCTGGGCCGCGGCAGCGGCGCCGACGGCCTGGCGGCGATGGCGGCCGTCGCCGAGCGGTCGCACGTCCGCCTGCTGCGGCCGCTCGTGGACGTGCCGCGGGCGCGCTTGGCGGAGTCCCTCGAAGCGCGCGGCCAGCCCTGGCTCGACGACCCCTCCAACGAGGACCGGGCGCATGCCCGGGTGGCGCTGCGCGCCGCGCTGCCGGCCCTGGGCGACGAAGGGCTCAGCGTCGCGCGGCTGGCGGCCACGGCGCATCGCCTGGGCCGCGCGCGGCAGGCGCTGGAGGCCGTTGGCGCCGCGCTCCTCGCCGAGGCGGTCGACCTGCACCCGGCGGGCTTCGCGCGCCTCGCGCTCACGCCGTTGCGTGCGGCGCCGGCGGAGGTGGCTCTACGCGTACTGGCCGGGCTGCTGGCGACGATCGGTGGTGGCGCCCACCCGCCGCGCCACGATCGGTTGACGCGCCTCCACGCGGCCCTGTGCACGGAATCAGACGCGCGGCCCCGCACGCTCGCCGGCTGCCGCATTGCCGTGCGCCGCGATCACGCGGTCGTGAGCCGCGAAGCGGCGGCGGTGCGCGAGGTGCTGCCGCTGACGCCGGGCGCCGAGGCGGTGTGGGACGGGCGCTACGCCGTTCGCGTCGGCCGCGTCGTGCCGCGGGGCCTGGAACTGCGCCGTTTGGGGGCCTCGGGCTGGCGTGCCGCGCTCGAAATCCAGCCGGAATGGGGCGCCTTGGGCGTGCCGGCCGCCGCGCGACCTGCGCTGCCGGCGGTCTGGCGAAGCAAGACTTTGATCGGGCTGGCTGATCCCCGATATGGACGCGCAGGAGGCGCGCCTGCTAGCCTAGGCGCGATCCGGGTCCGCCACCGGCCCGTGCGCGCGTTAACCACGGCGCCATTTGGCATTGTCTGAGGCGCCCGCCGCGCTTATCTGACTGTTCAGTGCCGGTGTGCGATTCTGGCGGCCCGCGAGACGTTCTCGCGCGCCCGTGCCGTGCTCCGGGATCAGGGAGAGATCTGCGTGAACAGTTTCGGCAAGAACCTGGCCCTCTGGATCATTATCGCGCTGCTGGTCGTGGCGCTGTTCAACCTGTTCCAGAGCTCGTCGAACCGCGGCGTCCAGCAGCAGATGGCGTTCTCCGAGTTCGTCGCCCAGGTCGAGAACGGCCAGGTCGCCGACGTCACCATCCAGGGCGCCAACATCTCCGGCCATCTGAGCAGCGGCACCGCCTTCCGCACCTATGCGCCGGACGACCCGACGCTGGTCCAGCGCCTGACCGAGCGCGACGTGCACATCACCGCGGCGCCGGCCGAGGAGAGCGTGCACCCGCTGTTCGCCATCCTGATCAACTGGCTGCCGTTCTTCGTCCTCATCGGCATCTGGGTGTTCTTCATGCGCCAGATGCAGTCCGGTGGCGGCCGCGCCATGGGCTTCGGCAAGTCGCGCGCCAAGCTGCTGACGGAGAAGACCGGGCGCGTCACTTTCGAGGACGTCGCCGGCATCGACGAGGCCAAGCAGGAACTGGAGGAGATCGTCGAGTTCCTGCGCGACCCGCAGAAGTTCCAGCGCCTGGGCGGCAAGATCCCGAAGGGCGTGCTCCTGGTCGGCCCGCCGGGCACCGGCAAGACGCTGCTGGCCCGCGCCATCGCCGGTGAGGCCAACGTGCCGTTCTTCACCATCTCCGGCTCCGACTTCGTCGAGATGTTCGTCGGCGTCGGCGCCTCGCGCGTCCGCGACATGTTCGAGCAGGGCAAGAAGAACGCGCCGTGCATCATCTTCATCGACGAGATCGACGCCGTCGGCCGTCACCGCGGCGCCGGCCTGGGCGGCGGCAACGACGAGCGCGAGCAGACCCTCAACCAGCTGTTGGTCGAGATGGACGGTTTCGAGGCCAACGAGGGCGTCATCCTGATCTCGGCGACCAACCGGCCCGACGTGCTGGACCCGGCGCTGTTGCGCCCCGGCCGCTTCGACCGCCAAGTCGTGGTGCCGAACCCGGACATCCTGGGCCGCGAGAAGATCCTCAAGGTCCACATGAAGAAGGTGCCGCTGGCGCCGGACGTCGACGCGCGCATCATCGCCCGCGGTACGCCGGGCTTCTCCGGCGCCGATCTCGCCAACCTGGTCAACGAGGCGGCGTTGCTCGCCGCGCGCAAGAACAAGCGCATGGTCACCATGGCCGAGCTCGAAGAGGCCAAGGACAAGGTGATGATGGGCTCCGAGCGTCGCTCCATGGTGATGACCGAGGAGGAGAAGCAGCTCACCGCCTATCACGAGGCCGGCCATGCCATCGCCGCGTGCCACTCGCCCGCCTCCGACCCGATCCACAAGGCGACCATCATCCCGCGCGGCCGCGCGCTGGGCATGGTCATGCGCCTGCCGGAAAAGGACCAGTACGCCATGCGCCGCGACCAGGCGAAGGCGAACCTGGTCGTCGCCATGGGCGGCCGTGTGGCGGAGGAGATGATCTTCGGCCACGACCGGGTGACCAGCGGCGCCGCCGGCGACATCACCCAGGCGACCAGCCTGGCGCGCAAGATGGTCATGGAGTGGGGCATGTCCGACAAGCTCGGGCCGCTGCGCTACAACGACAATCAGGAGGAGATTTTCCTCGGCGCCTCGATCGGCCATCAGCGCCAGGTCTCCGAGGCCACCTCGCAGCTGATCGACGAGGAAGTGCGGGTGCTGGTCGAGGCCGCGGCGAAGCACTGCAAGAAGATCCTGACCAACCACAGCGACCAGCTCGAGGCGCTGGCCCAGGGCTTGCTCGAGTACGAGACGCTGTCGGGCGAGGAGATCAAGCTGCTGATCGAGGGCAAGCCGATCCACCGCGCCACCGGCGACGAGGCGTCCGACGCCGGCAAGGCGTCGGGACCGCGCTCCTCGGTGCCGTCCAGCGGCAAGCCGAAGAAGGAGGACAGCTCCGGTGGCATGGCGCCGGAGCCGCAGCCGGAAGGCTGACATGCCGAGCGCCGCCGACAGGCTATCCGGAGGCCCCGCCCTTGTGCGGGGCCTCGACGGTTTTGCGCTGGGTGAGCACGACGCCGTCTATCTCGAACCGTTGGGGCTGACGACCGGCCTCGCCGCGGAAGCCGCGGCGACGGCCGGCCGGGCGCTGACGCTGGCCGGCGGTCCGGCGGTGTTCACCCACGCGCGGCTGTGGCGACGGGGCAACGGCGAGGTGGCCGGCGCACTGGCCACCGCCGACGAGCTGATGGCCTGGTCCGCCGCACAGGCGCAGGCCGGCGACAACCGCGTCGCCGAGCTGCTGGGCAACGCGACGCGCCCGCGGCCCGCCTTCGCCGGCCTGCCGCTCGCCGGCCCCGGCTGGCAGCCGCACCTGATGGGCATCGTCAACGTCACGCCCGACAGCTTCTCCGACGGCGGCGAATTCGACACGCCCGAAGCGGCGATTGCCCATGGTCGCATGCTAATCGCCGACGGCGCCGAGATCGTCGACGTCGGCGGCGAGTCGACGCGGCCGGGCGCCGAACCGGTGCCGGTGGCGGAGGAACTCGCGCGCGTCGTGCCGGTCGTCGCGGCGCTGGCGGCCGAGGGTGCATTGATCTCGGTCGATACGCGCCGTGCCGAGGTGATGCGCCAGGCGCTCGCCGCCGGCGCGCGCATCGTCAACGACGTGACCGCATTGGCGGGCGACCCCGACAGCCTGGCGGTCGTCGCCGAGGCGAAGGTGCCGGTCGTGCTGATGCACATGATGGGCGAGCCGCGGACCATGCAGGAGGCGCCGGCCTATGACGACGTCGTGTTCGACGTCTACGACGCGCTGGCGGAGCGCCTGCGGGTCTGCCAGGCCGCCGGCATCGAGCGCGACGCCATCGCCATCGATCCCGGTATCGGCTTCGGCAAGACGGTCGAGCACAACCTGTCGCTGATCGCCCGCATGGCGGTGTTCCACGGACTCGGCTGCGCCCTGCTCTTGGGCGTCTCGCGCAAGTCGTTCATCGGCTGGCTGAGCCGCGACGAGCCGCCCAAGGGCCGCTTGCCGGGCTCACTGGTCGCGGGCCTGGGCGGCCTCTCCGGCGGCGCCCAGCTGTTGCGCGTGCACGACGTCGCGGAGACCGCCCAGGCGCTCTCCCTCTGGCACGGCCTGCGCAGCGCCTCCTGACTGGCATGAGCCCGCAACATGCTGGCGCGACGGGCGGTTGCGCCGCGTCCTTCACGCTGTATGTTGAGGCCCGTATCGCGTCGGGGGTGTGCCCCCCGAGTCGAGGAGGGCTCGATGGCCCGTAAGCTGTTCGGCACCGACGGCATCCGCGGCACCGCCAACTGCGAGCCGATGACCGCCGCGACCGCGCTGAAGGTCGCCATGGCCGCCGGCCGGCGCTTCACCCGCGGCGACCACCGCCACGTCGCCGTCATCGGCAAGGACACGCGCCTCAGCAACTACATGCTGGAGGCGGCGATGCAGGCCGGCTTCATCTCCATGGGCATGGACGTGGTGCTGGTCGGCCCGATGCCGACGCCCGCCGTCGCCATGCTGACGCGCTCGCTGCGCGCCGACCTGGGCGTCATGCTCTCGGCCTCGCATAACCCGTTCGAGGACAACGGCATCAAGCTGTTCGGCCCCGACGGCTACAAGCTGAGCGACGCCGCCGAAGCCGAGATCGAGGCCATGGTCGAGAACGGCCTCAGCGAGCACCTGGCTCACGCCGCCGACCTGGGCCACGCCCGGCGCCTCGACGACGCGCAAGGGCGCTACATCGAGGCCGTCAAGCACACGTTCCCGCGGGGCCTGCGCCTCGACGGCCTGAAGATCGTCGTCGACTGCGCCAACGGCGCCGCCTACCGCGTGGCGCCCGCGGTGTTCTACGAGCTGGGCGCCGAGGTCGTGCCGGTCGCCGTCGACCCCGACGGCACCAACATCAACCGTGCCTGCGGCGCCACGGCGACCGAGGCGATGCAGCAGGCCGTCGTCGCCCACGGCGCCGATCTGGGCATCGCGCTCGACGGCGACGCCGACCGGCTGATCGTCGCCTGCGAGACCGGCAGCCGCATCGACGGCGACCAGCTGATGGCGCTGGTCGCCACCTATTGGCACCGCGAGGCGCGGCTGCGCGGCGGCGGCGTCGTCGCCACGGTGATGTCGAACATGGGCCTCGAGCGCTATCTCCAGACGCTTGGCCTCGAACTGGCGCGCACTCGCGTCGGCGACCGCTACGTGCTGGAGCACATGCGCGGGCACGACTACAACGTCGGCGGCGAGCAGTCGGGCCACATCGTGCTCAGCGACTACGCCACCACCGGCGACGGCCTGATCGCGGCGCTGCAGGTGCTTGCAGTGATGGTCACGGCGGAGAAGCCGTTGAGCGAGTTCGGCCGCGTTTTCGCGCCCTTCCCGCAGCTTCTGCGCAACGTGGACATCAACGGCGCGACCGCCCCGCTGGAGCAGCCGGCGGTGCAGGACGCCATCCGCGCCGCCGAGGAACGCCTCGGCACGGAAGGCCGGGTGCTGATCCGCCCGTCCGGCACCGAACCCGTCGTCCGCGTCATGGCCGAAGGCAGCGACGAGGCCCTGGTCGCCGACGTGGTCGGCGAGATCGCCGGCGCCATCGAGGCCACGGCACACTGACCCCATGCGCGGCCGGGTGCTGATCGTCGCCGGCTCGGATTCCGGCGGCGGCGCGGGGATCCAGGCGGACATCAAGGCGGTGACGGCGCTGGGCGGCTACGCGGCGACGGCGATCACCGCGCTGACCGCACAGAACACCCTCGGCGTGCATGGCGTGCACGCGGTGCCGCCGGACTTCATCGCCCAGCAGATGCGCGTCGTGCTCGACGACATCGGCGCCGACTGCGTCAAGACCGGGATGCTCGGCACCGCGGCGGTGATCGAGACGGTCGTCGCCGCGCTCCCGCAAGACGTTCCGCTGGTCGTCGATCCGGTGATGGTCGCCAAGGGCGGCGCGCGGTTGCTGGACGTCGCCGCGGAAGACACCCTGCGCGCCGTCCTGCTCCCGCGCGCGACCGTGCTGACCCCGAACCTGCCGGAGGCCGCGGCGCTGACCGGCTTCGACGTTCCCGACGTCGCCGCCATGCAGCGCGCCGGCGAGGCGCTGTTGGCGCTGGGCGCCAAGGCGGTGCTGGTCAAGGGCGGGCACCTGGAGGGCGACCGACTGACGGACCTGCTGGTCACCGCCAACGGCACCGAAGCGTTCGAGGGCAAGCGCCTCGCGACGCGCCATACCCACGGCACCGGCTGCACGCTCGCCTCCGCGATCGCGACGGGAATCGCCCAAGACCTGAGCGTGCGCGACGCCGTCGTGCGCGCCCGCGCCTACGTCACGGCGGCGATCGCGTCGGCCCCCGGCTACGGCCAGGGCCACGGCCCCCTCGACCACGCGGTGACGGTCGGGGAGTCGCCGGGCGCGGACGCCCGAGCTGGCACCGAAAACACCCCCCACCCTGACCCTCCCCCTCAAGCGGGGAGGGAATAACTGGCTGCCACGCTTTGCTGACTCCCTCTCCCCCTTGACGGGGGCGGGTCGGGGTGGGGGTGACTTCCGCCAGAGGCAGACTCGCGAGGGTCCCCCGCTACACCACTGCCGCGAGGGGCTGGCGGCGGCCGCGTAGCACTTTCGCCAGGGTGGCGAGGCCGCGCGTCAGGTCGTCCCGCGTCGTCGTGCCGCCGAGGCAGATGCGTACCGCGTGCGGCGCCGTCGCGCGGCCGGCGACGAAGATGTCCGGGTTGGTGACGTCGACGCCCTGGGCCGCCGCCGCCGTCACGAAGTCCTGCGCGCGCCACGGTTCCGGCAGCGGCAGCCAGGCGTGGTACGAGCACGCCTGTGTCACCGGCTGCGCGTGCCCCAGGTGCCGGGTCAAGAGCTTCTGGCGCGCCGCCGCCTCGCGCCGGTGCCAGGCGACGGCGCGGTCGGCGGTGCCGTCCTCGATCCAGCGCGTCGCCACCTCGACCGGCAGAGCGGCGACCATCCACATGGTGGAGCGCACCATGGCGCCCATGGCGCCGACCAGCGCCTCGGGCGCGCGCAGGTAGCCGACGCGCAGTCCCGGCGCCACGCCCTTGGAGACGCTGGTGACGAAGACGCCGCGGTCGCGCGCGAACGCGACCAGCGGCGGCGGGCGCTCCTCGGGCAACAGGCCGTAGACGTCGTCTTCGATGACGATCGCGTCGTGCCGCGCCAGCACCGCGGCGATGTCGCGCCGCCGCGCCGTGGGCATCGTCGCGGTCGTCGGGTTGTGCAGCGTCACCTGGCAGTACAGCACCCGCGCCGGCTCCGCGGCGAGCGCGGCGTCGAGCGCGTCGGGCCTCAACCCGTCCGCATCCATCGCCACCGGGATCAAGCGCAGCCGCAGCATGTCGGCCAGCACCTTCAGGCCCGAATACGTCAGCTCTTCGACCAGCACGGCGTCGCCCGGTCGCACGAGCGCGACCAGCAGGCCATGCTGCGCCCCGGCGGTCACGACCACCTCGCGCGCCGGTACGTCGAGCCCGGCGCGCGCGCACCAGGCGGCGCCGGCCGTACGGTGGCGCGCCGCGCCCCGCTCGGGCTGGTACGTCAGGAAACCGGCGAGACGCTCGAGTGCCAGCGCCGCCAGCTCCGCGAAGGTACCGCTGAGGGCGTCCGAACCGAGGTTGATCGCCGGCAGGTTGACGCGCAGGTCCAGCCGGTCGTCGTCGCCGCCCGTCGGGATGACCAGCGTGCCGCCGGCGGCCGCGCGCGGCAGCACGAACGTGCCACGCCCGACCTCGCCGGCGACGAGGCCGCGGCGCTCGGCCTCGCGGTAGGCGCGGGTGACGGTGCCGACGGTGACGCCCAGCCGCCAGGCCAGGTCGCGGTGGGTCGGCAGGCGCGCCCCGGGCGCAAGCGTGCCGGCGGCGACATCCTGCTCCAGCGCGTCCGCGACGGCGCGGTAGCGCGGTCCCGACCGGCCGTCGAGCGCCGGCTGCCATATTGTCATGGTGACAATTATCCCTTTGTCACCCGAATTGTCCCCATTTTCAATAGACGCTGGTTCATTGTCCACAAAATTGTCGCAGTAATTGGGTCGGGTCGTCCGTGGGCGGCCGACCAAAGGGGCGGGGCGCGCGGACATGCTACGGGACGTTGCCCAAGCACAGCCGCAGTCCGGCGCCGGATCGGTAACGCCGGCGGTGGTGGTCCTGGCGGCGGTGGCGCTGACCGTCTGGGGCGCCACGCCGCTGGTCACCAAAGTCGCGGTCGGCACCGTCGACGGCGTCACGGTCGGGCTCTTGCGGCCGGTGCTGTCGGCGCTGCTGTCGATTCCGCTGGCTCTCGCCATGCGCTTGCGCTTGCCCTGGCGTGGCCGCGACGGCGTGCTGCTGGCGCTCTCCGCGCTGGGCGGCTTCGTCATCTTCCCGGTGCTCTACAGCGAGGGCGTCGAGCGCACCAGCGCCGCCCATGCCGCGTTGATCATCGCTGCCGCGCCGGTCTTCACCGGCCTGGTCGTCGCCGCCGTCGAGCGCCGCGTGCCGCGGCGGGTGTAGTGGCTGGGCGTCGCTCTGGCGCTGGCCGGCGAGGCGCTCCTGGTCGGCGAGACCCTGGGGTTCGACCAGCCCGGCGTGACGTGGCAGGGCGACGTGCTGGTGATTGCCGCCGGCTTCGGCGCCGCCTTCGGTTATGTCGCCGGCGGCAAGCTGACCCAGCGCCATGGCACCTGGGCGGTGACGTTCTGGGGGCTCGGCGTGGCCGGCATCGCCATGCTGCCGGTGCTGCTGGTGACCATGGACGCGGGCCAGCTGGGCCGTGCCGGCTGGGACGTCTGGAGCGCCATCGCCTTCGTCGCGCTGGCCTCGTCGATCCTGGCGTACTTGTGCTGGTACAGCGCGCTGGCGCGCGGCGGCATCGCCCGCGTCGGCGCCTGGCAGTTCGCCCAGCCGCTGATCGGCGTCGTGCTGGCGGCGCTGATCCTGGGCGACGCCGTGACCCTGCCGCTCATCGCCGCCGCGATTGCCATCCTGGGCGGCGTCGCCATCTGTCAACGCAGCTGAGGAGGGTGCCATGACCGTCTCCCCCGTGACGCTGGAGGGCGCGCTGGTGCGCCTGGAGCCGCTGCAGCTCACGCACATCGAGCCGCTGGCCGCGCTGATCGAGCCGGGCATGTTCGGCTGGTACACCGCACCGCCGGAGACGCCCGCGCAGATGCGCGACTACGTCGTCGCCGCGCGCCGCGACCAGACGCTGGGTACGGCGCTCCCGTTCGCGACGTGCTTGCGCGACGGCACCGCCATCGGCTCGACCCGGTTCGGCAACATCGACTCGGCCAACCGCAAGGTCGAGATCGGCTGGACCTGGATCGCCCCGCGCTGGCGCGGCACGGGGGTCAACACGGAGGCGAAGCTGTTGATGCTGGGCCACGCGTTCGAAGTGCTCGACTGCCGCCGGGTCGAGTTCAAGACCGACGCCCGGAACGAGCGCTCGCGCGCGGCGCTCGTCGCCATCGGCGCGGTCGAGGAGGGAACCTTGCGCGCCCACATGGTCTGCCCCGACGGCGACCGCCGCGACAGTGTCTACTTCTCGATCCTGGCCGACGAGTGGCCGCGGGTGCGCGAGCGCCTGACCGCGCGCCTTGCCCGCCACGCGCAGCAGGAGGTCGCCTGATGCCCGCGATCCCGATCTACCAGGTCGACGCCTTTGCGGAATCGGTGTTCGCCGGCAACCCGGCGGCGGTGTGTCCGCTCGACGCCTGGCTCGACGACGCCACGCTGCAGCGCGTCGCGGCGGAGAACAATCTCAGCGAGACCGCGTTCTTCGTCGCCCGCGACGACGAGGCGTACGACCTGCGCTGGTTCACGCCGACGGTCGAAGTGCCGTTGTGCGGCCACGCCACCCTGGCGTCGGGCCACGTGGTGCTGAACCACCTGGACCCGGACCGCGACGCGGTGACCTTCCACAGCCAGTCGGGGCCGCTCGCGGTGCGGCGCGACGGCACGCGCCTGTCGCTCGACTTCCCGGCCTATCCGCCCGCGCCGGTCGAGGACGAAGGTCTGCTGGAGCGCGTCGCCGGCGCGCTCGGCGCGCGGCCCACGTCGCTGATGCGGCACGAGATGCTGATCGCGGTCTACGACGACGAGGCGACGGTCGCCGGGCTCAGACCCGACATCGCGGCCGTCGCCGCGGCCGATGCCGACTCGATCGCGGCGACGGCGCCGGGCGACGCGGTCGACTTCGTCTCGCGCTTCTTTGCGCCCCACTACGGCATCCCGGAGGACCCGGTGACCGGGGCGCTGCACACGCGTCTCGTGCCGTACTGGGCCGCGCGCCTCGGCAAGGACGACCTGACGGCACGGCAGATCTCGGCGCGCGGCGGCGCCCTGTGGTGCCGCCTGGCCGGCGAGCGCGTGCGCCTGGCCGGCCACGCCGCCGACTACATGACCGGCACCATCCGGCTGTGAGCGGCACGGCGGTCAAATCGCCGGTGACGGGGGCGACGGACGCCCAGCGTGTCCGGAACCTGCTGCGCGCCTACGAGGCGTGGCTCAAGGTCGACCTCTGCTACCAGAACTTCGAGACCGAGCTCGTCGAGCTCTTGACCTGGTACGGCCCGCCCGGCGGCGGCCTGTGGCTGGCGCACGTCGACGACGGCCCCGCCGGCTGCGTCGCCGCGCGCCCGCTCAAGCCCGGCGAGGCGGAGATGAAGCGCCTGTGGGTCGAGCCCCACGCGCGCGGCACGGGGCTCGGTCAGCGCCTGGCGGAGACCGCCGTGGCCTTCGCCCGCGGCGCCGGCTACCGGGTGATGCGCCTCGACACCATGCCCGGACGCATGGGCCCGGCGAACACGCTCTACCGCCGCCTCGGCTTCGTCGAGACCCCCGCCTACTACGACACGCCGATCGAAGAATCGATCTTCCTGGCGCTCGACCTCTAGGCCGCAAACCCGCGCTCACGGCCGGTTTCCGCGCCGCAAGAACCGGGTGGGCGCAGGCCCCAGCGCTGCCTAGTTTGCTCCTCCAGGAACGAAGGAGCGAGACCATGCGTGGTACACTGATGACGCTGACGAACGTGGCCGGCCGGCTACTGTGGACGACGCCGGCGCGGCTGATCGACGTGCTGTTGAGCTGGCAGGAGCGGGCGACCATGCGCCGCCACCTGGCGGAGATGCCCGACTACATGCTGCGCGACGTGGGGCTGACCCGCCTCGACGTGGCGCCCGAAGTCCGCAAGCCGTTCTGGCGTGCGTGAGGGAACCGAGACAATGGCCTGCTATCTCGAAAACGTGCGGCTCGACCCCGACGCCAACCCCGAGGACTGCCGCGACTACCGCCGCGTCGGCGCCGCGCTGAGCTACCTCGAGGATCACTACCGCGACCAGCCGTCGCTCGACGACGTCTCGGCCGAGGTCGGCCTCAGCCCCTACCACTTCCAGCGCATCTTCACGCGCTTCGTCGGCCTCAGCCCGAAGAAGTTCATCCAGCACCTGTCGCTGGAGCAGGCGAAGCAGTCGCTGGCGGCGGACGAGAGCGTGCTCGACGCGGCGTTCGACGCCGGGCTCTCGGGACCCGGGCGCCTGCACGACCTGTTCGTCAGCCACGAGGCGCTGACCCCCGGCGAGTGGAAGGCGGGGGGCCTCGGCAAGCAGTTCACCTATGGCTGGCACCCCAGCCCCTTCGGCGACTGCCTGGTCGTCGCCACCGATCGCGGCGTCTGCGGCCTGGCCTTCGCCGAGCCGGAGGACCGCGACGCGGCGCTGGCCGACATCGGCGACCAGTACGACGGGGCGGAGCTGGTCGAGGACCCGGACGCGACGGCACCATACGCCGACCTGGCGTTCGGCCGGGCCGAGGGCAACCTGCACCTGGTGCTAAAGGGCACGCCGTTCCAGATCAAGGTCTGGCAGGGCCTGCTGCGCATTCCCTTGGGGGCGACAGTGACCTATGCCCAGCTCGCCCGCGCCGTCGGCGCGCCCAACGCAAACCGCGCCGTCGGCAGCGCCTGCGCCCGCAACCCGGTCTCCTGGCTGATCCCGTGCCACCGCGTGCTGCGCAACGGCGGCGCCATCTCCGGCTACCGCTGGCAGCCCGGCCGCAAGCGCGCGATCCTGGCCTGGGAGGCGGCGCAGACGGAAGACGCGGCGGCGGCGTGATGTTCGCGGCGGGGCAGCCGGTACGGGCCTAGCTGTTCAGGCGCCAAGGGATGAATAACGGATCGCTCCTGATTGAACTCCGTTCCTCCGCGCGGTCGCGGACGCTTCGAGCATAGTCCAGCGCAGTCACAGCTCCTAGAGTGCCAAGGATTGGCTGGAGGCTCGCACGGAACTCATCGGACGGAGCAAGGAGCAGTGTCCATGGAAGCGGAATCAGGGCCAGCTCCATCCTCGCAAACCAGTTACGTTTCTTTAGACGTGCCATTCGATTGTTGAGTCTCCCGACGTTCTCGTCGACCTCTTGGAGCAAATAGTACAAAGCGCGTTCATCTTCCTCTGGTCTGGAATCGAGGAGCTTGATGAGGGAACGTTGAAATTCTCGGAAGCTATCGTCATATTCTTCGGACCTAATCTTGAGGAGTTCCTTGTCCGAAACACCGGACAAATGCGGTAGGAAGAACCTGACGCCCTCAGATTCGCCGAGGTCCCGCTCTAGGGTCCGGACCCATAAAGGGGATTCCCTTTTCGGGCGAAGCATGATTCAAGCTCCCAACTGTTTGGGGGTTTGCCATGTCTGAGCACTGTTTCTGGCTTTCGGACGCTCA
>Ga0049107_10000049_pt1 | contig 31459 bp, 33 predicted proteins | sample WorMetilPIANOSA1_FD_61187 | JGI IMG/M metagenome (GOLD analysis project Ga0049107, IMG submission 61187) | Marine gutless worms symbiont microbial communities from Max Planck institute for Marine Microbiology, Germany - Olavius ilvae PIANOSA.1 | ecosystem: Host-associated > Annelida > Digestive...
GAGAGAGGCCTTGATGAGGACCCTACGGTTCGACAAAATGCGTCAGCATTTTGGACCGAAAATTACTCCTGCATTTTCGGCATACGGCACATCCATGTGCCTAACCGCCGCAGGCGCCCCGCAGGGGTCAAAACGCGAGCTGCAATCGCGTTTTGAGTCTACGCGACCCGGTTTATCCCATTCGATAGTTTCCTGGATATCAACCAAAGCCGCCAGCTGGGGTTTTACCAGGATTGTATAAAGGGTGAGAAAACAGCCTGGGTTAGCTGTCCCGGTGCCATTTAGTAAACTTGTTCAGGTAAATCTTTGCTGAGCCCAGCAGCATCCTGTCCTGCTTGCGCATCACCGCAATCGCGCGCCCGGCTTCCGCCTCGACACTGTTCAGTAGCTGTAGCATCTCTGCAGCAATAACGCGGTCATGCCAGTCTCCAAGCAGTTGCTCGAGGATTTTGATCTGCTTCAGTTCAGTTTCGTCCGAGCTATGACCCGGGCAAAAAATGAATGCGTCCAGTTTGTGATGATATCGCTTCAGCAGTATCCGCTTCTTGTGCCACTGATCAGCCGTCATCCGCGGCTGGATACTCGTAATCTCGGTTAAAAGGCCCTTTAACGAGATCGGTTTTGCACGCAGGATAGCTCGTTCGGATAAACCCATTGACCTGATGGTGGGGACGCTTACCCGTGTAAGCGTACTGGCCTCGGTGGATCTTTTAAACACGCGATAATGATTTCCTGCTTTAGACTTTATCGCTTTTATCAGAACTTTTTTATCGGCGGTACAAATCTCATCGAGCTGCTGGATTAAGTGTACGACAATATGTCCATCGCGAATCACACCGATAGATTTTGCCAACCTGCGGTAGGGCTTAAGTATCTTTCGGGTTCTCAGCACGGGATCGACTTCGTTGAGGAAGAAGTAAAGTGCGGTAAGCCGTTTCATGCCGACTCTGAAATTATGAATCGCTTCTTCATCCGGACCGGCAAGAATGATTTTGAGATCTCGGTTGATCTGACTAACGAGTTTAGTTCGATATTTGTCCAGGCAATTCATCTCTAACACATTCCTAATCACGGTTTTCGGGGATGAGCAGTTGATCGACCCGCACCAGTGTCTGCAGGGCATTGCCCAGGTTCTTCATGTCGTTCAGAAACAGTCCTGCCAGACCCTGTAAGCACAGAGTGCCGCAAAACTGATCTTGTCTTTTATTGTCCTAAATCACGGGAAACGACCCGATAACCGCATATGATACATAAAATCTGCTCAGAGTTGGCGTGATGGAAGTACTTGATGCTGCTGAAGTAATTGAAACTCTCGGGTTTCCATACCTGCGAGAGCTGTCCACCTTTGGCGCATTGTCGGACGAAGTCATCGCAGACATGTTAACCAATGGTGTGATCAAACGATTTGAAAAGGGCGAATATGTTGTCCGGATCAACCAGATAGCAGCAGAATTCAAGGTGGTGCTACGAGGAAAGTTCGCCTTTTACAAGCATGGGGAAGATTGCGATATTCTTACCCGCTACTTCTGCCCGGGCGAACAGATGGATTTCGATCTGATGATTGGACTTATCCCGCACAACGGCATCGATGTTGCAACCGAGGAGAGCGTGGTGCTGGACATAGGCAGCGACCAGTTTTATAACCTGCATGTAAATTTCCCCGCCGATTTTGGTTTGCTAATGATTAACCTGTCACGTGAGCTGGCGCGTGAAATTGCGATGCTCGAGGATGTGATCGGCGAGGGGGCCGGGTGACAAGATTGTGGAAAGCCTTGCTAGCCAGGGAACCTCTATAGCCATTGTTAAGGGTCTGACTGGCGCAATTCCTCGAGCTCGGCAGCAAGTCCTAGTAATATAACCGGCTTGAGACCCGTTTCGGGCATCACAAAACCAGGGCGGAGCGAGTAATCATGCAAGCATACAAATTTCTTTTGGCTTTCCTTTTCTACCTGCCGATATTGCATGCACAGGATTCAACCGTGTCGTCTCCGATAGGTTATGAAACCGTTGAGCAGGCTTTCAAGGCACTACAGGAGGACCCGGCAGCAGGCATGCAGGAATACGAGGGCTGGGCAATGTTCAGTCAGAAAGCGGATGGCGTGTATATACTGTGGTCCTTCACCCCTGCATTTCACCCGGCTAATCCAAGCGTGGTACGGCGGAAAATAGTTAAAAAAGATGGTCGGGTTAACATCAGCATGGATGCCTTATGTCAATCCGAGAAGGAGTACTGTGACCAGCTGATAGAAGACTTCAGGCAGATCAACGAGCGCATTATTCGGGATCAATCAGCTGGTTCTTGATCTATATGCAGGTGGGGCGGAGCAGTCCGAGGCGTTTGTATCCGTTAATCTTTTGCGGGCCTCAAAATCGATAGTTAATTCCCAGCATTGCCTGGTCCAGGCCCGGATTAGAATCATAGATGCCGGCATTCGACATGTGCTGGACTCTCAACGAGGCTATGGTTTGTTTGCCAATGCGGGAGTTCAATCCAACGAAACTGGTGAACTGGAAGATGCCGCCAAGATCCGCATCACCAAATTCAGACCGGCTCATCAGGGTCGGGCTGATGCCAGCCTCGATGGTAAATTGCTGACCTGGACTGAGCCACGCGAGGCCTGGTCCCATGGTCACAATCACAGCGGTGTCACCACCGCCATGAATGACTCCGGCGGAGGCGTTAATTCTGCTCTCGAGTGTCCAGCCGTTGTCCAGGTTCCGGTTCCAGGGCATCCGATAAGCGGCAGCCATCTCCAGCTGGTTGAAATTCTCTCCACGGACATCTTTGGAGAAACCCACCCTGGCACCGGCTTCAATCCACTCCTGGTCTGCGCTTTTGGCTGCAGATGCAATTATGCAAAGGACGGTAGCGAAGAGCGGGCCGATCAATGCGTATCTCAAAGCTTCTAACCCGATTCAAATTCGGGTACTTTAATCGATTTGAAAGCAAAAAAAAATCAGTTAGGATGCGGGTGTTCGAGTTAACTTTATTCCATTGCTATCATGCGGTCGGTTCCGACCTGGTTGCTATCTGCATGAAACCCGCACCGGCATTTTAACCAGCTGGTAGTTACTTAATGTATGTAATTCGCAAGGCCATCCATACCGATCTGGATCGGGTCAGAACCATTGCGGTAGCGGCCTACACCCGGTACGTCGATCGCATCGGTAAAAGGCCGGCGCCAATGGTTGCCGATTTTACCGCGTCGATCGAGGCCGGGACGCTGTCTGTGATCGAGTTAGATGGGTGAGTCTGCGGTTTCGTGGTTTTCTATGGCTGTAATGATTATCTCCACCTTGAAAACGTTGCCGTCGATCCCCGATTCCAGGGACTCGGCCTCGGCAGACAGCTGATCGATTATGTCGAGCAGCAGGCCCGCAGCGGCGGTTACGATTCCATTCAGTTATATACCAATGCGAAGATGACCGAAAACCTGAGGCTTTACCCCAGGCTCGGTTACGAAGAGTTCGATCGCCGCCTGGAAGACGGCTTCGATCGGGTCTACTTCCGCAAGACCCTCGAGTAAAAACACACCGCTGGCTATTCCTGATCCTTGCGGCGGAATGCGCCCAGGACGCATGCTGCACCGTATTGACTCACCGCAAACTATCTCGGCTCCCCTGATCAATGCCTAAACCCCGCCGCCTACGCCAATGTCATAACCCATTTCATAAACTTTACGAATCATTTGCAGGCTCTGGTCGACGGTCAGGTCATCTCCAAAGCGCGATGGGTAAACGACCGGCAAATCGTAAGGGGGCTGCCCCGTCACCATCCACTGTGCCAGATAATCTGCCGACCCACCACCTGTGCCGATGCCAATACTGAAGCCGGTGGCTAGCCAGAGACCGGGGTGTTGTTCAACCGGTCCCAGCAAGGGGAGGGCGTCCGGCGTATAGCAAATCGCACCGTGGATAACCTGCTTGATGCCAGCTTCACCAAATGCCGGTACACGTTCGATTACTTTTTCGAGATTATTCTCCATGCGGTCAAGCTCAGGTTCGAAAAGACCCTGATTGAAATCCGCTGGCACACCGTCGAGCGCCCAGAACAAAGCATCGGCCTCGTAAATGCCACTGAGGAAGCCCTGTCCTTCCTGGCGCATATTGTACTGGCCGTGGGAGTCACGAATGGTCGGCACTTCAAAGTCGAGTTCGGATAGCTCAGCGATTTCGTCGGTAACCAGGGCATGGTGCTTGACCGCAAACACGGGGATATTCAATCCGATACTCGCACCCAGTTCTCGCGACCAGAAGCTGTTGGCTATCACCACTTGCTCGGCTTCGATAATTCCGTCGCTGGTATGCAGCAACCAGCCTTCACCTGTTTTCTCGAGTTTCTCAACATCGCAGTGTCGCTTGATTTCAGCGCCACGCATCCGCGCGCATTTTGCAACCGCATGGCAGGCGCCGGACGCATCAAGATGACCGTCGGTTGGCGTATGCGCCGCACCGAGCATCCCTTCGGTATTGAGCAGGGGATGCAGCCGTTCAATTTCTTCCCGGCCAACAACTTCGTAGGGAATGTCGAGTTTTTCATATTCCGTTTCGAGCATTTTGTACGACTCGAGTTCCGCCGGCGTGTTAGCAATACGAATACTGCCCGCATCGTGAAAACTGACCGACTGCCCGGACTCGGCCTCGGCTTCGAGATAGGTTTTTACGGAGTTGGCATAGAGTTGAGTAATACTCGGATAATGTCCAAAGAATGTCGTATTACCCGCCGCGTGCCAGGTAGAGCCTGAAGTGAGCTCGTTTTTTTCCAGTAAGACCGTATCCGTTACGCCCAGGCGCGCGAGGCAGTATAAAACGCTGCAACCGACGATTACGCCTCCGACTACCGCAATCTTTACTTTCTGAGTCATTGCTTTTTACTCTCTAGCCAAAGCGGCTCCAGGCGAACCGGAAAATCTCGCCGGATGACTGCATCGTTCTTCGCATCAATCTGCGTCGGGTAATGCTTTGCAAGCACCTCCCGGGCGCGTTCACCTGCACGTTGCCAGATATTCCTGGCGCCGTCATCAAGCCAGTCATCGGGAGACAGCCGATCCGCCATTTCCGGATAAACGTATTCAGTTTTCATTAAATTCATGGTTTGTTCGGATCCGAGAAAACGCCCTGGCCCTTGCACCGACTGTTTGATTACATCTACTGAAAGAGTCTCGTCGTTAACCTCGATGCCGCGTAAGATTCGGCGAATACTGGTGAGCATATCGTTATCGATCACCATGCTTTCATGCGAACAGCCCAGCAGGCTGGCCAGCATGCCGGCAGACTCGAGTACGAATCCGGAACCCGATAATGCCGCCAGCCCAACGGTCAGGGCTTTTTCGAAACCGGCCTGGTTATCCGGCAACTTGGAGTCGGTCATACCCGCGCCCATGCCACCGGGGATACCGTAGAATGTTGACATCTGTCCTGCAGCCGCACCGAGCAATGCCTGTTCACCGCCGCCATCGCTAAAAGCGCCGGTGCGTAGATCGGAGACCATGGTCCAGGTACCGAGCACCACGGGATGGCCCGATTTGAGCATATTGATTACCGATAGTGATGCCAGGGTCTCCGCGCAAACCTGCACCAGGGTGCCTGCGAGCGCGGCCGGCGCGGTGGCCCCGGCCTGGGACCCGGTCTGCAGATGAATCGGCATGTCGATGTCCACCGCAGCGCAGGCAACATCGAGGCTCTCTTCGGCGAAGTTCATCGGCGAAACAACGGTGGTAGCGTGAACGGTACAGAACGGACGTTTTACAAATTCGCCGACACCACCGGCAAGCTGATCCAGCAGGGGTAGCAGCCGATAGAGATGATCGCCCTGCGAAATACTGGTGGCGATATGTTTGCGCGTACCGGCCGCACAGGCGTAAATGGTATTAACATCGAACTCAAATACGTCCTCGATATCGGTAACGACAATCGGACGGGTGAACCATTGAATATTTTCCAGCGTGTCGCCGAGGCGTGCCAGGTCGTACAAATCGCGCAAGGTGCTGGGACGATACTGCTGGCTATCGATATCGAGCATTTTCACGGCCGCGCCGCCGGTGCAGAAATTGACCCGGCCGTTTTTGGCCTCAAAGTCGAAAGCCGAATCCCGTCCGTGCACGATAAACGATTTGGGAGCCCGGTCTATCATGGTTTCCACCAGATCGCGCGGGAACAATAAACGGCCTTGCTCGTTCTGAACACAGCCATTTGCCAGCGCCACTTCAACTACCCGCGGTGTGGCCCTGGCCATACCCACAGTCTCGAGTAAATCCAGGGCGGCACGATGAATGCGCTGCATATCCGTATCGCTTAGTGGTTTAAACGCAACGGCCGCAACGGTGCCCGTGCTCATTGTTATCGCATCGCGCGCGCTTGCATGCTGGTCGAGGCGAGCCCTTCTGGCGCCGCTTCTTTTAACTGATTTCCGTGACATTGACAGGAGAGCTTATTGATGAATACCTGCGCAAAAATTTCAGCACGGCTCGGATTCGATAGCTAGATTACAGGTCAGCGTAAAAAGGACGGGAGCCGGGTGCTCCCGTCCGCCGATTCCTATTTCTGGTCCGCGCGCCGGAATGCTCCCTGCACGATACGATCGATGACCATGGCGACGAACAGAATTGCGAAGCCGCCGAGCAGGCCCGGTCCCTTGGCCGCGTATTGCAATGCCTCGAGGATGACTTTGCCGAGACCGCCACCGCCGATCAGCGAGATAATAACCACCATCGACAGGCACATCAGGATGGTCTGGTTTACGCCGGTCATGATCGACGGCAAAGCCAGTGGCACTTCGACGTCTTTCAGAAGCTGGAAGCGGGACGCGCCGAAAGCGACCGCAGCTTCCTTGATCGAATCCGGTACGCCGCGCACGCCGAGCGAGGTCAGGCGTATTACCGGCGGCATGCCGAAGATGATCGTCGCCAGGATGCCGGGCGGGTTGCCGGTACCGAAAAAGGCGATGATCGGGATCAGGTAAACAAAGGCCGGAAGTGTCTGCATTAGATCGAGCACCGGCTCAGCGGCATTATAGGCGCGCTGCGACTTACCGAACCAGATACCGAGCGGAATACCGAAGAGCACGCAGATAAACACAGCGGCACCTACCAGCGCGACCGTTTCCATCGCGATCGCCCAGTAGCCGAGCAACGCGATATAAGCCAGCGATGCGGCGGTAAATATCGCCACACGCGGCCCGGCGGCTCGCCAGGCGATTACGCAAATTACCAGCATGACGACCGGCCAGGGAGTTCCGATCAGGGCCAGTCCCAGCGCATCGAGTACCCAACGCACACTCGCGGTAATGCCGTCGAAAGCGCCAGCACCGGCGATCGCAGCATTGTCGATCTTTTCCTCCAGCCAACTCGCGAGCTCGGTAAACAGGGTTGCCTTATCCGACTCGATAAACACGGACGAGACTTGCCTCTCCGGAAAATCGTTGAGTATTTCGAGTGGGCTGTCGACGGTGAATTTATAAACCGTCAATGGCCCGATCAACACCACCAGCACGATGCCGAGCAGGATGTTTCTGGGCTTGACGCCACTCTCGACCTGCTTGTTGTCTATACGCCAACGGCTGAACTGTTTTTCATAGACCGAGTTGGCATAAAAGCCCTGCATCGCCTTGAATAAAACCATGAGCACAAGACCGCCGACCAGGATGCCGAATGCTTCCGAACTCGCGGCCTGTCCGAGCGCCTCGCTTTTCTCCGCCGCGTTGCCGATGTTCTCGGCAAGTTTTTCGAAGCGGGCTGGATCCTCACCCGCCGCACGCGCGGCTTCGACCTTCTCGAGAAAACCCTCGGAGCGTTCGCGTTGCTTAGCTGCGCGTTCAAAAAAGTTGGCGCCGGGATCGCCCCACCACCCACGGCCGATCTGAACCCAGGCGATCACCTCGAGGATCAGGAAACCCCAGAACATGCCCCAGGCCGCACGCGACGCGGACCAGATCGGTCCGAGCACGGCCGCCATCACGTTGAAGGTGTTGGGTATCAGGCTCGTGGATGAGTGAATCTTGTGGAACTGTTTTGCGTAGTAATCGCCGTTCTTGCCGGCGAATTCGTTGATCGATGCATCCAGGCTGGCGTGATCGACCTCGATATCGGAAGCGGCAATGACGGATGCGCTGGTTTGTTCTTCGCTCATTACTCTTTACCCCCCTGGATGCCGCGTAGCAGGCGCGGTTTACTCACCAGACCAATATCCTCTCCATTGGCGGTTATTACCACCGGCAAATCGGTACCGACAGCATGATCGATTAACTGATCGAGATCGGCGCCCTCGTCGGCGCGCGGCGCATTACTCAGGTCGCCGTCGAAACTGTCGAGCGGCTCGATGATCGAGTGCGCCTTGACCAGCTTCAGCTTGGAAATGCCCTGCACGAAATCACGTACGTAATCATCGGCCGGATTCATGACGATTTCCTCGGGCGTACCGATTTGCACGATGACACCGTCTTTCATGATCGCGATACGGTGGCCGATGCGAATTGCCTCGTCGAGGTCATGGGTAATGAAGAGCGTGGTTTTCTGCAGCTCGGCGACCAGTGCCTTGAACTGGTCCTGCAACTGCATACGGATCAACGGATCGAGAGCCGAAAACGGTTCGTCCATTAACAATACTTCGGGGTCGGAGGCGAGTGCTCGCGCGATACCCACGCGTTGCTGCATACCGCCGGACAATTCTTTGGGCAATCGATCTTCGTAGCCGACCAGGTCCACCAGCTGCAATGCGTGATCGGAAACCGCCCAGCGCTTGGACTTGGGAACGCCGCGAATTTCGAGCGGATAAGCGACGTTGTCGCGTACCGAGCGATGCGGCAACAGGGCCATGTGCTGGAAAACCATGCCGATGTGATTGGCGCGCAAAGAGCGTAAATCGGAGGCGTTGAGACTGGAGACATCGCGTCCGAGCAGTTCGATTGAACCGGCAGTCGGCCCGATCAGCCGATTGATGTGACGCACCAGCGTGGATTTGCCGGAACCCGACAGACCCATGATGCAAAAAATTTCGCCGCGTGCGACCTCGAAAGTGGCATCCTGTACGCCGACGACGCAACCGAAGCGCGCGAGCACCTCTGGTTTACCGATGCCCTCGGCCTCAATCGCCTTAATTGCTGCATCGGCCTGATCGCCGAAGACTTTCCAGACGCCGGTGGCTTTTACGACCGTTTCCGACATGATGACGGTCCTCCCCCTGAAATGAAAAAAGGCCGCCGGTACGATGCCGGCGGCTCGTTGATTTTAAATTGCGAGACCTAGTTGGTCAGCCAGCTCAGCACCAGGTCTTCGTTTGCAGCAACCCAGTCCTTGGCGTAGGCCGCCGGGTCTTTCTTATCGATGACCAAAGCGTAAGTCCAGTCCGAAACGATATCGGTGGTGACCTTCATGTTGGCAAAAAGCTTGGCCACTTCAGGCTGCGACTTTTCGATTGACTTGGAATAATGCACATGCAGGTAAGCTGTATCCCAGGCAGTCGGTGCAGTCGATACTTCAAGCCAGGCCGGATCGTCGGTGGGCTGCACGATCTTCCACTTGGCCGCATCGTAAGCCGGCTCTTCGAGCACCTGCATTTTGTGCAATACGAAAACATAATGCGGGGTGTAGCAGAAACCGACCCAGGGCTTGTTGGCCTTGATGGCGTTGTCCAGGTTCGCATAAGCGAGGGTTTCGTCGCTTTCGGTCAGCTCGAAAGTCTGATCGTAACCGTAGGACTTGGCGCGAATTTTCTCGATGTTGGTCGAGGCCCAGCCCGGCGCGCCGATCCAGACTTCGCCCTTGCCGTCGCCGTCGGTATCGAACAGCGCCGCGACATCGGGATTGGTCAGGTCGTCTATGGACTTGATGCCGTGCTTGTCAGCAATGGCCTGGGGCACACACATACCCTGGAAGGCGGGTACCCCGTTGGGATTCATCGCCACGGTAGCCTTGGTCTTGACGAAGGTATCGTGCAGGTTCTGCTGGTTCGGCATCCAGACTTCGGGGTGCGCGTGCATCGCACCCGAATCCATCGCTTCGAACACGATCGGGTTGGTGCCGTTTTGCAGCTCTACTTCGAGTCCCAGGTTATCCTCGATTACGACCTTGAGCACGTTCGCGCTAGCCGCGACCGAAGGCCAGTTGGGTACGCCGATGACGACATCGGCAGCGGTTGCAATACTTGAGATTCCCAAGCTGGCAGCGACAAGCGTGCCGGTCAGGGCTTTTTTAAATTTCATTTTGACTAACTCCTCGGTTTATATATTAGGTTTCTAAACTTACATCTGTCTTTATTAACGACAGCTTAATTACATCTGATTTGCTGTAACAATAAAGTATCAGCCAACCGATGGTAACTTTAAGCTTTCTACAAGTAAACATTAAAAAAAGCTCGCAGTCGGCGGTTTTCTAGCCGCCGATGCCGCTTTCAGTAATTATTGACCTGCTATTCGAGTAGTGACAGGCTAGCGGCAATAAGTACGATCTGTATCTTATACATAGCGCGTTTGCTACTTCCCGGCATGATAGATCAGGTGAAATTCGGTAAATCCAACAACCAATGGTAATAGAACCATGAGCGACCAGCAAAAAGCCCCTGACTACTGGGGAATCGATAACGACTACGGTGTATTGCGGGACGTGTTACTGGGCAGGCCCGACTACTACAGGTGGGTTGAAGCAGGACCTCTGATCGGACGCACCCTGAAAAACATGCATAAAACGGGCATCGAGTTCGATTTTGAACTGGCGCAGCGTCAACACCGGGAAATAGTGCGGATTTATGAAGACGCAGGGGTTAACTGCCATTATCTGGAATCAGACCCGGTGCTGCATCGTAATTTCTTTGCGCGTGATTCGAGCGCGATGACTCCCTGGGGCGCGTTGATCTGTCATATGCAACTCAAATGTCGACGCGCTGATTATCATTCGGTTATCAAGTTTTACCAGCAAAACAATATCCCGATCTGGAACTACGCCACTGCGGGGCACTTCGAAGGCGGTGATTTCGTCATCCTTGAACCCGGCACCGTGTTGATCGGGTACTGCGGAGAACGCTCAGAGCAGGAAGGCTCGGAACAGGTCGCCGAATTCGTGCGCCAGGAAGGCTGGGAGGTCGAAGTCGCGCCGATACCGGCGTTGTTCGTACACATGGATGGGCTCGTCGTGCCGCTGGATCATAAGCTGGTGGTTACCTGTCTCGATGCGCTCGAGGGTTGGGTTATCGACTGGCTCAAAAAGAAAGGTTTCGATTTTATCGATGTCGGTTTCGGCGAAGCGAAAAACCTCGGAGTCAACCTGGTATCGCTCGGCAACAAGAAGGTGTTATCGATGGCCGGCAGCGTCATGCTCAACCAGGATTTGCGCGATCGCGGTTACGAAGTGTTCGCCCCGGATATGTCGATGTTTACATTGGGCGGCGGCGGAGTACATTGTTTATGTCAGGCGCTGAAGCGCGATTCAGTTCAGGTTTAGTTATGAATGATACAGCAGCACATATCCGCGTTGACGGTCAGCGCCTGTGGGACAGTATTATGGCGATCGGTGAAATTGGACCGGGCCAGCATGGGGGTTCCTGTCGGCTCGCACTGACCGACGAAGACCGCGATGGACGCGATCTGTTTATTCGCTGGTGCGAGGAAATTGGTTGCAGTATAACGATCGACGATATGGGTAATATCTTCGCGCGCCGCGCCGGGCGCAACAATGATCTGGCGCCGATTGTCGCCGGCAGTCATCTGGACACGCAACCCCATGGCGGCAAGTTCGATGGTATCTATGGTGTGCTTGCCGCGCTCGAAGCAGTGCGTACGCTGCACGATAATAATGTGTCCACCGAGGCGCCGGTCGAGATCGTGGTCTGGACTAACGAGGAAGGTTCGCGCTTTGCGCCGGCGATGATTTCATCCGGGGTGTATGCCGGACTATTCGAAAAGGACTACGCCTGGGCGATAACCGACAGTGACGGTAAAAGCCTCGGCGATGAATTGAAACGCATTGGCTACATGGGCGCCGCGCGTTGCGGTGACAATCCGATCGGCGCGCTGCTCGAGGCGCATATCGAACAGGGTCCGATACTGGAAGCGGACAACCACCAGATCGGCGTCGTTGTCGGCGGGCAGGGGCAGCACTGGTACGACGTCACCATCAAGGGTCAGGATTCGCATGCCGGCTCGACGCCAATGCGCGGACGCCGCGACGCACTGGTCGCGTCCGCGGACATTATCACCATGGTGCAAAACCTGGCCTTCGACTTTGCGTCGCAGGCGGTGACTACGGTGGGTGAAATGTCAGTCATGCCCAATTCGCGTAACACGATCCCCGGCGAGGTCTTCTTCACTATCGATATCCGAAATCCGGATGAAGATGTACTCGCGCAAATGGCTGCACAGATCGAAAGCAGGGTTGCGGCCATTGTCGACAAGCACCGCGTTGAATGCGAACTGCAGGAAATCTGGGACAAGGCTCCGGTCAGGTTCGACCCCGACTGCATCAACGCGGTTGCCGAGGCCACAGCAGAACTGGGCTACAGCAACCAGCAAATGGTGTCAGGCGCGGGCCACGATGCCTGCCAGATCTGCCTGGTGGCACCGACGTCGATGATATTCGTGCCCTGCGCCGGTGGTCTCAGTCATAACGAGCAGGAAAGCGCGGAACCTGCGGACCTCGAGGCGGGTTGCAACGTGCTGCTGCACGCCATGCTGAAACTCGCCAATCGGCCGCATGCCTAGAAAGACGGTTTTTCCACAGGATCACTGGAGTCTGCGTGTCGATATTCCCTACAGCATGGGGCTTGCCTGTGGCGAGCTGATTTTTCTCTGCGGACAGGCCGACCTCCAAGGCGATGGTCGCGTATGTAACGCCGGTGACCTGTTGCAACAGTCGCAAAATTCGATCGACCATATCGCTCACCTGTTCAACGAACTAGAGGCCAGTCTCGAAGGCCTGGTCAAACTGGTGGTTTTCTATGTGCCTGATCCTGGGCTCAGCGAAGCGGATTATATTGCTGCGCTGGCGGCGATGCTGAAGACTCAGCACCGACCCGTGATAAGCCTGGTGCCGGTACCGCGCATGTTCTATCCTGGCCTGGTTGTCGAGATCGATGCCTATGGCATGCACGGTGACGCGCTGCAAAGGCGTGATGTCACTGCCGGTAACGGATTTTCACAGCTGGTCAGGGCCGGTGAGATGATTTTTGGTGGCGGTATTACCGCGACCGACGAGTCGGGCCGCGTGATCTCACCCGGAGACGTGGTTGCACAAAGCCGGATCGTTCTTGAAACGCTGGCGTCCCGGCTGGACGAAGTCGGTGCCGGGGTTAGTGACCTGGTGAAGATCAATAACTGGTACGTGGCTGGCGGCAGCGCCGATGACTGGGCCGAAAGTGCGCGCGTGCGCGCCGACTTCTACCCGGAGCCGGGACCTTGCGCCACCGGGATTCCGTTGCATGACCTGAATCAACCCGGAGCGCTGATTCGGACCGACTTCTGGGCGATGCTCGACCGCGACGGGAACTCGATCGGCAAGACACATTGTTGGCCGGAGGGGCACTGGGACTGGCCGATCCATCTGCCGTTCAAGCATGGTTTGCGCTGCCGCAACCTGGTATTCGTCGGCGGACAGGTGTCGATGGATGCCGACGCTAATATTATCGACCCCGGGGAGATCGAGACCCAGACCCGTACCAGTATGGATAACCTTGGCAAGGTGCTCTCCGGTTTCGACCTCGATCATTCCGCTATCGTCAAACTCAATACCTTTTACCAGGGTTCCGTCGGCGACGATGACTCGGGTGATGCCGATGATCTGCACGGCAACGTGACGATTCGGGGCAGCTATTTCAACAAACCGGGGCCGGCTTCGACCGGAATACCGTTTCGCTGCCTCGCCTATGAGGGCATGATGATCGAGATCGAAGCAATCGCGATCAGCGACGCAGATTAAACCGCTGCAAAAAAACGGTCCGGCATAACCACCAGTTTGCCGATATATTTTTTCGCCATGAAATCAGTCTGCGCCCGATGAAACTCACTCAGCGGGTAGGTCGCAAACAGGTTCGGCGTAATCTTTCCCGATTCGATGTAGCTCAGCAGGCGCGCAAAGGCCGCCCGGGTACCTTGCGACGAACCATGTATTTCCAGGTGCTTCAGGTACACGGTACGCAAATCGAGCTCGACCGAGGCCCCACCGAAAGCGCCCGCGGTGGTGTACCTGCCCTCGGGTCGCAGCAGGTTGATCAGGTCCTTGAACAGGGGGCCGGCAACGACGTCGGCGACGACATCGATCGGCTTTCCGTTTAGCAGTGACCTGACCTGTTTTACCCAGTCCCCCTGATCGCGCAGGGCAATGCCTTCGGCCCCCAGCGCCGCGACCGCTTCCGCTTTGTCGGCGCTGGTAATGGCATAGGGGATTGCGCCGCGGGCACGGCACAGCTGTATCAGGCCGCCACCGACCCCGCCCGCCGCACCGCTGATCAAAACCCGTTCTCCGGCTGCAACCCGTGCCCGGTCGAGCATGTGTTCGCCGGTCAGGTAGGCACAGCAAAAGGTAGCCAGTTCGGCATCCGACAGGCTGCTGTCGATTCGATGGGCGTTGACCGACGGCACTGCGCAATACTCGGCATAACCACCGTCGCGGCCGTGGCCGATGTAATCGATATCGGCAAGGCTGTCGGTCTCGGTGTTGTAAATACTGAAGTCGACTATGACGCGCTCGCCGATGCGGTCGTCGGCAACGTCCGCGCCGACGGCGACGATTTCACCGACCGTGTCGGCGCCCCGAATTCGCGGGAAGCTGTGCGTGGGTTGACCGCGGCGCCAGGAAGCAACTGCATCCGGATCTTCATCGGTGCCGTAGGCGCCCTGGCGTACCCACACGTCGGTATTGTTCATACCGCAGGCGTGGACTTCGATCAAAACTTCGTCAACGCCGATTGCGGGAAGTGGATAGTCGATGTATTGCAGCTGGTCGAGATCGCCGTGACCGGTGAGTACGACTGATTTCATGCGGCTGGGTAACTGCTTCATTTCTTTCGCTAGCCGGGGTCTTTGCGTTTGGACGATTGCTCGGCCAGCAGGCACAGGATCTCGAACATCATCGTTACCGCCACCAACGCGGTGTTACCGGACATGTCGAAGGGTGGCGACACTTCGACCACGTCGCCACCGACGAGATTCAGTCCGCGCAGACCGCGAATCATCTGTTGTGCGTCGTAGGTGGTAATACCGCCGATTTCGGGGGTGCCGGTGCCGGGTGCGTAAACCGGATCGAGGGCGTCGACATCGAAACTGATATAGGTCTCGCCGTCACCGATCACGCGGCGGGCTTCCGCGATCACCGCCTCGACGCCGAGATCGTTGTACTCCTCGATTTCGATGACGCGAATGCCCTGTTCCAGCCCCCAATCCTTGTCGGAATCGGAATAGAGTGCGCCGCGGATGCCGATTTGCACGGTACGTTTGGGATCGAGTAAGCCTTCTTCGATGGCGCGCCGGAATGGCGTGCCGTGGGTAAACTTTGATTCGCCGAAATAACGATCCAGGGTATCGGTGTGCGCGTCGAAATGCACCATGCCCATGGGTGCGTGCCGGGATAGCGCGCGCATCACCGGCAGCGTGATCAAATGATCGCCACCCGCGGTGAGCGGCATGATCCCCTGCGCGACCACCTCCGCATAATAACCTTCGACGCGTTCCAGCGTATCCTCGATGTCGACCGGATTCACCGGGCTATCGCCGAGATCGGCGCAGTTGCACAGATGAAACGGCTTGATACCGCTGGCGTGATGCACATTACGCGCCATTGTCGACAGGTCGCGAATCTGGCGCGGGCCGTGGCGCGCCCCGGCGCGATTGGTGGTGCCGCCGTCCCAGGGCACTCCGATCAGGCCGATATCGACGTCATCGGCGTCGGCCGGCGCGACATAGGGCAGGCGCATAAAGGTTGCAATACCGGCGAAGCGGGGCAGGTCGTTGCCGGAGATCGGCTTGTAGGAGTCGGGTTTGTTGGCCATGGTTTTATAAACCGCAATGATGTCAATGCCGGCAGTATAAATTCAAAGTCAGTGAAGCAAAGCGTTTTCTTTGCGCCATTGTCACGCGATGTCCGATTGACGTCGAATGGCTCAGCCAACTAAAGTTGCGCCAGTAAGAAAACCACTCGCACTGAATATGGATGACCTGACCGCGTTCAAGCCGCCGCGTTATTTGCAAAATCCCCACCTGCAAACGATTCTGCTGAGCCAGGGTCCGCGCAGGTTGCGAGCGGGCCACATTCTTAAAAAGCTGGACTCATCGCAACTGCTGCTACAGGCGGAAGATGGCACCCGTTTGATAGCGGAACTGGATTATGCCGCTGCGAGTCGGTCGGCGCTGGTGATACTGTTGCACGGCTGGGAAGGTTCTAGCCGGTCATCGTACCTGGTTACCACTGCCGCCAGCCTGCTGGCACAGGGGTTTGACGTGCTGAGGGTCAATCTGCGTGATCACGGAGATTCGCATCATCTCAATCGCGAACTATTCAACTCGACGCGTTCGCCGGAGGTCGCTAGCGCGTTAGAGGACTTTTTAAGTGCACAGACCTATGATCAGGTTTTCATGGCCGGGTTTTCGTTGGGGGCAAGCTTCTCCCTGCGCATTGCCGCGGACGCTGGTCCCGAACTGGGTCTCGATGCCGTTATCGGGATTTGTCCGCCGACCGATCCGGCACGCGCCATGGACGCGCTAAATCGGGGTTTTTTCGGTTACGAGCGCTATTTTTTCAAGCGCTGGCATGGATCGCTGCAACGCAAGCTGCAATGTTTCCCGGAGCTCGACTACGCCACTGAACTTGCCGAGGCAAAATCGCTGGATGATCTGAACCGGATCTTTATTCCGCGCTATACGAGGTACAGCGAGGTTGGCGATTATTACGCGGCCTATGCGCTGGTGGGCTCGCGTCTGTCCGCGTTGGTAATACCGGCTTACCTTATCGCCGCCGAGGATGACCCGATTATTCCGGTCGACGATCTTGAACGCATCGATGCGATCGAAAGCCTGCATATCGAAACCTGCCGCCATGGCGGGCATTGCGGCTTCATCGAGAATCTGGCCGCGCGTAGCTGGGTGGAAGCGCGCATGCTGCAGATCCTGCGTGAGTATATGAACTAGACCGGCCGGCTCGAGGAACTGCGTCGTCAGGCCAGGGTGATGTAAATCATGCGCAAGGCCAACAGTGTCAGCACCCACTTCAGGATTTTCTGGAATAGTGCCTGCGGGATCTTATAACGGATATGGGTCCCGAGCAGCGCACCGCCGATCACCCCGGCCGACATGCCGACAATAATTTCCCAGTAACTGATAAAGCTAAATCCCAGCAGGCCGAACAGCACGGTTTTTATTAGGTGAGTGAAGGTGGTCATCAATGCACTGGTGACCACCAGGGCGTCCCGCTGCAAACCTTTGCCGAGCAGTGCAGCCTGGCCCATCGGACCGGTGGCACCGACCAGCATGCTTAAACCGGTTTGCACCAGTCCTATCGCGACAAATTCCCCTTTTAGTGGTTTCCTGAACTCCACTTTCGGCCCCCACACGGTGAACAGGATATAGGCGGCGATGATCAGCGGGGTGTACTCGAGGTTTATCTCCCGGGTTACCCCGGCAGCGATCAGGCCGCCGATAACGGAACCCGCGATGAAGGCCAGCACAAATTCCCAGCGCAAGAAACGCCAGCCGAACAATGCCCGGCTCGAATTGGCGAACAGCTGCACCATAGCGTGAACCGGCACGATGGCTGCGCCGGGTAAAAATCCGGGCATGATCGCGATCATTATCATACCGCCGCCAATTCCGGTAATCGCGGTAATCGTGGAAGTGCCGAATGCGAGCAGCGTTAGCAGGACTTCGCTAGTCATTGGGCGAGTCGTGTGATGTCGCTGGAGTGGCTAAAGCGGGTGGGGGGATGCCGTCCTGGCTTCTGCATGGAGCCACTGGAGAAGCAATTCGAAGTTGACGCCCGAGGGCGAAAGTCCTAGTTGTAACCGAGAATAACGACCTGTTCTAAACCATCTTCGTCGGTTCTGGCGCGTTCGATGTCCTCGAGGCCGTGTTGTTCCTTTTTGACATAACGCGGGTCTCCGTAGTAGGAGTTGTCCGGCGAGCTCCCCCAGGGTGAAGAGAGCAGTTTGTCAAATTGTGTTGGCCGTGATTTGTTGTTCATGAGATAGCCTTATCTATTCATCAAGTTAGCGTGTTTTTCTATTAATCCACATTCAAATCGGATCATAACTTCTTGATAAATAATAGCAAGAGTAAATATTTGGCTTTTTATCTGACCGATCGAATTAGAGGTCCTGCTCCTCGAACAAGTCCATTTGGCCGCTGCCGTCGGTCAGATCGATCAGGCGCACGCCGATACCGAGCAGACGCACCGGGATTTAACCGCGTTGCCATGCTTCCTCGCACAGCATCGCGTAATCGGCATAGCCCGGGGTAGTTTGCTGGCGCTCGACCGTGGTTTGATTGAAATCGCGGAATTTCATCTTGAGAAAGCAATTCTGAATGCGGTAATCCGCATCCAGGCGATGCAGCCGAGGTTGCAGGGATTCAATCAGGACCGGTAACTTCTGCCGGCAACTGGCAAGGTCCGGCAGGTCCTGATCGTAAGTATGCTCGACACTGGCCGATTTACGGCGCCACTCGGAAACAACCGGGCGTTCGTCGATGCCATGCGCCAGCTTGTGAATGTGTTCGCCGAACTGGCCGAACTGCTGCACAAACTGAAAAATATCGAAAGCGCGCACGTCAGCGCAGGTCTTGATGCCCTGTTGTTCGAGTCGCTGTGCGGTAACCTTGCCGACGCCCCAGATTTTTTTTTCGGCAGATCAGCGAGGAAGTCGTCGCTCTGCTGCGGGGTTACCACGTGCTGGCCGTTGGGCTTGTTCCAGTCGGAAGCTACCTTGGTGATGAACTTGTTCGAAGCGACGCCGGCAGAAACAGTAATACCAACCCGGGCGGCGATGCGTTGGCGAATTTCCCGCGCGATCAGGGTCGCGCTGCCGCGACAGCGTGACCATGCGGAAACATCGAGAAAGGCTTCGTCGAGTGACAGTGGCTCGATCAGATCGGTGTAATCCGCAAAGATTTCATGCATCTGACGAGAAGCTTCGCGATAAACCGACATGCGTCCCGGGATCAGGATTAATTGCGGGCATCGTTTCATCGCGGTTGCGCTCGCCATTGCCGAGTGGATGCCGAATTTGCGCGCCTCGTAGTTTGCGGTAGCGATAACGCCGCGCCGGGTTGCGCTGCCACCGACTGCAATCGGCTTGCCCTTGAGCGCCGGATTGTCGCGCGTTTCGACCGCGGCATAAAAACAGTCCGCATCGATGTGGATTATTTTGCGGGTGTTTTGCGAGGTTGAATTCACCAATCGATTGCTTGCTTCGGGCTTCAGGCTAGGTAAAAATCTACCGCTGACACAAAGTGCAAGGCCAGACGATGATGGAAAAGGTATTTTACCAAGACAGCTACCAGAAAACACACCAAAGTGAGGTAGTCGAAGTTCTCGACCGGGGAGTAATACTTGCGGCGACCATTTTTTACCCACTGGGTGGCGGTCAACCGGGTGATACGGGACGTTTGCAGATAAACGGGCGTGAATATCATGTGGTCGATACGCGTTTCGCCGAAGATCGACAGCGTATCATTCATTTTCTCGAAGAAGATGACTTAAGCGCCATCCATAGCGGTGACGCCGTAGATATGGAGATCGACTGGGAGCGTCGGCATCGCCTGATGCGTATGCACACCAGTATGCACCTGGTCTGTTCGCTGATCAGTGCTCAGGCGACTGGCGGTGCGGTCGGGGAAAGCGAAAGCCGTCTCGACTTCGATCTGCAGGGGGAGGTGGTCGATAAGGAACAACTAACCGCCGAGTTGAACGCGCTGGTCGCCAAAGCGATCCCGGTCAATATCGGTTCGATTACCGATACGGAGCTCGAGCAGAACCCGGGGCTGGTGCGCACGATGTCAGTGCAGCCACCGCGCGGGCAGGGTACGATACGCACTATTTCGATCGAGAATACCGACTACCAGCCCTGTGGTGGCACCCATGTGCGTAATACCGCCGAGATCGGCGAGTTGCTGGTCAAGAGTCTCAAGAACAAGGGCAGACAAAACAAGCGCATCAGCCTGGCATTGGTTGAACCATAGGCGATACGGATGAAAATTAGCGCAAGGTATTGCATCTCGATAGCCTGCCTGTTGTTCTTCCAGCCCGCTATTTCACTGGCGGCCGACGAGGATGGCAGTTGTGATCATCACGTCGCGCAGTGGCTGGACCCATCCAGTGGAGACGTTGTTCGGGCGGAGCAGGTGTTCGCCCGCCTGGCGGATTCGCGCATCGTCCTGTTAGGGGGAGCCCACACCACGATGGCGCACCATCGCTGGCAGCTATACATGCTTTCGGCATTGCATTCCCGGCAGAGCAACCTGATAGTCGGTTTCGAAATGTTGCCGCGGCGGGTGCAAAGTTCGCTCGACGACTGGAGTGGGGGCACATTGACCGAAGAAGAGTTCCGAGAGCAAGCGGAATGGCAGAAGGTATGGGGTTACGATCCCGACCTGTACCTGCCGTTGCTGCATTTTGTGCGCCTCAATCGACTACCGGCTATCTCGCTGAATATCGATCGCGAACTGGTATCACAGGTTTCGCAGCAGGGCTGGCAGGCGCTTGATGACTCCCAACGCATGGGTTTGTCGGATCCGGCTCCTGCCAGCGACGCCTACCGGGATTCGCTGGGGCAGCTTTTTGCCTATAAACAGATCCTGGCGGAAACAGAAGAAGATGAAGATGTCCCCGAGCCGGATCTTGACGAGATTATGGATAGTGACGCGTTTTCCAATTTTGTCGATGCCCAGTTAACCTGGGACCGGGCCATGGCCGAAGCGCTGGCATCGGCGCATCGGCGCGACCCGAAGGCGACTGTGGTTGGCATAGTCGGGCGCGGCCATCTCGAGTATGGTTATGGAATCCCGCACCAGCTTGCCGATATGGGCATTGATGATGTCGACGTGCTGTTACCGCTCGATGCGACTGCTACCTGCGATCCGTTACCCGTGGACCTGGCCAGCGCGGTGTTCGTGGTCGATGCGGAAAGTGAAGCGCCTGTTGCGCCGAGACCGCGCCTCGGCGTCATCATCGAAGGCAGCGACGCCGGCGTGCGTGTTTCGCAGGTGGTCGAGGGCAGTGTTGCCGCGCAATGCGGATTGCTCGAGGGAGACCTGATCGAAGCGGCGGCCGGCTTTAACACGACCACCAACGTTTCCCTGATCGAGATTATCCAGCGCCAGGCGCCGGGTACCTGGCTACCGTTAAAAGTTAGACGGGGTGATGAAACCCTCGAGCTGCTGGCCAAATTCCCGCAAAGCTTTGAATAAGTTTGTAAAACTCATTGTCACGGCAGTTCTGTGCTGTGCCGGCATGAGCCTCCATGCACAGGCCGCGGCACCGTATGCCGAGCATACTATCGAAGTCATGTTGACGCCTGCCAGTGGTCAAATCGAGATCAGTGACGAGATACGTCTCGAAGGTCGTGAAAATTATGTTTTTCGCCTCGCCCCGTGGCTGAACATCGAAAGCGTTTCTCTCGATGGTCAGCCGCTGCCTGTGACAAGTCGCGGACACGAGCACGCAGTGGCGTTGCCGGACAGAGGCTCGCACGTCATCGGTTTTATCCTGCGTGGCGTGATACCGGGGCGAGGTACTCAACAGTCGTCGACCGCCATTCTCAGCAGCAGTGGCAGCGATGGTGTTTACCTGCCCGGATACGATGCCTGGATTCCACTGGATGATTCCGCACTGATCAGTTACCGAATGACGGTGAAGCTGCCCGTCGCACAGCGCGCGGTGGCCACCGGCAAGCTCATCAGTGAAAAACCCGGCGACACGCTGTACCAGGCGATATTCGAGGTAAACCGTCCGGCTGAGGCGCCCTCGCTGTTTGCCGGGCCGTACCAGGTAAAGGAACGGCGCAGCCAGGGATTGCGCCTGCGCACTTATTTTCATGCCGAGCTCGCCTCTCTGGCGGATGTTTACCTCGATGCGGCGGATTCTTATATCCAGCGCTACCAGGCGACCATCGGCGCCTACCCCTATGCCGATTTTCACATCATTTCAGCGCCGTTGCCGGTTGGTCTCGGCTTTCCGAACCTGACTTATGTCGGCCGTCAGGTGATCCCGCTGCCGTTTATGCGCACGCGATCGCTGGCGCACGAAGTGCTGCATAACTGGTGGGGTAACGGCATTGCGGTCGACTATGCCAGCGGTAACTGGGCGGAAGGGCTGACCACTTACATGGCTGACTACGCCCTGGAGCGGGATAAGGGGGAAACCGATGCGCGCAGCATGCGCGTCAAGTGGCTGCGCGATTACGCGGCCTTGCCGGCGCAGCGAGACCAACCGGTGCGCGCCTTCAAATCGAAACAGCACCAGGCATCCCAGGTGATTGGCTATAACAAGGTCGCGTTTATTTTTCATATGCTGGCCAACGAGATTGGCCAGCCGGAGTTTGCTGACGGATTGCAGCGTTTCTGGAGTGAGCATGTCTATGGCCAGGCCGCCTGGGAGGACTTGCAGGCGGCTTTCGAGCAGGCAGCAGGGCGCGATCTCGACTGGTTTTTCAAACAATGGCTGGAGCGCCGCGGTGCGCCGCGGCTGAGTCTCGGAGCGCACAGTGTGGAGATGGTCGCAGCGGGCTATCGTACGCGGATAGAAATTTTGCAGCCGGTTAAGGGTTATCGTTTGAAGCTGCCCTTGCTGCTGGATACCGTCGATGGTCCGCAGCGACACGAACTGACGGTCACCGATACACTGACCCGGGTGGAATTCGTCACCCCGGCAAAACCTCGTTATCTGTCTGTCGATCCTGGCAGTGATGTATTTCGTCGGCTGCAGCAAGACGAGACGCCGCCCATTTTGCGCGATGTTACTTTAAATCCGTCGGCTGTCACGGTGGTCGCATCGACGGACGATGAGTTCGTCGAAGTCGCGCGCAGCCTTGCGGCCGGGCTAATGGATGTAGAACCTCGTTTCGACAGCTTGCCGTCGCTGCAGGATTCCGCTCAGCCGTTGCTGCTTATCGCCAATAGCGCAGATCTTGCCGCACAGCTGGCGCAGTTGGGGCTCGACCAGGCTTCCGCGCTGCCTGCCGTGGCTCACTCGGCGGCGGTATGGACTGCGCGTCGAGCAAACGGAGCGCCGGTGCTGGTGGTGACCGCGGACAGTGCCGCTGAACTGGCGTCGCTATTGCGACCTTTGCCTCATTACGGCGGACAAAGCTACGTGCTATTTGCGGCGGGTCGCGCCGTTAGTCGCGGTATCTGGCCGCTTACTCTCGGTTCGTTATTTCTTGATCTGCAGGACTCGCTTTAGTCCGCCTGCAACTTGCGCGCCACCCACTGGTGGAAGTGATGGGTCGGATTATCCATTACCGGCGAGAAAACACCGCCATTGTAACCCGGTGAGAGTCGACCGCGCTGCATCCCCTCGACCGCGTCGATATCTTCCTGGAATACAACTCGCCAGGATTCGAGAGTGGCGGTGCGGCTTGCTGCATGCTCATCACTCAGCGCCTCATCACCAACATAAAACAGGCGCAAGTGTTCGACTGATTTATCACATGCCCGGGGTTCGATAATCATCGCGAAGGCGTGATCGGCCTGGATGCCGAGCAGTACGTTTGGATAAAAAGAAACATATTCGGCCTGCTCGAGCTTGTCTTGCGGCCATGCAGGGAAGCGCGGCAACGCGGTACCCGCCTGGTCATACAGGCGATAGGCATAACTACCCTGGCCACCGAAGTCATCGCCGTACATGATATGGTAATGATCTTCCAGGCGGGAATAGGTATTCAGACTGGGATGAATCCATGGCAGGTGGTAACTTTCGCAATAATTTTCTACCGCGAGCTTCCAGTTAGAGTTAACCTCGATCTGCATACCCTTGCCGTTAGTTGCACTGCGCAATTGATCGAGCCCGGACTCACCCAGGAACGGCAGCCATTTATCGGTCAACGGTTTTATATGTTGCTCGAAGTCAGGCGCATCCCCCGACAGGTTGATGAACACGACATCCATCCATACCACCGATCGTACCGGCTTCAGGCCATGTTCGCAGTGATTGAAAGTATCGGATTTCTGTTGCCCGATGCCGCCGAGATGCGGGGTTCCCTTGAGTTCGCCGTCAAGGTTGTAAGACCATGAATGGTATTTGCAGCGTAACGCGCCCTGAACTTCCATCTCGTCGTGCACCAGGATCATGCCGCGATGACTGCAGACGTTATGGAATACTCTGATCTCGTCCTGCTTGTTGCGCAGGATCACCAGCGGTAGTCCCATGAAGTCTACCGGTTTGACATAACCCTTCTTTGGCAGATCGCTGGCAAACCAGAGACCCGCCCAGCTCTTGCCCAGCACCTGGTCACGTTCATGTGCCAGGAATTCGTTGCTGGTATAGGCCTGGTTGGGCAATCCGCTGGCCTTTTCAATCGGCTGCAGGACCGCGTCGACAGAGATGCTTTGGGAATTCAATGTTGACATTTGCCTTATCCTAAAATTAAGGGCCTGCAACAGGCCGCGGATGCTGAAAGCTAAACTTTGCGTTGAAAACTATGCTTTGACAATACTAAAAAACTTCTTTAAAACTTTACTTGAAGTAAACTCTGTAATCTCTTATGGCACGACGTTTTTACCAACTACCGAGCTTGACAGGCCTTAATGCCTTCGATGCCTGTGCCAGACATGGTAGTTTTACCGCGGCCGCTGTTGAGCTGGGGGTAACCCTTGGTGCCGTCAGCCGGCAGGTGAAATTACTTGAAACCGAGCTGAACTGCCTGTTGTTTACGCGCCATCATCGGGGGGTTGAGTTGACCGCCGAGGGCATTGATCTTTTCCAGGTGCTGAGTAGCAGCTTCCAGCAGATAGGCAAGCTCTGCCAGACGCTTAAAAACCGAGTGCAAAGCTCGGACGTTACCATCGCTGCGACAACAGCTTTTGCTTCATTATGGCTAATGCCACGGCTCGGTGGTTTCTGGCAGCAGCATCGCGACATCAATATCAATCACGCGATTTCGGATAACCCACTGGACCCGGGCTTTCAGAGCGCCGACCTGCGCATTCGCTACGGCGACGGTAACTGGCGCGGTGAACAGGTGCTCAAGTTATTCGATGATCAGATCTACCCGGTCTGCGGGCTTGAGTTTGCGCTTGAGCATGAATTTAGCCGACCTGAGCAATTGCTCGAACTGCCGTTACTGCGGCTGGATAATGTCGACCCAGCCTGGACCGGGTGGGCCGCCTGGCTGGCGGAGTGGGATTGCGACCTGGCCGATGCGAGTTTTCGCCGTTTTAATAATTACGTGGTGGCTTTGCAGGCCGCCGAGGATAACCAGGGTGTTACGCTGGGCTGGCATAGCCAGGTTGACCCCCTGATTCAGGCTGGCAGGCTGGTTCGTTTTGGCGATATGCAGACGACCGCTCCGGGTAGTTACTACCTGACATGGGATGAAAATCGACCCTTATCGGATGCCGCGCGGCAATTGCGCGAATGGTTGCTGGCAACCGGCAAGGAAGCCGCCATTTCGGTGTAGAACGGGGTAGAGCTTAAGCCTTCGGTTTCCGCTTCCTTCTGGCCAGGCTGGTGAGTGCCTTACTGGTCAACGCGATTGCCGATTTGAATTTTATATAGGTGATTTTGTCGAGTTCCGTGACCGCCTGCGCGCGGTCGCAGAACACCAGTCCAACTGCCTTGTCGGCAACATGAAGTGACATCAGGAAAAAATTTTCGTGCAGAAAAGCAGACTTGAATCGAGCGGGTAGCGCTGCCTCGAATTTAGGGTAGTTGGCGGAATCGATCCATATCGATTTCGGCTTGAGCAGCAATGTCTTGAGCAGGTTTTCCCGTTTCATATCGATTACCAGGGTTCGAATCGGTGAGTGTTCGTCGATGCCTTTGCCGGCGCGGGTGCCGAGTTTGGTTTTGTCGGGGGACAGTAGCATCAGGACTGCCCGGGACAGGTGCAATTCATCATGTAAATGATTCAACAACAGGTCCAGTAGTTGCGCCTGTGTGGGCCTCGAGGTTTGCAGCAGGGCCTTGATACGATAATCGAATTCAACTCCATCGGGCCTGGGTTTGTGCCTGGCGTCGGTTGGCGGTGGCGTCTGTTTTTTAAATCGGGCAACATGATCAGGTGGACTGCGGCCGGCAGCACGTCGCTGAACGGACAGCTGCGCGCGGCGCTGATGGCTACTTGTTGTAAATGCTTGTGGAAGTGCTCCGGCGACTGGTATAAATAGGCTGCACAAACCTGTTCGGTTGCCTGCATCGACGAGTGATACCAACCCACTTCGGCCTGGTGCGAGACATCTGCGGCGAGTTGGATCAGGCGCGCCTTGCGTCCCTTGGGTATGTTTTCGTCGAGTGACTCGGTTACCAGTACCGGCAGGTATGATTTTTCAGCATAAACCCGCCCGAGCTCATGAAAATCGAAGCTGAACACGGCTTTGCTACTGTTGGCATCTATTCCGTCAACGCGAAATTTAGCCTGGTATTGTTGATAGCGTTCGTAATCGAACAGGCAGGCGCAGAATTCGCCGATATTGTGTAGCAATGCGGCGCTGTGAATTTCATTTACTGCGCTGATACCCTGCAAACCGATGAAATAATCGAGTTGGGACAGCAGGTGATAACTGCGGCTGACCAGTTGGTGGTAGGCCTGTCGCCGCAGCGCATCCGGATGGGTCTCGTTAAGCACCTTGTGTTGCATTATCAGGTCGGCAATGGCGCTGTCGCTCAGTAAGCTCAACGCGGCCTGTATCGATTCGGCGCGCTTGCCGTTACGCTGTAACCTGCTGTTTACTTCATGGTAGAGAGATATGCTCATGCCGGGGTCCAGCGTGATGACAGCCGCGAGGTCGCCTACGGTTTTGCTGTGGTCTTCGAGGGTTTGCAACGCCTGGCGGTGATGGATTTCGAGCGCCGGGATGACGCTATGATGGGACGAAAACCAGGCTTGCGCTGCTCGTTCGCTCATCGTGAATCAGGCTTCCTTTGCGTTTCTCAACGCTTCCAGTTGTTTGCCATGGATATGCTTGATAAGGATTTCACGGTCGGCTTCGTGCAGGTTTTCGAAATCGAGCGAGACCCTTGTCTCTCCCTGCTCCCGGCTGGAATCGTTTTCTACCAGGACCACGCGGGCAATAATAACAAGCCGCAGTCCGGAGGGTAATAACTTTAACTTGAGTTCAACCAGTTCACCCCGTGGTGGAGGCTGGTCGGCAGAAAAAGAAATTCCCTGGGCGCTGAGATTTACGGCTTTTTGTATCATGCTTGCATCGTCTTCGTCATCGATGAGTTTTTCGGTAATGCGATCGATCTGCTTTTCCAGTACATCAAGGTAGCGTGCCAGTTCCGGCATCCTGGCTTCGATTTTGTGGCGGTCACCGATATGCTGTTCGATCTGCAAATTATAGTTGTTGCGCATCGAAAAAGCGTGCTCGTTGGCCCAGAAGTCTTCGAGGCAGCCATCTATTTGCGCCTGTGGGACAACGCGCATTGCGAGACAGGCTTCGTCCTCGATGCGGTAGTAGCGTCGTCTTTCGTCTGACATGTTCAGGTTAGTTTTCCGGCTGGTCGACGTAATCGACGTTTTGCGCCGGTGATTCCCCTTCGATAGCGTGCCGGTTACCATGCAGTACGCTGATCTCCACGCGGCGGTTCTTGGCACGATTCTCCCAGCTATCGTTGGGCACGATGGGCTCGTTATCAGCCATCGCCCTGATTTCCATGCGTTCCGGGTCGACATCGCCTTCCCGGATGAAATAATGTACGACGCTGGCGGCCCGCGCGGCTGACAAATCCCAGTTTGAACGGAAACGCTTGGTTTCGATGGGGATATCATCGGTATGCCCGGCAATAATGAAGAGTCCGTCACGCTGATTGAGGACATCGGCAATCAGTTTCAAGATAGGCAGGAATGCCTGTTTGAGCTCGGCCCGACCAGAGCCGAACGAACCGCGTTCACGAATTCGAATCAGCACCCGGTCGTTATAGGCTTCAATCTCGAGCAATCCGTCGCCAATTGCGGTCGAGAGTTCATCCTGCAGTTCCTCGGCCTGTTCCTGGGCTTCGCGCTGGGCCTTTTTCTGGGCGATCGCCTCGGCCTCGGCTTCGCCAAGCCCACCATCGTTGCGTGAGGTCGAGTCGGTGTAATCGAGATTGGTCTTGGTATCATCAGTCGTCTTTTCGCGCATGATTTCGAGCGGCGTCACTTCGGTGGGTGTGCCCGGGCTGTATTGTTTGGCGATAACGCTGGTACCTTTGGGAATTTCAGTTGCCTTGACGTCACGTTGCACGCCAAACGCCAGTTTTAACGCGCCTGCGACTGCCTTGTACTTGAGTACATCCATTTCCGCGAATGACAGCAATAAAACGAAGAAGCACATTAACAGTGCCATCATGTCGGCGAAGGTTGCGAGCCAGGGGGGTAGGCCTTCCTCGCAGGGTGGGCAATTGCATTCCTCGCTCATAGCGCGCTGTTACTCGTCTTCCTGGCGCCTGCTTTCCGGCAGGTAAGCATTGAGCAATTGTTTCAGTACGCGCGGATTGGTGCCTTCCTGAATACCCCCGATCGACTCGAGGATCAAATCCTTGTTGAGTTTTTCGTAACCGCTGATAAGAACCAGTTTTTCAGACAGCGGCGAGGCAAATGCGTTGGCGATTATTGCACCGTACAGCGTCGTCAACAGTGCGACCGCCATGGCAGGCCCGATCGCCGCCGGATCAGACATGTTGGCCAGCATCTGCACCAGGCCGATCAGCGTACCGATCATGCCCATCGCCGGGGCATAGGTGGCCATGGCCTTGAACATATCGGCGCCGACCGTGTGGCGTTCGATCGACATATTAATATCTTTCGACAGCAACCCCTTGACGACTTCGGGGGCATGTCCATCGATACATAAACTGATGCCACGCTCGAGGAAGCCGTTGCCGATTTCGCGGCCTTCGAGCGCCAGAATGCCTTCCTTGCGGGCGATGTTTGCAAGTTCTACTGATTCGTCGATCAGGGTCTGCGGCGCATCGAGTTTATAAAAGAAGCCTTTCAGACCGATCTTGAAAGATCCGAGGAAGTTTGCCAGGGTGACGCGCATCAGGGTTACCGCGAAGGTTCCACCAACTACTATCAACAGCGAGGGAGCATTTACAAACAGGTGGAAGGGGCCACCCAGCATGATGGCTGTGGAGATTATGATGTATGCCAGTATGAATCCAACAATTGATGCGATGTCCACCGTTGCTCCTGCCTGCTAACCTGCGATCGAGTAAATTGGGGTTTTGCGCAGAATTACTGGTCTGCTCGTATAGGTATATCGGTAGCAGAAACTAAATCTTTAGCCAAAAAAATCGATAATCATCAGCCGGAATGACACCAGCGGGAGGCTTTTTAAGACAGTCTGAGGGCTGCCATTGGACGTTTTCGGGCGTCGAGGAGTTTATGCGTCAGCAGCCAGTCGAGCGCGTCCCCGGCATCGCGCTCGAACCAGGCCCGGCTTGAGCCCAGGCGGAAGCTGTAACCCCAGTTATCCATGTCGCTGAACATGCGATCGCGGCCGAGGCTATCGATCTCGTCGGCAAGCAGAATCTGCAGGTAACAAACCGCGTTTTCTTCAGCTTCGTCGCTGCCGGCATCGGTGTCCAGCTGCTGGCGTCGCAACGGGTCCAGGCATATGTAATGGCAGGCTTCGTGCAGGATGGAATGCAGTGGCGTATCGTCACGGGCAAACAGATTGTTCGCTTTCAAACCTGCTTCTTCGTCGCCCCAGTAGCTGCCCGGGATCGGCTCCTGGCGAGCACAATGGCGTAACTGCAGGCCGAAACGGTTCAACAGGCTGATTAACTGGCTTGAATCGATGTCGCCGAGGCGCAGGACATCGGCATCTTCAATCAGCATATGACTGTAGTAATTTGCCAATCGTTTGTTGCAGGCGCCACCATTCTTCGGTTTTATATTGCTGCGACTGTTTGCGGGTACGGATTATCAGGTAATTAATCGCTGCGCCGAACACGCCCAGAATACCGCCGATATCAATGTTAGGTTGCTGGTAGTACGCGCGGATTCGTTTTACCAGTTCCATACCTCGTTCGCCCCGCAGCCGCGCCAGGGTGTTGGTCAGGTTGTTTTGCGCGGACATTTCCCAGGCCATGATTTCAAGCGCCAGCGGACGCGATTCGAGCGCGGCCACGTAACGATTGAGCAGGATTTGCAGATAGTCGGGTAAGGCTATCGCCGCACATTCAGCGGCGCTTTCGTTAATGATTTCATCTACTTCCCACCACAGGGTGGTGGTTTCGGCAAACGCCAGCAGCAATTCATCGAAGCCTCCAAAATAACGGTAAATCAATACTTTATCGCAACCGGCCTGGCGTGCGATCGCATTAATCCCAACCGCGGGGTAACCCTGTTCGAGTAGAATCGTACCTACCGCTTCGATAATTCGCTGTTCGGTTTTTAGCCTGCTTCTTGTCATATGTCCGTTACCCGACCGATGCCTTGGATTCCTGCCAGAATTGCTCCATCGCCTCTAGCTGCTGCTGATTCATTTCGATACCGGCATCCCGCATGCGTTGTTGCACGTAAGCGAAGCGACGCAGAAATTTCTGGTTGGTGTTGCGCAGCGACATCTCGGCGTTGACCTTCGCGTGGCGCGCGAGATTGACGCAGACAAACATCAGATCACCGAGTTCATCACTGATCGCGTTGCTGTCGCCGGTGCTGAAAGCATACTTTAATTCCGCCAACTCTTCTTCCAGCTTGTCGAAGACCGGGTTTATGTCGGGCCAGTCGAAGCCAAAACTGGCCGCATCCTGTTGAATCTGGCGTGCCCGATACATGGCCGAGTTGGTGCCTGAATCGAAGCTCAGGTCGGGTTTCTCAAGGTCTGCTTTCTCCGCCTGTTTGAGCGCCTGCCATTGTTGCGACAGGGTTTCATCGCTAAGTTGCTGATTGCGCGAATCGCCGAATACGTGCGGGTGGCGGCGCAGCATTTTATCGGTGATTCCCCGGGCCACGTCATCAAAATCGAATTGCCCCTGTTCCTCGGCGATACGGGCGTGAAACACGATATTGAATAACAGGTCACCGAGTTCCTCTTTCAGATTATCAGTGTCGTTGCGTTCTATGGCATCGAGCACTTCATGGGTTTCATCGAGCGTGTACCCGGCGATCGAAGCGCTAGTCTGGCGAATATCCCAGGGACAGCCATTTTCGGGGTCGCGTAAATCTTTCATTACCTGGAGCAGGTTTTCAATTGCACTCATCGGGTCTATTGCGTTTGTAGGATCAAAAACCGACTGTCAGCTCAACCGGTCGACGCAACACATGCATTAAATCGTTCTGCCGGAGTATCAAAGCCTAATGTCTTGCGTGGTCGCTCGTTTAGCTGACGTGCCACTGCATTAAGCTT
>Ga0049107_10000050_pt1 | contig 31235 bp, 31 predicted proteins | sample WorMetilPIANOSA1_FD_61187 | JGI IMG/M metagenome (GOLD analysis project Ga0049107, IMG submission 61187) | Marine gutless worms symbiont microbial communities from Max Planck institute for Marine Microbiology, Germany - Olavius ilvae PIANOSA.1 | ecosystem: Host-associated > Annelida > Digestive...
CTGCCGGCTCAAGGACTGGCGCCGCATCGCCACCCGATACGACCGCCTCGCGGTCAACTTCGCCGCCGCCGTCTACCTCGCCGCCATCGTCTGTTGCTGGTTATGAGTCCGGAGCCTAGTTCGACGCCTCGGTGGCGACCAGCGTCCAGTTCGGATTGCGCGAGCGGGTGTTGCGCGCGAAGGTCCAGATGTCGGTCACGTCGGTGACCGCCGTCGGGTCGCCGTCGACCGGCTCGCCCTCCGCGTCGCGGGTGACGTTGATCTGTTCGGAGACGAACTTGATCGTCACGAAGGCGATGCGGCCGTCCATCGTCGCCTCGACGATGTCGCCCGTGCGGATCGCCACCAGCGTCGTCTCCAGCGTCTCGTTGCGCTGCTCGCGGCCGTCGATAGCCTGGCTGAAGTTCTCGAAGACCTCGTCGGAGAGCAGCGGCCTGAGCGTGTCCTTGTCGCCGGCGGCGTAGGACGTGACGATCATCTCGAAGGCGGCGCGGGCGCCGCCGACGAACTGCTCCGCGTCGAAGGCCGGGTCGGCGATCTTGATCTGCGTGAGGCCGCCGGTCAGATCGTCGCCCTCATGCGCGCCGGCGGTCTCGCGCGCGGCACGCTCGGGCAGCTGGATGACCGTGTCGTTGCTCTCGCCCGCCTGCTCCGCGGGGCGTCCCAGGCGGTCGGTGCGCGGCGGCTTCTCGTGGCCGGTGCGGCGGCCCAGCACGCTGCGCAGGCGCAGCACCAGAAAGGCCGCGACCATCGCGAAGATGATGATGTCGATAAACTGGAAGCCGTCGCCCATCAGCGTTTTCCGTCGCGGCCGTTTCCCGGGTGCGGCAGCGTTTTCCGTCGCGGCCGTTTCCCGGGTGCGGCAGCGTTAGCATCCTGCGGAGCGGTCCGGGTTCGGCCGCGCCGCGGGGGGATCGTGGCGGCAGGGCGTTCTTCAACGTGCGATCCCGGACACTGCGGCAACTTACCGGCTTGCCAGGGCCTTGGCCAGCGCCGCGTGGCGGCTCGCGGCTTTGTTCCGCGGGCCTTGCGTACTACATAAGCGCGGCGACAGGGAAGAACAACCATGGCTCTCATCCTCCTCGCGCTCCTGATCGGCGTGCCGCTGATCGAGATCGCGGTCTTCATCCAGGTCGGTGGCCTGATCGGCCTATGGCCGACGCTGTTGACCGTGATCGTGACCGCCATCGTCGGCGCCTCGCTGCTGCGCCGCCAGGGCCTGTCGACCCTGGCCCGGGCCCAGGCCGAGCTGGACGCCGGCCGGCCGCCGGTGAAGGAGCTGTTCGACGGCGTCTGCCTGCTGGTCGGCGGCGCGCTGCTGCTGACACCCGGTTTCGTCACCGACGCGGTCGGCTTCGCCCTCCTGGTGCCGCCGATCCGCGCCGTCCTGGGCCGCTGGGCCTGGCAGGCCGCGGCCAAGCGCGGCGGCATCCACTTCACGACGATGCGCGGCTCGGCGACGCGCGGCCCCTCGCCTCATGGTCCGGGCGGCGACGCCACGATCGTCGACGTCGACGACTACACGGTAGAGCCCGACGGCACCGGCCCCCAGCGCCAGGTGCCGCCGAAACGACCGGATCCGGGCACGCGCGGATGATCTTGCTGCGCCATGGCGAGACCGTCTTCAACAAGGTCTACAAAGAGACGCGGGTCGACCCCGGCATCGTCGATCCCGGGCTGACGGACGCCGGCCGGGACCAGGCGGCAGTGGCAGCCCGGCGCTTGGCGGCGGGGCCGGACCCGGTGGCGCGCCTCGTCGCCAGCCCCTACACGCGGGCGCTGGAGACGGCGGAGATCGTCGCAGCGGTGTTGGGCGTGGCGGTCACGGTGGATGCGCGGGTGCGCGAGCAGGCGGCATTCTCCTGCGACACCGGCACGCCGGCCAGCGGCCTGCGCCAGCGCTGGCCCGGGCACGCGCTGGACCACCTGGACGAAGTCTGGTGGCACCGTCACGACCTGCACGGCCGCGAGCTTGAGGATGCGGTGCGCGGCCGCGGCGCCAGTTTCGCGGCAGCGATGGCGGACGCCGAAGACCGGCACGAGGTCCTGGTCGTGAGCCATTGGGCCTTCATCCGCGTCATGACGGGCGTGACGTTGGGCAACGCCGAGACGGTGCGGCTGGACCCCTTTGGCAACAACGGCGGCAGTTGAACGCCCCAGGACTTCCGTGCTACGCCGCGCGCAGTTTCCATCCGGAGCCTTTCATGTCCCACACTCAAGCCGCCGGCGACGGCGCCGCGGCGCCGGCCGACGCGCCGTCGCCGCACATGCTGGTCAACGGCCAGTACCTCAAGGACCTGTCCTTCGAGAGCCCCAACTCGCCGTCGTCGCTCGCCGAGATGAGCGGCGACACGGCGCCGAACGTGGACGTCAACGTCGACGTCAACGCGGCGCACCTGAAGGAGGACCTCTACGAGGTGGTGCTGAGCATCCGCGCCGAGGCAAAGCAAGGCGAACGCATCATTTTCATCGCCGAGCTGCACTACGGCGGCCTGTTCACGATCACCAACGCCGGCGACATGTTGCAGGCGCTGCTGCTGGTCGAGGCGCCGCGCCTGCTGTTCCCCTACGCCCGGGCCATCGTCTCGGAGAGCGTGCGCGACGGCGGCTTTCCGCCGCTCCTGATCCATCCCATCGACTTCGTCGGCCTGCTGCGCCAGCGCCTGGCCGCCGAGGCCCAGGCCGCCGCAAGCGGCGCCGGGGCTGCTGAAGCGGCCGCCGAGGCGCCGACCGAGGCCTGACCGTTCAGGCGCCTGTCAGCGCCGCCAGACCGGATCCGCCAGCCGATCGACCAGCGCGGCGTGGGCGTCCGCCTCCGCGGCGCTGGGCGCGTGGGGCCGTGGCGGGCGCGCCTCGCGCGTGTCGACCGTGGCGGCGGCCGCGGCGGTGGCGGCGAGCTCGAGCCCCGGCTGGCGGCCGCCAATCAGCTCCAGATAGACCCGCGCCAGCAGCTGCGCGTCCAACAGCGCGCCGTGCAGGTCGCGCGCCGAGAGGTCGATCTCGAAGCGGCGGCACAAGGCGTCGAGGCTGGCCTGGGCGCCCGGGTACTTGCGCCGCGCCAGCGCGACCGTGTCGATCGCCCGCTCACGCGGCAACACCGCCTGGCCCAGCCGCTCCAGTTCCGCGTTCAGGAAGCCCAGGTCGAAGGTGGCGTTGTGGATGACCAGCGGGTCGTCGGCGACGAACGCCTGGAAACCGTCGGCGACGTGGGCGAACACCGGGTGCTGGGCCAGGAACTCGCGCGACAGCCCGTGCACGGCGAAGGCCTCCGCCGGCATGTCGCGTTCCGGATCGATGTAGGTCTGGAAGGTCGCCCCGGTCGGCACATGGTTGACCAGCTCGACGCAGCCGATCTCGACCACCCGGTGCCCCGACTTGGGGTCGAGACCGGTCGTCTCCGTGTCCAGCACGATCTCACGCATCGTCCCCTCCCGGTAGTGCCGCTCGGCCGGGCCGCCAGACCGCCCGCCGCGGTTCGAGTCGTATCCGGACATCGGCCACGACGCGGCGCAGCTCCTTCAACGTATTGTGCTTGCTGCCGCCCGTAACCACAACATAGTCGGCGCGGCGGCGCTTCTCGACATCCGGGACCTGCGCCGCGTGCAAGGCGGCCAGCCGCTCTCGCGACATGCCCGGCCGGCGCAGCACGCGGATTTCCTGCAGGAACGCCGGCGCCGTGACCGTCACCACCGCGTCCAGCCGGACCTCGGCACCTGTCTCGTACAGCAGCGGGATGTCGAGCACGACCAGCGGCGCGCGCCGCAAGGCGTGACGGCGGAGGAACGCGTCCTCGCTGGCGCGCACGCGCGGGTGCAGGATCCCCTCGAGTGCGCGCAGTCGTTCGGCGTCGCCGAATACCTCCTTGCCCAGCACTACCCGGTTCACGGCGCCGTTCTCCACCGTGCCCGGAAAGGCTAGGCCGACTGCCGCGACCGCACCGCCGCCGGTCCCGAGCAGGCCATGAACTGCCGCATCGGCGTCGTGCACCGGGACCCCAAGGCGCCGCACCAGCGTGGCCGCCGTGGACTTTCCCATGCCCACGGAGCCGGTCAGACCTAGTATGGCCATACCCGTCATACCCGGTCATCCAACACGAAACGGCGCAATTCCGGCGTCACCGCGGGATCGACGCCGAACCAGGCGGCAAAGCCGGGGCGGCCCTGGTGCAGCAGCGTGCCCAGGCCGTTAACGCATTGGTAACCGTGATCCTTGGCCTGGCGCAGCAATGCTGTCTCCAGCGGCGCGTAGACCAGGTCGGTGACCACCGCCCCCGCCGGCAGCGCCGTGAGCGCAATATCTAGCGGGTCTGCCCCCGTCATACCCAACGATGTCGTGTTGACCAGTAGTGCTGCCCCCTCCAGCGCCTCGGCCCGCGCGTCCCAGCTCACAACGTCGACGCTTCCGCCAAGCTCCTGCGCCAGTAGTGCTGCCCGCTCGCGGGTGCGGTTGGCCAGGCGGACCGCAGGTGCACCTTCATCGAGCAAGGCGGCCACGACCGCCCGCGCGGTCCCGCCGGCGCCGAGCACGACCGCCGGTCCAGCGTCCGACCGCCAGTCCGGCGCCCCCTCGCGCAGATTCTCGAGGAAGCCGTAGCCGTCGGTAGTGCTGCCGATCAGGCGCCCATCCTCGATGACCACCGTGTTGACCGCACCGATCCGCTGGGCCAGCGGATCGCACGCGTCGACCAGGGCGCAGGCCGGCTCCTTGTGGGGGATGGTGACGTTGACCCCGGCGAAACCCAGTTGGGGCAGCGCCCGGAACGCCGTGGCAAAGTCCTCCGGTCGCACGGCGAGCGGCACATAGGCGCCGTCCAGTTGGTAGTGCTCGAGCCAGTAGCCGTGTAGCCGCGGCGAACGGGAGTGACCCACCGGCCAGCCCATGACCCCGGCGACCCGCGCATTGCCACTGGGCATCATGCCGGCACGACGCGCTGGGCGCGCAGGAAGTCGAGCAGGGGCAGCAGCGGCAGGCCGAGGACGGTGAAGTAGTCGCCACGCACGCGCGAGAACAGCTGCGCGCCGAGGCCCTCGAGCTGATAGGCGCCGACCGAATCCAGCGCCGCGTCGCCGACCTCGTCGAGGTAGTGCTCGACGAAGCCCTCGCCGAAGGCGCGCACGTCCATGTCGGCGCGGTCGTTGTGGTGCCAGAGGCGCCGGCCGTCGCGAACGACGCAGAGCCCGGCGAAGAGGCTGTGCCGGCGGCCGCGCAGCGCGCGCAGGTGCGCCGACGCCTGGTCCCGGTCCGCCGGCTTGTCGAACAGCACGCCGCCGCAGTCGAGCACCTGGTCGGCGCCGATCACCAGCGCGCCCGTATCGCGGCGCGCGACGCTCAACGCCTTGAACTCCGCCAGAGTCTCGGCGACCGCCGCGGGCGGGGCGTTCTCGGCCGCCAGGGCACGCTTCACCTCGTCCTCGTCGATGCGCGCCGGGTCGACCATGTGGGGCACGCCGGCGCCGCTCAGCAGCCGGTGCCGCACCGCGCTCGCCGAGGCGAGCACGACCGGCGGTACGTCCGGCTCAGGCATTCGTGGCGTGAATGTCGTCGGCAGGTTCGTCGGCGCTCGCGGTGCGGTGCGCCTTCAGCAGCTGCATGACCGCGGCTGCCGTCTCCTCGATCGAGCGTCGCGTCACGTCGAGCACCGGCCAGCCGTTGCGGCTGAAGAGACGCCGCGCTTCGGCGAGCTCGGCGCGCACCTCCTCGGGATCGACGTAGGCGGTCTCGGCCTCGTGGCGCAGGCTCAGCAAGCGATTGCGACGGACCTCGACGAGCCGGTCCGGCGACTTGGTGAGCGCCACGACCAACGGCCCGGACAGATCGTGGAGTTGGGGTGGCAGCGGACATCCCGGCACGTAGGGCACGTTGGCGGCCAGGATGCCCTGGTTCGCGAGATACAGGCTGGTCGGCGTCTTCGAGGTGCGCGAAACGCCGACCAGCACGACCTCGGACTTGTCCAGCGTGTGCGTCGCCTGGCCGTCGTCGTGGCTCAGTGCCCAGTCCGTCGCCTCGATGCGCTTGAAGTAGGCGTCGTCCATTTCGTACTGGCGCCCCGGCCGGCCGTTGGCGCGCACGCCTAACAGGCTACCCAGCGCGACGATAACGGGATCGAGCACCGAGATGCACGGCACCTGGCGGCGCCGGCAGCCGTCGATCAGCTGACGGCGCAGCTCGGCGTCTACGATGGTGTAAAGCACCGCGCCCGGCGCGCTGTCGATGCCGTCGAGGACGATCTCCAGCGCCCGCGCGGTCCGCGCCGTCGGCCAGTGGTGCTCCTCGACGCCAACGCCTTCGAACTGGACGAGGCAGGCGCGCGCGACCGAGCGCACGGTCTCGCCCGTCGAGTCGGACACGAGATGCAGGTCCAGGCGTTTGTCCTTGTCCATCATAGGGTCGCACCGTCCACAAGCCCCGCGGATAACCCCGCCGGGCTTGTGCGAAACTAGCAGTCCCGCGCCGAAGCCACAAAACCCATGCTCGGGTTGCGAGACCGGTGCCGTCGCCGACCCCCAGCCGCCGATACGCTCCCCAGGCAGGGACGACTCGCCGCGCAAGCCCGCAAATGTCGGCCGCCATGCCCCCGCGACTCACGTAGTCCACGGCGTCGCGACTCGCGGGCGACCCGTTCGCAGGCCTGGTTGTCCCCAAGAGCCCGCCGGGCAGTACTGGACGGGGCCACTGTCCGGCACAAGTCTGGGGACGGATCGGCAATCCCCGCACTTCACCCCTATCCACTACAACCACATCTCTTTTTCTAAAGAGTCAAAAGGGTTAAGCAGATGGTCCGCGAGGCTTCCCGGCAAAGGACCAATCCGTGACCGACCCCGACCCCGACGCTAGAGGAGCGCGCGCGATCGTGCGCAAGCCCCTCCTGCGCGCGCTGGACGGCGAGGCGGTGTCGCCGCCGCCCCTGTGGCTGATGCGCCAGGCGGGTCGCTACCTGCCCGAATACCGCGCCCTGCGCGCCGAGGTCGGCAGCTTCCTGGACCTGTGCTACGCGCCGGACAAGGCCGCCGAAGTGACGCTGCAGCCGATCCGCCGCTTCGGCATGGACGCGGCGATCCTGTTCTCCGACATCCTGGTGGTGCCCCACGCGCTGGGCCAGGACGTGGCGTTCCGCGAGGGTGAAGGGCCAGTGCTGCCGCCACTGGCCGCTGCCGACGACCTGGCGCGGTTGTCGCTCGAGCGCCTGCACGAGCGCCTGTCGCCGGTCTACGAGACGGTCGAGCGCGTCGCCGGAGCGCTGCCGGCCGAGACTACGCTGATCGGCTTCGCCGGCGCGCCGTGGACCGTCGCGACCTACATGGTGGAAGGTGGCAGCAGCCGCGACTTTGCCGCGACCAAGGCCTGGGCCTATGACGATCCTGCCGGCTTCGACGCGCTGATCGCTCTCCTGATCGAGGCGACGGCGGCGTACCTGGACCGCCAGGTGCGCGCGGGTGCGGAGGTCGTGCAGCTGTTCGACACCTGGGCCGGTGTCCTGCCGCCCGACGCTTTCCGGCGCTGGGCGATCGCGCCCGTCCAGGCGATCGTCGCGCGGCTGAAGACCGATCACCCCGGCGTGCCCGTCAGTGGCTTCCCGCGCGGCGCCGGGCTGATGTACCCGGAGTATGCCGCCGCCACCGGCATCGACGGTATCGGCCTCGACACCGCGGTGCCGCCGGAGCAGGCGGCGGCACTGCTGCAGCCGCATGTGACCGTGCAGGGCAACCTGGACCCGCTGAAGCTGGTCGCTGGCGGCGCGGGCATGGCGGCGGCGGTCGCCGACATCCTGGGGGCGCTTTCCTCCGGCCCGTTCATCTTCAACCTGGGCCACGGGATTGTGCCGCAGACCCCGCCCGAACATGTCGCGACGCTGATCGACTTGGTGCGCGAGGGGCCGCGGTGAAGACCGCCGTCGTGCTGTTCAACCTGGGCGGTGCGGACAAGCCCGCGGCGGTGCAGCCGTTCCTGTTCAACCTGTTCAACGACGCGGCGATCATCGGCGCGCCGGGTCCCGTCCGCTGGGCCGTCGCCAAGCTGATCTCCTCGCGCCGCGCCCCAGTGGCGCGGGCGATCTACGCGAAACTCGGCGGCGGCTCGCCGCTGTTGCGCAACACCGAGGCGCAGGCCTCGGCGCTGGGCGCGGCGCTCGACGACCTGGACGGCGAGGTGCGGACGTTCATCGCCATGCGTTATTGGCACCCGATGAGCGACGCCGCGGCGGCCGAGGTCGCCGCCTGGACGCCCGACCGTATCGTGCTGCTGCCGCTCTACCCGCAGTTCTCGACGACCACGGTGCAGTCCTCGCTCGACGACTGGCACCGTGCGGCCCGGCGCGCGGGGCTGGACGTGCCGACGCGCACGGTGTGCTGCTACCCGACAGAGCCCGGTTTTGTCGCCGCGCTGGCGGAACGCATCCGGCCGGCCTACGCCGCGGCCGCGCAGGTCGGTCGCCCGCGTGTGCTGTTCTCCGCCCACGGGCTGCCGCAGAAGATCGTCGACGGCGGCGACCCGTACCAGTGGCAGGTCGAGCAGACGGCGGCAGCTGCCGTCGCGGTGCTGGGCATCGCCGACCTGGACTGGACAGTGTGCTACCAGAGCCGTGTTGGCCCGCTGAAATGGATCGGCCCGGCAACCGACGACGAGATCGCGCGCGCCGGCTCCGACGGGGTGCCGGTCGTGGTCGTACCGCTGGCCTTCGTCTCCGAGCACTCCGAGACCCTGGTCGAACTCGACATCGAGTATCGGGAACTGGCGGAGACGGCCAGCGTGCCGGCCTATCATCGCCCGGCGACGGTCGACACGCTGCCGGCATTCATCGCCGGCCTTGCGCGGCTGGTGCGCGACGCGCTGGAACGCAGCGACGCTGCGCCGGCCAGCCACACCGGCGGTAGGAATTGCCCGGGCGACTGGGCCAAGTGCCCCTGCCGGGCGGCCTGACGGCGATGGACGAACTCTACCTGTGGATCAAGGCGTTGCACGTGATCAGCGTGATCGCCTGGATGGCCGGCATGCTCTACCTACCGCGGCTGTTCGTCTACCACTGCGACGCCGAGCCGGGGTCCCAGGCCTCCGAGACCTTCAAGGTCATGGAGCGCCGGCTGCTGCGGGCGATCATGAACCCGGCGATGGTCAGCGCCTGGGCCTTCGGCCTCCTGGCGCTGTGGCTCGGCGGCTGGTGGACCGAGCCGTGGATGTGGGTGAAGCTGGCGGCCGTCGCCGGCATCACCTGGCTGCACCACCTCTACGCCCGCTGGTTCAGGGACTTCCGGGAGGACCGCAACACCCGGCCGGCGCGGCTCTACCGCATCATGAACGAAGTGCCGGCGGTGCTGATGGTGGTCATCGTCATCATGGTGATCGTGAAGCCGTTCTAGGGTTCGAACGCAGCGGGTGCGCCGAGGCACCGAGCCGCTCTCTCCAACCGCGCCAAGCGCCACGCCGCTCAGTTGTTGACTTCCCCGGCGGCAGGGCTTAACTGACAATTCGGTCGAACAGGGCGAACGCCCGACGTCCATCCCTTTCCGTACAATCGACCGGCGCGCATGCCCGGGGTCCCCCAGGCCGCCAAAGCCATCATCCCATGCACGCCAGGTCGCGTTCGGCCGCCTGCCCGGCCGCGCTTGTACCCCATCCCCCGCGAGCGGTAGTGCTCCCATGAACCTGTTGGACTTGAAGAAGAAAACCCCGGCCGACCTGCTTGCCTTCGCGGAGGAGCTGGAGGTCGAGAACGCGAGCAACCTGCGCACGCAGGACATGATGTTCGCGATCCTGAAGCAGCTGGCCGAGGACGACGTGCCGATCTTCGGCGGCGGCGTGCTGGAAGTGCTGCAGGACGGCTTCGGCTTCCTGCGCTCACCGGAGGCCAACTACCTGCCGGGCCCCGACGACATCTACGTCTCGCCCAGCCAGGTGCGGCGTTTCGGCCTGCGCACCGGCGACACGGTCGAGGGCGAGATCCGCGCGCCGAAGGAGGGCGAGCGCTACTTCGCGCTGCTGAAGGTCAACCGCATCAACTTCGACGACGTCGACAAGGTGCGCCACCGCATTAACTTCGACAACCTGACGCCGCTGTATCCGGAAGACAAGCTGACGCTGGAGATCGAGAAGCCGGACACCAAGGACCTGACCCTGCGCGTCACCGACCTGGTGGCGCCGCTGGGCAAGGGCCAGCGCGCGTTGCTGGTCTCGCCGCCGCGCACCGGCAAGACGGTGATGATGCAGAACGTCGCCAAGGCGATCATGGCCAACCACCCGGAGGTCTACCTGATCGTCTTGCTGATCGACGAGCGGCCGGAAGAAGTCACCGACATGGCCCGCACGGTGAAGGGCGAGGTGATCAGCTCGACTTTCGACGAGCCGGCGACGCGCCACGTGCAGGTCGCCGAAATGGTCATTGCCAAGGCCAAGCGCCTGGTCGAACACAAGCACGACGTGGTGATCCTGCTCGATTCCATCACGCGGCTGGCGCGCGCCTATAACACGGTCGTGCCGTCCTCGGGCAAGGTGCTGACCGGCGGCGTCGACGCCAACGCGCTGCAGCGGCCGAAGCGCTTCTTCGGCGCGGCGCGCAACATCGAGGAAGGCGGCTCGCTGACCATCATCTCGACGGCGCTGATCGACACCGGCAGCCGCATGGACGAGGTGATCTTCGAGGAGTTCAAGGGCACCGGCAATTCGGAGATCGTGCTGGACCGCAAGCTGGCGGACAAGCGCACGTTCCCGGCGATCGACATCCAGAAGTCCGGCACCCGCAAGGAAGAGCTGCTGGTCGATCCGAAGGTGCTGCCGAAGATGTGGATGCTGCGCCGCATCCTGTCGCCCATGGGCGTCACCGACGCCATGGAGTTCCTGCTCGACAAGCTGAAGCAGACCAAGAACAACGGCGACTTCTTCGACTCGATGAACCAGTAGGCGACTCCGGCGGGTCAGCCCGCCGGTCGCCCCGCGTTCGTTAACGGGTCATACGCGAATACCTTACAGATCAAAGGCTTGGCGGCCTGCCGCATTTACGGGTAGGACCCTGTAGGCCTGCCCGTGCAGCTCCGGTAGGGCGTCCTATGGCGCCAGTTTTCCGCGATCAGGGCAGCAGAACCGTCGATCCCGTGGTCTTGCGCGCCTCCAGGTCCCGGTGCGCCTGTGCCGCGTCGGCCAACGCGTAGGTCTGGTTGACGTCGATGCGCACGGCGCCCGAGGCGACGACGTCGAAGAGGTCTTGCGCGGTCTCGACCATCTCCTCGCGGATGGCCGCGTAGTCCATCAGGCTCGGCCTGGTGAGGAACAGCGAGCCCTTCGCGGCGAGCACGCCGGGCGCGAACGACTCGACCGGCCCCGACGCCGCGCCGAAGCTGACCATCATGCCGCGCGTCGCCAGGCAGTCGAGGGAGCCGTCCCACGTGGCCTGGCCGACGCCGTCGTAGACCACGGGCACGCCGGCGCCGCCGGTCAGCTCGCGCACGCGGGCGACCCAGTCCTCCTCGCGGTAGAGGATCGTGTGCTCGCAGCCATGCGCGCGCGCCAGCTCTGCCTTCTCGGCGCTGCCCACCGTGCCGATCACCGTCGCGCCCAGCGCCTTCAGCCACTGGCAGGCGATCAGGCCGACGCCGCCGGCGGCGGCGTGGAACAGCACCGGCATGCCGGCCTCAACGCGGAAGGTCCGCCGGATCAGGTACTGCGCCGTCATGCCTTTCAGCATCATGGCGGCCGCGGTGCGGTCGTCGATCGCGTCGGGCGTCTTGACCAGCTTCGCCGCCGGCATGACCCGCGCCTCGGCGTAGGCGCCGAGGGGGCCGACGCCGTAACAGACGCGGTCGCCCTCGGCGAGGTCGGCGACGTCCGCGCCCACCGCCTCGACGACGCCCGACGCCTCGAGCCCCATGCCGCTGGGCAGCGGCAGCGCATAGGCGCCCGAGCGGTGGTAGGTGTCGATGTAGTTGAGGCCGGCCGCGGCGGTCCTGATCCGCACCTCGCCGGCGCCCGGGTCGGGCACGTCGACCTCCTGCCACTCCAGGACTTCGGGGCCGCCGGTCGTCTCGATTCGGATTGCGTGGGTCATGTCGCGGCTCAGCTCAGGTGGCTCTTGAAGAACTCGGCGGTGCGGTCGTTCGCCTGGCCGGCCGCGGCCGCGTCGTAGTGCGCGCCGCCGACGCGGGCGAAGGCGTGGTCCATGCCGGGGTAGCGCAAGAGCGTCACTTCCGCGTGGCTCTCCAGGCCGGCGATGATCGCCGCCTGCGCTTCAGGCGGGCAGAACTCGTCCTTCTCCGCGATGTGCAGCATCAGGGGCCGGGCGATGTTCGCCGCCTCGTCGAGCGCGCTCTCGATGCCGACGCCGTAGTACCCGACGTTGCAGTCGGCGTCCGAGCGCGTCGCCATCAGGTACGCCAGCTTGCCGCCCAGGCAGTAGCCCACGGTGCCGACTTTGCCGGTGCAGCCGTTGGTGCTGCGCAGCACCTTGAGCGCCGCGATCAGGTCCTCGACGCCTTTCGCCTCGTCGAAACCCTGGTACAGCTCGAAGGCGCGCGCCCACTCCTCGTCGGTCTTGTCGGTGATCTGGATGCCCGGCTCCTGGCGCCAGAACAGGTCTGGGCACAGGGCAACGTAGCCGGCGGCGGCGAAGCCGTCACACAGCTCGCGCATGACGTGGTTGACGCCGAAGATCTCCTGCGCGACCAGGATGCCCGGCCCGCTGCCGCTCGGCGGCGTCGCCAGATAGGCGCTGAACGCGCCGTCGGCGCCCTGGATCTGGATGTCCTCGGCCATCGTCCCCTCCCCGGTCGGTCTTGTGATTGTTGCTGCACCCTAGAAAGGAAGCGTCACCCCTTCAAGCGCCAGCAGGCGGTGCTTGGTCGCCAGGCCGGCTCCGCCGGAAAACCCGCCGGGCTTGCCGCCGCCGGCGGTCACGCGATGGCAGGGCACGACGATCGGCAGCGGGTTGGCGCCGCAGGCGCCGCCGACGGCGCGGGGGTGGGAGTTCACCTCGGCGGCCAGTTCGCCGTAGGTCCAGGTGGCGCCGTAGGGGATGCGCCGCAGCGCCTGCCAGACGCGCTGTTGGAACGCCGTGCCCCGCGGCGCCAGCGGCAGGTCGAAGTCCCGGCGCCGGCCGGCGAAGTAGTCGGCGAACTGGGCGGTCGCGGCGTCGAGCACCGGGTCCGGGTCGTTGGCCGCGCCCGTGCCCCAGGTCACCTCGACGAGCGCGCCGTCGGCGACGGTCAGGGTCAGCGGCCCGGTCGGGCTTGCGACCGTGCGGGAACTCATGCCCGCGCCAGCTCGGCCTTGAGCGCCTCGGGCTCGGTCAGCGGCAGCGAGCAGACCGGGCCGCGGCAGACATAGGCGGTCGGTTGGCCATCCGCCGCCGCCTTGCCGGCGGCAGGATGGCCCGTCGGGAGTACCTGGTCATACGGTATGACCTGGAGAGTCCTACTTCCAGATTCTGATCTGTGAAAACAACGGATTAACTGGTCCGTCTGGGACGTACCAATGGGGCCTATGATCACTACCTGCTGCGCCTCCGTCAGAAGCGGCACGGCGTTCAGTAGTGTCGCGAAGGCCAACGGATGGCGGGCGATCGCGCCGGCGAAGGCCGCCAGGGTAGCCTCGGCGCGCTCCCGGAACGCCGTCTCGCCGGTCAAGAGGTAGAGCCGCAGCAGCACCTCGACCATGGTGCCGTTGCCGGCCGGGGTGGCGTTGTCGGTGGCGCTCTTGGTGCGGGTGACGACATCGTCCGCGTCGTCGGCGGTGAAGAAGAAGCCGCCGTGCTCTGCGTCCCAATAGTGGCCCTCGGCAACGGCGACCCAGTCCCTGGCGTGCGCCAGATAGCCTGCCTCTCCAGTGGCTTCGTGCAGCGCCAACGCGGCGCGCGCCATTTCCGCGTGGTCGTCCAGCGTGCCCGGCAGGACCAACCGGCCGCCGCGCCAGGCGTGCCCCAGCCGGCCGTCCTGCTGCATCGTGCCCGCGACGAATCCGAACGCGGCTGTCGCCATGTCGATCCAAGCCGGCGCGTCGAACGTCGCGCCGGCTTGGGCCAGGGCGGCGATCATCATGCCGTTCCAGTCGGCCAGCACCTTGTCGTCCAGCGCCGGCGGGATGCGCGTGTTGCGTTGGGCCAACAAAGCGTCGCGGCACTGCGCAAGCATCGCCTCATGGGCGGCACTACCCAGTTCGGGCGCGTCGCTGCGGTTGAGGATCGTGCGGTTTTCCCAGTTGCCGTAGGGACCGACGTCGTAGGCCGCCTTGAAGTCGGCGGCCGCGTTGGCGAGGTCCGCGGCCGTGAGTGCGGCATCCACCTCCGCCTCGCTCCAGACGTAGTAGCGCCCCTCCTCGCCCTCGCTGTCGGCGTCGATCGTCGCGGCGAAGCCGCCGCCGGCAGTGACCATCTCGCGCTGCAGCCAGGCGACCGTCTCCGCCACCCGCTGGGCATAGAGCGGCGCGCGCGTCGTGCGCCAGACCTCGGTACAGAGCTCGATGAGCTGGGCGTTGTCGTAGAGCATCTTCTCGAAGTGCGGCACCAGCCAGCGGGCGTCGACCGAGTAGCGTGCAAAGCCGCCGCCCAGGTGGTCGTAGATGCCGCCCTGCGCGATGGCGTTGAGGGTGCGGATCACGGCCGGGGCCAAGCCGGCGTCGGGCGACCGGCGGTGGGCGCGCCACAGCAGCTTGAACAGCGAAACCTGCGGGAACTTCGGCGCGCCGGCGAGCCCGCCATGGTCGGGATCGACCTCGCCGGCGATGCGCCGCGCGGCGTCGTCGATCTGGCCCAGGTCGGGCAGCAGGCCGGGCTGGGCCGCCGACAGGCTTGCCATGGCCTCGCGCAGGGCGCCGACGTTGTGCTGCACCCGCTCCGGCTCTTCGCGGTAGACCCGCGCCACCATCTTGAGTACGTCGGGGAAGCCCGGCCGGCCGAACGATGCGGCCGGCGGAAAGTAGGTGCCGCCCCAGAACGGCTCTCCGGCCGGGGTGCAGAACATGGTCAGTGGCCAGCCGCCCTGCTCGCCCAGCAGCGCCAGCGCCGCCTGGTAGATGGCGTCCAGGTCCGGCCGCTCCTCGCGGTCGACCTTGATGTTGACGAACAGGTCGTTCATCAGCTCGGCCGTCGCCGAGTCCTCGAAGCTCTCGTGGGCCATGACGTGGCACCAGTGGCAGGCGGCGTAGCCGACCGACAGCAGGATCGGCTTCTCGGCCGCGGCGGCCTCCGCCAGCGCGTCGGGTCCCCAAGCGCGCCAGGCGACGGGGTTGTCCGCATGCTGCAGCAGGTAGGGGCTGGTCTCCCGACCGAGCAGGTTCTGGCTCATGGAGGCGGGGCGTCCGGCGAGGGTGGCGGCGGAGTTGCGCGGGCATCGGCGCTGCCCTACGGTCCCCCGGAGACCCCGGCGCGCGGCGCCCGCCGGGGTCTCCGGCGAGGAACATAGGGCGCCCGGCGAGCGCGGGGAAGACCGATGAAGATCCATATCGACATCGATTGCACGCCAGAGGAAGCGCGCGCCTTTCTGGGACTGCCCGACGTCGGGCCGATGCAGGAAGCGATGATGGCGGAAATGCAGGAACGCATGATGGCGAACCTGCAGGCCATGGACCCAGAGACGCTGCTGAAGACCTGGCTGCCCGCCGGAATCCAGGGCATGGAGCAGCTGCAGAAGGCGTTCTGGAGCCAGTTCGGCGGCGGTGCCGGCGGTGGCACTCCCGAGAAGGACTGAGCCGACGGCCAGCTCTGACCGCGAGACGATCTTCGCGCTGTCGAGCGGGGCCGGCCGAGCCGGCGTCGCGGTCCTGCGCGTCACCGGGCCGGCGGCTGGCCGGGCGCTGGAAGCCCTGGCCGGCACGTTGCCGGCGCCGCGCCACGCCCGCCTCGTGACCTTCCGCGACGCCGTTGGCGAGACCCTGGACCGGGGCCTGGCGCTGTGGTTGCCGGGCCCCGGGAGCGTCACCGGCGAGGACGTCGCGGAGCTGCACGTGCACGGCGGCCGCGCGGTGATCGCCGGGGTTCTCGAGGCGCTGGGCGCCCTCGACGGCCTTCGCCCGGCCGAGGCCGGCGAGTTCACGCGGCGGGCATTCGATGCCGGCCGTCTGGACCTCACCCAGGTCGAAGGCCTCGCCGACCTTCTGGCGGCGGAGACCGCGGGCCAGCGGCGCCAGGCCCTGCGCCAAATGGATGGGGCGCTGGCCGCGCTCACCGAAGGTTGGCGCGCCCGCCTGCTGCGGCTGCAGGCGCACCTGGAGGCCGATCTGGAGTTTCCCGACGAGGACCTGCCGGACGGCGTCGGCGCCGCGGCGCGGCCGGAGTTCGCCGCCCTGGCGCGGGAGATCGCCGCACACCTGGACGACGACCATCGCGGCGAGCGGCTGCGCGACGGCCTGCGGGTCGCCATTCTCGGCGCGCCCAACGTCGGCAAGTCGAGCCTGATGAACCAGGTCGCCCGCCGCGACGTGGCGATCGTCGCCGAGACCGCCGGCACCACCCGCGACGTCATCGAGGTGCACCTCGATCTCGGCGGCTGGCCGGTGTCGATCGCCGACACCGCCGGCTTGCGCGAGACCCCCGAGGCGGTCGAGGCCGAGGGCGTGCGCCGCGCCCAGGCCCGCGCCGCCGAGGCCGACGTGCGGCTGGTCGTGCTCGACGCCCAGGCCTGGCCGGCGGTCGACCCGGCCGCCGCGGCGTTGCTGGACGGCGACGTGGTGGTCGTCGCCAACAAGGCCGACCTGGCCGCGGTGCCGGCGGACGCGCGGATTGGGCACTACCCGGTTCTGCCGGTCTCGGCACTGCGGGGCGACGGGGTCGACGCCCTGATCGCGCGCCTCGGGGTCCTCGCCGAGGAACGGCTAAGTCGCGGCGAGGCGCCGCTCCTGACCCGGGCGCGACACCGGACCGCCCTCACCGCCTGCCGCGAGGCCCTTGTCCGGGCCGACGCCGCGTCGGCACCGGAGCTGGTGATCGAGGACGTTCGTCTGGCGGCCCGGGAACTGGGTCGGATCGCCGGGCGCGTCGATGTGGAAGATATCCTCGATATTGTGTTTCGCGACTTCTGTATCGGCAAATGATGGGGTCCGACGCCCCTGTTTCACGTGAAACACCAGCGGCGTTTGACCTCGCCCGACGCCCTCCCTACTTTGCCCGCCGATGACGACGTTCGACTATGACGTGGTGGTGGTCGGCGGCGGCCACGCCGGCTGCGAGGCAGCCGCGGCGGCAGCCCGGCTGGGCGCGTCCACTCTCCTCGTGACCCACCGCCTCGACACCATTGGCGCGATGTCGTGCAACCCGGCGATCGGCGGCCTGGGCAAGGGACACCTGGTGCGCGAGATCGACGCCCTCGACGGCCTGATGGCGCGGGCCATCGACCGCGCCGGCATCCAGTTCCGGGTGCTGAACCGCAGTAAGGGGCCGGCGGTGCGCGGGCCCCGCGCCCAAGCCGACCGGGCCCTATACCGGGCCGCGATCCAGGAGTTGCTGCGTGAACAGCGTGGCCTCGAGTTGCGCGCCGGCGAGGTCGACGACCTGCGGCGCGCCGCCGACGGCACGGTCGCAGGCGTCCGTCTCAAAGACGGCGCCGAGGTCCGCGCCGGCCGGGTCGTCCTCACCACCGGCACGTTCCTGCGTGGCGTGATCCACCGCGGTAGCCACGCCGAGGCGGCCGGCCGCATCGGCGAGGCGCCGGCGCTTGGCCTGTCGCGCACGCTGGCCGGCGCGGGTTTCAGGATGGGCCGACTCAAGACCGGCACCCCGCCCCGGCTGGACGGGCGCACCATCGACTGGGACCGCGTGACCGCGCAGCCGGGCGACGACCCGCCGGAGCCGTTCTCGACGCTGACGTCGTGCATCGACGTGCCGCAGGTGCCCTGCCACCTCACCGCGACGACGCCGGCGAACCACGCGATCATCCGCGCGAACCTGCACCAAGCGCCCATGTATTCGGGCCAGATCGAGAGCGCCGGCCCGCGCTACTGCCCGTCGATCGAGGACAAGGTCGTGCGCTTCGACCGCGACGCGCACCAGATCTTCCTCGAACCCGAGGGGCTCGACGACCCGACGGTCTATCCAAATGGCATCTCGACCAGCTTGCCAGCGGAAGTGCAGGCGGCACTGGTCGCGACGATCCCGGGCCTCGAGCGCGCCGTCATCACCCAGGCCGGCTACGCCATCGAGTACGACCACGTCGACCCGCGCGAGCTGCGCTCGACGCTGGAGACCCGACAGCTACCGGGGCTCTATCTGGCCGGCCAGATCAACGGCACGACCGGGTACGAGGAAGCGGCGGCGCAGGGCCTGATGGCCGGGCTCAATGCGGCCCTCGCGGCCGGCGGCGAGACGTTCGTGCTCGACCGCGCCGACGCCTACATCGGCGTGCTGATCGACGACCTGGTCAGCCGCGGCGTCAGCGAGCCGTACCGGATGTTCACGTCGCGCGCCGAATACCGCCTGACCCTGCGCGCCGACAATGCCGATCAGCGACTCACGGTGGCCGGCATCGCGCTCGGATGTGTGGGTCCGGCACGCACCGAGGCGTTCCAGGCCAAAGCGGCCGCGCTGGCGGCGGCGCGCGACCTCGCTCGCGCCCTGACCGCGACACCGGACGAGCTGCGCCGCGACGGCATCGCGGTGAACCGCGACGGCCGCCGGCGCACCGCGCACGACCTGCTCGGCTACCCGGACGTCGATGTCGCCCGCCTGGCGGCGATCTGGCCGGCGTTCGGTGACCTCGCCCCGGCGGTCGTCACGCAGCTCGAGACCGAGGGACATTACGCCGGCTATCTGGATCGGCAGGACGCGGACATCCGGGCCTTTCGGCGCGACGAGGCGCTGGCGCTGCCGGCCGACCTGGACTACGCGGCCGTGCCCGGATTGTCGGCAGAGCTCCAGGAGAAGCTCGGCGCGGCACTACCCGCCAGCCTCGGCCAGGCTGCGCGGATTTCGGGCGTGACGCCGGCTGCCCTCACGGTGCTGCTTCGGTACGTGCGCAATCGCCGCGCCGCCGCATAGTGTTTCACGTGAAACGTCGTCGGGCGACGCCCAGCCTCGGCCCATGACTCTCGAAGCGATGACGCCGGCGGCATTTGCCGCCGAGACCGGCGTTTCACGTGAAACACTGGCGCGCCTTGAGAGCTACGCCGATCTGCTGCGCCGCTGGCAGAGGTCCGTCAATCTCGTGAGCCCGTCGACCGTGCCGGATTTGTGGCGACGCCACATGCTCGACTCGGCGCAGCTCTGGCCGCTCCTCCCAGAGACTCGCCGCCTGGTCGATATCGGCAGTGGCGCGGGTTTTCCTGGACTCGTGCTGTCGATCCTGGGCGTGCCGGAGGTGCACCTGATCGAGAGCGATCGGCGCAAGGCCGCCTTCCTGGCCGAGGCGGCGCGGGTCACGGCCGCGCCGGCCCTGGTACACGCGGGGCGCGCCGAGGATCCGGCGGTGGTGGCGGCCGTCGGAGGGCCGGCGGACGTGGTCACCGCGCGGGCGCTGGCGCCACTGCCTCGACTACTGGAGCACGCCGCGCCCTACCTCGCACAACATACTGTGTGCGTATTTCTCAAGGGCCGAAATGTTGATCAGGAATTGACCGACGCGGCGATTTCCTGGACAATGGCCGTCGATCGTGTGCCCAGCCGGAGTGATCCGGGGGGCACCGTCCTGCGTTTGGGAGCGCTCGGCCGTGTCACATAGCCTCGACGCCCCGTCCCGCCCGCCGATCGACGTCGCCCTGCGCTTGCCGCGGGTGCTGGCGGTCGTCAACCAGAAGGGCGGCGTCGGTAAGACCACCACCGCGATCAATCTCGCCACCGCCCTCGCCGCCTGCGACCAGCGCGTCCTGGTCATCGACCTGGATCCGCAGGGTAATGCCAGCACCGGCATGGGAGTGCCGCCGGCCGAGCGCCGAGTCGGCTCATACGAGGTACTGCTCGAAGGGGTAGTGCTGTCCGACGTGACCATCACTACGGAGGTGCCGAACCTGAGCCTCATCCCGGCCAGTGTCGACCTCGCCGGGGCGGAGATTGAATTGGTCGGTATTTCCGATCGGGAATACCGTCTGAAGGGAGCACTGCGGGATGGTATTGCCGGTTACGACTTCGTCCTGGTGGACTGCCCACCGGCGCTGGGCCTGTTGACCCTGAATGCGCTGGTCGCGGCCGACGCGGTCCTGGTGCCGGTGCAGTGCGAGTTCTACGCCCTCGAAGGCCTGAGCCACCTGGTGCGCACGATCCAGCGGGTGCAGAAATCGCTCAACCCGCGCCTCGAAATCCAGGGCCTGGTGTTGACCATGCACGATCAGCGCAACAATCTGTGCGGCATGGTCGAAGCCGACGTACGCGAATTCTTCGGCGACAAGGTCTACCGCACCGTGATCCCTCGCAACGTGCGGGTCTCGGAGGCGCCGTCCCACGGCAAGCCGGTGCTGCTGTACGACATGCGCTGCATGGGGGCTCAGGCCTACATCCGGCTTGCCGCCGAGGTGCTGCGCCGCGAGGGCCGGGTGCCCGCCGCGACGCCGACCGAGCCGCCGCCCGGGCCGGCGCCTCAATCAGCGCTCGCGGGATGAGCGACGACCCGGCCAAACGGCGCCTGGGCCGGGGCCTGAGCGCGCTCTTGGGCGACGAGGAGGAAGACTACGCCAGCCTCGACCGGGTGCGCGCCACCAAGGATGTCGCCGTCGGCGACCTGTCGCCCGGCCGCTACCAGCCGCGGCGCCATTTCGACGAGACCGAGATGGCGGCGCTGGTCTCCTCGATCCGCGACAAGGGCATCCTGCAGCCGATCCTGGTACGGCGCCACCCGGAGCAGGCCAACCGCTTCGAGATCATCGCCGGCGAGCGGCGCTGGCGCGCGGCGCAGCAGGCCCAGTTGCACGACGTGCCGGTCATCATCAAGGAGTTCGACGACCGCGACGCGCTCGAAATCGCGCTCGTCGAGAACCTGCAGCGCGAGAACCTGACGCCGATCGAGGAGGCCGAGGGCTATCAGCGCCTGGTCGCCGAGTTCGAGCACACCCAGGAGGCGCTGGCCCAGGCCATCGGCAAGAGCCGCAGCCATGTCGCCAACACGCTGCGCCTCCTGGGCCTGCCCGACTCGGTCAAGGCGATGCTGGACGACGGCCGCCTCACCGCCGGCCACGCCCGGGCGCTGCTCGGCGCCGACGACGCGGCGGCGCTGGCCGGGCAGATCGTCGCCGGCCAGCTGACCGTGCGCCAGGCCGAGGAGCTGGGCGGCCAGGCCAAGGGCACGCCGCGCCGGCCGCGGGCGCCGAGAGCGGAGACCCCGGTCGACGCCGACACCCTGGCGCTCGAGCGCGACCTCTCAGGGCTCCTGGGGCTGAAGGTCAAGTTCCGCTTCAGCGGCCGCGGCGGCTCGCTGTCGATCCACTACGACAACCTCGACCAGCTCGACGACGTGCTGCAACGCCTGAACCAGGCGCCGCCCCGCCAGAATAGCCCGCCGGACGCCGGATCGGCGCCCGATCCGGACGCCGGCCCGGACGAAATGCCGGCCCTCGGTGGCCCGTTTGACGACACCTAGCCGTCTCGGCGCCGACGCCCTTACACCGTTATATTGCAATAAGATAAATCCGATTGACTAACACTATCACGGGCGGGAGAGGCCTGATTCACGCGCCATGCGGGCCGCATGGGCTATGCGCAGCAGCGTGCGGCCGCACAGCGCGCGGTCCGGTTGGCCCGTCGACTTGGCGCCCAGCTCGGCTTGCGTGAGCCAGTCGAGGGCGGCGGCGGCGCGCGGCGCCGGCCAGCGTTCGAGCTGGCGGCGCACGCGGTCGCGGTGCTTCCAGAACACCGGCGGCCGCAGGGTCGCGAGGGCCCGGTCCGCCGGGGTGCCACGGCGCACCTGGGCCGCCGCCAGGTGCAGGCGCTGGAAGTGTCGTTGGGCGGCACGCAGCACCGCGACCGGCGAAGTGCCCTCCTGCCAGGCGCGGACCAGCGCGCGGTCGACCGCCGTCGGGTCGCCGTCGGCCGCGGCGAGGCAGGCGTCGTCGAGCGAGCGCTGGGCGCTGTCGCCGACGCAGGCCTGGGCGTCGTCGAGCGTCGCGGTGCCGCCGTCGCCCACGTAGAGCGCCAGTTTCTCCAGTTCGCCGCGGCTCAGCTGCCGGTCGCCGCCCAGGTTGCCGACCAGGTAGTCGACGGCCTCGCGCTCGGCGCGGATGTCGTAGGCGCCCAGCGTCGACTCGACCAGCCGGGCGAGGCTCGCGGCGTCGTCCGCGTAGCACGGCAGTGCGGCGGCGTGTGCATCGCCCTCGCACAGCTTGCGCAGCCGCGCGCGCGCGGTCAGCTCGCCGGCCTCCATGAGCATCAGCGCGTCGCCCTCGCCCGCCCCGGCGAGCGCGTTCTCGACCGCGCCCACGCTCTCGTCGCCGGCGCCGCGCACCACGACGACGCGCCGCCCGCCGGTCAGCGCCCGGGCCGCCGCCTCGTCGGCCAGGCGTGCGGGATCGGTCTTGAGGATCGCGCCCGTGAGCTCGCCGACGCGGAACGGGTCGCCGGGATCGTCGACGACCGTGCGCACCAGCGCGGCGATGCGCTCGCGCACCAGCCCGGCGTCGGGACCGTAGACCAGGACGACCCGCGCCTTCGGGTCCGGCCGAGCGACGAAGCGGTCGGCCGCACCGGCGGCGATCTTCACGGCGTGACCGGGGCCGGCTCCTGCCCGGCCGCGACGCCGGAGAAGTACACCGAGACCTGGATCAGGATGCCGGTCGCCAGGTCGCGGCTGCCGGTGCGTCGGGCGTCGTCGGCCGAGGTCTGTTCGGCGAACGGCTCGGTTGAGATGTCATAGGCGCTGATGGTGCGCGCACTGCCCCGGAACAGCAACTCGCCGGTCTTGGCGTCGACCAGCCGGTAGTTGGCCGTGAGCGTCAGGTTTGCGCGGGTTGACACCGTGTCGCGTTGCACCGCGACGGTGCGAATCGCCTCGGCGACCTCAACGTCGAGCTGGTAGCGGCGGGCGGTCGCCGCCCGGCCCTTGCGGTCGATGCCGTCGATCAGCGCGTCGCGCACCAATTGGCCGGTGCGCTCCTGGATTAGACCGACCTCGACCGCCGCCATGTCGCCGTCGAAGACGGTGGCGTTGCGCTCGGCGTACATCGGCTGGAAGCCGCAGCCCGCCAACAGCCCGGCCACGATCAGCGCGGCGATCCGCGGCCTAGACAACGAAATTCACCAGCTTGTCGGGCACGACGACGGCGCGGCGCACCGGCCGCTCGCCGATCGATGAGGCGACGTTGGGTACGGCCCGCGCCGCGTTCTCCAGCGCGTCCTTGGCACTGCCGGGCGGCAGCTCGACGGTGCCGCGCAGCTTGCCGTTGACCTGGACGGCGATGGTCACCGTGTCCTGGGCCAGCAGCGTCGGCTCCGCTTCCGGCCAGTCGAGGTCGACCAGCAACGTCTCGTGGCCCAGCCGGCGCCACAACTCCTCGGCCAGGTGCGGCGTCATCGGCGCCGAGAGCCGGACCAGCATCTCGGAGGCCTCGCGCAGGGCCCAGTCGGCGCCGGCGTCGCCGTTCGCGGCCTGCGCGCCCTCGCCGGCGAATGCGGCGATGGCGTTGCTCAACTCGTACAGGTGCGCGACGGCGCGGTTGAAGCGGAAGCTCTCCAGCGCCTCGGTGATGCGGTCGATGGCGCCGTGGCTGGCGCGGCGCAGGTCCAGCGCCCGCGGCCCGAACGCCTCGGGCGCCGCAGTCTCGGCCGCTGGCAGGCCCGGCAGCGCCTCCTCGACCAGGCGCCAGACCCGGTTGACGTGGCGGAACGCGCCCTGCACGCCGGCGTCGGTCCACTCCATGTCGCGCTCGGGCGGGCTGTCGGAGAGGATGAACCAGCGCGCCGTGTCGGCGCCGTACTCGTCGATGACGTGGGACGGGTCGACGACGTTGCGCTTGGACTTCGACATCGACTCGATGCGGCCGATCTCGACCGGCGCGCCGGTCTCGGCGTGCGCGGCCGAGCCGTCGGCCAGCTTGCGAATCTCCTCCGGAAACAGCCACTTGCCGGCCGCGTCCTTGTAGGTCTCGTGGTTGACCATGCCTTGCGTGAACAGGCCGTCGAACGGCTCGTCGAGGCCCAGATGGCCGCAGCGCTTCATCGCCCGCACCCAGAAGCGCGAGTAGAGCAGGTGCAGGATGGCGTGCTCGATACCGCCAATGTACTGGTCGACGGGCAGCCAGTAGTCGGCCGCCGCGCGCTCCACGGGGACGGCCGCCGCCGGCGAACAGAATCGCGCAAAATACCACGACGAATCGATGAAGGTGTCGAAGGTGTCGGTGTCGCGCGTCGCCGCGTCGCCGCATTTGGGGCAGTCCACGTGCCGCCAGGTCGGGTGGCGGTCGAGCGGGTTGCCGGGGCTCTTGAAGTCGATGTCCTCCGGCAGGGTTACCGGCAGGTCGGCGCGCGGCACTGGCACGACGCCGCAGTCGTCGCAGAGCACCACCGGAATCGGGCAGCCCCAATAGCGCTGGCGCGAGACCAGCCAGTCGCGCAGGCGATAGGTCACCTTGCCGGCGCCGGCACCGGCCTCCTCCAGGTGTGCGATCACCGTCGCCTTGGCGGCCTCCACCTCAAGCCCGTCGAGGAACTGGGAGTTCGCCAGCCGGCCCTCGCCTACGAAGGCCTCGCCGTCGACCGCGAAGTCGTGCGGCGCCACGCCCTCCGGCACGACGACGGGCAGCACGTTCAGGCCGTACTTGCGGGCGAAGTCCAGGTCGCGCTGGTCGTGCGCCGGGCAGCCGAAGATGGCGCCGGTGCCGTAGCCCATCAGCACGAAGTTGGCGACGTAGATCGGCAGCTCGACGCCGTCGAGGAACGGGTGCCGCGCGGTGAGGCGCGTGGCGTAGCCTTCCTTTTCGGCGGTCTCGATGGCCTCCTCGGTGGCGCCCAGGCGGCGGCAGCGCTCGACGAAACCGTCGAGGTCGGGATCTTCGGCGGCCAGCGCCGCGGTCAACGGGTGGTCGGCGGCCAGCGCCAGGAAGCTGGCGCCGAAGATCGTGTCGGGCCGCGTCGTGAAGACGCGCAGGCGGTCGCCGCCATCCGGCAAGGTGGCGAGCTGTTCGCTGAGCTGGAAGTCGATCGTCGCGCCCTCGGAACGGCCGATCCAGTGGTCCTGCATCAGGCGCACCTTGGCCGGCCAGCGGCCCAGCGTGTCCAGCGCCTGCAGCAGTCCGTCGCTGTAGTCGCCGATGCGCAGGAACCACTGCGGCATGCGGCGCCGTTCGATGACGGCGCCGGAGCGCCAGCCCTTGCCGTCGATGACCTGCTCGTTGGCCAGCACGGTGCGATCGACCGGGTCCCAGTTGACCCAGCCGTCCTCGCGGTAGGCCAGGCCGGCCTCCAGGAAGTCGAGGAACAGCTGCTGCTCGTGGGCGTAGTAGCCGGGGTCGCAGGTGGCGAACTCACGCGACCAGTCCAGCGCCAGGCCCATCGACTTCAGTTGCTCGCGCATGGTGTCGATGTTGGCGTAGGTCCAGGCGGCGGGGTGGACCTGCTGCTCCATCGCGGCGTTCTCCGCCGGCAGGCCGAAGGCGTCCCAGCCCATGGGGTGCAGCACGTTGAAGCCGCGCGCCCGCTTGTAGCGCGCGACGACGTCGCCCAGCGTGTAGCAGCGCAGGTGGCCCATGTGGATGCGCCCCGACGGATAGGGGAACATCTCCAGCACGTAGTACTTGTCCCGCGCCGGATCCTCGCGCGCCGTGAAGCAATCGAGCCGGTCCCAGGTCCGCTGCCATTCGGCTTCGGCGGTGCGAAAATTGTAGCGGGACATCGGGCGAAGTCCGGGCGGTCAGGGGAGTGGGGGGCGCCGTTGCGGCCCGGCGCGGCTCAGCTCTCGGTGCGGGCGATACGCAGCTGCCGCGCGCGCGTCAGGATGGCGTCCTCGAGCTGGGTATTGGTCTCCGGCTCGACGTTGACGTCGAGCCAGCCGCGCTCGGGGTCGCGCTGCTGCTTGAACACGGTGACGCGCACGCCGTCCGAGCGCAGCGCCCGGTCGAGGATGAAGACCGTCGCCTTGTAGCGCTCATCCTGGCTCTCCGGTGGCGTGTACCAGTCGGTGATGATGACGCCGCCGAACGGGTCGGCGGAGACCAACGGCAGGAAGGCGAAGGTGTCCAACGAGGCCCGCCACAGCCAGGCGTTGACGCCAATGCCGGCGCCGCCGCCGCCGCCGCCGTCCTCGTCGCCGCGGCCGTAGAGCACGATGTCGTCACTGAACAGCTTGCCCTCGGCGCGGTCGCGCTTCTCCTTCGTCGTTTCCAGCGTGTCGACGGGCTGCCGATCGATGGAGTCGCAGCCGGTCAGCGCCAAGAGCGCCGCGGCCAGGGCCGCCGCGATGGAACCTGTGGGTCGCATGGCGCGGATTATCGTCAGACCGCCCGCTGCGCGCCAGCAAAATCGCGCGACAGCATGATCGGTGGGCCGGCAGTGTCGGCGCGCCCGCGGCATCCGGCCGCCGTCAGGAACAGGGCGGCGAAAAAAGAAGCGGCGGCCCGAAGGCCGCCGCTCCCGATCTCGGCGTATCGCCGAGCCGACTGCAGGAGCTTAGAAGCTCATGATGGTCGACAGGACGAACACGGTACCGTCGTTCTTGTCGCCGGTACCGCCCTGGCCCTTGTTGATCTTGTCGTTCTCGACGAAGTTGACGTCCGTCGCGATGTCGAAGCCCGGGGCGACGTTGTAGTTGCCGCCGATCGAGAAGATCTGGACTTCGGTTTCGTCGTTGTTGCCCAAAGCGGTCTGTGCCGGGTTCTTGTTCTCCGTCTCGGAGTAGAAGTAGCCGCCACCGACTTTCCACGGACCGGTCGAGTAGTTCAGACCGACGTCGGCCCACCAGTCGTCGCCGGGCGACTCGAAGCCGCGGCCGTTGGTCGCGTCCGTCACGATCCGGGCATCTTCCTGGGCGACGAAGCCACCCGCCAGCGAGAAGCCGGCGTAGGTGACCTGGGCGCCACCGCCAGCCCGGTAGAAGTCCGTGTCGCAGCCGTCGGTCGGCCCAGGGCCTGGGGACGCGGTGCTGTCGCACTCGATCTTACCGAACTCGCCGGCACCGGCCACGATCAGGCCGACGTCGCCGAAGGTGTTCGAGTAGTTGGCACCGACGCTGAAGACACGCTCGAAGTTACCGTCGTTGTCGCTGATCGTCGCGCCACCAAGCTGACCGGAGTCCGGCGTGAAGCTGGCGCCGAGCTGGAAGCCCGAGAACCGCGGCGTGAAGTAGATGATCTTCGTCGCGTCACCGGTGGTGTTGAAGGACGGACCGGAGAACGCCGTGTTCGTGAACACGAAGACGTCGCCGACGGCACCGTCGTAACCACCACGACCCGGCATGGAATCTTCACCACCGATGAAGATACGGTCGCCGGCGCTGTCCTGGTCGCCCATCTCGATGCGGCCCCAGCTGTCGCCGCCGTCGAGGAACATCCAGGTCTCGTCCGAATTGTTCGTGTCGTCCGTCTGAGTCTGGATCTCGATTTCGAAGCCGTACCGGATGCCGTTGTCCGCCGTGTTCGACGCCGCGAACTTGACTTCCGACTCGTCGGCCCGGAACTGATAACCGCGACCGCGGCCCGCACGGGCAAAGTTTTCCTGTTCGAAGATCAGGTACGAGACACGCAGATTACCCGAAATCGTGACCGACAGATTGTCGCCGACGCTCGGGGTACCTGCCTGCGCGCCACCAGCAAGCGCGGTCGCGCCAGCCAGAGCGGTACTCGCAAGAAGCACCTTTTTCATTGTTGTCCAACCTCCAGAAGGGGCGATGCGCCCGATTGCCGTTAGGGGCTCTCTTCTCTCTGGCCCCGCAAGCCGGCTGCGCTCCGTCCGAGCGCACCACAACGACATACGAAGCCGATGAGAAATAAACCGGGTCGCCGCGCCGATGTCCACGGCGTAGTGGCGCCCGTGCAACATTTCTCAATCTGTGTGGCAAATGCGCCACATTGGTCACGCCGGCAGCGATATCAGCGATGTCAATGGCTTACGCGGCGACAATCACCTTCATGGCCACCAAGTCGGTCAGCACCTTGTCGCGGCGCGCGGCCGGCACGTCGGCGAATTCGGTGGCGAACTCGGCGCCGGTGAAGCCGGGCCGGTCCGCCACCCAGGCGACCATCGGACTCAGGCCGTCGGGGATCGGCACCGAGCCGCGTCGGGTGCGCAGGACCTGCTGCGCGCCCTCGGCGACGACCAGGGCGTCGCTGGCGTTCAGCGTATAGCGCTGCGCCAGAATGGCCCCCGGCAGCTCGTAGCCGCCACGCGGGTAGCGGTAGCCGGCCTGAAAGCGCTGGACCTGCTCCAGCATCGTCTCGCTCTTCAGGACCTCGCTCAGCCGGTCCGCCAGGCCGTGGAGCTGGGCGCGCAGCGCGCCCGCCTCGGAGCCTGGCAGGGGCAGATAGGCCCGGAACAGCGGGTCGGTGACCGCATAGGTCGGCAGCAGGTTGACCAGGTCGACGCCGTTCGGGTGCGTCACGCCGAAGGCGACATGCACGGCGCCGGCGCTGCTGGCCAGCGCATCGTGGTAGTAGCCGCGCGGGATATAGAGCACGTCGCCGGGCCTCAGCGTGACCTCCATCAACAGCTCGCCCCGCTCCCGTCGCGCCTGCTCGCGGTCGATATTGTCGAACATAGGGTGGGCGACCGGCCGCTCGACGCGATTCGCATAGATGCGCCAGACCTTCTCGCCCTCGCCGTGCAGCGCGAAGACGGCGTGCGAGTCGAAATGGGTAACGAAGGCTTGGCGGTCCTCCCAGGAGCAGTAGAGATTGGCCTGCGTCTTGGCGCCGAAGGCGGTTTCCAGCATGCCGGCCACGGTCATCAGCCCCGGATGCAGCGTGTCGATGTCGTTGGCGATCAGCGCCGCGCCGTCGCGCAGCAGGTCCAGGACCTTCGGGGCGTCGGGCAGCAGGCCGTACTGGCCCTCGCGGCTGTGGTCCTCGCGGCAGTACTCCGGCGGCGGCACCTGGCGGCCGTCGCGCTGCAGACGCAGCGTCGTCGGGCTCCACACGCCGCTCATGTTCAAGAGCCGCGTCAGCACCGGCCAGGACACCGCGTCGGCCAGCTTGTCGGGCCGTGGCGCCGGGACGTGCAGCGGCCGCCGGTCGAAGTAGTCGGCGAAGAACTCAGCCTCGCTGACCGGGTCCAGCAGGGCTGCCAGGCTGTCGAGAGGGGCGCTCATGGGGCGGTCATCATAGCCGCATGGCGTCTTACGCCGCGACGATCACTTTCATGGCCAGGAGGTCGTCCAGCACCTTGACGCGCTGGGCAATCGGCACGTCGCCGAACGTTGCGGCGAATTCCGCCTCGGTGAACTGGGGGCGGTCGGCGACCCAGGCGACCAGCGGCCCGTAGCCGTCCGGGATCGGCACCTGGCCGCGCTTGGTCTTCAGGACCTGGTGGCCGCCGTCGTCGACGACTTCAATGTCGCTGGCGTTGCGCACATAACCTTTGGTCAGGGCGTCGCCGGGCAGGTCGAAACCGCCGCGCGGGTAATTGAACGTCTCGCGAAAGCGGCCGAGCTCCCGCCACATGTCCTCGCTGCGCGTCAGTTCCGCCAGGCGGTCGGCCATCTCCTCCAGGTGCGCGCGCAACGGGGCCTCGCCGTCGCGCGGCAACGGCAGGTCGGTGCGGAACAGGGCATCGCCGACGGCGTATTCCGTCAGGATGTCGACCACATCCAGGCCGATCACGTGGGTCAGCCCGAAGGCGACGTGCACGGTGCCTGCGCTGCTGGCCAGCGCGTCGTGGTAGTAGCCGCGCGGGATGTAGAGTAGGTCGCCGGGCTTCAGCGTCACCTCCATTAGGACGTCGCCCTTGGCGCGGTTGCGCTGGTCGCGGGTGATCTTTTTGAAGGCGGCGTGGGCGATCGGCCGGTCCACGCGGTTGGCGTAGACGCGCCAGATCTTCTCGCCCTCGCCGTGCAGCGCGAACACCTCGTGGGTGTCGTAGTGGCTGTCGAACGCCGGCTGCGCCGCCCATGAGCAGTAGAGATTGCTCTGCGACTTGGCGCCCATCGCCGCCTCCAGCGCGGTCGCCACCTTCGACAGCCCCGGGTCCAGCGTGTCGATGTCGTTGGCGACCAGCGAGGCGCCGCGGCGCATTAACGCCTTGACCTTCCCGGCGTCGGGCATCCAGCCGCGCTGCATGTTGCGGTCGACGGCCTGGCGGCAATAGCGGTCCGGCGGCAGCATGTTCTCGTCCAGCACCAGCTGCAGCGACACCGGGCTCCACACCGCGGTCATGTTCAACAGGCGCGTCAGAATCTGCCAGGAGATCGCATCGGCGAACTTGTCGGGCCGCTCGGCCGGGATGTGGACCGGCTGATTGTTGTGATAGGTGGCGAAGAACTCGTCCTCGCTCATCGGCCGGATGATGTCGGCGAAACTGCTGATCGGGGCACTCATGGCCAACCTCTGTGACAAGCCCGAACGCGCAAGCGCGCCCGGCGCTGCGGCTGATAAGATGAGCATATGGCAAGCGCAAGCGAATTGACGCCCGACAATGCCGACGTGACGGTGGTCGCCACGCATCTGGCGGAAGTCCGGGCGCGCCTCGCCCGCGCCTGCGCCGACGCCGGGCGGGCGCCCGAGGACGTGCGGCTGATCGCCGTCAGCAAGCGCCAGCCCGAGGCCCGCATCGATGCGGCGCTGGCCGCCGGGCACCGCACGTTCGGCGAGAACCGGGTGCAGGAGGCGCAGGCGCACTGGACCGAACGGCGCGCGCGCTGGCCGGACCTGGAGCTGCACCTGATCGGGCCGTTGCAGACCAACAAGGTGCGGGACGCGGTGCGCCTCGCCGACGCGATCCACACCGTCGACCGCGACCGCCTGGCGGCGAAGCTGGCCGAGGAGATGGCGAAGCAGGGCCGCCGCCTGCCCTGCTTCATCGAGGTCAACACCGGCGAAGAGGCGCAGAAGGCCGGGGTGCTGCCGGCCGCGGCCGACGCCTTCATCGAGCGTTGCGTCGCCGAGTTCGACCTGCCGATCGTCGGCCTGATGTGCCTTCCGCCCCTCGAGGAGCCGCCGGCGCCGCACTTCGCGCTCTTGGCCGATATCGCCGCGCGGCACGGTCTGGCGCGTCTCAGCATGGGCATGACCGCCGACTTCGAGACCGCGATCGCGCTGGGCGCGACCGACGTGCGCATCGGCACCGCGGTGTTCGGGCCGCGCGAGGCGCCCTAGGCTCCGGACTCATAACCAGCAACAGACGATGGCGGCGAGGTAGACGGCGGCGGCGGAGTTGACCGCGAGGCGGTCGTATCGGGTGGCGATGCGGCGCCAGTCCTTGAGCCGGCAGA